>LNFM01000776.1_pt1 | contig 105975 bp, 102 predicted proteins | sample 596031 | NCBI WGS metagenome assembly LNFM01 (sample SAMN04254537, study PRJNA301005) | activated carbon metagenome | isolation source: dual media filters at the Ann Arbor, Michigan drinking water treatment plant | place: USA: Ann Arbor
TGGCGCACCCGGTAGGATTCGAACCTACGACCTTCGCCTTCGGAGGGCGACACTCTATCCAGCTGAGCTACGGGTGCTGAGAACGCTTCTGATACAGCATCGGCGGCGCCAGGGCAAACACCGCCATCCGGCTGCCGACTTAGGCATCGCGAGCCGCATCTGAGCCGATGCGGCCTCCGAATTTCAGCAAAGCGCGCTGCCGGCGGGACCGGTATTGCCGGTCTTGGCTCCGGGAGCTGCGCTGAGGCTGTCCGCGGCGAGAGCAGGTAGCGAAAGACAGGGCTCGGTCCGATGCCAGAGCTGCTGGAAGCCATTTGCCGCCACGCGCGCGGAGTCGGGCGCATCGGCGTGAAACTGCTCGAAAAGATCGCGGCGGTTCATGTCGCGCCGCAGGCTGTCACCGAACCAGACGGACGTGCCGCCGATGATGAGCTGCTCGTGGGCGTCACGCAGACGGGGGTCGCGAATAATGCGTACCTCGGAGAGATGTCCGCTGCTCTGGTCGTCGGTGCCGGCGATGAAGGGATCGAGTGGCACATCGTCATCGGAGATGACGAGGCGGATGTTCATGCACTTCCCGATAAGAACCGTGCGCAGCGCCACGAGCGCGCGCACCACCGGGCTGTCGGCCGAGCGCGCGACGGCGAGGACGCTTGCCGCGGCGTTGCCTGTGCCCGTGTCGGAGAACCTCTCGATGCCGGTGGCCGCGAATGCCATCAGGCGCTGCTCGCGTGCTTCCAGGAGGTTGTCGCTGTTTCCGGGGGGCACATTGATCTGCATGTGAATTCCTTTTGGGGCCTTTTGCCGGAACCGCGTGATACGGCCCGGTATCTGCGTGCTCTCGCCCGTCCATTAGCAGCCGAGGGGGTTAAAAGTTGATTAGAAGGGGGGCCAATCTGGGGCACTTCCACGGCGCCGCAGCGGCGAAAGGACTTTATCCAACGGTGCACACAATGCATGACCGCCGTGCGCGGCCGCTGCAGGCGCGACCTCTTCGTTGACACCCCGGTAGTCCGAAGGCATCGCTTGCCCGGGCCGAGACCGATCCAGGCGTGGCCGGCAACGTGCGGGGACGCCGTGGAAATTTCAACTCTGGACGTCTTGGTCATATCTGCAGCGCTCGCAGCGGCAGGCCTGGGAATGGGCTTCCTCGTCGGCCTTTTTGGCATCGGCGGCGGGGGTATCGCGGCGCCAATTCTTTACGAAGTGTTCTCGTTCCTCGGCGTCGCCCCAGCCGAGCGCATGCATCTCGCGCTCGGGACGTCGCTTGCCGTCATGATCCCGGCCTCCATCCGTTCCTTTCTCGCCCATCGCGCTCGAGGCGGCGTCGACATGGAGGCATGGCGGCGTCTCGCGCCGGGCGTTTTGGTGGGCGTTGTGCTGGGCGCCTTGATTGCGAGCGTGTCCTCCGGCGCGGCGCTCAAGTGGGTGTGGGTCGCCTTTTCCTTCAGTATGGCGACAAAGCTCTGGTTCGGACGGGATAGCTGGCGGCTCGGGGATTCGTTGCCGGGGCGTCCGCTGGTCGAGTTGTGGGGTACATTTGTCGGCACCGTCTCGACCCTGCTCAGCATTGGTGGTGGCGCGTTCATCACCATGATGCTGACGCTCTACGGTCGCCCCATCCAGACGGCGGTCGGCACGGCCGCCGGCATCGGGCCCGTAATCGCTATTCCCGGCATGATCGGCTTCATGTGGGCCGGCTGGGGCACGGACCTGTCGATGCCGTTCACGATCGGCTACGTCAGTCTGATTGCCGCCGCGGCTCTGGTGCCGACCAGCGTGCTGGCGGCGCCATGGGGCGTGCGTGTCGCGCATGGGATCTCGCGTCGTAATCTGGAGGTGGGTTTCGGGCTTTTGCTCGCGACCATGGGGGCACGCTTTCTGATCAGTGTGATCTCCGGAAGGTAGGCGCGAAATGCGCGCTAGGAGACTAAGGCGCTCGAATTCTTGCCATTTTTTCTAAGCTTACTGGCGAGGGCTGCTGCGGTGATTCGGCGGCGGCCATTGCCGGGTGAGGGGAGATGTGCGCATCGCCCCGGCAAGGTGGGGAGCGGGGGCTTACCATCGCGTTTTGCGTCCAGGGGAGCGGCTCGCCGCTCCGAACGCTAACCCGTGCGCAGGTGGACCAAACCATGGATCCAAACATAATTGTCATGATTACTTTGCTGAGCCTGCCGAATGGCGAGCCCAGCGTGCACCTCAAGCCATTCGAGACGGTAGCGGCCTGCGCCGAGGCTGCGAAGATCGAGGCGTCGGACCCGTTCGTGGCCCGCGTGGAGTGCTCGGAGCTGACCGATGGCAGCCTGACGCTCAGCTTCAAGCGGGGGCCGTCGTCGCAAGGCGCCAAGCATCGCACCAAGACCGCGAGCTGACCCGCGTATCAACGATGAGCGCAGTTCCGCGTCGGCCATTTGGCCGGGATTTCAGACACAACACACTGCCGACGCAGAAGGACGACCTTTGATGACGCTTGAGCTGAACCCCTCTGTCGATCGCACCTCCCCGGCTGCCGTCGCTTACGACCTCATGCGCGATATTCTCCTCGATGATCCGCGCCGGCCGTCGCCATCGAGCGATGAGTTCAGGGCTTATCTTCTCGATCTCTACGCCGAGTGCCTGCTGGCCGTGAATGGCAAGCGCGTATCTTCCCACGGCAAGCCGAGCGAGATGCGCGCTTCACCGCAGTCGCCGCCACCTCGTGAGCGCGACAAGCGGGACGGCGCGTCGCCTGTAAAGATGATGAAGGCCAACTAGGCGGGTGGCCCATCAAGCGAGAATGATGCGCGGCCAGCGGACGTGGAAGGCCGTGCCGCGTTTCGCCGGCGCATCGGACTGCAGGCGTATGGTGCCGCCGATCCGTTCCAGCGTGCGCCGCACGAGGGCGAGGCCCATGCCGGAGCTGTCCTCAGGGCCGTCGGCGTCATTGACTTTGCGGAACGGCAGAAAAACCGCGCTCTGCCACTCGCGTGCAATGCCCGGACCATCGTCCTCTACAGTGATGTCGAGTGTGTCTTCGCCGATGCGGGCCGAAACCCGTACGCGGCCGTCGGGGCGGTCGTGATGCTTGATCGCGTTGCCGACGAGATTGCGCAGGACGAGTTCTAGGGGGGCAGCCAGTGTCATCAGATGCGGCCAGGTGCCCTCGACCGTGATCTCCATACCGGCGGGCGGCGCCAGGCCCGCCACGACCTCCTCCGCGAGCCGGCGCGTATCGGCCATGGCGATGCCTTCGATCTTGCGGCCCGCACGCGCGTAGTCGAACAGCCCGTTGAGCATCGCCAGCATGCGCTTCTGGTGATCGCGCATCGCGGCAAGCTTGTTCGCCACGGTGGCGAGGTCCTGGGCCGCCAGTGCGCGGTCGGCATCGGCGCCATCGTAGCGTAGGGCGCGCAGCGGCGCCTTGAGATCGTGCGAGATGACGTAGGCGAACTCTTCGAGATCGCGGTTGACGAGGGCCAGCTCCTGGTTGGCGCGCTGGATGGCCTCGCTCTTTTCTATCAGCTCGGCCTCGGCCATCGCACGCAGGCGCATCTGCGTCCTGAGCTCGGATTCGAGCGAGGAATGATCCACAACACTGCGTACGAGCATGAGATGGCCCGGCTCGCGCTCGTCCCAATAGATGTCGAGGCTGAGCCGGTGCGGCGAAACCTCTGCGAGGGCCACGCCGTTGTTCATGATGATATTTGGGATCGTAAGCGTCTCGCTGGTTCCCTCGCGCAGCGCAGCCAGTTCCTCCTCGAGGCCGATGAGCGCCAGGACGCTTTCGCCGATCGGGCGATCCAAGGTCACGAAATCCACGAGCGATCCAAAACGGCGACGCACGACGAGATCAGCATCGATCCAGACGATGCCGAAGGAACGGTGCTCGGCCAGAAAGCGGCCGGCGGCGATTAGATGCGCCGTTTCTTCGGAGGGATCCTCAGCTTTCACGACGGAGGATTGAGGTGGCGGCGTCAATGAACGTGTCCTCGACATTGGCACCCGTCTTCGCGGAAGTGAGCAGGACCGGCTGACGTGCCTCCTGGAGCTTTGCCGGCAGCTCAGTGGCCTCGCCATCGGAAAAGAGATCGACCTTGTTGGCAATGAACGAAAAGTGGCGACCAGGCATCGCGTCTTGGAAGCTCTCGGCCAAGTGCACCATGCTTTCGAGGGTCGCGCGCCGCTTGAGATCGCCGATGATGAGCGCGGCGGAGGCGCCCTTGACGTAGACGTGGCGGAAGATGCTCTGGCCGAAGTTTCCGTCAGTATCCCACACGATGAGCTCGATGGCTTGATCTGCGTTGGGGCCTGCCCGCGTGATCGGCACGCGATAGAGCTCGACCCCGAATGTCGACTTGTACTCCGTCTGAAAGCGCCCCTCTACGAGACGGCGAATGAGTGATGTCTTGCCGACGCCGATCTCTCCGAGGAGCATGATCTTGCGGGAGATCATTGTCCCTCGCCGTCGAAGATCGGCTCGAAGGCGACACGACGGTTCGGGCTCGATGTGCCGCTGCGCTGGCTTATGTCGAGCAAGGCAGTCCGCCCTACAGTCCTGAGGCGCGAAGCGTCGATACCTCGGCGCACGAGATCGGCAGCGACGCGATCAGCGCGAGCGAGGGCCAAGGGCAGGTTGCGGTCGGTCGAACCGCGCTCGTCGGTGTAGCCGATGATGCGAACCACGACGTCCGTGCGGCGCATGAGGGACGCGAGCGCATCGAGCGCGGCATCGGTCCTTGCCGGTACGCTGTAGGTAGTATCATCCGCGAAGAAAATCGCGTGCGTCTGCAGCCAGCGCTCGAGGTCCGCCCGAGGGTTGGGCTTCGGCGCCAGGGCCGCGATCTCCCTCCGCAGTGCCTGGAATTCGGTGTCGACGGTCGCCGACTTCGCCGTGCTACCGAGCGACGTCGTTAGGCCAGCAATTTCTTTGCGGATGTCTTGAAGCTCTGACGCAACCGTGGCCGAGCGTGCCATGGTATCGAGCGAGGCATTCATGCCGTCCATGAACTTGGTGATGCCGCCGAGTGTCGCGACAATCGCGTCCAGCCGTACTTCGAGGCCGGCGATCCGTTCGCGCGTGCGGACGGCATCATTGGCGAGATCCGCGCTCTCGGCACCTGGAACGATGCTGATTCTCTCAGTGACCACGGCGGCCGGCGCAATATCGTGGAGCCGCTTCAGGAGGTCCGTGCGGATGTCGCCGGATGGCGCAAGCCCGCTGACGTCGATGCGTGTCCCCCCGCGGGCAACCTCCGCCCGCGTCGGATAGCCCTTGAGTGCCGGTGTCCCTGCGATCACGCGATCGACGGCTGCCTGCAGAGTGTCCGTCTTATATGTGACGTAGCCCTGCCAGCCGAAGAATGTCGCCATTGCCAGTGCCAGCAGCCACAGCAGGAAGCGCAGCGGCCGCATTCCGGAACGGCGCTGCTGCTCGCGCATCCTCTCCTGCCGCTCAGCGATGCCGGCTTCGAGGCGGGCTGCCAGAGCGGCGAGATCCGGCGTCGTGACGTCTGCTTCCAGCGTGCGCAGGAACTCCTCGTCGAGCAGGGTCTGTAGGCCCGCGCCAGCGTGGCCGCGGCACTTGGCGGCGAGCAGGTGCATCGGCGAGCCGCGCAGATAGATGGTGTGGCCGCCGAAATCGATGGTGCGCAGACCGGCCTTGTCGGCCTCGTAGACTTCTTCGATGAAGGCCGTCATGGCCGTGAGCATGCCGCCGAAGAGGGCATCCTTCCCGTCCGGCTGGACTCCCTCGGGCGCCGAGCGGCTCCAGTGGGCAAGGAGCTCGCCGGAGCCACGCCGGATGAGATGAAGCTCGTCCACCTCGAAGCGGCCGGTATCTGCGAGCGCAAGCTCTGCCATGGAACGGCCGGTCGTCCAGCTCCGCAGACGCAGCGAGAGGCGGTTCTTCGTCAGCCCATCCTCGAGGCGCTGGTTGATGTCCTCCATGAGGTCGCGGATGGCACTGCGCACATAGTCGCGCACCATCGAGCCGATATGGGGATAGAGCTTTCCCGGCAGGGCATCGCTGCTGGCCTCGACCTCGGTACGGACCGTCCGCACGACGAGGGGCGCGAGCGCATCGGAGACCTGGCGGTGGTTGGCGACCTCCACATCCCTGAGCGCGCCCTCGAGGGTTGCGGCGACGCTGCTGCGGAAGCGGGCATCCGTGCCGGCACGCGTGGCGATCTCCTCAAGGCGTTGCGTGAGCACATTGAGCTCGCGGCTCTCCTTGTCGAAGAGCAGTTCCTTGAGCCGGATGACGCTGTCCTTCGACATGGGGGCGGGCTGCCGAACTCTATGTGGTCATGGGGGCAGAGGTGTCGCGCCGCGCGATCCGCGCAGACACTTATTCGTGGTGGGAGATGCGGCGGATGCGGTCGCCGAGCTCGAAGATGCTGCGCGAAAGCTCGTCGAAGGACGAGCGGCGCTCGGCCGCGTTCTCGGAGGCCAGGGCCTCGACCCGTGTCTGGATCGCTTCGAGCTTGCGCTGGAGGTCGCCCTCGAGCTCCTTGACGCGGGATTCGAGCGCCTTTAGCCGCACCTCGTGGTCGCGCTTGAACTCGCCATAGAGAAGATCGCGGATCTGCTCAATCTTGTCGTCCGTGGCCTCGGCCGGCGCGGCGCCATTCCGCAATTCGCCCAGCGACGTCGCATTCATGGAGCTATCCCCCGTACGCACACATACTCGACCGAAACGTGCACGGAAGGGTCCGGCACGCGTCTACAGGACCACTATCATAGACAGAAGAAAGTCTCATTTTCCATAGCCTTGACTATACCCGCCGCAAATAGGGCCAGATTGTACGTTTCCGGAGCAATGCCCTTGCTCCCAACGGCCGGAGCGAGGCGCTGGCGGAGCAGGAAGGCGGGCTCGCGCATCTTTGCGCGTGGAACGGTTCTATGGTTTCCTTCGGTGAGCCGAGGAGGTTTGACATGACCACGCCCACCCGGATCACCCCCGCCAAAGCCGCAGCCGCACCGCTCGAGGATGGCCGGCTCTCGACCCGTTGGTTCGAGGGAGACGGTATCGAGATCCGACACTATGCCCCCAAGGGCGAGGATCGCCAGACGCCCCATGATCGTGACGAGTTCTATTTCGTGATCTCCGGGAGCGGCACCTTCACGCGCGGCGCGGATCGCGTTCGCTTCGGCCCCGGTGACATGCTCTTCGCCGCCGCTGGCGAGGAGCACCGATTCACCGAGTTCAGCGGCGACTTCGCCACCTGGGTGCTGTTCTACGGACCGCAGAAGACATGACGGTGCCTGCCCTCCCCGACGGCCTCAAGAAGCAGCATGTGATCGATCCCGAGATCTGCATCCGCTGCAACACGTGCGAGGCCACGTGTCCGGTCGGGGCGGTGACGCACAATGATGCCAACTACGTCGTCGATCCCGAGAAGTGCAACTACTGCATGGACTGCATCTCGCCGTGCCCGACCGGCTCGATCGACAACTGGCGGATCGTGCGCGCAGAGGCGGCCTACTCGCTCGACGCGCAGATGGAATGGACGGAGCTGCCGACGCAGGAGGATCTCGGCGAAGGGGCGCTCTCGTCAGCTCTTGCCGATGCCAGCGAGACCGAGATCGCGGCACTTATCGAGGCAGCGCATGGAGGCGCCGGCGGCAAGGCCGTTCCTCCGGCGAGCGCTTCGAAGCCGGCGATCAATCTCTTCACACGCTCGAAGCCGGTGATCGCCACCGTCCAGGGCAACTTTCGCATCACGGATCCCGATGCCGAGAGCGATGTGCGCCACATCGTGCTCTCATTCGGCGAAACGCAATTTCCTGTCCTCGAAGGACAGTCGATCGGTATCGTGCCACCTGTCACGGATGCGGACGGCCGCGAGCTGCCGATTCGCCTCTACTCGATTGCCTCGGCGCGCGACGGCGAGAAGCGCAACGCCAACAATGTCTCGCTGACGGTGAAGCGCGTGCCGGGCGGCCTCGTCTCCGAGTGGCTGTGCAATCGCAAGGTTGGCGAGAAGATCTTCGTAACGGGGCCGTTTGGCGCGACTTTCCTGATGCCGAACGACGCCAACGCTAATCTTATCATGATCTGCACAGGTACGGGCTCGGCGCCGTTCCGCGCCTTCACAGAGCGGCGCCGTCGGGCCATGGAGGGCGCGCCCGGTCGGGCGATCCTGTTCTTCGGCGCCCGGACGCCCGGCGAGCTACCCTACTTCGGGCCGTTGCAGAAGGTGCGTGACGACATTCTCGGCAAGCATCTCGTCTTTTCGCGGCTACCGGGTGCAGCCAAGGAGTACGTGCAGGATCGCATGCGCGCCGAGGCCCGTACGCTCGCGCCGCTGATCGGCGCGCCCGCGACTCATATCTTCATTTGTGGGCTCAAAGGCATGGAAGCGGGCGTCGATGCGGCCCTCGCTGAGATCGCATCGGCACACGGCCTCGATTGGGCAAGCCTCAAGTCGACCATGCGCGGTGAAGGGCGCTATCACGTCGAGACGTACTGACAACAACACGCATATCAAAGAGGAAACGATCCATGCGCGGGCTCGAGGGAAAGGCGGCGATCGTCACGGGTGGCGGCGGCGGCATCGGCAGCGCGATCTGCAAGCGGCTCGCTGAAGCCGGCGCTCGTGTCGGCGTGTTCGATCTCGACAAGCGTGCGGCCGAGCGGACCGTCGAGGCGCTGGTGGCCAAAGGCGCGACGGCCAAGGCCTACGACGTCGACATCACCGACCATACGGCGGTCACACGCGCCGTCGACGCGTTCGAGAAGGAAGTGGGGCCGACGGAAGTGCTCGTGAACAATGCCGGCTGGGACAAGTTCGCCTATTTCCTTACGACCGAGCCGGATCTCTGGCGTAAGATCATCGCGATCAACCTCGAAGGTCCGATCAATCTCCATCATGCCGTGCTGAAGGGCATGGCACAGCGCCGCTCCGGACGGGTGGTGAACATTGCCTCGGATGCCGGCCGCGTCGGCTCGTCCATGGAAGCGGTCTACTCCAGCGCCAAGGGCGGCATCATCGCCTTCACAAAGACCATGGCGCGCGAGATGGCCCGCTCGGGCGTGACCCTCAATGTGGTTTGCCCAGGGCCGACCGAGACACCATTGCTCCAGGCGCTCACGGGCTCGGGGGAGCAGGGTGCGAAAGTGCACGAGGGGCTGAAGCGGGCCATTCCGCTCGGACGCGTCGGCCAGCCCGAGGACATCGCGGGGATGGTGGCCTTCCTGGCGAGCGACGAAGCCGCCTACATCACTGGCCAAGTCGTCAGTGTCTCGGGTGGGCTCACCATGCACGGCTAGCGGGCAGGCCCTCGCTTATGTGGATACAAGCCGTGCACGGGGGCTGTACGGAACACGTTTACGCGCCGCCTGCCCCGGTCTAGTGTCCCGCTTCCGAAGTTCGCTTGCCCTCGATGCTGGGCGTCGTGAGCGAACTTCGGAAGCACAAGGGACACTAGAATCATAGATTTGCTAGTGTGATTCAGATCGAGAAATTCGCTCGACACGATGCCGCAAGTTATGGCGAATTTCTCGATCATCACACTAGAAGTTCTCTCTCTCCATCGAAATCCGGAAGCATCCGCGCATGTTCAAGAAGATCCTGATCGCCAACCGCGGCGAGATCGCCTGCCGCGTCATCAAGACCGCTCGGCGGATGGGGATCAAGACCGTTGCCGTCTATTCCGATGCCGACGCTCAGGCCATGCACGTCGAGATGGCCGACGAGGCCGTGCACATCGGCCCGCCGCCCGCTGCGCAGTCCTATCTCCTGATCGACAAGATCGTCGCGGCCTGCAAGGCGACCGGAGCCGAAGCCGTGCACCCGGGCTATGGCTTCCTCTCCGAGCGCGAGGCCTTCCCTGTCGCGCTCGCCAAGGAGGGCATCGTCTTTATCGGACCGAACCCCGGCGCGATCGCTGCCATGGGCGACAAGATCGAATCGAAGAAGGCGGCGGCAGCGGCCAAGGTCTCGACCGTGCCTGGTCATCTTGGTGAGATCGGGAGCCCCGCTGAGGCCGTGAAGATTGCCGAGCAGATCGGCTATCCCGTGATGATCAAGGCTTCGGCTGGCGGTGGCGGCAAGGGCATGCGCATCGCTTACAGCCGCAAGGAATGCGAGGAAGGTTTCGCGCTCGCGCGCTCGGAAGCCAAGTCGTCGTTTGGCGACGACCGCGTGTTCATCGAGAAGTTCATCGAAAACCCGCGTCACATCGAGATCCAGGTGCTCGGTGATAAGCATGGCAATGTGATCTATCTCGGCGAGCGCGAATGCTCCATCCAGCGGCGCAATCAGAAAGTCATCGAGGAGGCGCCATCGCCCCTTCTCGACGAGAAGACGCGCAAGCTCATGGGTGAGCAGGCCGTCGCGCTGGCCAAGGCGGTCGGCTACGACAGCGCCGGCACCGTCGAGTTCGTCGCCGGACAGGATCGCTCGTTCTTCTTCCTCGAAATGAACACGCGCCTCCAGGTCGAGCATCCAGTGACCGAGATGGTGACCGGCATCGATCTCGTCGAGCAGATGATCCGCGTCGCGGCAGGCGAGAAGCTCCCGCTCAAGCAGAAGGACGTAAAGCTCGAAGGCTGGGCCGTCGAGAGCCGCATCTATGCCGAGGACCCGTTCCGCAATTTCCTACCCTCGATCGGGCGCCTGACGCGCTACGTGCCGCCGGCCGAAGGCGATGTGCAGGGTGGCACGATCCGTAATGACACGGGCGTTGCCGAAGGCGGCGAGATCTCGATGTTCTACGATCCGATGATAGCCAAGCTCGTGACGCACGCGCCGACGCGCGTCGGCGCCATCGATCTTCAGGCCAAGGCGCTGGACGCCTTCTATATCGATGGCATCCAGCACAACATCCCGTTCCTGACGGCGCTCATGCAGCATGAGCGCTGGCGCGAAGGAAGGCTCTCGACGGGCTTCATCGCTGAGGAATACCCGAACGGCTTTGCAGCGCCGGCCGCCGATGGCTACGGGCTCGGTATCCTCGCGGCGGTTGCGGCGTCGATCGACCATCTCAACAACACCCGGCGCCGCCACATCACGGATCAGATGGGCGGCAAGCCGTTCGTCTTCGCCAAGCGTCGCGTCGTGCGCATCGGCAGCCGCGACGTGCATCTCGAAGTCTCGGGTGGCGGCGACGCGCCGATCACGGTGGCCAAGGTGAGCGGCGACGGCACGATCGGCGCGCCAATCGAGGTCGTCTCTTCGTGGTGGCCGGGACAGCCTGTGTGGACGGGCACTGTGGGCGGCGAGCAGGTCTCCGTGCAGGTTCGCCCGGTGCTCAATGGCGTGCATCTTTCCTACCGCGGCGCGGCGGCGGATATCCGCGTCTATACCGAAGGCGAAGCAGCGCTCGCGTCGCTCATGCCGGAGAAGGTCGCTGCCGACACCTCGAAGCTGTTGCTCTGCCCGATGCCCGGTCTCGTCAAGGCCATCCACGTGAGTGTGGGGCAGGAAGTGAAAGCCGGCGATGCCCTCGCCGTCGTCGAAGCCATGAAGATGGAGAACGTCCTGCGCGCGGAGCGCGACGGTGCCGTCAAGAAGGTCAATGCGAAAGCGGGCGACAGCCTCGCCGTCGATGCCGTGATCCTGGAGTTCGCCTGAGGCGAGATGTTTCGCTCAGCTCTCGCTCTGCTGGCTCAGGTAGCGCTCGAGCCAGTGGATGTCGTAGACGCCATTCGCGATGTCGGGATGGCGGCAGAGCTCGGTGAAGAGCGGGATCGTGGTTTCGATGCCGTCGATCACGAACTCGGAGAGGCAGCGCCGCAAGCGCATGAGGCACTCGTTGCGGTTCTTGCCGTGCACGATGAGCTTGCCGATCAGGCTGTCGTAGTTGGGCGGGATGCGGTAGCCCTGGTAGACGCCTGAGTCGACGCGCACGCCGAGGCCGCCCGGCGGATGCCAGTACGTGATCTTGCCCGGCGATGGCCGGAAGTTCATGGGGTTCTCGGCGTTGATGCGGCACTCGATGGCGTGTCCCGAGAACGTCACTTCCTCCTGCGTCACCGATAGCGAACTGCCCGAGGCAATGCGTATCTGCTCGAGCACGAGATCGAGGCCGGTGATCATCTCGGTGACTGGATGCTCGACCTGCAGGCGCGTATTCATCTCGATGAAATAGAACTCGCCGTCCTCGTAGAGGAACTCGACCGTGCCCGCGCCGCGGTACTTGAGCTTCTTCATCGCATTGGCGACGGTGGTGCCGATCTTCTTGCGCTGCTCGGCATTGAGGGCCGGTGAAGGTGCCTCTTCGAGGATCTTCTGGTGACGGCGCTGGAGCGAGCAGTCGCGCTCGCCGAGGTGGATAGCATTGCCCTTGCCGTCGCCGAAGACCTGGATCTCGATGTGCCGGGGGTGCGTGAGGTACTTCTCGATATAGACGCTGTCGTCGCCGAAAGCGGCCTTCGCCTCCGCGCGCGCGGTCCTGAAGGCGATCTCGAGATCATCTTCCGAGCGGGCGACTTTCATGCCGCGTCCGCCGCCGCCGGCCGCCGCTTTGATCAGCACGGGAAAGCCCATCGACTTGGCAATGCGCAGGGCATCTTTTTCGTTGGCGACGCCGCCATCGGAGCCGGGGACCACGGGTATACCCAGCCGCTTGGCCGTTTCCTTGGCTTCGATCTTGTCGCCCATGATCCGGATGTGCTCGGACGTCGGGCCGATAAAGGTGATGTCGTGCTCCTCGAGGATCTCGGCGAAGCGCGCGTTCTCCGAAAGAAAGCCGTAGCCCGGATGAATGGCGTCGGCGCCAGTGATCTCGCAGGCGGCAAGCAGGCGCGGAATGTTGAGATAGCTCTCGGAAGCCGGCGGCGGACCGATGCACACGCTCTCGTCGGCAAGGCGCACGTGCATGGCGTCGGCGTCCGCGGTCGAGTGCACGGCCACGGTCGCAATGCCGAGCTCCTTGCAGGCGCGCTGGATCCGGAGCGCGATCTCGCCGCGGTTGGCGATCAGAACCTTGTCGAACATACCTTGTCCTCGTCGCGCTGCGTCCGGCACAGCGCTTGATCCTGCTACTCGATGATCACAAGAGGCTCGCCGAATTCGACGGGCTGGCCATTCTCGATCAGGATCTCTTTGACTACCCCCGAACGCGGCGCCGGGATGTGGTTCATCGTCTTCATGGCTTCGATGATGAGCAGCGTCTGGCCCTGCGTGACGCGCGTGCCGATATCGATGAAGGACGCGGCACCGGGCTCCGGCGCGCGGTAAGCCGTGCCCACCATCGGCGACTTGACGCATCCCGGATGATTCGCCGGATCAGGACCGGACGGCACCGCAGCAGACGCACCCGGGCCCGAGGCCGGTGCTCCCGATGAAGCAGGTGCGGCCGCAGGGATGCCGACGGCGTAACCGGCAGGCGCCGCGACGTGACGCGCAACGCGCACTTTGAGATCGTCCTTCTCGATCTCAATCTCGGTGAGCCCGGTCTCGTTGAGGAGCTGCGCGAGATCGCGGATCAGGCCCTTGTCGAGGGCATCGCGGTCCTTGCTTTCCTTGGCCATGCTTTACGTCCGCAGATGGGGTTCAGACGACGGCGCTCAGCTTTTTGCAGCGGCGGTCAGGCGCGCATGCAGTCCGTCGAGCGCGAGGAGATAACCTTTGGGGCCGAAGCCGCAGAGCACACCGAAAGCGGCTGGTGAGACATAGGAGTGATGTCGGAAGGGCTCGCGGCGGAAGATATTGGAAAGATGAACCTCGACCACGGGCACCTCGGCAGCGGTCAGCGCATCGAGAAGGGCGATGGAGGTGTGCGTATAGGCGCCGGCATTTAGGATGATGCCGCTGGCGCTCGTGCGCGCCTCCTGGATCCAGGTGACGAGTTCGCTCTCACTGTTCGTCTGGCGGAAGCTCACTGTAAGACCGAGCGCGCGGGCGTGGTCCTCCACCTTGCGGCGGACATCATCCAGCGTCTCGGAGCCATAAATTTGGGGTTCACGCAGGCCAAGCATATTGAGGTTAGGCCCGTTCAGCACATAGACCGGCTTCACCATCACCTCGCCTCGATACCTGGCCCGATCACCGCCGAGCACACCGCCAAGAGATCTCGCCTGGCGCCGGTCAGCGGGGTGCTCCTCGTTAAAACCTGCGTTCGTCTACCAGCTTATTTGGCGCTGCGATAGAGCGGGTTGTGGACCGTTCAGCGGCACGCAATGGCCCCGCTGCATTGTCAGCAACAGCCATGATGGCCTATGCAAGTCAAGACCCGCGCGATGCTGGCACGCGCGGGTCCGGATGGATGTCGATTTCGCGAGGAATCTCGGGCCGATCGCGGTTCAGCAGACCTTGCAGCCACCCGCCTTGCGGATCTCGGTGATGTGCTGGCCCATGAGCTCGAGAAGGTTCTGAGGCGCACCCGCGATGGCGCGGTCGGCCACGAGAAAATGCGGTGTTCCCTGAATACCCATCGACTGCGCGAGATCACGAACGCGCGAAATCTCCTGCGTCACGGCATCGCCCTTCATATCGGCCTTGAGCTTGGCCATGTCGACGCCTGTCTTCTCGGCGGCGGCAAGCGCGGTCTGCTCGTTGGCCTGGCCGCGCAGGGTCAGAAGGGCGCGGTGCACCTCCCAATACTTTCCCTGTGCCTTCGCGGCGAGGGCGACGCGCGCGGCCTCCTCGGAGCCTTTCGAGAGGATCGGCAGCTCCTTGAGAACGAACTTTACGTTCGTATCCTTCTCGATCAGCTTGGCGACGTCGCCGAAGGCGCGTTTGCAGTAGCCGCAGTTGTAGTCGAAGAACTCGACGACGGTGATGTCGCCTTTGGGATTGCCTGCGACCGGAGCGCCGGGGCTGCGATAGATTTCTTCGGACTGAGCAGCGATGGCGGCCTGAAGCTTCTTCGCCTGGATCTCCTCCATGCGCGCCTCGAGTGCGCTCTGTACTTCGAGGAACACCTCGGGATTGGCGAGGAGATACTCCTTGATGATGGCCCCGATCGCCTGGCGCTGTTCGGGGGAGAATAACTCGGCCGCCTTGGCGCTCGCCTCTGGCGCTGCGGCCTGGGCGAGGCGGATCGGCGCGCTGCTCTCTTGAGCATGGGACGGTGCCGTCGCAAGGGCGATCAGCGCCGCAGCCATGGCCAACGCGGCAAGTTTCGCCAGGCGGCGCCCGCCGTTCCTCGTATGGGTCATCAGGAAGCGCCTCCTTGGCGTTCAGTTCGGCAGGGTTATACCCTCAGCCGGGGATTTTGAAATTCACGATATCGCCAGCACGGATCCAGTTCGGAGAGCCGTTCTTGAGGCGTGGCTGGGCACGTTTCGCGAAAATCTGGGCTTGTTTGAGGTCGCCTTCGAGGAATAAGGCCTCCGCGGTCGCCAGGTCTGCCTCCGGCAGGCGATCCTGCTTGTAAAAGGCATTGGCGAGGATCCGGTAGGCCTGGGGATTGGGGTCCTGGATGAGCGACTTGCGGGCGAGACTGATGATTTCGTCCAGATTGCTGTTGTCCTCCGCCGATATCATGGCCTGGGCCAGACGGACGCTGATCAGCGGGGCGTTGGCACCCGCAAGCTGCGCCGCGCGTCGCATGATCGGCACGGCTTCGCGTGGCCGCCCCGAGCGCATGAGGAAATCGGCCTTGATCTCGTGGAAGTAGGGGTTGTTGGGCTGCTCTTTGATAAGAGCGTCGACCAATGGCATCGCGCGTTCGATGCCGCTCTGGAAGTACATGCCGATGGCCCGGCCATAGCGCGCAGGCAGCGACTGGTCCGTCTGCGGGTAGCGATTGAAGACGATCTGCGGACGATCGAGGTAGCCAGAGATCTTGGCCCGCATCATGTCGTGGCGGAGTTGAAGCGGGGCCGGATCTCGCGTGTTCCAGTTGGGACTCGCCTGGGCGGTCGGCCGAATCTGGTTGATACGGTCCGCTGCGAACGGATGACTGCGCGCGAAGAGACTCTGAGGCGTTCTCTGAAGTGAGAAACTCTCCTCCTGGGCGAAGCGTTCGAAGATCTCGATCATGCCGCGCGCGGACTGCTTCGTCGCATTGAGGTAGCGCAGGCCGGCTTGATCTGCGACGAGCTCGTTGCCGCGCATCTGTCCAAGTAACACGCCGACGAACAGGAACTGCGACAGAAAGCCACGCGTCGGATCGGCGGCGATTTTCGAGCGCAGGTCCGAGAGATGAGCGTTGGAGATATGGCCTGCCTCGTGCGCGATCACGCCGATCACCTGATTCGGCGTTTCCGAGGCTAGCAGCGAGCCCGTGTGAATGAAGACATTGCGGCCGTCGAGCACGAACGCGTTGAAGCTTTCGTGCCGGATGATCCGCATGGTGATGCGGCCCGTTCCGAGCCCCGCCGCGCGAAATATCGGCTGGGCGTAGTCGTTCAGAAGCTGCTCGATCTCGGTGTCGCGGATGAAGCTCAGGCCCTGCGCTTCAGCAGGCCGCGCCTGTGTGCCAAGGCCCGCCGCCAGCGCGATCATCGCCGCTGCCAAACCGCTCCGCCACGCCCGGAATCTTCGATGATTCGTCATGGTCGGGTCTATGGCTCGCCTCTGTGGCTCGATTATGCTGCGCGCAAAGTTAATGTCAGCCCGCACGAGGGTCAACGCAGGGACGCGAGGCGGCGCGGGTAGCTGCTGGACGGTGTGCGGCATTCGGCTAGGATAACCTGAACGGAACGATCGGGAGTGCAGCATAATGGTTGCCGACAGCCTGCCCATGCTCGAGCGCCGCCGGATCGAGGCGACGATCCTCAAGCATGTCTATGACACGCTTAAGGAGAGCCACGGGAAGGAAGTTGCGACACGTGCAATTGCCGACGCGGTGCGCCGCTCTTCGATCGAGCAGGCCCGTCAGCTTGCCGCGTCCGAGCCCGGCGGCGCAACATCCATGCGCACGTTCATCGATCGCCAGGCGCAATGGCGCATGGGCGACGCGCTCCGAACCGAGACGCTCCAGGAGAGCGATACCGAGTTCGATTTCAATGTCACACGCTGCCGCTATGCCGAGATGTACAAGGATATGGGCCTCGGCGAGATCGGCCACCTGCTCTCCTGCCAGCGCGACGGCACGTTCTGCGAGGGCTACGATCCGCGCCTGAAAATGGAGCGGACGCAGACGATCATGCAGGGCGCCAGCCACTGCGATTTCCGCTACCGCTGGGTGGAAGCTGAAGGCCCCTGACGGAAACGGGGCCAAGGGCCGGCGTTCCGTGCAGGCCCGTCGGCGCCTATCGGGGTTGACCCCGGTCGCCGTTGGCGCGATTTTATTGGTGGATTTTGATAGCTTCGCTGCAATGCAAGTGACCGTCCGGCAGCCGAAATCGTCGCCGGATGGGGACGCTGAACAGCGATGCGTTTACCAGGACCGAGGCCAGGACCGGCATGAGCAGGATCCCCGACTTCACGACCGTCGAGCTCGTAGCGCCTTCCAAGGCCGCGGCGGCCGCCCCTGCGGCGACGTTCGAGACACCTGAGGGCATCGCGCTCAAGTCGGTCTACACGGGCGCCGACATCGCCAGCCTCGACTTCGTGGATACGCTGCCGGGCATCGCGCCCTTCCTGCGCGGACCCTACCCAACCATGTACGTCACCCAGCCGTGGACCATCCGCCAGTACGCGGGTTTCTCGACGGCCGAGGAGAGCAATGCCTTCTACCGGCGCAATATCGCCGCCGGTCAGAAGGGCCTGTCGGTCGCCTTCGATCTCGCGACGCACCGCGGCTATGACAGCGACCATCCGCGCGTGAAGGGCGATGTCGGCATGGCCGGCGTCGCGATCGATTCCATCTACGACATGCGCACGTTGATGGATGGCATCGATCTCTCGCAGATGTCGGTGTCCATGACCATGAATGGCGCGGTGCTGCCCGTGCTCGCCCTCTTCATCGTTGCGGGTGAGGAGCAGGGCGTACCGATCGCCAAGCTTTCGGGGACCATCCAGAACGACATTCTCAAGGAGTTCATGGTCCGCAACACGTACATCTATCCGCCCGCGCCCTCCATGCGGATCATCTCGGACATCTTCGGCTACACCAGCGCGAACATGCCGAAATTCAACTCGATCTCGATCTCCGGTTATCACATGCAGGAAGCTGGCGCGACGGCGGACCTGGAGCTCGCCTATACGCTCGCCGATGGCATCGAGTATGCGCGTGCCGGTGTCGCGGCGGGCCTCGGTATCGACAAGTTCGCCCCGCGTCTCTCGTTCTTCTGGGCGATCGGCATGAACTTCTTCATGGAGATCGCCAAGATGCGCGCCGCGCGCCTGCTCTGGGCGCGTCTCATCAAGTCCGAGTTCGCTCCCAAGGACGAGCGCTCGCTCTCATTGCGCACGCACTGCCAGACCTCGGGCTGGAGTCTCACGGCGCAGGATGTGTTCAACAACGTCACGCGCACGTGCATCGAGGCCATGGCGGCGACGCAGGGACATACGCAGTCGCTGCACACGAACGCCCTCGACGAGGCGATCGCACTGCCGACGGACTTCTCGGCGCGCATTGCCCGAAACACCCAGCTCGTCCTGCAGCAGGAGAGCGGCACGACGCGCACCGCCGATCTTTGGGGTGGCAGCTACTATGTCGAGCGTCTGACCTATGAACTCGCTGAGAAGGCGTGGCAGCACATCGAGGAAGTCGAGCGTCTCGGCGGCATGGCCAAGGCGATTGCAGCCGGCATTCCAAAGATGCGCATCGAGGAAGCGGCCGCGCGCACGCAGGCGCGGATCGACTCCGGCCGCCAGACCATTGTCGGCGTGAACAAGTACCGCGTCACCAACCAGGCCGAGATCGACATCCTGCGCGTCGACAACGCCAAGGTGCGCGAGCAGCAGCTCGCCAAGCTCGCGCGTCTCAAGGGTGAGCGTAATGCGGCCGACGTCGCGGCCGCGCTCAGCGCATTGACCGAGGGCGCGAAGGGTAACGCAAACCTGCTCGACCTCGCGGTGAAAGCTGCGCGCGCGAAGGCGACGGTCGGCGAGATCTCGGATGCACTCGAAGTGGTGTACGGCCGTCATCGCGCAGAGATCCGCGCGGTATCGGGCGTCTATCGATCGGAGGCGAGTGCGATGACCAGTGCGCTTGGCAAGGTGCAGGGCCTCGTCGAGAACTTCGAGCGGAATGATGGGCGCCGGCCGCGCATCCTGATCGCCAAGATTGGCCAGGACGGACACGACCGCGGCCAGAAGGTCATCGCGACGGCCTTCGCGGATCTCGGTTTCGACGTCGACATCGGTCCTCTTTTCTCGACGCCGGATGAAGTCGCGCGGCAGGCCGTCGAGAATGACGTGCACATTGTCGGCGTGTCGTCGCTGGCCGCGGGACATCTGACGCTGGTACCGGAGCTGCGAGCAGCGCTCGAAGCCGAAGGCCGCGGCGATATCATGATCGTCGTCGGCGGTGTTATCCCGCCGGCCGATTACCCGGCATTGTTCGAGGCCGGCGCGAAGGCCGTGTTTGGCCCCGGCACCAATATCGCCGAAGCGGCAGCCGATCTCCTCGAGAAGCTAAACGTCGCGCTCGGCTATGCGCCGAAGGTTGCGGCGGAATAAGCTGTTGCGGCGACAACTTTCTCTCGAAGCAAGTGTGCCTCCAAGCGCGTCCGGAACTTGTTAAATCCTCCATGCTAGGCTTTCCGTTGGCCAATTGGCGCGGAGATGCGGCATGGGAGTCTGGGGCGCTGGGCTTTACCAGAACGACGTCGCCCTCGACGTGCGCGGCGCCTATCGCGATGCCCGATCTCTCGGTTTCGTAGGCGAACGGCTGGCATCCCTCGTGCTCGATATGACCGGTGCAAGCGAGGACGAGGACGAGGATATTGCCGCGCTCGTGCTCGCGGACCTTCTCTGGCGGGACGGTAGACTCGACGCTCCACGCAGGCAGACCGCGCTCGATCTCGCGAGGCGGCCTGGTGGGATTTTCCAGTTCGATGATTTGGCCTCGCGCAGCAGTCATGCGAAGGCGCTCACGGCTTTGGCAGACCGTCTTGTGTCGGCGCAGCGCGTCCCGACGAAGGCGGCCGAGCCTTATGTCGAGCAAAGCGATTTCAAAGTGGGCGAGGCGCTGGCCTACCCGGATGGTGCGGGCGGATGGTGGATCCTGCGTGTCGTCACGCTCTATACGCGCTTTAGTGGCCGCAGCCCTGTGGTCGAGGTCTTGGACTGGCGCCGAGACGGAATGCCGGACGCATCGACCATCGCAGGCCTGAATTGGTGGCGTCTCAGCGATGCCGTGATACTTGGCGAGGCCCGCGCGAAGGAAACCCTGGCGGGTCTGATCCAAGCCGGTCGGTTACCGCCCAGTGCTGTTTGGGAAGACTATGAAACTCAGATGGCGGCGCCGCACGTGCCCGTCATTCGTACGTCCGAGCGCGATCCGGCCTTCAAGAAAATGGTGCGGCTCGGCGTGACTGTGCCACCGACGCGGCCATTCACGAGCGATTGGTTCATCGCCACGAATGCGTGGACGCGATGGAAGGAGCTACCGGAGAAGCTGACGGCTTACTTCGGTGACCGGAAAGCGTCCGCAGATTAGTTGATGCCTTAGCGGCGTGGCTGGGGGATCGGCGTCTTGACCTGCGAGTCGACGATGCTGCCGATATCACCGGAGCAGCCGGCGAGGCAGACCGTGCAGATCATGCCCGTGGGGCAGCCGGGAACGTCCAGGTCCTCGATAGGCTTGACCGTAATGACGCGGTTGCGCGGAAGTGCTTTCGGCGCCGTCGGGTCCTCTGCGTCGCTTGCAGTCTCGGCGCCGCGCGTCGCCTCCCGGCTGCGCACGCGAGGAATGTAAGTCCCTGCCGACGTGCCGCCCGAGCTGTCGGCACCGTCGCCATGGTGCTCCTCGTCCGCCTTGCGCTTCGTGGTCGTGCCATCCTGGTGACTCGACGAATGTTCCTTGTCGGCGCGGATCACCTTGCCGCCGCCGCGTCGCGCTTCGGCATCCCCGACGCTGAATGTCACACCGGAGATCGCAACGGCGAGGACAAGGCTCGCGCGGACGACGGCCGTCAGCTTAGAACGCCAGGACATGGGGTACTCCCTCGGCACAGAAATGGCCGAGCAACCGTACGGCAAATCCATTTACCGACCGTTAATCGCTTGGGCTTGAAGCCGGATGTGTATCGCGCACTGGAAATGTGAACGGCGGGCAGCAATGGACGTCCTGCTCAGGTTTTTTCTGGCGTCAAGCTTGAGGCAGGGCCGACCCGCTATGGACCGGAAGTGATCCGGTGAATGCGGATGGCATCTGCGGAGGTGCCCAGCCGAATTCTGTCTCGAGGGGGCGGCAATGACGGCTGCGGAAACGGTACGTGCTCTGAGGCAATACACAGGCCTCAATCTGCCGCTCAAAAAGTTGGTTCACATCGGGGCCAACACCGGACAGGAAGTCGAGCCCTACGATCAGGCGGATGTCGAAGGATATCACGTAGAAGCCCATCCCGAATATTTTGTGCAAGTTGCCGCGCGTTGCAGCTCGGCTCGAAAGCAGAAGGCCGTATTGGCTTGTTGCGACGAAGCATCGGGTCTTACCGTCGAGTTCAACGTGACGAGCAACGGGCAATCTTCTTCACTGCTTCCGCTCGGGCGCCATGCCGTCGCCTATCCGTTCATTACTGTAACGGACAAGATTCGGCTCCAAACCACCACGATCGATGATCTAATCAACGCTGGCAGCTTGCCGGCCGACCCTGATTGGATGGTCATAGATGTGCAGGGAGCGGAGAGCCGCGTCATCGCGGGGGCCGAGAAGCTGCTGGAGTCGGGCAAGCTATGGGGCCTGCAAGTCGAGGTCGCTCTGGATAGCCTGTACGAGGGCGGGCCCTCGTTCGAGCGGCTGTACACCGACTACCTGAAGCCGAAGGGCTACTATCTCAAACATGCCGACTTCAATCTCTTCGGCTGGACGAATGCTTTGTTCCTGAAGCGGTGGTGGCGACTGCCGGATGAGGACATGGCCCCGCTTCATCGTCATGTCGGATTGGATCTCGGTGAGGGGAAAAATATCGCGCTCGATGGACACTGCTCGCAAAGCAGCGTGTCGGTCTGGTCGACGCATGCCGAGGAAGCGCGAAATGCCGTGAGCGGCTTCCCCCATGGAAGCTATTCCTTCCACACACAGATAGAACCCAATTCCTGGTGGAAGATCGAATGGAGCGAGCCGCAGCGCATTGACGAGATACTTTGCTTCAACAGGATCGATGGCGACGCCGAAGTACGCGAGCGGATTGCGGGCGCCATCTTCGAGTATTCCCCCGACGGGTCGTCATGGCACGCGCTGCACACGGTCGGCGAGGTCTTCGGCGGCGTCGACGGCAGCCCGCTTCGGCTGAGAGGGCCGATCGAGGCAAGGGCGTTCCGAGTGCGCCAGCCTCGAAGTGTCCCCTTGCACTTCGACCACATTCGCCTTCTTCAAAGGTCGACTGGTTAGACTGCTCGGCAAGCATACTGGGGGTACGCTCAGAACTGCTTTTGCAAGAGCGCCGTAGTGACCGCGAACAGTGAGAGCGCAATGGTGGCGTAGAAGAAAAAGCGTTCAAGCTCGTCTTTCTCGTCGGTTGGGATGAGATTGGTTTCACCCATGACGGCGTACATATCGATACCTGCGTTGTTGCGTATCCATGCGGTGAGATTGCGAGCGCGGTCACGAGCTTTCGTTATTCGACGGTCGTAGTGCGCTATAAGACTTGCCCCTGAGAGCGCGACAGCAAAAGCCGCAACGAAGAGGCCGGCGGTGAGCATTTGCGACTTTGGTTGTGTGACAGCAGCTGTCGTAAAGAGGACGTTGAACGCTATAGTCCACTTGAAGACTTCCCAGCGACGGTTCTTGCCACCTTCGATGATGCGGCGTGCGTCGTCTAAGAAATTTTGTACGATGGGTACTTGGGCTTTGTGTTCATCATTCATTTGAGAAGCTCTGGGCTTTGTTAGTTGTTGCGGTTATGGGAACAACAAGAACTGGGGCTGTGTCTGCGTTGCCAGCGGCAATCGTCGTAAGCTAGTCTCTTTAGTCTCCAATCGGGCTCCGCAAGAGACTTTTGGGATCGCGGGCAAACTTTTCCCACAAGGCCATTGCCAGAAATGATTTGAGAAGGCATAGGGTTGCTTAGAATAGTGCGGGCGTAGTTCAGTGGTAGAACGTCAGCTTCCCAAGCTGAATGTCGTCGGTTCGATCCCGATCGCCCGCTCCATGAAATCAATGACTTAGAAAATTGAGATGGACCGCGCTCAGTTTCGGGGTCACGCCGGGGTCACAAGTAAACGGGCGGATTTTGACGCCTCCGCGACCGCTCGCGGTAATCAGTCCGCAATCGAAAACGTGAGATCCGAAGACCACGGATGACTCGCTCTCACCCGACCGTCGTGACGCGGCGAATGCGATAATTCATCCAATGTGGTGACAGTGAACAGAGCCCCCCAACGGCTTCGCTCAACATCATCGGCCTGGACGCTGCAGCCCGAATCCGCCGTGTTCCCGATAAATCGGATCGCTCTTCCGCGCCTAGCAATCGAGCCGGAAGTCTTTGCTCGTGAGAGGGCGCATCATTTCCTCGACATACCTACTTGCTGAGCGCCTCGCCGAATGCCGGGAGACCGGAACGGAGGAGGCCATGGCTTTCATCCGCCGAACGAGCTTGAGCCGATGAACCCCCAGACTTTTCCTATGAGCTGCTGCGCGCAAAATCCTATCCCTCAGCGGGCTTGCAACGATCTGGCCTACTGAAGCTGACGCCTTCGCGGCAGTTATGAAAGAAATAAGTCCCGGAACGTCCTGGCTCGAGACTCGCTTGCTAGACGTGATTGGGAGCGTACTCGCGTCTGCGATTGCCTAGGTTGGCAAGCGGGCGTGTTGGCCATCAATTGCTCTTGATGTACTCTTCCCATAGGAATATTGTCCGCCAGGTGGTGTTGTCCGCAATTATGACGTGGGAAGCGGACTGAATATTTCCCATTGGATACTTTCAGGAGTTTGCTTATGCGGAAGCGTATAGTTACCGCAGCAGCGGTCATGCTAGTCAGCCTCAATACTTTTGCACTCGCTGAGTCCCCCAGAAGACCACCCGTTGAGACGCTCATAAGCCAAGTTCAGGATGCTCTCTTTATCGTTGCGCGAAAGCTGCCCGACGAGAGCCTTCCTCCGCTAAATACCGCCGAGGTCACCCTGCAGACAACAGTTGGCACTTCGCAAAAGGGAGGCTTCGAGTTCTTTGTTGTCACATTTGGGGGAAAAATCGACGAAGAAGAGGTTCAGAGTATCGTTCTAACTCTTACGCCCCCATCGCCGAAGGATCCATCGCCGGTTGCGGCGAGCGACTTTGCAGCCGCACTGGCGGACTTGATTGTAGCGTCAGCTAAGAGCGCAAAAAAAGCCCAAGATAGGCAGCCGGCTCTTGAGTTGAGCAAGCTCGTCGCTAGTATCTCGTTCGTCGTGAAATCGAGCGGAGAGGCTGGTCTTAAATTGGTCTTCGTGCCCGTCACTTTGAATTTCGGTGGCGGCATCAGCAAAGCTAACATGCACAAGGTTCAATTGACATTCGGAAAAGCCGACAAAAAGTGAAGTGGATTATGCGACGCTATATCGCCGCTGCATTGACTTTCAGCATCATGGTTGTCCCGTGCTATGCACGGGCCTGCTTTTTCGGAAGCGCTTTTGTTCCACCCCAATATGCCTCGTTTGCTGAGGCAAATAGGGCTTATCTCGGATCGCTTGTGATCGTACAAAGGTCCGATGGGCAGCTCAAAGGTCTTCAAGCTAACGAAAGCAAGGGGGTCGGATTTCTCATAGATCAACGCTCTGGTCTTTTTCTCACCGCAGCGCACGTCGTTGCGGCGACGCTACTCGATGACAAATCTGTAGCGGCACTCAGAGCCAAGGCAGGCCCCACTGGCTTGATCGATGTGCCGCCCGTTACAATGCACGGCCGATTGGCAAGCAGTTTCTCTGATAAGATCACCTTCGATAGGGTTTTGGTCCATCCGCACCAAGACGTTGCAGTATTGCGCGTTACCTCTTCGGACCTATCAATGATAAAGCAGGCGCGTCCCTTCGAGCTAGTGTTCGCGCCCGGCCCGGCTTATCGAAATCCCCCGGTAGCTATCGCCCGCTTCGCTTATCTCAAGCAGGCAATAGTCGAGCTGATGCATGGATTGCCGACGGACGGACAAGATGAAGATCAAAGGTATCACGCGGTTATCAAGAATCGTCCATTCGAACCCGTTTGGCATAACGGTCATGTGATACCCGAGACTGAAACCCGTTTGAGAGTGGGGGCTGCTGCTGTCGATGGCGATAGCGGAGGTCCAGTTATACTGGACACAGCCGCCGTTCTCGGAGTTGTGCGCGATCAGCAAAATCGAGACCATCTTCTTGCCGAAGCACTTTATGGTATCCTTAGAGACAAAGACTTTCTGCGCAAAGTGGAAAGTCTACGCCGCGAGGATGTCGTAGAAGTAGCTAGGGCGATCAATCAAGGAGGCTTCGCCAATTGGCGACGGTCGCTCTCGTCGGAGGCGGCAGGGGAATATTTCTCCAATCTAGATGCCGCGCATCTCTTTGGCAAATTGGCTGGTCAGCCTAGTCTCGTCCCAGAGTTTAAAGCGGCGATTGAATGCCCTATATTTTGGGCAATGCATTTGAGATACGGCCCGCACCATTCTATTGACGGTGTCAGTACCTTCGCGAGCCTGGGAGAAAGTGATCAACTCGGTCGTGCCCGCGCTTTGGCTCAAGCTGCCGTCGAATCAAAGTCTCGCGGGGCGAATTTCGGGACTTTCTTACTGGCTGAGCAAGCGGCCGAATCCTATTCGACTTTTATCGCTAATCGGATAACGAAAGAGAGACAAGGCAATAGGGCCGCGACGTGCACAATTGCTCCCATGGCGGAAGCTGCGGGCAGTGACTTGAACAGCATGATATCTGAGGCACAGATAAAAGCGCCATCGTTCAATACTCAACTCTGTGCATTCTCGTCCCCTGACAATGAAACCGCTGTCGCATTGGTAGAGCTGTTCGAAATGCGGAAAGTGCAGGTCGAATTATCGAGTTCCCACGGCTACAGGTTGGGAGATGACGCCATAGCCTTTTCAAAATCAGCATCTGCCTCTCCAATTCTCGCTTATTGGATCGCTGACAAGGACGCGACGAAGGCTAAGGCTTTTGAGCAGTTAGGCAATTTATTCGCGTTGAATGGCGACACAGACGGTGCTTCGAGATCATACAAAGCCGCCTACACAAGTTATTTGAGAGCATCGATACCTGATCTTGCTGACAAAGCAGCAAATCAATTCGGCCTGGCTCAATCAGAAGCCAGCAAATCGCCGACTGATTATAAAATCGAAATATTGTCTCACCCTTCTATTGATGAAGCTCTTATCTCTGAGATTGTCAGGAAGCCGTTGCAGTTGCGCGTCCCATAGCTAAGCCAGGGGCAAGTTTGGGCGACCAGTAGTAGCAACGGGTAGAGCGCCCGTTCGATGAGTTATCACTGGGACCGCCGCACGGCTCTTCAGCCTCAGCGGCAATCGACACCTAGCGGCCGTTCACTCGGGCGCTGGAATGCTTGCCGGATTCCATACCACCTCCCACAAGTGACCATCGGGATCACGGAAGTAGCCGGCATAACCGCTGTAGAAAGTGTTCTGTGGCGATTTCACGATATCGGCGCCAGCTCCATTGGCCTTGTTCATCGCTTCGTCGACCTCCTCCCGACTGGCTACGTTGTGACCAATCGAGAAGGATGTAGAACTGGTCGGGGTTTTTGGTAGACCGCTGTCGTGTGCGAGATCGTCTTGCGCCCAGATCGCTAGTCTCAGGCCTCCGAGCAAATCGAAGAATGCGACGGCACCGTGGGCAAACTCCCGACCAACGATGCCTTTTGTCGGCAGCCCGAGGCCGTCGCGGTAAAACGCCAGGGACCGTTCAAGATCGGTAACGGCAAGCGTAATCGCTGATATTCTCGGTTTCATTGTGATGCTCCACGATAACATCGCCTCGAGCGAGCTAGATCGCTCCAAGCTCCGAAAGCAAGGCTTTGCCTACCCGTTCGTGCGAGCGGGCGTTCGACACATCGTCCGTTGGTACCGTCGGCCGTTCGCTGGTCGCTCGTCGCAATCCTAAGCTGAGCCTCCATTTCAGGCTGATTACGCTTTACGAGTAGCGTCCCCTCCTATCCATGCTGCGCAGAGTGTTTTCACGCGTTCGGCCGTGCGTGCGCACGTCCCAACGTCCGTTCGTTCGCTCGGTCCATCTGCACACAACCTCAACGTCCGCCAATACGCTGAGCTCGTTCGGCCGTTTGTGCGTTCGGGGCTTCTTGGCCTCGTCCGTACGCTCGCTCTTCCGTTCGCTCCAACGGAACTTCACCCGCTCGGCTACTCGCCTTGCGGAAAATCAGCATGTTTCCTTACTGAATCTGACGCGTTCGCGTGCTCGGACGTTCGCCCGTTCGTCGCTCAGAATTGCAACACCCCATCCCGGCAACTGCCCAACAAACAGCCTCTTTGTATTGACGGTCGCATGCCGCCGACCCCATCGTCACGCCATGAGCAATAAACACGGCGCCCGCTTCATCTCCTTCGCCTCACCGAAGGGCGGCGTCGGCAAATCCACCTCGTGTCTCGCCATCGCAGGTGCGCTGCTTGCGCAAGGTGTGAAAGTTCGGATCATCGATTTCGACCAGACCGAGACAATCTGGCGGTGGTACACGACCAGTCCCGCCGCCCAGCAGATTGCAAACCTTACTGTCGAGCAAGGACCGCACAGCGACCATGGCGACTACATCAGCTCGTTGTGGGGTGGCGCCACTGATTATGTCCTCCTGGACCTCGCCGGCTCGCTGAGCGAACTCACGCTAATGATAGCGGCGTTCGCGACGCTGACAATCACCCCTGCCAAAGTGAGCGAGCCCGATATCATCGAGGCCAACAAGATGGCCAACAAGCTGCACGCGGTGGCGCGCCGCGTAAGCAAGCCCATCAATCACCGCATTCTTCTCAATGAAGTGCCGAATATCGTCTCGCGCGACGAGGTCGACCTCATCGAGCAAATCGACAGCAGCAATCTGGCCCGCTTCCAGACCATTATTCGCCGTCGCTCGTCTTACAGCAAATCCTTCTCGCGCGGCACGCTTCCCCATTTCGCGGACCCAATCAACCCGAAGGCCATCGCCGAGATTGATGATCTCATGCGCGAAATAGACGCCATCTTCGAAAACGATCAACTGAAAGCTGCAGCATGAAACCAGCGCTTCCCACCAAGAAGATGGCCCTGGGAGTCGACCCTGACATCATGCAGACGATGGCAGCGGTGAAAGAGGTCGCGCAGGAGTCCAACATCCCAACCGTCGTGCATCCCAAAATCAGCACGAGCACTGCGGCGCCCTCACCTGTTGTCTTACCCGCACCTCCTGCACCACTGCCGGATGACGTTGCACCTGTCGTCGCCAAGAAGGTGAGGGGCCCCAAGCCGGCACCGGTCCGGCGCACGTCCGTTGATCTGCCCGTATACGTCATCGAGCAAATCCGCTCGATGGCCTACCACGACAACAAGACCAAGCGGCGTGTGATCCTTGAAGCCTTGAGGGCAGGGGGGCTCACCGTCAAGGACATCGATCTCGAGGAAGGACCTGCCGATGCTTGAGGTTGGCCTCCACATCCGAGCGGACGAGCGCCCGAACGGGTGCTCAGTCGAAGGAGCGAACGCGACATCGCCGGTACAGCCAGGCCTTATCACCGCCATTGAAAAGCCCGATCTGCTCGAAAATGCTCAGGCACCGGCACGAGGCACGGTCGCGCTGATGTCGCGAGAGGCCTTTGGCGATCTCTCCCTCAAGGACAAGAATACATACCTCAACAACGTCTCGCGGCTGATAGCCAGCACGCGTGGCCAAGCCGAGCCTCAGCCTCTCGATAAGGACAGCCTCGCCCGGCTCCGCCGCTTCTATATGCGCCGCAAGGCGTCGGAGCTTGCCTTGCAGACGGTCGGCGATGACGGCTTGCGCGCGACGCTCAAATCCTTCTCGGAAACCATCCACCTCGGCGAGGTGAGGAAAATCATCGCCCATGAAGCACGACCGGTGGTGACCTACCGCGAGCCACCACCCGATGATGCGCAGCTCATGTTCTTCGTGCCGCCCGTCCACGACGCGCCGCTCAAAGACGACATGAACCTGATGGATGTGGCGCCGTTCTCGCTCTCCAAGACCATCCGCCAGGGCATCATCCGCTACGAGCTCAAGGACGCCATCATCACCATCGAAGGTGGGGCGGAGGTGGGGCTCGTGACCTGCTACGACTACGACATCTTCATCAACATGGTGACCAGCCTCGCCATCGCCATGCGCGATTATCGCATTGCCGAGAAGCGCGGCCTGCGCCCATCGCTGCCGCCGCGCGTCTATCGACCCAAGGCTGCCGACATCCTGCGCTTCTGTCGCCGCGAGCGGGGAGGGAAGCAGTACGCGCAGTTGGAGAGCGCGCTCGATCGCCTTCAAGCCACCCGGTACAAGATCACCAACCTCACGCAGAACAACACCCGGCGCGCTTCGGAGAGCTTCCCGCTCATTGGTCGCTTCAAGGTCGTCTCGCGCACGCGGCAGAACTTCATCGACGAGGTTGAGATTGAGATTCCGGAATGGGTGTACGAGGGGGTCGTGACGCACGACGAAGCGCCAAGCATCCTGACCCTCCACCCGGACTACTTCCTCATCTCGCGGCCGCTTGCACGCTTCATCTATCGCCTGGCCCGCAAGGCCTGCGGCACCTCCGGTGTCGCCGAGTACGGGCTGCGCACGCTCTACGACCGCTCGGGCTCGCAAATGCCCTTTGGAAAGTTCTGCAAGATGATTGCGGAGGTGGTGGAGGCCACATCCACGACGCCGCTGCCCGACTACGACATCGCCATCACCCAGGGCAAAAACGGCGACAAGCTGCGGATGCTGGACCGCAGCAGGAAACCGCCCGTCGTGGAGGAGGCCGCCTGACCTGGAATGATGTACGCCATGCGTCCAAAATGACCGCCAACCCGGCGGACTGTTGGCGATGCGTCAATCGAGCTGAAAGCGGCGCATTTGCAGGCTACGCGTGGTCGTATCGCTGCATCTTCGAGATCTCCGCGCCGGGGCGAATTTGGACGGCGGGCGTACTTCACTCCCCCTCTCACGTCCAAAAATCCTGACGCGGGGAGCTGATCTTGCGGCACGTTCGTCAGTTCGCATTTTGGACGAGGGCCGTACTTCACTCCCGCGCTCGCGTCCAAAATCCGCGTCGTTGGTACCCGCGATGGGGAAGGGGAGGGCGGTGCGGTTCTGGACCGGCGCCGTACTTCACTCCGCTTGTGGCGTCCAAAATCCTCGCGCCCTGCTTCTTGGACGTTCGCCGTTCTTCATTCCATTCATCATCCGAGCCAGCGCGCACGCGCACCGTTCTTTGCCTTCGCGCGGGGAGGGGCTCGTCGATAACCTCGAAAACCCACTCAATGCCGTCCCAGGACCATTTCATGACCCAAGCCTCTGCCTAGACCTTATTCAGCCCATCACCTGTTGGAGGAAGCTCCGCTGCCGACTGGTGGCCCGTGGCCTTCCATCACCAAAATCAACGCGAAAAAACCGCCGCAGGCATTTTAAAGATATTACTGGTTTTAAAGAGGGTTTTAGAGAAGAGGTTTCCGGTGGGAAAGATGTCGGCGCATCAGTGATATAAGCGCCCTTTCCAGACTTGATGTACGGCCGGTCCAGATTGAAATACGGCACGTCCGGAATGATGCACGCCCTGGCCAGAACGAAGTACGCCCAACCCGCCCTGATGTACGAACCGTCCGAAAATCTGGGGATAACTGTCCCCACTTATCAACACGCGTCGCGCGCGACGGAATGATGCCTCGGCGCGAAGATTGTAACTCTTGGGCGATACGTTAGCGATAACCCCCTAGGATCAGGCACGCTCAGTCCGGCACAGGATTGGCCCAAGCTGATGGATGAGAACGCAATTGTCATAGCGCCCGAGGATGCGGGGCCGCATGCCATCGAAGTGCAAGTGCTGAAGGTCTTCGACGGCGACGGGTTCCTCACGCGCATGAGCGCCTGTCAGAAAGCTGGCGAGCCCGGCCATGGTGACGAGGTCGAGGTCGCCGTGCGGCTGGGATTTATTGATGCGCCTGAACTGCAGCAGCCCGGCGGACGCGAGGCGCAAGCCTTCCTGGACTCGCTGATTGGCGGCCGCACCGTCTGGCTCAATATCCTGACCAAGATGGACACCGGGCAATCCGTTGACCGGCACGGCCGCGTGGTCGCGGTTCCCTATGTGCGTGAAGCCTATGCCGAATGCACCTTCGCAACGCCAGATCGCCAGCTCCACCATGTCCATCGCTTCGGACGCCCCCTTTCGCTTTCGCGCAACATCGAGCTCGAGATGGTCCTCAATGGTTGGGCGTGGGTCGTCGAACGCTACGAGCCGCATCAACGCTACCTGGAGGCCCTCGAGGACGCGCGGCGCAACAGGCGCGGCATCTGGGCCCTCAGCGAGAATATGCCACCGTGGGAGTACAAGAGGCTGCGAGCCATTCAGACCTATGTCGATCGCTCAAAAGCGGTGGCGAGCAACGCGCCCGACTGTCCGGCTGCAGCCTGCGGCGGCAGCCTTGTGCGGCGTATGGGCAAGTTCGGCGCCTTTCTGGGATGTACGAACTATCCGCGATGCCGCTACTCATGTGCCATTGCAGCTGAATAGCGATAGCGTCATCGTCGCTGACGCGTCGATAGCCCGGACATGCACTAAAGGAGGGCGAAAAAACCTTCAGCCCTGCTTAGACCATGCCGGCCGGGAACGCGTCGACCATGTCTGACAGCGGATAGATCTTGTCGACCATGCACACGATGGCGCCGCGTCCCTGGTTTAGCTTGAGGCTCTCCGCAATAAGCAGGCGCCGGGCCGTACGGCCATCCGGCCGGGACGTGGTCTTGACCTCGATCGGTACGAGGGTCTGGCCATCGATGGAAAGGACATCCACTTCGCGGTCGTTGTGGTCACGGAAGAAGCTGAACTGTGGCGGCTGCCCGCGATTGTAGAACCCTTTCATGGCTTCGCTGACGACATAGGTCTCAAGGAAGGCGCCGGCGGCGGCCCCACGCGCCAGCGACTCTGCCGATTTCCAGCCGCCAAGCCACGCCGCCAGGCCCGTGTCGAGGACGTACATCTTCCTCGCCTTCACCAGCTTGCTGTTGGCATTGCTGTGGTACGGCTCGACCATGGCGATAATGCCGGAGGCCTCGAGAATGGAGAGCCAGTTGCGCACCGTGGTGCTCGAGATATCGGCCTCGTTGGCGATTTCACTCACATTTGCCAACTGGCCGGTTCGGCCCGCCACCAGCTGCATGAACAGAAGGAAAGCGCTTTCATCACCCACGCGTGCGAGATCCCGCACATCGCGCTGAAGGTAGGTCTGGACGTAGGCCGGATAGAACTCTTCCGGCGTGAGGCCGCGACCATCGTGCAAGGCCGGGTAGCTTCCGCGCCAGATCCGCTCGAAGATCGCGCCGACCTCAAGCGCTCGTACCGGCGTCGCAAGACGCTCTTGCAGCGGCAGAGCGTCAGGTTCACCCAGCAGTTCGCGCGTGGACAAGCCTGCCAGGTGGAGGATGGCCACCCGGCCGGCGAGAGACTCGGTGACGTTCTTCATCATGTGGAATTGCTGCGAGCCGCTGAGCCAGAACTGACCCCGCTGGGGGTTCTCATCGACCCGCATCTTGAGCAGCGGGAACAGCTCAGGCGCATATTGCACTTCGTCAATGATGGTCGGTCCCTTGAAGCGCGACAGGAACAGCTTCGGCTCCCTTTGGGCCTGCAGGCGGTCTTCCGGATCGTCCAGGGTCACATATTGAGCGTCCGGAACGGTATGGCGAAGAAGTGTCGACTTTCCGACCTGCCGTGCGCCGGTCACCAGGACGATGGAATACTTGCTCCCGTAATTCAGGAGGGCTTTTTCCAGGGAACGTCGGATAAACAATGTAGGGTACTTTCACTTTCAAAGTGAGAATACCCTACATTCTTGGTGACGGCCAATTCTTTTCAATGCCCATGTAATCTGAGCGCTGGTTATATCTGGTCAGCAATGTGGTTTGAATTGTGTTGCAGTATTCAACACGCAATCGCGCACATTCAGATACTTAGCCGTGGGCGGGCTTCTTATCTGCGTAAACGTGTCGAAAACATCGCCCTAAGTCAGTGTTTTTGACATTGGAATGCCGTTAAGTGAAGGAATCCGGCGGACGGGCCAAGGTCCAGGCCATGCTTGCGACCCAGCAAGGCGAAGGCGTGAGCGGGTCGGGGGCGGAGCGCCAGGGGCTTTCGGTGTTTCGCGCCAATCCTCTTGCGGCAAGTCCATGCGGCAGAGTGCACGCCACGTTCACGACCGCCAAGGGCCGCTGCAGACGGGGCCCTGCCCATCTTCGCGCCTTCGGTTTCAGCCCGGCGGACGATGTCCTGCGTCGCGCCAAGTTCTGCGCACGGGCCGTGCGAGGTGGCCCGCAACCCAAATGAAAGCTAAACCAATGACGCAAACCGCCAAGACCCCTGAAATCACCTACAGCGCCTTCGCCGTGCAAGACGGACGCAAGGGCCAGAAGTCCTACTGGACCCGCATCGGCCGCCTCTTTCCGCACGATGATGGCAAGGGCCAGGACCTGGTGCTCAACGCGCTGCCGGTGAACGGGCGCATCGTCATCCGCCAGGATGAGCCGCGCGAGCAGGGCGAGTAAGCCCTCTCACGGCGCAGACGGCCCGCGATGCGGGCCGCATCTTTGTTTCTGATTTAGCGTTCTTATGGGGCCACATGGCCCAGTTGACGTTGAAATGTCATTTGTCCAAAGGATGCCACTGCACTCGATCAATAGGGGATGAAGTTCGGTCGTCTGGCTGGCGCCGCAGGCAGAGGAGCCGACCTGGTTCCAGTCGACCCCGACGCCTTCGCCTTGCCGTCCGTGTCGACCCTTATGGCAACCTCTATCTCTCTCCTAGCCGGTTGTCCGTACTGGGAGTCGAACGCATCGGCATACTGAATACAGTAGATCTCCGGTGCGGTTAGCCTCAGGGCCTTGAGGGCGTCCTCCCGGCCACGAGCGTCAGCCACACAAAGATTATATCGGGCTCGCCAGTCTGCGGGCCGTTCGAACGGCTCATCCAAGTTGCCATCAAAACGATCCGCACCGAAGATCGCCTCTGACGACTCCTGCTTCGGAAACACGAGGCTGAGCGTCAATTTGTGAACGTCCACGCGCGAGCCATAGAGATGCCCACCGGCCGAAATCAACCGGAAGGCATCAGGAACAGGCGTGAGCTTAATCGCGCCATTCACGCCGCCGCTGACATCCGTGGTGAAGACCAATGCATCGACGAAGCTATCCTTAGAGCCACCTTGGTCGATGAGATTGATAAAGGTAGAGGCTACGCGATCCACGCCAATAGAACCACCGAGTGGATAGACCACGTTGTTGCTTCGCGCTTCGTACGCGTTGCAGAGTTTCTCAGATGTGAGCAACTTCCCCCAACGGTCCTGAGTCTTGAATGTGCGTTTTCCTTTCCTCGTCAAGAGCAACGCTGCCGATGCATCAGCATCGACGGTTTTCGAGGCTAGCGGCAGCCTGAATGCCAGTTCCCCCTTGGTATGGTTCTGCTCCGTAATCTCAAACTCGAAATCGTACACTGCCGCAGCATCCAAGTATTGTGTAAGCTCCCGAGCTCTTCCTAATTTTGCATCGAGCTGCTTGCTAAGCTTCTTCTGCAGCTCCTTCAGCTTGATCGTTTGGTCTCGCGGAGATTTAGTGGCGTAGCGCAGTCTGTTGTATTCCTGCCGGTTTATTTCTTGTTGCTCCTCGACTATCCCCCCGATCGCGTGAACCAATGCAACAATAGATGCGTCTCTCGTTGCGGTGGCAGGCGTTATGTTCTTCGCTTTAAACCACTTCACAACACGCTGTTCGATCGCCGGAGTTTCGAAAATCTCCCGCAGGCGTACTTTGTCGTGCGTTATCCTCTCCATCACCGCCGCGCGCATCTCGCAGCGCCCGTGGAGGACGATCTGTTCGGTTTTCAGCAGTGCAACATCGTCGGGTACCGGATAGATCGAGCAGCCAACGAGGGTCGTCAGTACCGCAAGAGCTATCAAGCTGGAGAATTTTCGGAGAAAACTGCGGAGAAAAACGCAAGAGGCAAAAGGTTGCAAACGCAGATGAGGTTCATCTTGCACGACACACCACGCAATACAAAAAACTGCGGAAGCTCTCAGCGGGGACCGAAGGAATTAAAGCCTATTAAGCTAAGCCGCGCAAAATGAAGATGTCAATTTTCGCCGAGTTCAGAATGCGGCGCGTTTCTGCGATTCCGCAAGTCGTGTTGCAAAGCTGCCACCGCTCTTGGAGCTTTCGAAATTTCGTTACGCCAGTCAGCTTCCGTACTCGCTTGTTGAAGAGAAGTTATACTGCTCAAGCCAGGTGACGACCTCCTGCTGGCGATAGAGCACCCGGGATTTCTTGCCGGGGCCGACCTTCAGGTAGCGCGGCCCGGTGCCTTCGACGCGCATGCGCTCCAGCGTGCGCCGTGAAATGCGCAGAAGACCCGCCACCTCAACAGTGGTGAGGAACATCACCTGCTGTGCTGCGCCCGCCTCCGTCACGTCCTTTTGGCTCGCCCTGCTCCGCCTTATCCCATCCTACCATCGGAAGGCATTGGAGCCGCCAGTCCTTACTGCGCTAAAGGCGTGGCAGCCTCCGGATATACGTCTCCATCTGGAGTGCCGCGATCCTGTGCTCAATTGGCGGATGCGAGTGGAATGCCGTGTGGAACATGAAACGGTAGTTGTTGCGCTCGAAAGAGGTCGGGGGAGGGGAGGCCTCGATGGCGCGCAGTGCGCCAATCATGGCTTCCTTGCTGGTGAGCGCGGCGCCGATGGCATCCGCCCAGTACTCGCGTTTGCGCGAGAAGCTGTTGATATAGAGCTCGGCGAAAACGCAGAGCACCCACCGCATCCACACTTTGGCACCCTGGAAGGCGGCGAACCAGACGCTGGCATTCTGGAAGGTGCGCATGAGCATCATGCGGCGCATGTCCCCGCTCAGCACATGGCCCAGTTCGTGGCCAATGACCGCGTCCAGCTCGTCGGGCATGAGTCGCTCGAGGAGGGGCGTGCCAATGGCGATGGTCGCGTCTTGATGGTCCCTGCCCATGGCGAAGGCGTTGGCGATCGGCATCGTGCCAATGCGCGGGCACGGAACGCCGAGGTTGTGCGCCATGTGCTGAAGCGATTGTGCGAGCGGGTGGTCGGCAGTGACTTCCTTGAACTCGATCTCTTTGAGTGTGCGCTGATGGGCTCGGCTCATGCCCGCGAAGCCCCAGACCGTGCACCACGTCGGCACAAGGATGGCACCAACGATGCTGGCGCCGGCAATGACGAACCCGACGCCAACCGGTGTTGTGACCAACGCCGTCCAGGCGATGGACGTCCAGCTTAAGAGGACAAGCATCATCCATGTGCCCGCCACCGAGCCATGGAGAGCTTTGGCATTGACACTTCCTAGCTGCGGCGGTGTCGGTCGTATCTTTGGTGACTGAGGAGTAGCCGGTCGCAGGGATGGTCGGTCATCCGATGTGCTTGAGGGGGGCAGTGGCGGCGGGCGTGTCGAAGCACGTGCTACAGGCTCGCTCAGACGCGAATAGTTGTCCATTCGCTGCAGATCTGGCGGCCGGTCGTACGCATCGTACGAACGTGATGGCCCCGCTGCGGGTGTAGGCGACTCGCTCTCGAGCGCTTGACTATAGTCATCCACGCGGTCTGGCCACTCGCTCTCTGACGGTGTGGCCAAAACCTCGAGAATGTCGGTCGGCGGCTGTCCTGCTGACAGAAGCTGGTGTGCGCTATGCCACATCAGCGTGCGTCGCACTATCGCGCGCGCGGCCGACCTACCGCCACACTGGATCCATTCGTCCAATAATCGACAAATCTCGTTGCACAGTGTGGCGTACTCGTCGCGCAGCTGGTGCGACACATAGGGCGCGCAACGCACGACGATCAGGCGCGGATGTTCCCAGCTTTGCTCAGAGACCATGTCCTCAATTGACGCCTCGAACCCGCTCGAGAGTTGCCCGGCGCCCTGTTCAAACAGGGTGCGCATGGCGGCGTCGCGGAACCCATTGGCGCCAGCCCTCAGCAGGTTCTCCACTTCGACCTGCTCGAGTAGTAGTTCATGCTCGGTGGGCACTGACACTTCGTTTTGCTGTGCCGACATGTCAGCGTCCTCGACGTAGTGGCGTCACGTTGCCTTGAGAATTGCCCGTTTCAATGTAAACGGGCAGCAGCTCGCGCCAGTGACGGCGTTGCGCCTTGATGGGGTAGCCGCCCGCCTGCTTGGACAGAATGATGGTGGTGGACGGGTGTGTTTGGCCGGGCTGGCGCTGTGACAGGTAGGTGCCGACCTCAAAGGGCGTAAGGAGCGCGCGCGGTGTGAGAACAACGGGCTCGTTGATGGAAACGCCCTGGCCGACATTGCGGCCATAGGCGGTGCCGCCGACCTGCACCGGACTGACACTCTCGTTGTCGTTGACCCCCACCGAGTAGGAGTAGTTCACGTTGGCGTCCTTGTGCGCGAAGGTCGTGATGCCGAGGCTGGTTGAGATGTGGCGCTTGGTCTGCTCGTCGTGCGTTGCGCCGAAATACACCTGATGGTCAGTCTGCGAGAGAAAGACGTTGGCCCAGCGGCCGTAGACGGCCTCGAGCTGCGCCACGTCCTGCACGAAGAACCAGAACCAGGCGCCGGATGACCGCATCTGGGCGACCGCCTCGCGCATGAAGGGCATGTCGCGCAGCGCCGGAAACTCGTCGATGATGAACAGCACCGAGGCCTTGTCCGCTTCGTCCCGTTCGGCGAGCGCGCTGAAGGCGCAGCCAATCATCGCGCGAATAAAGCGAAAGCTGGTGTGGGTCTCCTTGAGCGGGATGGTGAGGTAGACCGTGGCCGGGGAGGCGGCGAGGTCGGCAAAGGCGAAGCTGCTCGCGGAGGTTGTCTCGAAGAAGCCGGGGTGGCCGTCGAGGAAGGCCAGGTTGGAGTTGATCTCGGACAGGAAGGCCGACACCTGCTTGCGCTCGCGGCTGGCAAAGGCCCGCGCCTGGCGGCGCACATAGTCGCTGCGGCCTTTCTGGGCGTAGAGGTTGAGGATGTCCTCGAAGTAGGTGACGTTCGCCTGCCGCTCGGCCTTCTCGCCAAGCATGGGTGCGCTACAGACAAGCCGCACCTCGGACAGTGTGGCCTTGCTGAGGTCGTCGACCAGTTCAGCCAGTTCCAGCGTCCCCAGAATGAGGAGGGTCAGCAGATTGACCGCCTCGTTCTCGAAGAACGCGGCCTCGGCGGCGCCCTTGTCGCCCTGACGGACGACGAGCATCTCGGCGAGCTGGCGGGCGCGAGCGCCTCGCTCGCGTGGCGGGCCAAGCTCGAGCAGGGGGTTGTACCGGTCGGCCGTGTCCGTGCCTTCCGTTGCAAACGGCGCCAAGCGGTAGACCTTGCCGAACCGGCGGCGGCGGGGGGCGGTCAGCCGATACAGCTCTCCCTTGGGGTCGACCACGACCACCGACCCTCGATAGGTGTGCAGATTGGCCACGATCTGCGTGGCGCTTTTGCCCTGGCCGGTGCTGGCGACCGTGAGGAGATGGCCGGGGTATTGGGCCACGAGGGGAATGCCTCTGCCGCTGCCCGTTGGCTCAAGCTCGCCAAGCAGAAGGCCGTCTGTCCCCTCATCCGGGGCCCAGCTCCCCTGCAACCCGGAGAGGTCCGCCGCCGCCGCCCAGCGGGCCGAGCCGTGAACCGGGGGCGGCGCCTGAAGACGCTCCGACTGCGCATCCGCGACTTCCCGCGCCTTCCGTCCCACGGCACTCTCCGGCGCCGGGAGGCCGGTCCGCAATGTGTGGTTGATCTCGTCGGTGGTCTTTTGTCGGGCCTTTTTGCGCCGGTAGCTCGAGGCGATCCAGATGCCGAGAGCAAACAGGGCGAGAACGATACCGAATATCTGCATCAGCAACCCTCTATGAATTAAGGGCTCAGCTCGGCGCGGGGGAGGGGCCTGTTGGGCCCTAAACCTCCCCCGGACCCCCTCCGGCCGGCGGTCCCCCATGCGAGGGAGGAACGCCGTCCGCCCAACTGCCGCACGGGGGCATCTGCAACCTGCATTCCGTGCCCCGCCCGCGCTGGACGACGCTATCGCTTTGCGTCCTGGCGCCACGCGGGGCCTTGAATATCCGCACTCATCGTATACACTGCGGCAGTGGGTCAGAGCGCACTTATGGGTTTGGGGCATAGGCCCGCAAACCCGGTGCGCTCATCGGGGCCGTCACATCTGGTTCGTGGAGACGCGGGGATGACGCAGGAATTGGCGCCCGTACGAATCGAAATCACCGAGGATGCTACGGCGGGCATCTCGATTCGTCTGCACAATAATGGTCATTTCCCGGACCTTCTGAAGGGTATTCCCAAGCATATTGTGCGGCGAGCGCGGCCGTGGCTGTGGAACAGTTACGAGCGGCGCGTGCTTGTGAAGGCAAGGTCGCTGACCTGGCAGGGGCGGCGTCTTGTGCGCCAGATGCTCATCGCGGAACGCGCCAAGGCTCTGATGGCACGCGAGCTGCAACCCAAGCGCGCGGGTTGGTTGGCTCGGCGGCTGGCGGCACGGGCGGCGGGGCGGGACGGGGCGGCGCGGGCCGCAGCCGTGCTGCCGCAGCATCGCGTGACCGCCCGCATCCAGACAGGCTATCAATCCCGGTCTAAAATGCGTGCGCAACCTGTGCGGCGCGAAGTGACTGACCGCAGCCAGCAGGATGCCGACACTCGTCTCCCCGACAGGGGGCGGGCAGCGCCGATAGCCTTGGCCGAGCAGCTCGTGCGCGAGGCCCAGGCTGTGGCGGGCGAGCCTCAGGTCCGCGAGCCAGGGCGGGAGGACACCCTTCATGCCGAGGTTCTCCGGTTGGCAGGGGTTGGCCAGGCGCAAGGCGGGCAAGAGCCGCAGTCGCTTGCCGAGCAGATGCTCTCGAACTCGGCCCTTACGGGTCTGAGGGCCAGCCCCTTGCCGCGAGAGGAGGGCCAGCAGCGGTCCCGCTAGTACGCCATGGCCATCTACAGTCTGCGTCTCACCCCCATCGGCAAAACCACCCAGAAGCGGCCCTACACGGCGGCGGCGCATGTGCGCTACATCGCCCGGCCGGGGGCGGCGTCGCATGTCATGGCGGCGCGGATGCCGGACAACAAGGGCCGCGCTCAGCGGTGGCTGCGGGCGGCCGAGAAAGCCGACCGCAAGAATGCCCGTGTGGCCGACAAGATGGTCATTGCTTTGCCCAAAGAGCTGACGCTCAGGCAGAACATCGATCTGGTACGGGCCTTCGCCGATACGCTCACCCAGGGGCGGGCGTCGTGGTTCGCCGCCATCCATGCCCGAGGGAAAGACCGCCACAACCCCCACTTGCATCTGCTGGTGCGCGACCGCGATGTGCAGACCGGCGAGCGGGTGGTGATGTTCTCGGCTGGGCCCAAGGAGGCGCGGGCCCGGGCAGCGAAGGGCAAGTCTTTGCCGACGAGCCTTCATGCCATCCGGGCGCTGTGGGAGCGGTCGGCCAATGAAGCTTTGGAAGCGGCCGGGCGGAGCGAACGGATTGACCGCCGCCGGTTGGCAGCCCAGGGCATTCAGCGCGCGGCGCAAGTGCATGAAGGTCCAAATATTCGCGCCATGCACCAGCGGGGGCATCGGCCACGCTCGCGCGATCGCGTGGTGCGCAATGGTGTTGGACGGCGCCAGGGCGTGCGTACGGTCCGTTACGCCGAGATCGACCGGGGGCAGACGCGGGCCGAGTACAATGATGCCTTGCGGGCCAGTGCGCGGGCGTCAGCGAGGGTGGTGCGTGTGCAAGCCCCACCGGCGGTCGTCGAGCATGGGCGGTCCCGGCAGCCTGCGAGCATGGTGACGGAGGCGAGGACAACACCGCTTAACCCCGTTGCCGCACTTCAGCCATCGGCGTACGTTCGCCCCATGACCGATACTGCCGCCGACCTTCAAAGTGAGCTCGCCTCCATGCGCGAGGGGTTTGGTCTTGCGCGCGGCATGTTGCAGTCGGTCTTTGCGGGGGATTTTCGGGCACCGGCTGATGTTGTGGATGTGCTGCTCTCGCAGGCCGATGAGTTCGGCCCTGAGCATGCGGTCGAACGCTTATGTGAGGATCCGCGTGCGTTCGGCGACCCACAAAGGGATGGTGCCGATTATCGCTCGCGTAAGGATGAGCTGGTGGCCACGCTGAGTGCGCTCATAGACCGGCATGATGATCTGGACCGCGCGCAGCTTCGCTTGGAGGCACTGACGAACCGGGATGGGGCGTCTGCTCGGGAGATCAATATTCAGGGCGAGCTGTTCTCGATAGACATTGATGCGCGGGGGCTGCTGAGCGCCGAGCGCGTTGAAGCGCGCGATGAGCGGAAGGGTGAGACCCGGTCGCTGGCGGAGATGCTGGTGCAGACGCTGGATACTCCGCGCGCGGAGCCGCTTACGGAGCAAGAACGCTCGCTTGAAAGAAAGCGGTAGTGATTACGCAGGCTTACTTCAGGCCCCTATATGAGGGATATATAAAAATTCCAATTTCGCCCTTGCCGAAATTTCAATTTATGACGAGCAGATCGGGCGGCCCAATACATTGGGCCGCCTCCCTTACCGCACCGACCTATTTTTGAATGCAACGCATTCGGTCAATTAGGCACGGATCAAGACAAATAGGATTCTTCTGCCAATAGCACATTGGTCCATGAACCCTTGGAAAACTAATCGGGCACGGCAATCTCGTGCAGATCACCTCTCCACCCGGCCTGGCATTGGCCGGCGACAGCGAACCGAATGCCACAATCATGGTTACAACCAGAAGCCTCAACATGGCTATTCACCCCACATTTGAGGACGGGCCGGGCTTGGCCGATTGTTACCGACCAAGCCCACCGTCAATTAGAACTTGCAGCTTACAGTGACGGTGCACATCGGCGGCGACGGCGGCTGCGGCGGTATCGGGATTGTGCCGGTGCAGCTCACGGTAGTCTGGCACGAGAACGCGCTTGCCGGGGGCGCACTCATAACTGTCATGGCAACGCCGGCTGCGGCCGTCAGGTTGACGATCTTGCCCTTCATGGTGCTTACTTTCGAATGTGAGAGGGGAAGGCTGAAACTTCCCCACTCGGCCTAACCTGCAAGGCGGGCGCATCCCGCCTTGCAGTCGCGTCTCGAAGCCTCCTGATTGCTTCGTTGGCGACATCAGTATCGTGCCGAATTCAGTCATACAAAGCAAAGGCTTAAGGGCCAATTCCATTGGTCCAAACGTTCAACGATCTTGCCCCTGGAATTCGACGCCATGGCAAAGTCCGACAAGCGCGTTGACAAGCAGCGCGCCGCGTCCAATCGCTCCCAAGCGCCGAAAAGGATCAATGTGCAGCTTATCGATGCTGCCTCTTCCCCAAACGCCGAACTTTCCGCTGAAGTATCGAAAGGCCCGAACCGACCAACTGCTCATCGGCAGATGTTAGCGGCGAAGGCGACAACTGCGGAGGTGTCAGAGCGTCGGCCGGAAACGCACAATCCGGAAGCGGCCGCACGTGCACTGGAACTAAAGCTCCACAAGCAGCGCCTCAAACTCGCGCGGTATGTTTTGGCTGACGACTGGAGCTCGCCACTAACGCAAGCCGCCCTAGCTCGAAAGTATAACACTTCACCTGAAAATCTTTCGCGCCAGCCGCACTCTAGAGCACTGCCAGCAGACTTCCGTGCGGACACTGAGCGCGACCTGGTTGCCAAGTATCCCGATCTTGCCGAAATAGATGTCTGGGGCTCCAGGCCCGAGAAAATCATACGAGCAATGCACGCCAATTCAGATCAGCGCTCATTCCTAGCAGGCGTCTTAGGCCTTGAACAAGTAGAACCAGACAAGCTTATCGGGAAAATATTGGGTCACTTCGTCAACTGTTATATTTCCCGCACAAAAGGGGCGGTGCTGGACCATTTCGAATTCAAGAAGGGGCGCCTTTTTACCGACGAAGCGACGCTTGTTCATAAAAACTCGACAGCGCAAACTCCACCCCCTCACGGGTACGTTGTGATTCATGGTTCCGATAAATTGCTCGCTCGCTTGGAATACGACGGCGACTATCCGCCGGGGTCATACATTATCGACGTGCCGAATCACGCAACGATTACGGCCATGCTAGCAATAACGCTAGACATAAAGTTTGAGCGCAGATCGACGGTGGCGAGGCCCACCTTTATGATCCGCGTACTAGAGGAGCCGACACGTTTGAATCCCTACCATCCCAAAGGCACAAAAATTTACACGCTCGTTCACTCCATTCTTACCCAACTTTCAACCTACGATAATTCGCTCATGGAACTTTGCCATAGAAACGCACTGAACGATGCACTTTTGGAAGAGCTTCGATCCCTAATATAGCAAGAGCGGCGAGCCATTAGCTCACCTCCCCTGCGTCGACTAAAAGGTCGATAGTTTAGTCCTGCACGTGGTCGATCTCTCCGACCCACTGCGGTCCGATACCATTCATGAGCTATCTCCGTTCACCTCTTCGTAGGACCCTACTGTGGCCGGGAGAAGATGTTGAATCAATAAACACCTGGACAATCAGCTAGTCCAAAGCTGTCAAGCAACTTGACGCGAGGGAACAGACACACGGAGCTATTTAGAGAAGGCGCCCCGCAATCCCAACGGGTAGGGCGCCCCATTCGATGAGCTATCACCGGGACCGCCGTACGGCTCTTCAGCCTCAGCGGCAAGACGAATCCTAGCGCCCGTGCGAACGCCTTCCAACGACATTGCCCATGGATGCATCCCCTAACTTCATCGGGCCGCAATACTTCGGGGGTTGCGGGGGCAGAGCCCCCGCCTGATGCCCGTGGCCGTTGTGCTGGCAAGTGAGTCCGCTCAAGCCTCACCAAAGAAACAGCACCTGGCGGTGCAGGGGTTCGCCAGCTCTCGCGGACTGCCCCCGCTAAGGCGGCCGGAGGTAAAGGGCAGTCCGCGAGAGCCGGCTCCGAAGAAACAGCACCGCGCCAGAGCGCGCTGTCGGACATCCCTCGGCTAAGATGCAACAGGGGCTGAAGGGAATAGGTCGCGTTGCTTGGCGATGCTTACCGACTGTGCAGTGCGCATTGTGTCGCGACTGCCGTTCGGTAGCTTCAGAGTGTGATCGTCACGCACACCCGCAATGCCGAGGGACAGCGCCGCATCTACTTTGGCGGCAAGGCCAGCGTTGAGTGCTGGATTGAGCCCGATGACGACGGGCGTGGCTGGAGCTTCCACTGGCTCCCCGCCGTGACAGGGCAGCCGCTGCACGCAGCGGATGTTCGCGCCATCGCGGTCTACGCCTTGCAAAAGCTTGCGGAAGAATTGTCCGTCGCGACGCAGGACTTGCACCAGGTGCCCTTCGACACCATCGCGGCGCTCCACACCAGCGATCCCTTCATCCGCCGGCGCATGGCGCAGGGGCGGCGGAAGATTGTCGAACAGGGGTTCGTGGCGGCACCGCCTGTTGCCAGGAGTGAAGAACGATCGCATTCGCGCCCGCCGTCGCCTGTGGCACCGCGCATCATCCGGTAGTCGTCATCCAGCTCTCACGTCGGTCAGTATCTTGCGCATCGTTGCGGTGATTTCAATTGCCTCAGGATGTTGCAGTGCTGCACACACGCTGATGAAGGCGTGAGCAATGTGTCTTGTATGCTGGGCGTATATCGCGCCTGATGCCGTCATCAGGGCGAGGTATGCCTTTCTGGACAAAATGGGTCCATCAGGCACCGCGCATTCGGCTGTGGCCTCAAGCGCTCACCTCGCCCTCAAACGCCGGGGGGCTCGCAATCCGCCATGCCAGCAAAGGGACATCGCAAATCCCAGCCGCTGAACCGACAGGTCTATGTCCGCTTTCCCGATGCCGAATACGAAACCCTCAAGGCCGACGCCGCAGCCCGCGCCATGACCATCTCCAAGCTGACGCGTGCCCTCGCCATCGCCTACTACAAGCGCCAGCGGCCCGAGCTCAAACAGGCGCGCGGTCATGCCGCCGCGCTCATCCGCGAGCTCAACCGCATCGGCAACAACCTCAATCAGCTCGCCCGCGCCGCCAACACACCGAAGGTCACTGTGCCCGCCGATGAACTGAGAGCGCACCTCGCCAGTCTGGCCGAGGTCATCGACCGTCTCTGATGCTCGCCTCGGCCGCCCAGTCCCATGATGACTTCGCGGCCCTCTCGAACTACCTGCTGCATGGCAAGGCCGGCGAGACGGTATCCCCGGCGCGCGTGAGCTGGATTGTGGCGCGCAATCTTGCGAGCGACGATCCCCTGCGGGCCGCCAAGATCATGGCCGCCACCGCCAAGCTCTCGGCACGGGTCGAAAAGCCCGTCTATCACGCCAGCATTGCCTGGCATCCTGACGAGCAGCCGACCGATGAGGAGATGCGGGCCGTAGCCGACGGCACGCTCGAGTTGATGGGACTTGCTGAGCACCAGGCGCTGGTGGTCGCCCATGGCGACACCGACCATCGCCATCTGCACCTGATGGTCAATCGTGTCCATCCCGGCAGCGGCAAGGCCTGGCGGACGTCACATGACTATCTGCGCCTCGACCGTGCCATGAAGCAGCTCGCCGACAGCCATGGCTTCGATTATGTGCCCGCCCATCGCTACAACGCAGACGATGCCTTGGAGGGACGGAGGCGGGGCCCGCACAAGGCCGCTGTCCAGAAGGCGCGGCGCGAGGGCGTGGACGCCCTGCCGCAGATGCCCAAGGACAAAGCCCGCGAGATTGGCGCTGAGATGCAGCGTCTGCTGCCGGCCGCGCGTGGATGGGGCGATCTCGATGTGCTGGCCGGCCTCGCCGGCTATCTACTCGAAACGAAAGGGCAGGGGGCCGTGCTTGCCGACGGGAACGATTATGCCAAGTTCTCGTCGCTCGGACTGACAGAGAGCATCAAGGCGCTCGAAGGGCTGTTCGGATCGTCCCTCGCAGACCATCGACGACGGGCGCCGGAGCTCGTCGATGGCGTGGACATCGCCAAGGCCCTGGTGACGCTGGGTCTCGCCGAGCGCAGAGCCATTCGGATCGCCGTGGAGGATGCCATGCAGCAACGCGAGGCGGCGCGGTCCGAACGCTCGCTGAAGGAGGAGGTGGCCGCCGCCTTGCGCGCGCACCAACGTCGTCAGCACGAGCGGGGCGGGCGGTGAGGGTGCGGTGCCTCTGGCATGGGCGGCGTGTGCACGCGGGTGCTCAAGGCGTGGGCAGGCTGTATTGACGCTGTATGCAGTGGCGCGCAGCCTCTTGATGCACAACATAAAGGAGGTGCCATGGACCAACCGCACGGCAATTTCATTGCCTTCATGAACCGGGACAAGCAGCCCGGCGACAACAAACCGACCTTCGATGGCCGACTGGTCATTCCGGGCAGCGACATCGAAAAGCACTTTGCGCTCTGGGCGCATGAGTATGCCGACCCCAAGACGGGCGAGGTCCGCATCATGTTCAATGGCCAAACCGATGCGATCTCGACGTCGGCCGCGCCGATGGATCAGGTGGCCTCGCTCTTGCGTGAAGGGGCGCCGGAGCGCGGGCCTGCCGAGCTCGGCGGCCTGAAACTGGCACCGCGCCAGATCGTGCTCTTTCCCAATGCCTACAAGGCCGATGCGCCGGAGAAATCGCGGCCGGACTACTGGGGCGCCTACTACCCTGGCAACAACGAGCCGGTCGTGCGCATCAGCGTCTGGGCCAAGAAGGACCGCCAGCAGCACGCCATGCTCGCCGGTGCCACCAGCTATCCCATGCCCGGCAAGAGCGAGGCGCAGCAGCAGGATGCGGCGCCGGAGCTTAAGTCGTTAATTGATAGTGGAGTGGTGAGCAAGGGAATGCCGGAAGGCCGTTCGCTCGGACGCAACTGAAGACGCTTACACAGACTTCCAAGTGACGCCCGCCGACGGCGGGCGCTCTATTGGGATTTGGTATTGAATCGGCACTAAGCCGACGGCAATAGCTTTGCATGAGAATCTCGGTCAAATCGAGCAGGGGCCTCATGCCGGCGCGTCGGATCGACGAGCGATGCTGCCACGACTAATACAAATACCCCTACTTACCGGCTCTGCGCTAAGATGTTTCTGGATTGCGCGTCAATCGATTGGGCCTTAAGAAACGCGCTGCTTACCTACGGGACCGCGATTTGAACTCGCTTCTCCTTTTGGCTTTCTTAACGCCACGCCCCGCATCGCCCGGTAGTGCTCGCTCTACCAGTACAAAGCCTTTCTGCTGGCTCTCGATAAGCGTGGGAAAGTCGTAGTACGGCGACTGAATATCCGCTGCGTGCCACCGTGTCTCTAAATAATCGCGGAAAGCGACCGTCTTATCATAACGCTGTCTTATGGTGAACGATGCAGCCAGCTCTGCTATTTTCGCGCGCGCGTCCTCATCAAATATAGGCGTATCAATTGACGTCGCATCCAGAAATGAGAAAGACCCGCTCCAGTACCGTGTGTGGTATATTCCGATGGAGGTCGCGCGATAATGAAAACTCATCGGGGACACGCTATCCGGGACTTCAAGCTCCCTGTAATGCGAATGCGGAGTTTCAATGAGCCGCTTTTCTGATAGACGCACGAGGGCGCTACTTACTTGGTCGTCGAGAAAACCCAGCCGAAGCATCTCCCTTGATATGTTTTCCCCGGTCAGAAATCCATCATTGTCACGTATCCCCAGATTCGAACTCAAATAAGCTATGATGAGACTCCGGAGAAAATGCTCGCGTGGATCTGCCGTCGAAACGTCGAAGACATTGCAGGCGACTAAGGACGAGTGAGGATTGTAATATGAGTATTCCCCCAAAAGGGCGTGCTTCGTAAATTCATGAAGTGGTACTTTATAGTTCCCATACTCGGCCTCAATTTCCACAATCTTTTTTGCGTCGACGTTGGGACTGCCGCAAAATGAAGTGATCAGCTCGATAACCAGCCTCGTATTCCCCCCGGTTATATTGCCTAGGAATTGCCTGATTTCTTCATTGGTACTAATGGATCGCAAGGTGGCTCGCAAAAAATGTGCGATTCGATGCAAATTCAGACGAATTCCCTCTAAGTTCGCGGGCGCGACCTGGCCTTCCGCCAGACGCAAAGCGAAGGTAATTCGCCGCTCGAGAACCTCATCGGCAGGCGGGGGAGCAATAGTAAGCAGCTTATTCTGGTAACCGGAGAGGGCTCCTGTCAGCTTGGATGCGTAGAAGGTGCTCGGCCGTAGAGCAACGAATACGAGCAAGCTACGAGAGGCGGCTAGCTCCTGCGCAATCAGGAACGCTTCTTGCTGAAATTCGAACTTTCGCTGGTCAGAATTGTCTAACACAAGCACCAGCTTCTTTCTTCGCGTACGCGAAAGGTGCGAGAGCGAGGCGAGGAGATGAGAGTCCGCGCGGTCAACTTTCTTCTTCAAGAAAGTAATCCTTGCCTCCTCATATTGGCGGGCATCAATTGCCTTCAACCGCCCCTCAATGCCTCGATCAAATTGCTCCAACTCGTTCTTATACACGGCCTCAACAAAGCTCGCGGCGAATATATCTAATCCATGATGCTTCAATAGGTCGGCCGGTATGGCATCCAAAATATAGGTACGAAGATCAGCGGTGAGGTTAGCTTTGATGCCTAAGTTTATGTGTACTATGTATGCTTCTGACCTGCTATTGGAAGCAATGCTTAAAGCCAAATTTTCAAAGAAGGATGTTTTCCCAACTCCCACGTCACCGACCACGACTATCGGTCGAGAGCCAGCATTTGCCGTAAGCTGAATGCCCAATTGTCCGCCAGGCATTGCGGAGCCCAGGGCCGACGGCGCAATTCCATCGTCACTTACTCGCTTGTATCTCGCATTGATGATTTTCTTGCTGAGAAGAAGGTGTCGGTTATTTGCTTCCAGCGGCACGTAGCAGTCTGAGAAGAACTGCTGCTTCAGCTCAGGGTTGTCCTCAATTTCCTCTAGGAGAAGGGCGCCGAGTTGCCTTAACTCCTCCTGAACGGTATCCCGATAACGATAGCTGTGGGGCTCTGGAATGTTAGTTGATGCCTTAAGCGGGATACGTGGCGTCCGGTGCCTACCGAGGTCTCGAAAGGCACGATTCTCGGCGATCCCTTCCGGCGAAAGGAGAGTCCAAAGAAGCGGAAAATTATCGAGATACTGCTGGAAGCCATTGAAAAAGAAGCACTCGCCTTCGAGGGGCGACTGCCCGATAATTATCGCTTGGAATATTGCTAGCTGCGGTCCGTTGCACACCACCGCAATCGGAGCGCCTTGCATCGTGCAGTAAGGGATGACTTGGAGTACAGCGTCTTCGAACGACTTTGAGGTGGTCACCAGGGGCCGCAGCTTCCTAACAGTAGAAGCTTGGCCAGTAGGCAGTGTCTCCCAAAGACGAGCCTCGCGCTTGGCTTCCAGTACCGCCTTATTAGCCAGGATGTAGTCCGACTTACCCCCCGCTTCGTCCTTGACCTCAACTCGCATATCGGGCTTCTGCCACCCCAAACATTCGCAGAGCAACCTATCAATAAACTGAAACCTATTCTGCGCTTCATTCCAGTGGGGGCTATCAATAGGAAAACTGGTTATGATGGACCTTAACTTATCCAGCCCGTTTGTCATCTCGAACGGCGCTTGCATTCGTGGTGATCTCCCACACAGTCGAGCGGCGGAACGTTAGCTGAGTCATGGATTTTTGGCCACGGGTGTGTCCAGCGCCTGGTAAGGCCGGTGTGGCCCTTTGAGAACGTGTGTAGCTTTCTTACATCGCCTTAGCTGCCGCCCTAAGAGAGAGGTGAGGTGACACAATTTTACGCATCTAGATCACTTAATTGCGGTGGTCGGTAGCGGACAACCGGTCGATCTGGCTTGCCGATGTGCTCGGGCGCATTGCTGGGGCATCCGGCAAAGCGCCTCGACGAGCTCCTGCCGTGGACCTGGCAGGCTGCCCGTCAGGCCCAGGTAACCTGCAGTTTCCTATGATTGATCTCCTGCGTACCGACGCTAGAAATTGCTTACGCGTGACACTCGAATTTCAATGCAGTATTGCGTATGTATTGGTTCGCATAATGTCGTTTATGTAAAACGCAAGCGGCTCCTATGGAGCGATGCGCAATCTATTAGAACCATCGAATGGTTGCGCAATTGAGTTAGAATGTCAATTGCCGTTAAATGGCGCGTGCATCTAATCGGCTCCCCCGATAAATAACTCCAATGATATTGCGGCAGCGGAATTTATTGCCCATAATCAGGCTATGGAGCGCGAGCACGCCATATCCCGCATTAAGGCGTCGGAGCCCGCCATTCGTTCCCTCGGCGCGTCAGCGCTGTACCTCTTCGGCTCAACATCCCGCAACGAGGCCGGCCCCGAATCCGACGTGGACATTTACATCGATCCCGATGCCTCAAAGCCTTTCGGTATGATGCAGCTTACTGAGCTCGAATTCCTGCTCGAGGAGATTCTTGGCACCGAGGTCGACCTGACAACGCGGACCTCACTGCATCCGGTGCTCCGCGAAGAAATCGAGAAGAGCGCCATCCGCGTCCTGTGATCCGCTCCGTCCGCCCGCGCCTTCATGACATCGACGAGAACATCGCCATCGCGCTTGATCTCATTCGTGGTCGAACACTGAAGCACCTCGCGGCCGACTATGCCTTTCGCTATGCCCTGCAGTACGCGATTCTGATTATCGCCGAAGCGGTCCACCATTTGCCTGCTGACCTCAAGGCCACCGAGCCAACCATCCCCTGGCCCAACATAAAATCAATCGGGGATCGCCTGCGCCACGAATACCATCGCGTGGATCCGGACATCATCTGGGACGTGGCAACCGTGCACCTCATCCCCTTGCAGGGAGCAATCAAGAGGATGCTTGCAGCAGTCAAGGCCTAGCTGGCTGACCTCCTCCCGCTGTTTCTCAGGGTCGCAAGTATTAGCCCACCTATTCGCTGCGCTCGTGCCTTGACGTGCTCATGGATGACATCGCGTTGCGCGCTCGCGCAGGGCGCTGCGCTATGGCCCGTTGGCCTCTCGCTCGACGTTGCCCATTTCTTTCCCACCTCCCTTGCGACCGGGCCCCCTCACCGTCATGTTCGCCCTCAAGAGGGGCCAATCAAGTGCGCCTAAGCAAGAGATACTGGCGCGTCACGGAGCTGCTTCTTACGCGCGGCTGTGCGCTCGCCACCAAATTCGCACTAACAATCTATCTTGCCCGCGTAGTCGGACTGGACGTCCTTGGCTGGTATGGCCTCATTGTCAGTGCGAGCTTGGCGGGGCCAATTCTGCTGCGGGGCGGCGTTTTCAATGCACTGCTTCGGGAGCTCGCTCTTCTTGATGCAGCGTCGACTCGCAAGGAGCTGAGCCTCTATCGCAGCTTCGTTGCGCTCGGCTATTGCTTGCTCACCATCCCCATCATCTGCGCGGCCTTCTTTGCCGGAGTAACGCCAGTTATCACCCTTTGCGTGGTGTGGATCATCTACTGCGAGCAGCGCATAGCCGATGCCACCCAAATCCTCTTCGCTTTGCGCAAGCCCCGCGCCGCTGCTTGGCTTACGCTTGGATACACCATTGGCTCGGCCGCGTTGTTCATGATCATCTCGACCCTCGAGCCGTCGTGGCGAAGCCTAGATGGCCTGCTTCTCTCGTGGAGTGCCGCAGCGACACTTACAGTTGCGGTACTAAATTGGTCAGCGGCAGAGCGCTTGCAACCACCCTCGGTCAAACAAACCATCGGATGGGCCCGACGCCTGCTCATCGAAAGTCGCGCCATCTATCTGCATGAGCTCTTAAACACGGCCAGGGACCATAGCGACCGATATCTGATCACCCTTCTGATGGGTATCGAAGCGACAGGTGTCTACGTGTTCTTCCTGCAGTTTGCCAATGCGGCGTCCACGCTCGTCAACTCAGCATTCGTCTTCCCCGCCCGTTCGTCCCTGATCGCGGCCGCCCACGAAAGTGTCCAAGCGTTTACGATCGCCTTCAACGCTCTTTGCCTTAAGGCGCTTGCGCTCATGGCCATGCAACTCGGCTTAGCGATCGTCGCCTTCGTTATCGTAGGGCAATTTGCGCTGCCTGTATCCGTTGCAGCGCAGTTTGCCGCCGGATGCTGGATCCTCGCCGCAAGCTGGCTGCAAATGGCGCTGACCCTCGCGGGTATGGGCCTCTACGCGCGCCGCCGGGATGGCGTCCGCCTCATGGCGTCATGTTGTGCTGCTGCGACAATTCCCTTAGCCGCCTTGATACTCGTGCCTACCCACGGACTTATCGGCATGGCGTGGGCGAACATGATGGCATCAATCTTTGCCCTCGCCATCGTCCTCAATCGCCGCTGCGTTGCTTCTTCTCGATAACGCGGCCCTTATGGCCAAACACGACGCCACGATCGGATACGCTCTCCACAACCAGTGCCTGGGCCCCGATCACGACATTAGAGCCGATCTCGATGTCGCCCAGCAGCACGGCACCCGTGCCGATGACCACGTCGTCACCGATCATCTGCACGGCCGGGCGAGGACTCCCAACATTCCGTCGCCCGCCAACTGTTACGTGATGCATCACCGTCAGGTTGCGGCCGGCTCGAACATGAGATCCGATGACTATTCCCAGCGGATGGCCGACGCGAAATCCTGGGCCGATCGACGCCGCCGGCGAAACCTCGCATCCCCGTATGATAGACGTGAACACGAAAACCACGCGGGCGAGCCCCGGCCCTATCACCGGGATAAGCCGCAGTGCCGATTGAAGGCGCACAAGAACGACGAGGTGAAAGCCGGTGTGAAAGAGCACGACGTAAAGCTTGGAAAACTCGTTTCCCCGTGCATCGAATTCGGCCTGCAGATCATCAGCCAGGTAAGCGAGGGGCCCGATCCACTTCTTCCATCCCATTCATCCGACCCTGACGCGCTCCCAAACGAGAATAGCCAGGACCACAGGAAAAAGAATAAGCGTCAGCAAGACAATTACACTCCGAATTGTCCTGGAGAGCCGCGCTTCCGCCTTTGGCTCCTCCTCAATAAAGAATCCATTCGCAAAATGTTGGTGCATAGGCGGATTCAATATACCGCTTCACATAGCTTGGCAAGAACATATAGTGAACAAATGCTTGACGGGGTCGGCCGTTCGCCTGATTATCGTGCGGTAATCGAGGGGGGGGCAACATGCGTGGAGCATCAGCCATTTCAGTGGTCGTGGCGCGGCGGGCCGCGTCAGTGCCGCTTGTCCTGTGCTCTGTACCCGCAGGCTTCCCCTCTCCTGCCGATGACTACCTGGATCGACCGCTCGATTTCAACGAGCTGCTGGTTGCGAATCCCGATGCGACGTTTGCAGTGCGCGTCGTGGGCGACAGTATGATCGAGGCCGGGATCTTTCCTGGCGATATTGCCATCGTTGACCGCAGCCAGTCCGCCAGCGACCGCACCATCATCCTTGCGATCCTCGATGGCGAATTCACCATCAAGCGCTACCGGCAGCGCGGCGATCGCCGCTGGCTCGAGCCGGAGAACAAAGCTTACAAGCCCATAGAGCTGGACGAGCACAGACCCTTCGAGGTGTGGGGCTGCATCCGAAACAGCATCCGTGTGCTCTGATGCGTCCGGTGGCACTCGTTGACTGCAACAACTTCTATGCCAGCTGCGAGCGGCTGTTCCAGCCGCGCCTTCGTGGCAAGCCTGTCGTGGTCTTGAGCAACAACGACGGCTGCGTTATCGCCCGCAGCAACGAGGCCAAGGCAATCGGCATTGCCATGGGCGCGCCCTGGCACTTGAGCAAAGAGACGTTCAAGCGCCATGGTGTCATCGTCCGCTCATCGAACTACACGCTCTACGGCGACATCAGCCGCCGCGTGATGCGCATCCTGAGCACATTCACTCCTCATCTCGAAATCTACTCCATCGACGAGGCCTTTCTTGGCCTGGAAGGGTTCGGTGACCGCATCGAGGGCCATGCGCGCGACATCCGCCGCACTGTACTGCAATGGACGGGCATTCCCGTGAGCATTGGCATCGCGCCGACCAAGACGCTGGCCAAAGCTGCGAACCGTTTGGCCAAGCGAGGCAATGGTGTGAGCTTGTTAATGACGACCGACGCGCAGAGCGAGGCGCTGGCACAACTCAAGCTGACGGACTTGTGGGGCGTCGCCGGTCGCATGGAGAAGCGCCTCGCCGCCATAGACATCACATCGCCGCTGCAGTTGCGCGATGCGGACGTTCATGTCTTGCGGCAGCATGCCGGTGTCGTCATCGAGCGTATGGCCCTTGAGTTACGCGGCATTTCCTGTGCGGGTTTGCTGGAACTTGTGCCGCAGGCGAAGAGCATCATGTGCTCACGCAGCTTCGGGCGTGCCGTCACGGCGCGCCGCGAGCTAGAGGAGGCCCTGAGCACCTACGCAGAGCGCGCCGCCGCCAAAATGCGGCGCCAGGATTTGGCGACAAGCACCATCCAGGTGTTTGTGACGACCAACCCGTTCAAAGCACAGGAGACGCAATACACGGCCTCCACGACCATTACGCTGCCGGTGGCGACCGCTAACAGCACCAAGCTCGTGAAAGCTGCCACAACGGCTCTGGCGCGGCTCTGGCGCGATGGTGTCCGCTACAAGAAGGCCGGCGTGGTACTTCTGGATCTCGTCGATGCGCGGACGGTCCAGGCTGATTTGTGGACCTCTCCCGACTTGCCGCGCAGCTTGCGTCTCATGCAGGCCATGGACAAGCTCAATGCTGTCTATGGCCGCGAGACCCTCTCCCTCGCGTCCTCCGGTCGTAAGGTGGCGTGGGCATTGCGCGCTGAAAAGCGTTCGCTGCGCTATACGACCGATTGGAATGAGCTGTTGCGTGTTGCCTGAGAATGCATCGAAGCTCGTTGTTCCCTGTGCTTCCCTGCATTCGGCGGCGGCAACCATCTGCCTCCCCTTGATCGCTATCATTTCTGTCTGCGGCTGACGTCGAGGGCATAGGCGTGTGTCGGCGTCTCTTTGGCGACGCCCGGCGCCGGCTCGTGTGAGTGCGCCTAACCCGGAGCGGGATGCCCGCAAGGGACAAGCCCTCGCGCCGTTGGCGCGCCCTGCGGGTGCGGGCGCCCTTCCCGCCCTCGGGTTCTGACGGCGCACGAGCCGGCCATTGGGGCCGGTCGTGAGCCAAGGAGCCCATCATGACCACGCGTCCAGCCCTCGATCTCCATCAGGTCGTGACCGACAAGATTGTCGCCGCCATCGACGCCGGCGTCGCCGAAGCCCGTATGCCGTGGCATCGGCCGGGCCTTTCGGCCATGATTCCGAAGAATGCTCTCACCGGCAACGCCTACAACGGCATCAACATCGTGAGCCTGTGGGCTGAGGCGCAGCACGCATCGCATCAAGTCTCGCTGTGGGCGACCTATCGCCAATGGCTCGAGCTTGGCGCCCAAGTGCGCAAGGGCGAGAAGGCGTCCCTCGTCGTCTTCTACAAGAGCTACGGGGTCGAGCCGAGCGAAGACGATGACGACGGCAAGCGCCGCGTCGCCAAGGCGTCGTGGGTGTTTAATGTCGCTCAGGTCGATGGTTTCAATGTGCCGGGTATGCCGGAGCGGCCGTTGATTGAAAAACGTACGGCTGCGGAGGCCTTTCTTGCTGGTCTTGGCGTTCCCATTGTGATCGGTGGCGATCAGGCGTTCTACCGGCCTGGCACCGATACCATTCACATGCCCGAAGAGCGGCTGTTCGATGCGGCGACCGAGCTTTCCCGCACGGGGGACTGGTACAGCGTCGCGTTCCATGAGGCTGGTCATGCGACCGGCGTCCAGAAGCGCCTTGACCGCCAGATGGGCAAGCGCTTCGGCGATGAGGCCTATTGCATGGAAGAGCTGGTGGCCGAGCTCACCAGTGCGATGGTGATGGCGCATCTCGGCCTGAGCGCGCAGCCGCGCCTCGATCATGCGCGGTATATTGCGCATGGCTGAATGTGTTGAAGGCCGACAGGAAGGCGATCTTTGTCGCTGCCGCCCGTGCGCAGGAGGCGCTTAGCTGGATGATCGCGCAGCAGGCTGGATTATCTCCGGCTGCGGCAACGAGAGCAAACCAGAAATGACGCATATTCTCGCTTTTTCAGAATTCTAATCGCGGATTGTTTTGGCCTCCACTCGGCTGCATTTAATTGCGCCACCATATGTGCCCGCTTTGACACGGCCTCAAATGCGAGATTGGCCTTGTGGTGCGTGGCGTTCGGGAACTCCTGCCCTGAAAAGCGCCGCAGAACTCCTCAGAAAGTCGTAGGTGGCTGCCCAAGATCCGCCACGCTTCGGATTTCGAATTGAATCTAGAGATCAACCGGGCCGGAGGTATGCGCCGATGACGTAGTTGAAGAGAAACTCTTTTAAAATCAGTCCGGGCGAATAGCGCCCGTAGCCGAGCTCCAGTTGGTTTTCACTGGGGCTTTTTTGTTGCCGTGTGTCACGAGGGGAGGATTTGCATGCATGTATCCAGCATCCACGACGAAAAGGCGCGGGGTGCGGGCGATAATGAATCCCGCACGCGGGAGGCTCCAACGCGTGGGCCGAAGGCGGCACCGCGCGCGCGCCCATGGCCCCTTCTCGTCGAGGGGCAAGACCCGAACAGTCTTGAAGCGCGGGTCGCCTTTCATTTGCACCGGACGGGCTGTGTGGGCGCACGGCTTGCCGCCTCGCGTTTCCTCAGTCGACCGCATCTGCAGGCACTGTCGCAGGGGCGGCTCGCAATCAGCGCTGGCGATGTCGCGAAACTCGCCAGGCAACTTGGATTGTCGCCACGCCAACTGCTGCGCCAGCTCACGGCGGACGAGGCTGCACGTTGGGAATTCTATCGGATCAGTGCGCGACACCGCAGCTACGTCTGGCGGCGGGCCAGAGCGTGTTGGGAGTTGGCTGGCGTCAGTGCGCGGCTCGCCGCCGCAATCATGGACCTGCGCTATCAGAACCTGACCCAAGCGTTCGATGAAAACCAAAGCGGTCGCGTGCTCGCGTATGAGCCCGCGTCAAAGCTCGCATCCGCCCTCAACATCGCTTCGGGACCGCAGGCGTTTGTCCTGTTTGTGACCGATTTGTTGCCGCCTGAGCACAAGGTCGAAGAGGTCGTTGCCCCTCTGACGAACGCGCAGCTGGACGCGCTGAAAACGCAGCATTTGCAGGCTCATTCGCGCGACAGTGGGAAGCGCAGATGATGCCGTTTCTTGCGGGAAATGCGGGTGGCATCACGGAGGAAGCAAAGCGCGCGCAGCGCCGTTGACGGGCCTGAATTGAGCGACAAAACCATCATGTGCTGTGGCGGTGCATGGGGCTGCACCGCTCGAAAAGGCAGCGGCTCCGGCCTTCGGGCCGGGGTGCACTACGCCCATAGCCAGGAGGGGTCTGCCGAACGCCTGGCAGCTGCGGGGACGCCTGCAGCCAGCACCGCGCCGCTCAGATTGCGAGCGGCGCGCTTCTCCTTCGCTGCAAAGAGCGGAACGCGCCTTTCCCCCGAAGGCCAGCCGCCTTGTGCCGCGTAAGCGGGGCACGCCTTCACGCGTGCCCCGCCCATCAGGGCAACCCATCAACGTACGGACGCGTAGCGCCATGGTTCAGCAGTCAAGCATCACGCCGGAGAAAGCCCTCTACGCCATAGAGAATGTCCTAACCGGTCGCGAAGCGTCTGGGAACGCGGACATCCAGACGCGCATCCCCTTCCCGAGTGCCGTTCGGCGCAATCACGCCCGTGCCGCTCTTATTCTTATGGATCTCATCGAGCGGCTCGGCGGCGTCTATCACCCGCAGCATCTGACCTGGCTCGCAAGCAAGCTTCTCGCCCACCTCGCAAAGACCCGGCAGGGTTATCCTCTCGTCGGGGCTGACTATCCCGTAAGTGTCGTTGCCAACGCGCTCAAGGACAAGCCGCAGCTGATGGGCAGCAAGGTGGGCTTCGCCTCGCTGGTGGCGACGGGCTTGGCAAGACATCGTTGTGCGCTCACCGAGGCCGCAAACAGGCCGGTCACGCCTCGGCGCATTCTCTGGGAGGATCCGCCCTTCAGCCTTACGGAAATGACGCACCCACGTCATTTGCGTGAAGACGGGATTGCGCTGCGCCACTGCACGGGGAGTTGCTACGACCATTCTGTTCTCAGCAGCCTTGAGCGAAGGCCAACGGCGCGCGAAGCACTTTTTGCCCTTGCCTACTGGCAGAAGATCAAGAACGGGACGTCGCGCTTCTTCACGCTCATGGAGGACGAGAGACCTCGCGTCACGCTGCAATACGGCTGCATGTCCGGAAACATCACGCACCTGCAAGCGCGGTCGCCGCTCACCGTCGGCGACCGGCTCCTACCGCCGCTTTGTCGCGCCCTTCAGCATCTGCGCTCGCCGGGTGACCTCGTTAGTGTCCGAGGCTTGCCTCAAGGGACTCATCCTCGCGCCTGCCTGACGACGGACGGGACGTATGAAATCCTCTCTGAAACCAACGCACATCGGATCTTCTCCGGGTACATTGTGGTTCCGCCAACCATCACGTTCCCCGAACTTCATTTCCTCTGCAGTGTTCCATACATCCGCTTGAACCTTGAACAGGTTCCGGTGCGGCTGCTGAAGCGCGTCGCCCGCGTCGAGGGTACGCTTGTCTTTGGTAAGCAGCCCGTTCGTGTTGACCGGCTGTCGTTCATTGGTGGTCACCTGTTAGCGCAGCACGCGCCAACCCTCATGATGCCAAGCCTGGTGGCCATTGGTGGCTCGAACTTCTGCGATCACACGAAGGTCATCGACCAGCCGCAGCTCGTGCGTATCGGCGGCAGCAATTTCTGCGACTACGCGACGCTCATCCATCAACCGGCGTTGCAACATGTCGGGCGCTGCAATGTGCTCTCGCCTTACGCGGAGGTTTGCCAGCCGAATTTGCCGCCGACGCCTTCGCAGCCGCCACCGCCAACATTCCTGGCAAGCGCGAAGGAGGTGCAGTGATGAACCGCATGTCCAGGCTAGCCATTCCTTGCCTTCATATCCTTGCGTCATGCAGCCAATCCCGAAGTCACGCTCTCCCGCACGCTCGAGCATTCCTTCGTCGCGGCCTGCGCGAAGGGTGGCCTCATCGATCCGCGTGATTGCGCCTGCGCGTGGCGGGTCTTCGAGGCTCGCTTGCCACCTCGGCGCATCGCTCCGAGCATCGGCATTCGCCAAACGCTGGGTCCGTCTCGTTTTTCACAGATGAGGAGTTCAAGCCCATCTGTCTGCAGGTTCTTGAGCAGGAAGCCCCGCAGACCTACGAGTTCATGGACGCGTTCACCGGTGTGCTCAGAGAGGTCGGAAGCGTCTGTGTTCAAAACCTGCCCATGGCGCTGCACAATTCTGACGAGAGAGCCAGCCACACTAGGCCAATCGCTTCACAGAGTGGGGTGTCAGGCGTGACGGCTTGTGGCCCGCATCGAGCTTTCCATTTGCGGTACCACCACGCCGTTGGTCCAATCCTTCCTTGAAGGTGAGCCCTGGCGGACGTGGTCCGGACCGGGAGGTGATTGGACGTCGTTACAGATTGCAGCGATATTGTTACCGTCGTCTCACTGCACAAAGCCGTAAACAGCAAACCATAATGTCAGTCGAAGATCTCGAAGTGCCAGGAGGATCATATGCGGCAACGATTATTCGCATTCCTCGCCGGCGTAATGATTGTTTTGCTAATGGCGCCTTCAGCATCGAGCGCCCAGGCCAAGCCCCCTCATTGCACAAGCGACCGTTGGCCCACCGAAGAATATGCTCTTGCTCTCTCTGGAGGCGGCTATCGCGCTATGCTCTTTCATCTGGGGTCACTCAAGCGCCTCAATGAGCTTGGGTTACTGCCTTGCGCACGTAGCGTTTCGAGCGTCTCGGGTGGCTCCATCATCGCTGGGCTACTTGCTATCCGCTGGAAGCAACTTCAGTTCGATGAGGGAACGGGCATTGCGACTAACTTTGACAAACTGATTTCGGAACCAATCCTGAACTTCTCCAACACAACGGTCATCGACCAAACCTGGTCAAGCGTCTTACGCGCATACCGAAAAGGACCGGAGATACTCAAAGGAGCGTATAGGCAGCTGGTTGGATCCGGTAATTTGGCAGCGTTGCCCGTCAAGCCTAGCTTCCACTTCAATGCTGTTAATTATGGAACCCGCGCCATCTGGACGTTCGCTCGAGAGCGAATGGGAGATGATATTCTGGGCTATATCGAGAATCCAAACGTAGACATTGCCACAGCTATCGCTGGCTCAAGCGCATTTCCCCCGTTCCTGTCACCGTTGAAAATTGAGCCAGGTGATGTCAGCTGGGTCGATGGTTTGCAGACTCGATCATACGCTGACAAGATTGCCAATGCGCGGAAGCAAATATTACTCACAGATGGTGGAGTGATCGATAACCTTGGCCTGACTTCCATCGAGAATAAGACCGTGGTGTTCGCGAGTGATGCTGGCATGCCTCCAGTGCTATTCTCAGCGCCAGTCAGCTGGTTGGATCAAGTTGAGCACGTGGTAGACATTGCACAACAACACCTTAGAAGAAATCAAGTCAATGAGCTGTTGGAAGAGTTCAAGCGCCGCTTTCCGAATGGCATCTACTGGACAATCAAGCAGCTCCCAACCCACAAGCCCGATGTGCTGACACCGGAAAAGTACCTAAATACAGAGCGGGAGAAGCTCTCCGCTGATCTGCTCACGCTGGCGACGTTTCCCACTCAGCTGTCAAAGGTTGAACCATGCATCGCAAAAAGGCTGGTCAACATGGGATACCTGAGCGCAGATTTCGCGCTTCCTTACAGCAATGCACTATGGAGTTCTAAGTATGAGGGACGCTATTGGGCATATCAGCCAGACGGGCTGATGATGTGGAAGCTTTCATCTACGCTACCATTTCCAAGTGTGGGGCTGGGCTCAAACACCGGCGGCAAATGCTAGTATCTTTCAGATTGGCCGCGACGCGTACGGACAGCATCCAGCTCAAGTATGAGACGCCAGTTGCTTGCCGCTACGGCGTCGTCTGATGGGCATGCCGTTTGTCGTAGCCATTTTTGTCTGATTGGCCGAGGCAGCACGCCGTGCGTCCAATCCGTCGGGGGAAGGTAAGCCCCGGCGGAGCCTGTCCAAGGGGTATCCCCGCCTTCCGCGCGTGCGCTTGTGCAGGCGGGTGACGCCCCTCCCCTCTGTCCTGTCTCCTCACAGCCGTGGGCTCCCTTGGGCCCCGACAGGCCGCAACGGGTGTGGCCTCGAACCAAAGGAGACAGCCGCAATGGCAACTCAACAAACCACCAACCGCAAGCCGACGCATGACGTGTTGCACGTCCGGGGCGAAGGCAAAGCCGCTTACTGGACCAAGGTCGGCGCCGCCTGGCTGCACGAGGACGGCCAGGGGCTGAACCTCGCGCTCGAATTCGTGCCGGTGAACGGTGACGGACGCCTCGTTGTCCGCATTCGCAAGGACAAGCCTGCGCAAGGGGAGGCCCAGCGATGAGTCTCACTGCCAAAGAGCGCGCCGTGATTGGTGACCTCTTCCCCTTCCCTATTCAGGGCATTCCCGACGCGGAGCTGGATGACATCCTCGATGCCTGGTTCGCGCAGGACCACTATGACGGCAACCCCGCCTATACCGTCGATGAAAGCCTCAAAGCATGAGCCGCACGCAAGCCTTCCAGGTCCGCATTCGCGAGACCCGCGTCCATGCCATCTACGTCACGGCTAGGAATTCCACCGAAGCCAGGGATCAAGCACGCGCGGTTTATCTGCAGCAGGGCTTCAAGTCCGGTGCGCAGATCGAGCTCCTCGACCAGGGCAGCTACGAGATCATCGATGTCCGGGTCCGTACAACCCATGAAAGCGACCTCGATGCCTAAGTCCGAATGCCTGACCTGTGGCAACATCCACGAGTGGATCTGGGAGGAAGCCTTTGACAAATTCGGCTTCAACGACGGCGAAAGCCAGGTCATGACCCAGGAGGTCGTGAAGGTGCTTGAAAACGCCGGCTATGACGTACGTAGCTGGCAATGGGGCATCCACAATGAAATCATCATCGCGATTGCCAAGGATGGCATGCCTCTCATCCCGCCCAGTGCCAAATGTGGCTATGACGATCCACGCAAGTACCTCCCGCCGGAGATTGTGGCGTTGCTCGATAGCAAGCTGCCGGAAGATGAGGTGCTGGCGTCATGACGAGCAATATCGAACGCGCCCTCTGCGCCGAGGAATGTATCCGGTCGTTCGCTGAGGCGACCGGCGTGGATACCGTTGAAGACGCCATTGCCGACTTGATCGGCAATCTCGGGCACTATGCTGATGCGTTAGGGCTGGATTACCTTGGCATCGTTGCTGTGGGCATCGGCCATTGGCATCTCGAGCAGGCAGACGAAAACAGCATTGATCCCCTGCCCCGCGTTGATATCCGCATCGATGGCCAACGGAAGCTGGCGTCATGACGCGACGGCTTCTCTCTCCTATCGAGCTTTCGGCCCGCAAAGTGGCTTCAGAGACCACCAGGATGCGTTTGCTGCATCCGGATGAGGTTCGGGTAAGTGCCATCGCGTCGGCAACCGCAAAAGCCTTCCGGTTCGGTCCGCGTGTGGCGCCTGGACGAGCGCCGTACGAGTTCTATCCGACGCCGCCCGAAGCAACCCGAGCCCTGCTCTCTGTTGAATCCTTCGATGGGTCCATCTGGGAGCCCGCTTGTGGCGAAGGTCACATTGCCAAGGTTCTGGCAGCCGCTGGTCACGATGTGATCTCCACCGATCTCGTTGACTATGGGTTCGGTGAAGGTGGCCGGGATTTCCTGGCCGAGCGTATTCCCCTCGCCCGTCATATCGTGACCAATCCGCCTTATGGGCGTGGGCTTGCTGATGCGTTCGCAAAGCATGCGCTGCAGCTGGTTGCCTCCACGGGCGGCAAAGTGGCGATGCTGTTGAACATCACCAGTCTGTGCCATCCACGACGACATCGGTTCTACGTCGCACATCCGCCAACCGCCATCTACGCGCTCGACGAATGCATCTGCTGGCCCAATGGTGACCCGTCCCAGGCGACGCCAACGATTGCCAATCAGCGCTATTGCTGGGTGGTGTGGACGCCGTCTAAGCCTACTCAAGCCACGCGTCTTGTGTGGATCTCAACGCTCTCAGACCGCTAGCTAAACCTTGGAAGTCCGCGACGATAGCCGCGTCGTCGCCTTGAACCAGCTCTTCTTCATCCCGTCTGCTTCCTGGAGATGCGGACTCTACCCATTCCTGGAGGATTTGCAGGGGCTCACGTCAGTCATCACGTTGCACGCGGGACCGCCATCGCTACTTCGCAGCAGGTCGATCCGAAAATCAACGGCAGAGAATGGCAGCGGGGTCCGCCTATTAGTTGGCATCAAACTCAAATGATGATACTCTTAACGAGCTAAGCACAGTTGAGCGGCAAGGTGCATGCGTTGCTACTGAACTGGCCGTCAGTAATCGACCTCGATTTTTGAATTGCAAGTAGGGTTCGAGGCAGCTTCATGCAGATCTCACCCGCCTCCCGCCAATTGAAGCAGTTCGTCCTGAAGCCAACCCTATACTGCTATCACAAGTGCTCGTACTGCAGCCTGCGGCAGGACTACTATTCTGATTTGATGGCGGAGCGGCGCCGCGCCATCAACGTCCAGATGCCAGGAAGCCGCAAGAATAATGCTGGCCACATGCCACTTGACTTAGCGCTGCGGCTCATTGATGAAGCGGCCGCCTTGGGAATGCAAACGCTTCAACTTAGTGGCGGAGACCCCCTTCTCTATCCGCACATACTGGATCTCATTAAAGCCGGATCGAAGCATCCTGGGGTCTTTGTACTCATCAACTCCGTCGGAACCCGCATCACATTCGACCGAGCCCAAGAGCTCATCGATGCGGGGCTCGGGTGCTGGAATTTCTCAATCGACACCTTGGATCCGGTACTCTACGCCAAGATCCGTGGCGTAAAAAACGCTCTTGCTACCATATTTGACGCCATCGAAACCGTCAGGTCGGCCTCGGCCCACAAAGCTGCGTTTTGCATCAACTACATGACCGTCATCACGAAGCAGAATTTTCGAGAACTTCCTGCTCTGGTTGACCATTGCCTGAATACTGGCGTCTCCGCCATCTACCTCATGAACGTCTACGGCGACGAAACAGGCCAGGAGTTGCTCACGGTCTCCGACATTGTCGAGTTCAGGGATGTGATCGTCCCAGCTGTGCATGGCGTCATAGCACAGCACAATGTTCCGGAAGTTGTGGCTCAGAATGCCAAGGCCGTGATGGCGTCCTTTTTTTCCAGTGACAACACAGATGAAAATTATGCCCAGGGGATTTACTGGTCTTCCCTGGCAGATGCGAAATCAGCTTGCACGTCTCCCAGCCAATATGCGCTGGTTGAGCCCGACGGTCGCGTGCTTCCCTGCTGTCTCATTGAAATCGCTCATGAAGGCGAGGTCGGCTCTGTTGCGACCTCTTCGATGCGTGATGTCTGGAACAGTGCCGCATACCAGCAGTTCGATCAGGCCCGGATACCCTTCTGCACGAAATGCTCCGCTCCGAGACACAAGACGCTCGGGTTGACACCCAGCATGTGTCGCCAATTCAACGAGTAAGCCATGAGGGCTACTGTGGTAATTGCGGTGAAGGACGACGACCGCATCTATCGACTATTAGACTCCTTGGCGTGCCAGGACGTTGCCAAAGAAGACTTTGAGGTGATCGTCGTCGAGAACGGAAGCAAGAAGCACGCAGATGTGGCGGTACACCCTACGCTCACCATAAGGTACTTTCAGCTCGAAGTTAGCAATATGGCAAGAGCGCGAAACCTGGGCGTCTCACGTGCCTCCGGTCTTTACGTTCTTTCAACCGACGCAGATGTCGTAGCCTCGCCCCAGTGGGTCGGGAGGATGCTCAGCGCTCTCGAAACTGGCAGGTACGGCGCGGTTGGGGGCGCCATAGAGAAGTTCCAACCCGAGACGCTGGTGCAAAAGCACGCCATTACGATATGTGACGGTCAGCGCGCCGTCTCTTATCTGCCGGCGCTCGACCTCCCGTACGTCGCGGGCGCAAACTGCGGCTACCACTCTGATACGATCCGATTGGTTGGCGGGTTCGACGAGGATCTTGAATCTGGCAGCGATGTCGACATCTGCTACAAGATCGGCCTGAGAGGGGCTACGATCGGCATCGCGCCCGACGCCCTTGTCTACCATGAGGACCGCGCCGGGCTGTCCGCTCATTTTAACAGATTCCGCAAGTACGCGGTCTACCAGGTCCTCCTTTTCAAAAAATACAAGCACATCACACGTCTGCGCTACGTTCTCAATCCTTACCCCTACAAGCGCTTCATTGGGGCCTTCGGCAAGGCGCCTTCAGCGCTTGCCAACCTGACGAAAGGCGACGCAGCGGATGCTTGCCAAGCTCTGCTGCAGGCGACCGAGGCCATTGCAATTTGGACTGGATCAATCCAAGGCTCGATCCGGTTTCGCGAGTTATATGTCTAATGATCTCAATTGAAGGGCTCTGAGCCATGCATGCCATGACTGAATACGGAGGGGCTGCGCAGCTCCAGGTGACGCGTCGTGGCGTCTTGTGGGTCGGGCTCAAGTGCGACGTCCGATGCAAGTTTTGCTACGATGACCGCATCCACCCGCGCGACAAGATATGGCTGCCACTTGAGCAGGCCATTGAGGCGCTTAACAAGTTTCGATATTTCTACAAGAATGAGTTCGTCGACTTCATGGGCGGAGAGCCCACGCTGCATCCCCGAATGCTGGAGATCGTGCACCATGCTTCAAGCATAGGCCTTCGACCCACGATAATAACCCATGGCATGCATCTGGCGGACCCCGCCCTCGTCCAAAAATACAAGCAGGCCGGCATCGGAGATTTCCTGGTCTCCATCCATGGCATTGGAGCGACTGCGCGGCAGATCCATATGTGGGGCACGGACAACTTCGAAAAGCAGATGACTGCGCTAAGGGCTCTCAAAGAAGCGGGAATACCATTCCGTTTCAACTGCGTTCCAATAAAAGACAATTTAGATCAGCTCATCGATGTCGTGGCACTCGCAGCCCAGACGGGGGCCCGGGTTGTGAACTTCCTGACATTCAATCCCTATTTCGAATGGGCGAAGGAGGGCCACGTCGAGTTTCAGGTGTCTCATTCCAGCGCGGCTCCTCATCTTTCAGCCGCGATTAAGCTCGGAGAGTCACTGGGCGTTGAAGTAAACGTTCGATACTTCCCGATCTGCATGTTGCCCGGATACGAAAAGAATGTTTACACGGGATTTCAGCTTCCGTACGACCCGCACGAGTGGGACTACAACAGCTGGTACGACCAGAAAGCAGAGGCGGTCCCCATACGGGAATGGTATTCAATCGCATCCGAGCACCAGAGGCGGCGGCATAACTATGTGCACCCTTCCGCGTGCACCGCCTGCGCGGCCAGGAGCATTTGTGACGGGGTGCATTCGCAGTACTTTTCTCGCTGGGGCGACTCCGAATTGCGACCGGTGAGCGGCGCTCAGCTATCAGACCCTTGCCATTTCACGCAGCATCAGGAAAAGCATCGCTACGCCGCAGGAGCAGAAGACCTCCGGGCCACCCACTTAAGCATGTCCCGATTGACTGCCACGCAGTTTGATGGCTCGTTAAACAACCGAGCTGGGATCCGCACGAAGTAAGGTAGCAAGGACGGTGTTCCGAGCTCAGTTGCGATGCAACTCGTGTTGAATGTAGCCCTACTTTTGATGCTGCTGCGGCACTTTTTGGTGTCACTAAGTGTGCAGCGCGCGGTGAGATTTTTGCGGTCAGCACGCACGCAACACTCGCAGGGCCATCGTGCCGCTCCACAGTTCATCATAATGGTTCCCGTTCTCCGGGAGGGCAGCATCCTTCGGTCAGCAATCGATCATTTGGACCTTCTGAGACGGACACACCTGGCGCACATTGTCGTGGTCACAACGCAGCGAGAAGTTGCCGAAGCCGCCAGCCATCCTGATGCGGCGGATACCCTTGAAGTAGCGCGTACGCTTGCCCGCGAAGGCAGAGTGATTCATCTCCATTACGACGATCCGCTGGGCGTCAAGGGCGATCAGCTGAATTTTGCCGTGGCCCGCTGCAGAGAGCTGCTGCAGGAAAGTTTCGAGGACGCATTTGTGCTAGTGTACGATGCGGATTCTCGGCCGCCCACGCGATCCTTGAGCGAATTCTCCCGGGCGATTTGCAACAATCCCACTGTGGATGTCTTCCACCAATCTTCTGTCTTCGAGGTGCGGGGTGACAAGAAAATTGCGGACAAGACAGGGCCCGCATACCTGCGTCGGATGCTCGTCGAAAGTGGCGCCCTTCGCGCGAACAGGTTCGTATTGGCCTACGAACTGCCCAGACTACTTTCTCGCGCAGCGCTTCGGGGGCCGTTGCGGCGTACTATCACGTCGTACGTTTATACGCACGTTACCGGCCACGGCCTCTGTATTCGGGCTTCGCTGCTAAAATGCTTACCGTTTCCAGCCCGTTCGCCGCTCGAAGACATGCACTACAGCTTCATCCTTGGATCGCACAATATTGCAATGGTGCCGATCCCATCCTTGGATTCAGCAGAAGTCCCTCCCTCCCTGCAGGCTCAGTTCGAGCAGGCTGCGTCCTGGTTCCAGGGCCCAGCCCGGTTCGCGCAATACTTTTCCGACGACGCGATCAGAAGCGGCCCCCGCGCATGGTCCCTCGCTCTTACGGCGGCGGCGATCTCGTTGGAGTGGTTGAGTTGCGCCTTCATGCCTGCGCTTCTTTTCGGCGTTGCAATGTTCGGAACTTCAACGGCACAGCTGCTCGCCACCGCAATTCTGGGTCTGTTCCTGTTCCAGTTGCTCGTTACCGAGTTGGTACTAGGGAGCAGTAGCTCCCCTGGACACCGTCTCGGCAAGCTTGTTGTGTTTCCGATTGTAGTGACGCTATTCGGCATTGCAGGGTGGGTAGGGGCCTTGAAGCTCCTGGTAGGCGGCAGTTTCCAGGCCAAGACCGAGCGTCAGGGGTGATCAGCCGCACTTGCGGATGTGCCTGTGTGCAATGTGGACAACCGGCGTCCTGAGACACTCCGGCAGCTTGATCCATCCGTTCGCCTGGAAGATCCTCATTTGTCATGGATTCAGCAAAATTGGCCATATCCACAGATAAGCTCGTCATTGCGATCGAGGGGCCCTGCTGCGCCGGCAAAACGACCCTGACTGGAAGCTTGATCCGCGCTGCGGAAAACGGCATGGCACACGTGCGTGATTACTCTGACTTCGTCGGCGGTGGAAAATACCTACCGGACCCCATGCCCAGCACGGAAGCAGCGGAACAGGCAGCCCTTGAGTTTTTCGTCAAGATCGAGCACGCGCGAACGCGGGACGCCGCTTCACATCCGTCTCAGATAGTCATCGTCGATCGTAGCTTACACACGTTGATCGCCCACTGCGCGGGCATCGAACCCCTCGTCAATTACCGCTGTGCCGGCCTCGCACTAACGCTTCTGCGGAACGCCAACTTGTCGTTCTGGCCGCATCTGATATTATACTTGGATATTCCTCTCGATATTATGACCCTGCGGAACAGGGGGAAATTCCCAACGGGAAGCCTTTTTATGGATGCAGTATACAATGGCGGGTTCAAAAATTATTTCAAGGACGTCAGGGCGTCGGGCGTTCCAGCTCTCGAATGGCTTGACGGCACTCTTTCGCCCAATGATGTTCAAACCGCCGCGCGCACCGCAATCCAGGCATTTGTCGAGAGGTCGCGTTTCGGAAGCTCTGTTGGGGAGAGTCCGAAGTGACCGATGCTCAAATCCCTTTGTTCAGGCGGATTGTCTTTGTGGACTGGCATGGAGTGCTGTCCAACGAACCATTCTGGTCTTCGATATTGAGCGCGGCTTCCCATCCTCTTAAACCCCGCCTGGGCAATGCAGTCGAGAATATGTTCTCCGAGCAGCACGCGCTGGAACGCTGGATGCGGGGCGGCGACACATCAGCTGACGTCATAGCCCGAATGGGGTTCTCAAACGCAGGGCGTTATGGTCAGGACTTCGTCGCCCGACGCCTGGTGGATGACTGCGCCACGATGAGCGTCGATGCCGAGCTCGTCAGTGTTTTGCACGATGTCCGATGGCTGGCCCCGGTCATCTTGGCGACTGACAACATGGATTGTTTCGCAACTGCCTTTCAAGCATCGCTGGCCCGTCGGCGAAGGCCTGCTCCTAATCAGAGGGCGCTGCGGCTGCGCGAGTGGGCGCAGTTCTGCGATGGGTTGGTGTGCTCAAGTGATGTTGGCGTGCTGAAAGCCGAGAATCCCGAGAAATTTTTCGGCGCAACGCTTCGCCATTTCGGACTGGATTTCGCAGAAGCCGTCCTGATCGATGACCGCGAGGACAATTGCGCCGCTTTTCGCGAGACCGGGGGCACGGCGATGTGCTTCAAGAGAGCAAGGGACAACATCGACGACCTGGCCGAAGCCCTCTACGCATGGCTCGGTTGGTCGCGGCGACAGGTTCAGCGATCAGCCGCCCTGACGTATGGGGACTAGCAGACATTGTGGGGCTTGCGTATGTCACATGCCGGCTACTGGTTCGAACACTCGGTGCCGCGACTGGAACGGCTCTCCGAGGGATTAAGCAAAACGCTATTGATGTGTGCTTCGCTCAGCGTTCAGGTGCCAGTCATTGAAGTAAAACTGTGCCTTGGAGAGCATCTTGCAGACTTGGCGGACGCCATATGCGCGGTCAGTGACCGCATAGCAAGGATCAGGACCGGCACGGCGACACCGATCATATCCCCGCTGCGCCACGATTATGAACGCTTCCCACAGAATATTGTCACGTGTCGCCAATGCTTGGACTTCATATCTGCGGAACTTTCCGCTGTGTGCAATTTCATCGAATCATCGGGTCAGTCAGCTGTCAGTCAGGTCAGGTACTGCCTCGATTCGCCGTCCTTCAGAGTCATAGAGAACGCGCAACGGATGCTCGTTGATCTCACGAGCGCACTGAAGGCCCTCTGCGCGGATGAGCGCCTGAGAGACGCTCTCGATCGTGAGCTCCCCCACAAGGAGTGGGTCTGGCATGAAACTCCCAGCGTACTTTCTGAGGATTTCAGGCTATCCAAGCGAAGGCAGTTGCAAGACGACGAGGACGGGCCCAACGACCCCGAATACGAAATTGCGAAGCGCTACCATCGCATACTCATCAGCACGGAAGTCCCAACGATAGAAGCTTGCGCGCACAACATTGCCTGCTCCTCAGGGATGCCTTTCGCATTCATCGCTGACATGGCGCGCCAGGCGGCTGACGAGTCGAGGCACGCCCAAGCGTGCATTCGAATTCTCCGGGATCGGCACTTCGACATTGGCTCATTCTCCGATAGAAGTGCGATGTGGGCCTTAACGCACGACAAGGAACTCCCATTGCGACTGGCGATCCATCAACGCATCGGCGAGACGCTCGGCGTGAATTCGGCCTCATGGCGCATTCATTATTATGACGAAGCCGGGCAACACGAACTCGCTGACGTCGAGCGGATCATTTACGTCGAAGAGATTTCGCATGTTGAAATCGGAAATCGGTGGCTTCGAGTCCTATGTTCACAGAACGATGCCGCAGTGGAGGCTGTGGTCCAGGATGCGTTGGAGACATGGTTCCGGATTGCGCCAGAGGCGATCACAGGGGCGCGGAAGTATCCCGTAGACAAACAGGCAATGAAGCGCGCCGGTTACACGAATTCCGAAATCGAAAGTATTGTTCAGGCGAGCCCTGGCACCGTTCGCCTGAAAGAGTGGACTGTCACTCGTGACGGCGACTGAAGATCGAGCTGTCAATCATTCGCAAAGTCCTCTTGCTTGTGCGCTATTTCCAGAGTGGCTTGGAAAAGCTGTTGTCGCTCACCACGGAAAGCGCGACGCGATTGTTGCGCACAGCGTACGTCAGTTCAGGCGAGGTGCTCATCAATCTCTCGTGCAGATATTCGACGCGCGCTGCGGACGTATCGAGATACTGTTCATTAGGCTTGAATGTGACAACGATTTTGGGAGGGGATGCCGAGCGATCCACACTCATTCCGACAAGGGGGACGCCCAAATGGCTCTCTCGATCTTTCAGCAGCTTGAGATGGGGGAATTCGACGGTTCGGGCCACCGCTTCGCAGTAGACAGCCTCCCTGAGATCGCTAGATGCCAACGCAACGAATTGCCGTTCCTTGTGGGGAATGATGGGACTTTCATTGTCCCTTCCTACATGGATCATGCGTCGCGTCTGCCCGCATCCACTGCACGGCCCGTTCTCCACCCGGATCAAGTCACCATTGTAGTATCGCACCAATGGCTGACACAATCCGAACGGCAGGAGTTCTGTCAAAACGAGGCGGCCAATCCCTTCCTCGACCTCTGTCTGTCCGTCGAGGGCACAAACGTGGGGCACGAGCTGCGCGTCGAAGCTGAGAGACCCGCAAGACGGGCACTTTGTGGCACCTCCTAACATCTCGGACATTGAGAAGATATCGACAGGCTCAACGTTCCAATACGCCTTGAGAAAACTCTTGGTCTCGCTGGGCAGAAAACCCGCGAAACTGACGAGTGACTCTACGGCCATTTCCGAAGGGTTGACGCGCATATCAATCAGCGCCTGAGTGAAGATCCTCAGCAGCCTTACCGCACCATGAATCTGGGTCACGCGGGACTCCAGATGTGGGATATCGAAGGTCTTTTGAAGCAACTCAACGCCCTGCCTGATAAAGATGTCCTCCCAGATTGCTCCGGCAAAATAGTACGGGGCGAAGTCGGCGACACCATTGATCACGGCTTGCCCATGATAGGGACCGTACAACAGGAATGCTAAAGGACGTCGTTGCCGAGGCCTTACGGTTTGCACAACCTCCATCCCGTAACGCCGGATCTCTCGCAGCTCCTTCGCGCTGCGATAGCGGTATGTGACGGGACCGGTCGAGCCTGTGGTGAAGATGATTGATGCCAGCTGATCGGAAGCTTCCAGAGCCGGCGGCAATCTGAACTGAAGATCCGACTTTGTTGTCAACGGCAGGTCGGCGAGAATATCGAACGGGTCAGCATCACCCAGAAGGGAACCGAACTTGTCCAACGAGCCTTGCCACTTTTCCCTATACAGCGGGTGCTTCAACGCGTTGCCGAGCGTTGCAACAATTGCCCTTCGTTGGAAACTTAGCAAATCTTCATGCATGGCCCGCTCCGCCACTCAGCAAGCAATCCAAGAGCCCGTGACCCGAATACGGTACCTATTTCTCCATTGATGAGCCGGTCACGATCATGCGATCCGGCTTAAGGCCGTGTATCGCCGCCTTATTCTCATTGATCCTTTGCACTGCCCGCGCAAAGTCCGTGGCGGATGGCAATACGTTCAGAAGCTGATTGCTCAGGTCTTCGATGCTGGGAAGCGAACTCTTTGACATAACAACTCCCTGACAATGGTCGAGGTTGAAGCACAAAGGTTTTCGCAGTCAACGCGTCTTCAATATGGAGCAGTATTGATGTCACACTTAGCTGAGCTCAACAAGATGGGTCTTGATCAGTCGTCCGTTTAGTGCTGACGCCAGTAAAGGCGGTCGCGCTGCACGATCGCAGCATCCCCTGCGGGCAGAAGCTGCTCCGTGGCGATGGTATCTCGGCCGAAGCCTGCACCGTTCTAGGTATGCACATTGAAGAGAAATCAATTCGTGAATGTCGTCAAGGTGCCTGCATCATTGACTGCGGCACCTCGTGATTGCCCAGCCTGTGGTCAACGAACCCGAGCGCCATACTCTCGCCAGACCTGCCGGCACCCTTCATTCATTGCCGAGGTGGAGGGATCTTTATGTTGCACATCTCCATGCGTTTCATCGCCGCCGGATGCTTCGTGCTCGCGGGTTATCTTTTGGCGTACAGCGATTGGGGTTTGGCCATCGCCGGCATCTCGCTAGGAGCAGCCTACATGTGGACTTAGGAGAAGATCCTGCTCGCCGCTCACGGCGCTACGTCAAAGTAAGAACTCTGCGGTCTCTCCGCATTCGTCGCGCCTTCGCAATGCGTTGAGCGACGGTATAGCGCGCAACGTAGACTGGCCGCGCGCGAGGAAGACGGAAGTCGCGGTTCATGATGAGCGCAAGCTCTTTGCCAGTGGCGTCAGCGATGGCCGCCGCTGGGTCTTTGGCGATGTGGGTATAGCGCGCCGTGGTTTCCGGGTTGGAATGACCAAGCACACGGCCGAGCACCGGGATGTTCGATCCGCCAAGGGTGATGGCGAATGACGCGAACGAGTGCCTCAGATCGTGGATGCGTACGTCGTTGAGGTCAGCGGCAGCGCGCAGTCCGTACCAGCATTTGGTCAGTCCGACGAAGTGCCTCCCCTCTTTCTTGCCGGCGATGACGTAAGGGTTCTTTGAGAGACGCGGAATGCTCCTGAGGACGGCCAGTGCATAGTCATTGAGGAAGATGTACTTGAAGCCGGTCTTGCTGTCCGGAAGTTGGAGCACCCTGTGCTCCCAGTGGATGTTGGCCCACTGCAAGGTGAGGATTTCGCGGAAGCGCGCGCCGGTGACGATAAGCAGGCGGATGGCAAAGGCCGCATAGATGTTGATCTTGCCGTTCGCTTCCCAGTCGTCGAGCGTATCGCCAAGCCGTCTCAGTTCCTCGCGCGTAAGGTAGCGTTCCTTCTTCGAGGTCTTGTAGCGCTTGATGTCCGGGCACGGGTTGGTGTGCTTGGGCAGCAGTTTCTGGTCTTCGGCCCAGCCGAAGATGGATGAGAGGCAGGTCAGCGCATTGTTGGCCGCCGTCTTGTGTTCCCGCCAGGAGATGTGGGCCTTGGCCACGTCCTGGTGGGTGATTTCATTGATGGGCTTGCTGCCGAACTTCGGGCGTAGCCGCAACTCGATGCAGTCCGTGTAGGTGACAAGTGTCGACGGTTTGAGCGTTGGGCCGTGAATCTCCAAGAACTGTTCGGTGAGTTCCTGAAAGGTCATCTGCTTGGCGCGGGCGGCCTGGCGCTCGAGAATGGGGTTGTTGCCGGTGCGTACGCTTAGAAGGAGCCGACTGGCTTCCTTGCGCGCAGTGTCGGCGGTCCAGGGGCTGCCGTGGGCGCCGATGGTGATACGCCTCTGTCGCCCGGCCACCCGCGTAAAGAGGAAGTAGGTGACTGTCTTTTGCCGGCGACGAGCGCCGAAGCCCTTGATCTCGGTGTCACGCACCTGCTGATCCGGGGACAGTCCATCGATGAGCGACTTGGTGATTTTTGCGCGCAGAAATTTGGCCATGGAAGCTCTTTGAAATGGGAGATGAGATGAATTTCGGGGTCACGCCGGGGTCACATTATATGGCTTTCCAGGTCGAAATGCGGCGAAATAGCGGCGGACCTGTTTGTGGAGAATCAAGCATTTAGGTAGTTCTGGCGGCCCCTGACGCATTGAGAAACGAAATTCCCAAGCTGAATGTCGTCGGTTCGATCCCGATCGCCCGCTCCATTTAGGAACACTGATGGCCGACTCCTTCCATCTGGAAGGGACGTCGAATGCAGCTCGGACACACCGCCCCTCTGCGCTGACCTTGCACTCCGAAACCGCTCCGGTCGCCCGTAGGAAGCTGAGCGCCATACACGCTCAGTGCTTCTGCAGCTTGGTTCCCGGCCTCTCCTCCGACTGCCGCCACATAAATCACCTTATCGTGCCGTCCTACTGGCGTCGAAAGGCCCACCTCGGACGGAGGTCCCATGAGACTATTGCCCAAGATACTGACGCCAACGGCTTGGCTCCTCTTCCTGATGATTGTGGCGGCCTCATCCGCGAACGCTCAAAAGCGCTATCCCTCCATCGAGGAAGCGTGGGATGGGACGGACTACAGGGCTCTGATACAGCGGGTCGAGACTGATGGTTTAGCACTTCCCACACTGGCAGATGCAGCGACGAAGCCGGTTTTCGAGCGAATGGTCCGTTCTGATAACATTCCCCTGCGCGCGGGGCTGGATCCGAAGCTCGCCGTTACAATCCGCTTTCAGAAGTTGGACAGTGCCTTGCCGGCACTTCATCGGCTTGTCGCCCTTTACGCGAGCGAGACAGAAAAGGGGAAGCCGTACACTACGGAGCTCGCCACGCTTATGATCTATGAGGTCAAGGTCTCTGGCGCGCTTCTGGACCTGCACGAGTCTTATGTTTCGGCGCTTCCAAGGGACAAGCGATACCAAGCCAACATCAATATTCTCGAACAGATGAAAAGCGATGCCCGTCAGCTCTACTCCCGTCTGGTAGGGAGCGCGATTGCCACGGGTACTTACTCCAAACCTGATCTCCTTGCGATGACCAGGGGAGCTCTCGAAAGGCTGCCGTCTTACCTGCCGGTCTTCACGAATGAGGATAGGCAGGGTCTGGTCCAAAAGCTCACGCAGCAGATTGCTACAACGACGGACCAGGAGTTGAAGGCAGCGCTTACCGAGTTGCGGGATGGAATCAAACACCGCCGGATTCCGGCCTAGATAAACGCTGAGCACTCGCCCTATCATCGGTGCTGTACTTCGTGCGCGCGCGTCGGTTCGGTCCCATTCGCCCGCAGCATCGTCTGCAGAATCGAAGAAGGCCGCCCGAGAAGGCGGCTTTCCATCGATCAAACAATTGATGATCTAGCGGATGGTGATCCAGACGCCATTGCGGTAGTAGCCGTGCCCACGACCCACCTTGCGCCAGCGATAGTTCTCGCCGCGGCGCCAGCGCCAGTCATCACCGTAGATGCGCAGGCCGAACTCCGGCTTATACGCCGGCCTTCCGCGAACCTTCCAGCAGTCGCCGTCGCGGTTACAGACCACGGCCGCCGATGCTTCGCTTGCCGTCATCGTCGTAACGCCGCCAGCAAGCGTCAGAGCGCCTGCCGCAATCAAAAGTCCCTTGCCAAAAGCGTTCATGCTCATACTCCTTCCGTGAGAAGTTTGCAGAACGCGAGCTTGTGAGGATGGTTCCTATCCGGACCTGTAAAACGATAACACGCCAAGATAGAAATACTTAGCAGTCTAAAGTGAACACACATGCGCACCGCAATCTCGGTGGCGCGGCTCATGCGATAGCTGCTCACGCAGCGACGCAGAGAATCTCGAGAAACTCAGCGAACAGGCTCGGCGCGCCGCGCTGGCACGATCATCGGCATCCGAGCGACGTCCGCTACAATCCTGAAGGACGGCGACGCGATCGTCTCGCCGTCAATCTGGACAGCAAGGTTCTCGGCGTGGGGAATGTCGACCGCTTGCGCCGGCATCATCTCGATGGTGCTAGCTCTCTCCAGGCGGCCGGCAGCGAGATGGAAAAGCTCCCACAGTCTTTGCCGGCGGTTCGTCGCGCGCGAGATCACGACATTGAAGCCGGCCGACAATACGTTTGTCCTCGACGATAGGAGAAATCGGCCGCCGTATCGTGCTGCGTTGGCGACGACGATCCACGAGGCTGCGCACTCCCTATCGTCGATCACGGCCGTGAAGGTCCGCGGCTTGCGTGCGAGCGCGGCGAGGACCGGCCAGCCGTAGGACGGCTTGCCGATACGGCGTTTCAGCTCGATGGGCAGGCGTGCGATCACCTCGCCGTCGAAACCGGCACCGAGCATCAGCACCGGTCCATGAAGCAGCATCTCCGCGATAGCGTCGGCGGTGCGCGGAAGCTGCAGCTCCTCCGCTAGAACATTGCCGGTTCCGACCGGAATGAGACCGAACGGCATGTCACGTCCATGCAGCAGCGACGCCATGCTGCGCGCCGTCCCGTCGCCGCCCGAAGCGACAAGAACGTCATACGAGTCGATGGGCAGAGTGGAGCAATCGCTGCTCACTGTATCCGATACGAGGTGCAGATCCGCGACTGCGCCAGCCTGCTCGAGACGCCGCACGACTTGCTGGACGAGACCAATGCGGTTTCGTCCGGCAATCGGATTGTGGATGATCAGAAAGCGCTTCCGTGCGGCGGTGCCGGTCGCCGTCGTCTCGATGGCGCTATGGGCGCCAGTGCTGCCCTGTGGTGAATCGACATGCTCCTGCATGGCACTCACATGGGACTTTTTTGGGGGCTCACATGACCAGCGCGGCATCGATGCAGAAGATCGAGCCGCGGATCATACAGCCGCGTACGAATGGCGAAGACGCCGAGCACGGTATGGAACAGGTTGTCGTGGCTCGCGGTCTTCGTTGCGGCGAGTTCCTGCAGGCACTCCATGTCCACCCCGAGGCGGGCCTGCGCCGCGTGCGAGGCCCATAGGATCATGGGGATGTGAGTCTGCTCCTTGGGCGCCAGAGCCCGCGGCATCCCATGGAGGTAGAGACCTTTTTCGCCGAGCGATTCGCCATGATCCGAGGCGTAGATCATGGCGACATCGACGCCCTTCGTGTCGGCGCTCCGAAGTATCTCGATCAGCTCTGACAGCACGTGGTCCGTATAGAGGATCGTATTGTCGTAGCTGTTGACGATCTGTTCGGTGGTGCACCGGCTCAGCTGGCTGGACTCGCACGTCGGCTGAAATCTGGCGAACGCCGGCGGCGTGCGCTTGAAGTAGGCCGGCCCGTGACTGCCGATCATGTGCAGCACGATCATGCCGCCGTGTTGCATGGCAAGAATTTTGTCCTCGAGCCCATCCAGCAGCGCCTCGTCGTACGTCGCAACTTCCTCGAAGAGCCTGCCTCGCCTCTTGTTCAGCTGCTCCGACAGGATGCCCCTGCAGACGCCCTTGCAGCCCGATTGATTGTCACGCCACAGGACGTCGAGCCCTGTGCGCTCGAGAATGTGCAGGAGATTCTCCTGTTGTGCCGCAGCCGGCACGGTGAACTTGTCCTGACCGATCCCCGAAAACATGCACGGAACGGAGTGGGCCGTATCCGTGCCGCACGAAGACGCATGTTTGAGGCTCAGGATACCGTCAATGCTGGATAGGCGCGGGTTCGTTTCTCGGGCATAGCCGTTGAGCGAGAAATTGGCCGATCGTGCTGTCTCGCCGACGACCAGAACGTTGACGAGCGGGCGAGCCGACGCAAGAGAGGCCTCGTCGCGACGGGCATCATCGCCAAATGACGTCGGCGTCTTCTGAACGTGGAATTCCCTGCTGGTCTGGTACTTGCCGAGAGCAACAATGACATTCGAGGGTACCAGCGTGAGTAGAAGGCCGCGGTTCGTGCGTATGGTACTTGCGAAGTTCGCGTAGAAGGAAAGGATCAGGACCATTGCGATCGCGCTCGAAAGCAGGGCGCGAACGACGTTGGACGAGAGCGTTTGCGGGAGCGGCCGCCAACGTATCGGCGCCAGCAAAATGATCGCCGCGGGAACGAACCCCGACAGGATGATGGAGCCGAGAAACTGAGCGGTCAGGAACTCTGCCGATTCGCCTGCGTTCGTCTCGAGTACGTTGCGCACCATATTGGCGTCGATGGCGGTGCCGAACTCCTGGACAAAGTACGCAGCAAGTGCCGACAGGAGCACGAGCGCCGTAGCGAGCGGTTTCAGTACGTAGGGCAGGGCCGCGATCGAGAGGGCAGCGTTGAACGCTGCGACGAGAGTCGCCGCGAAAGCCGCGATGAAGAGCCACTCGGCCATCGTTGCGGGATGGACGTCGGTCAGGACGCGCATCCAGAATGCGCTGTTGAGGCCGGCGACGATGAACAGCGATGTCAGCAGGCAGAGCTGACCAGGCGTGACCGCTATGCGACGGGCCATTCTCGTACCGCCAATCAGGAACTCTGCTTCACGCCCCACGTGGCCACCAAAATCCTGGGCACCAGGATCGGATCGGCGATGGGGCTGTCTGGCTTGATGCCGGCAATATATCACCCGCCGAGGATGGGGGGTAAACGCCGCGACCAAGACAGAACGATCCTGCGGCCCGAAACGTGGGTACCAGATTCCCGATTGAAGGCGCCATTGCGGCGTCCTCGACTTGGGAGGCGGACGGCTCCCGATCCTAAAGCAACGGACTTGAAATTCACCTCAATTCGCGGCCGGGCGGGGGGTGAATTTCAAGTCCAAAGTTGCTTTAGAACACTATGCCTCTAAAGCATCTTTGGACCTTAAATTCGACTTTGAGACCGGCCCAGGCGTGGATCGCATTTAAGGTCCGACGCTTTAGGGCGCGACCTCGAGGGACGGCGCCTCGCCGATCTCCGGTATCGGGTCTGCTAGCAGAAGGCGTTCGCGGAGCTGGTGGCGATTGCTCCGGACACTCCGATACTTCGAAATGAGCTTGCGAAGGGGCGGCGGTGGAGGCGTGAGCTGCTCGAGCGCCATGTTGTAATCATGCCGGAGCTGACCGAAGCGCATGACTTTCGCGAGCACCAGGAGGTGACGGGCTAGAAGATAGTCGCGGGTATCGAGCTCCTCGCGCTGATAGATATCGTGGCGCGCGATCAATGCGAGCAGCGCGGGGAAGTACGTATCCCGCCTCGATGAGATGCCGTCGCTCTGCCAACGCTTGTGCCAGAGGGGTTCAGCGATTGTCGCCGCCATGGTTCGCTGCGCGATGCGCATGGCGAGATCGCTGTCCTGCATGCGCATGAGGGTCGGGTCGAAGCCGCCGGCGGCGAGCAGAATATCCCGGCGGATCGTCAGTCCCGACGTGGTCGGCTGGATGACGCGCCGGGCGACGAGCCGCATCATCTCATGGCCTGCATAAAAGCGCTGCGGCATGGAGAAAACGGTCGTCTTTGCGGCCTTTTCGGTTGTGAAGGCCGACAGCACCATGCCGATGTGAGCATTGAGCTCGAGAATCTTCAGGGGCCAACGAAGCCGCCCCGGCAGGTAGGTGTCGTCAGAGTCGAGGAAGGCGACATAGGGTGCGCGTGCTGCGACGATGCCGGCATTGCGTGCGGCGTTTGCACCTGAGTTCGTCGAAAGCACGATAACCGATACGCGTGGATCACGCAGAGCTTTCAGCTCGCTGTGAGTCGCGTCGGTTGAACCGTCGTCAACGACAATCAGCTCGAAGTGGGTTTCGTCCAGCGCCAGGACACTGTCGATCGCCTGCCGAAGGAGCCTCGCTCTATTGAACGTGGGCAGCACGACACTGATCGCTGGTGTGGCAGAAGCCGCAGCCTCGCCTTCCGTGACCCTTCGCTCTAGCGGATTTTCATATCGTCCCATGACATTGGCCTGCAGCTTGCTTCATCTAAGCAGACTGCGCTGGAGCGAAGCTTGAGGTATGCGTCGCTTGCAGGACTAATTTCCTAATATCAGCATAGGGAGGGTGGGTGGCGATGCACAGCGCGGAATATGGCCTAAGCTCGATTTTCCACAGTTCTGTTATTTTGATATTACGCGTTTTAAATCAACAATTTGATCAACGTCCACACGAAGCCTTAACGCGGGTGTGTCTAAAGAGCAGGTCCCAATGCTCGTTGCCGACGTAACAGAATAATCACTGCGACGAGCCTTCGCGCGCCACACCATTAGCTTCGTTCTGGATCGGCTGTTTTAACCTGTCGGCGCGTGAGCCCGGCGTCGCGCCTCAAAGTCCAAATTGTCGGTGATTTTGAATGGTGCCCAGGGAGCCTGTCGCGCACCGCGCAGGCAAGGTGAGAGGGGCTGGCAGGGTCGAGCCCTGATAAGTGATGCTTGCTCAAGCCGGGGAGGGTTGGCGTGGCAGAGAAGATTGGAGAATGCTCTATATGCGGGGATGTTGGAAAGCTAACTTTTGAGCACATTCCGCCACCCGCCGCTTTCAATGACCGTAGGGTATTTCTGGCTAAGATGGACGATTTGCTCAGAGGTGCATGGACGCCGGGCGAGCCGATTAAGAAGGGGAAGTTTAATCAACGTGGAATGGGGCGCCATTCGCTTTGCGGGAAATGTAACAACGATACAGGATCATGGTACGGTACTGCATACGTCGATTTCGCCTACCAAGCGATGCTATTGCTCGACCGTTCGAGTGGCAAAATGTCCCTTGCCTATCCGTACAACATTTTTCCACTTCGAGTTATCAAGCAGATCGTCGCTATGTTTTTCTCCGCCTGTGGACCGGGACTCAGCAAAGCCCATCGCGATCTCGTGGCGTTCGTACTGGATCGGGAAAGAAGGTCGCTACCGCCGAAGATTCAAATTTGGGCGTATCTAGTAGATCCCGAGAAATCCACTTCCTCGAGGCAATCCGGCATCAGCGGACGAATGCTGCTAGGCAAAAAGAGCGACGTGTTCTCCGAAATCGCCTTTCCTCCCTTAGGCCTCATTATGAGTTTCGATGGCTGTCCGCCTCATGATGGCCTATGTAACATTTAATCCCTTGGTGATGAGGGGATCAACAAATGGGATGCGTATTTTCTTAAGCTACCTGTTCTTCCTATCGTCAGCTTTTTCCCTGGCGACTTTAGAACTGTGGAAGAAATGACGAAGACTGCTGAGGAAAATCGACAGCTCGGCAGCTATGTCCTCGGCGCGCCAAATACCGCTAACGTTGGACGCTAGTCAGCGCACTTTTATAGGACCGCGAGTGTGATGGTGCCCAGGGGCGGAATCGAACCACCGACACTGCGATTTTCAGTCGCATGCTCTACCAACTGAGCTACCTGGGCGTAACGCGGCAGCCCTCGAAGCCCCACGCAAGCCGCGACCTTATAGGTGCTGAGCAGGGCGCTGTCCAGCATCCCGGAAGCTACTTCGCCAGCACTGCGACCTTAACCGTCTGCGCGGCCCCCGACGCGGCGCCAGCGCCGTCCACGACCACCACGTCGAAGCCCGCCCAGCGGCCCTCCGAGCCATCGTGCACGAACTCGACGCGAGCAGCATCGATGTCAGCTTGCTTGAAGGACGTCACGGCATCGCGTGGCGCGTCGGTGAGAGCAACCCAACCGCCCGTCGGGTTCGACACCGTGAATGTGAGGGCGTCGGCGCCGTGGTCGGGGTCGACCGCCATGAGGTCCATCACCGTCACCGTGACGGATTTCCCGCGCGCGACGACAAGCTCCAGATCGCCAGCGATTTCGGGGGGAATATTGCGCAGTTCCGCCGAGAGATCCCCGCCGGCTTCGAGCGCGAGGCTGCCGTAGCGGATGTCGCCCTCCACAACGCCAGTGCTGGAGATCCGGATCAGCCGCTTGACGACCGCCTCACCCTGAAGCGTGCCATGAACTTCAGCCGTATCGGCCCTGAGCTTGCCGGCGAGCCGGCCGCCTTCGTGGAGGCGCAGTTCCTGCGCGGCGACATTGCCTTCCACGTAGCCGTACACGTCGATGACGCCGGCATTGAGGATGGTACCCTTGACGATGGTGTCGCCCTGAATAAGGGCTTCACGGCGTTTGTCGGCCACGGCCTGCTCCCTGTTTCCCACCGTAATGCGCTGGACAGGGGCGCCGCCCCGCCTGTCCGCAGTACAATGATAATGCTAGCCGGCGCGGGTGGCGGAAGCGAGGCACCCATTCTGGGTACGGTCGCCGCGGTGTGAGGCGCCTAACGTTCGCCCGGGTCCGTCAGCCGGAAGCGCTGCGATCCGGAATGTCGATTTCGAAGACGGCACCCTGATCAACGGCGCTTTCGACCAGGCGGAGATCACCTCCATGCGCCACGACGAGCTCGCGTGCGATGGTGAGGCCGAGACCCGTCCCGCCTTTGCGGGCCGAGCCCTGGAAGGCCTGGAAGAGATGGGCGCGAGCCCGCGCGGGTACGCCCGGTCCGGTGTCGCTGAGGCGGATATGCGTCGTGCCAACGCCGCGGCGCGCCGCAATGGTGATCGTGCCCTGGCTGCGCTGTGCCTCGATGGCCTGCAGTGAATTGCGAACGAGATTCGACAGCACCCGATAGAGCTGATCACGGTCGGCATCGACGATGAGACTATCGTCGACGGCAATGGCAAGCACGACCCGCGTCGAAGGCGAGAGCCCGAGGCCATCGCCGACCTCCTCCGCAAGCGAGCGCAGTGGAATGAGCTCGCGGCGCGGCGCCGGCTCCTCGGCACGGCCGAAGCGGAGCGTGTCATTGCAGAAGGCGATCGCGCGGTCGAGCGAGGCGATGAGCTTCGGCGCAAAGCTCTGCACGGTCGGATCCGGGCTCGACACCAAGCGATCGGACAGGAGCTGCGTGTTGGCGAGCAGGTTTCGCAGATCGTGATTGATCTTGCTCACGGCGAGGCCGAGGGCGGCGAGGCGGCTCCTCTGATTGAGCAGATGGTGCAACTCGGATTGCATGTGCGCCAGCTCGCGCTCTGCCGTGCCGATCTCGTCCTTGCGCTCGGACGGCGAGATGATGCGGCTCGCGTCCTCGGGGCGCTCGCTGAAACGCTGCATGTTCGAAGCTAGCCGCAACATCGGACGCACCAGCAGGGAGCTCAGAGCGAAATAGACGAGGGCCGCCGTGAAGACGGAGATAATGACGGAAAGCACGAGGATATTCAGGCCGAACTTGAGCATGGCCTTCCTGAGCGGCGCCTCAGGAAGCACGACCTCAATAAGTGCGCCCGCGCCTTCGTGCGGCAGGCCGACAACGCGCAGCGTGCGATCTCCGTTCGAAAAGAACACAGCGAGCGCGTCCCACACCTGCGTCACGCGCCGGCTCACAGGCGAGATCATCTCGTCGGGGCTTGGCGGTGAGAGATCGTACGTCGCATCGATCGCCGGCATAGGGTCGGCGGCAAGAATGAGCTGGCGCTGATCATTGCGCTTGAGCGCGACGGCGCGCACCTGCGCGGTGCGGAGGAGTTCGTCGCGCAGACCCTGGGGCACAGCACCTTGTGGGGACGCTTCCGCGGCGAGCGAGGCGAGCTGCGCGGAGCGGAGGCGCTCTGTCAGCCAGTTGACGCGATAGTTTGCGACCGACGGCACGAAGATCAGGACTTCGGCCAGCATCACGAAGAGGAGGGTGAGGAGGAGCAACTTGCCGGGCAGACCGATCTTTACGAGGCCAGCCTTGACGCGCGCGGCAGTGCCACGCAGCCGGCTCGGGGCCGCGATGTCGATTTCTGCCGGCTGCTCGACCTTCTGATCCAAACGTCGCGTCCCTTCTCGTGGGCTTTTAGCAGGCCCGCGGTGTCGCACGCCGGCACGCTAGCCAAGTCGGCCTGCGCTGATCGCTCGAACGAGCCGGCGCGATCCGTCCGCCCACCTCGGGTGTTATCGTACGCCGTGATCGCCCACGGCTGAGCCGCCTGCGAAGCCGCACCGCCGCGGCTTCCAGGTCCGAATTCCCTCCTTCAAAGGCAGGAAATCCCGGAACATTCTACCCTAGCTTGCGCAAGAGCCCAACAGCCTTACGCACCAGGGGCTTGCCGGCCGAAAGCGCATAGGTGCCCATAGCCGCCCGCTTGCTAATCTCGCCAAGCGTCGGATAGGGAGCAATCCACCGGGTCATGGCGGTGATTTTGAGCCCCTGGGAGATGGCCAGCGACCAGATCTGGATGAGCTCACCAGCCTCGCGGCCGACGATGCCCGCGCCGAGAATTCGGCCCTTGCGGTCCGTCACGACCTTGACGAAGCCTTCGGTCGCGCGTTCGGCCTGGGCGCGGTCGTTCTCGTGGTAGGGCCAGCGGAAAACCTGGATGGCGCCGTGCTTCTGGCGTGCCTGATCCTCGGTCAATCCGACCTGGGCGAGCTCAGGATCGGTGAACGTGACCCACGGGATGAGTTCCCTCTGCACCTTGGCGGGTAGTCTGAACAGCGCACGGCGGAAGACGATGCCGGCGTGATAGTTGGCGACGTGTGTGAACGCCTGGCCGCCGGCAATGACGTCGCCGATGGCGAAGATCCTTCGGTTCGAGGTAATGAGGCCGTCGCTCACCATGATGCCGCGGTTGTCATATTTGATGCCGGCGGCCTCCAGATTGAGGCCATGGACATTGGGCTTGCGACCGGCGGCAACGAGGAGGTGCGTGCCCTCGACGACCTCGGAGCCCTCGGACGTCGCGATCGTCACCTGGACGACGCCCGGCCACCCCGAAACCCGCTCTACCCGCGCGCCCTCACGGATGACCATGCCTTCGGCGCGCGCGTACTTGAGCACGACATCCGATAGTTCCGGATCGTCGCGGCCGAGTGCCTTGAGGCCTTCGAGCACCGTGACCTTAGCGCCGAGGCGAAGGTAAGCCTGCGCCATCTCCATGCCGACGGCGCCGCCGCCGACGACCACGAGATGACCGATCGGCTCGCGAAGATCGAACAACGTCTCGTTCGTCAGGTACGGGACCTTGTCGAGGCCGGGGATCGGCGGCACGGCTGGCGATGAGCCGGTAGCGATCACGAAGCGCCAGGCCTTGATGAGCGTGTCGCCGGCCTCGACAGTATGCTTGTCGCGAAAGCGGGCCGGTGCCTGGATGACCTCGACGCCCATGCCCGTGAAGCGCTCGATGGAGTCGTTGCGCGCGATGCCGGCAATGACGGACTTGATGTGATCGTTGAGGGCCGCAGCGTCGACCTCAGGCTCGACGGCCCGAATGCCGAACTTACCAGCGGTCCGCATTTCATGCGCGCGCCGCGCTGCCGCGATCAGCGACTTGGAGGGGACGCAGCCGGTATTGAGGCAGTCGCCGCCCATGAGATGCTTCTCGATGAGGACGACCTTCATGCCGAGAAGTACGGTTGACGCCGCAACTGAGAGCCCGCCCGAGCCCGCCCCGATTATGCAGATATCCGCGTTGATCGTACCGCCCTGGCCAAGTGCGCGTGCACTGTCACCCGCTTCTGCATTAGGCCGCTGCATCCCTTGCCCTCCACTTCTTCAGCACCACCGGGATCAGCGCCACGATGCCGAGCAGCACGAAGGCCAGGATCAGCTCCTTGGTCAAAAGAGCGCTGGTATCGATCCTGTACGGGCACGCCACGTCCGGGTTGACCGGCTGGGTGGCGAGGCACGCGTGATGGCTGCGGTTCTGCGCCTTGATCACGCTACCGAGCCCCGCCCCGGCAACCGTGATCGCGGTGGTGCCGGGAATGATACCGAGAAATGTGCCGAGCACATAGGTGCGTAACGGCACGCCGAGCACGGCGGCAGCCAGATTGACGATGACGAAGGGGAAGGCCGGGACGAGACGAAGAAACAACAAGTAGCTCAGCGCATTCTCGGAGAAGCCCTCGCGCAGGCGCGCAAGCCACGGTCCGACGCGTGAAGCCATCACCGTGCCGAGCGAGGAGCGGGCGACCAGGAAGATGATCGTCGCGCCGCTGGTCGCCGCAAGTACGGTCACGGGCGCTGCGATCTTCCATCCGAACAGCAGGCCGCCGGCAAGCGTCAGTGCCAGTGCGCACGGCAAGGAGAGCGCGACCACGGCGACGTAGGCGACGAAATAGAGCGCAATGGCAACTGGAAGATGCGTCGCGATGAAGCCGCGCAGTAGCTGATAGTTGAGTCCTATCGACTTGATCGTCAGGTGATCATGCCAGCCCATGGCGAACACGACGCAACCGATCGCAACGAGCGTCGCCAATGGCAGCCAATTACACGAGCCCCGCTTGGATGTCGCGCTACAGGCGCACACTCCGCTGGGCTCTTCCTGCTTTTGCTGCGGGCCTGACATTCCAGTTGCTCTGCGGTGCGGCGGCAGTTCTTTCTTGTGGCATTCCTGCGCCGTCTGCCGAAGCGCGAATCCCAACTCATCCAAAGCTTGGGCATGATTCAGCGGCCCTGACGCGACGCACAACCATCTCCGCGCCGGCCGCAAGGTCCCCAAGATAGGGCCGGGGGTGTCTATTGCACAGCGGTGGTCAAGCACACGTGAACGCACGTCAGGCGATGTGAACGCCGAGACTAGGCCCGAACCGTCGGTAACTAGCTTGCAGCGTGCGCGAGCGTTGCCGCTACCGCGCTGCGCCATCCGGCGTAACGGCGTGTGCGCTCATTGGCCGCCATCGCGGGCAGGAAACTGCGGTCCAGCTGCCAGGACTTCTGGAAGCCCTCACGATCGGGCAGTACGCCAGCTTTGTGCCCTGCGAGCCAAGCGGCGCCGAGTGCGGTCGTCTCCAGCATGGTCGGGCGATCGACGCGTGCGGCGAGCACATCAGCGAGGAACTGCATGGTCCAGTCGCTCGCGACCATGCCGCCATCGACGCGCAGGACCACATCGGTGCAGGCCGGCCAATCGCCGCGCATGGCTTCGAGCAGGTCGCGCGTCTGGTAGCAGACGGACTCGAGCGCGGCGCGGGCAAGCTCGGCGGGGCCTGTTGCACGAGTGAGGCCGAAAAGCGCGCCGCGCGCGCTCGGCTCCCAGTGTGGCGCACCGAGGCCGACGAAACCCGGCACCATGTACACATCCTGCTCGGGATCGGCGGCGGCAGCGAGCGGCCCTGTCTCGGCGGCGGACTTGAGCACTTTGAGTCCGTCGCGCAGCCACTGCACAGCCGCGCCGGCAACGAAGATCGAGCCTTCGAGCGCGTATGCGGTCTCGCCGTCGAGGCGAAATCCGATGGTTGAGAGCAGACGGTTCTTGGAGCGCACAAGCTCGGCGCCGGTATTGAGCACGGCGAAACAACCCGTGCCGTATGTCGACTTCATCATGCCGGGCGTGAAGCAGCCCTGGCCGATCAGCGCGGACTGCTGGTCGCCGGCGACACCGCGGATCGTGATCGCCGCACCGAGCAGGGCAGCATCCGTCGTGCCGAAGTCGGCGGCGCAATCGCGCACTTCGGGAAGCATGACCGCCGGCACGCGGAACATGCGGCAGAGATCATCGTCCCAGCGATGCCGGCGGATGTCGAACAGCGAGGTGCGCGAAGCATTCGTCGCGTCAGTGAGGTGGGATTTGCCACCGGTCAGCCGCCAGATGAGGAAGCTGTCGACCGTCCCGGCGAGGAGGTGGCCAGCCTCGGCGGCTGCGCGCGCGCCGTCGACATTGTCGAGGAGCCAAGCGATCTTTGTTGCGGAGAAGTAGGGATCGAGCACGAGGCCCGTGCGCTCGCTGATCATGGCCTCGACGCTTTCGGTCTTGATGCGTGCGCAGATGTCCGCCGTGCGCCGGTCCTGCCAGACGATCGCCTTGTGGATGGGCTTCCCCGTACGCCGATCCCAGACAATCGTCGTCTCGCGCTGATTGGTGATGCCGATGGCTGCGACGCGTGCCGCGGTAACATTGGCCTTCTTCAACGCCGTGCGCGCCGTTTCGATCGTACCGCGCCAGATGTCTTCGGCGTCGTGCTCCACCCATCCCGAGGCCGGATAGTGCTGGGGCAACTCCTCCTGTCCGAGGCCGATGACCTTGAGCGCACGGTCGAACAGCAGGGCGCGGCTAGAGGTCGTGCCCTGGTCCAGGGCGAGGATGGTCTCGGTCATGGATGATCTCCGGCTTGATCACCGCGGCCGCGGATGCCTCGCTCAGTGTTTTTCTGGCCGCCAAAGAAAAACCGCAGCCGGCACAGTGCGGCTGCGGTTCTATTTCTTCAAGTCTCTCGACGCGGTCCGGACTCAGGTTCCGGCCGGTTCCTTGGTCGTGGACAGCACCGACGGCAGCGCCGGAATGTTGACCTCGCGATCGCGACGGCGCGGCTGCGGCGGCTGGTAGGCGCGGCGAGCGTGATGCTCGCAGTAGGGAAGGCCGGTCACCTTGTTGCGGCCGCAGAAGTGGAAGTCGGCCAGCTGGGGGTCGCCGATCGGCCACCGGCACATGCCTTCGGTGAGCTGCTGGAGCGTCTTGCGCTCGCCGAGCGGGATCTCGATTTCCTCGACGGTGGGAACCGAGCCTTGAGAAAGATCTGACTCCAGCATCTGACGGAAGGCGGTATTGCCGACATTTGTGGGTCGCTGGCGCTGTTGTACGGCGCGTCGTGGCTGCGCCTGACGCATGCGCAAGCGGCTGCTGCTTGTGCGGTTGCTCGAGGCCCGTGTGGCGAGTCCGAGACGGTGCACCTTTCCAATGACCGCGTTACGGGTAACTTCGCCGAGTTGGGCGGCGATCTGGCTTGCGCTCAGCCCGTCTGCCCAGAGCTTCTTGAGCTGCTCGACCCTCTCATCGTTCCAGACCATAATCGTCATCTCTCCTGCGCAGAATCGCAGCAAGGTGCCGTCGTGCAGGCACGCGATGCCACATCGGCCCTGGCGAACTCCGGGCGGCAAACGGACGCAAATGCGTACGGCGCCACGGAAAAGCCTGGGCGGTTACGAACTCAGGAACTTGGGAAACGCTATACGGCGATGCCCGCCGGACTCTGGAAACTCGGGCATCCACGCTACTGACGGCCGCCGCGATACGAGGGCGCTCCGTCCGGCTAAGGGGTTGGCTGCATTCCTGCCCAACATCTCGTGCCGATCGAGAGGAAACGTACAACAGCTATGGCGCCGCCCTCAAGCGTGCTCGGACGGCACGATGGCTATTGACAACAGTGCGTGACCCGTCCGCCACAAATCGAATCACGTTCTCTGTATGTGCGCGGAAAACTCTAATGTTTACCGATGGGCGTTGTTGGCGCCTCTGCAACTAGTGACTTGCTCTCACGCACCGCCGGCAGGCCTCCGAACCTTACGAAACGTTTAGCAGTCGTTTCTTGACAGTGCCAAAAAGAGCGCCTAACTCCGCGACAAAACCAATGAGACCGCCGCGGGCCCGCCGCACACTCGGTCGCGAGTGGCGCTGCTCGAGATTTGCGGCGCGATGGAGGGGAGTTGAATGGCAGTACTCGTCGAGGCGGATCGACTTAGGAAGTCGTTCGGGCCGATCCTGGCAGTCGAGGATATCTCGCTCAAGGTCGAGAAAGGTGAGGTGCTCGGCTTTCTCGGGCCCAACGGTGCCGGCAAGTCGACCACCATGAAGATGCTGACCGGCTTTCTCGAGCCGGACGCAGGGCGGGCGCGCATCTGCGGGATTAGCGTTGCCGACCGCCCCAAGGAAGCCAAGTCCAAGCTCGGCTATCTCCCCGAGGGCGCGCCGGCCTATGGCGACATGACGGCCCGCTCTTTCCTGAACTTCATTGCCGAGATACGCGGCTTCGACGGTGCGAACAAGTTCGCGCACGTCGATATCGCACTCGCGCGCACCGGGCTCGAGAGCGTCGCGACGCAGCGCATCGAGACGCTCTCCAAGGGCTACAAGCGTCGCGTCGGTCTCGCCCAGGCCATTCTTCATAATCCCGAAGTCCTGATCATGGACGAGCCGACCGACGGCCTCGACCCCAATCAAAAGCATCATGTGCGCGAGCTGATCACCGAGATGGCCAAAGACAAAGCCATCATCGTCTCGACGCATATTCTCGAGGAAGTGGAAGCGGTCTGCACGCGCGCGGTCGTCATCGATCGCGGCCGCATTGTTGCCGACGGCACGGCCGAGGCCCTGCAGCGGCGGATGCCCTATCATAATGCGGTTGCTATTCAGATCGCGGCCAGTGAGGCCGATCGCGTTGCCGCCGCACTCGCGGTGCTCACGGGCGTCGCCACAGTTGAGCGCGTGGCGGCCGCGAACGGCCATATTCGCCTCCGCGCACTTCCGAAGCCCGGCGCAAGCATCGCGGCCGATGTCGGTGCGCTTCTGCGCGACCAGTCGATCGCCGTCGAAGAGCTGATCGTCGAGCGCGGCAAGCTCGATGACGTCTTCCGCGAGATCACGACGAGCAACGAGGACGCCCGTCATGCGTAATATCTGGATCATCACCAAGCGCGAGCTTGGCGCCTACTTCGGCACGCCGCTCGCCTACGTCTTCGCTGTCATCTTCGTCGCACTGACCGGCGCCTTCGCGTTCTTCATTGGCAACTTCTTCGAGCGCGGACAGGCGGACCTCCAGCCATTCTTCAACTATCACCCGTGGCTCTATCTGCTACTCGTGCCGGCGATCGCCATGCGGCTCTGGGCTGAGGAGCGCAAGTCCGGCACCATCGAGCTACTGATGACCCTGCCGATCTCCACCAGCGAAGCCATCATCGGCAAATTCCTCGCAGCCTGGATCTTCATCGGCATCGCGCTCGCGCTGACCTTCCCGATGTGGATCACCGTCAATATTCTCGGCAAGCCCGACAACGGCGTGATCCTCGCGAGCTACATCGGCAGCTTCCTGATGGCCGGCGCCTTTCTCGCGATCGGCTCGTGCATATCGGCGCTCACCAAGAACCAAGTCATCGCCTTCATCGTCGCGGCGACGATCTGCTTCCTCATGGTGATGAGCGGGCTCGAGCTGGTTCTTGGCTTCTTCCGGGGCTGGGCGCCGTCGTTCATCGTCGATGCTGTCGCCTCGATGAGCTTCCTCAATCACTTCGAGCTGATCAGCCGCGGCGTCATCACGCTGCCGAGCTTGTTCTTCTACTTCTCCATCATCGCCCTCTTCCTGTTCGCGAACGTCATCGTCGTCGAACAGCGCAAAGCTGCCTGAGGGAGACCCGGATATGTCCATTCAATCACCCAAGCCCTCGCCCTTCGCCGCAGCCATGCAGAAGATCTCGGGCCAGCTCCTGCTCGCGCCCGGAGAGGTCGTGCGCTGGGCGGCGCGCCTCGATCGCTCGACACTTGCGTGGGGCGCGCTGGTGCTTGCCGTCCTGCTCACGCTCTCCGCGAATCTGATCTTCAGCGCCATAGCGAAGAATGCAAAGGCTGACCTCACGGCCGAGCGCCTCTATACGATCTCGGACGGCACCAAGCGCGTACTTCAGCGCATCGATGAGCCGATCAACGTTCGCCTCTACTATTCGCGCAAGCTCGGCGAAGTGGCGCCGCTCTTCGGGAAGCACTTCGAGCGCGTGAAGGCGCTCCTCGAGCAGTATCGCGACCTCTCGGGCGGCAAGGTCCAGCTCACGGTGATCGAGCCCGAGCCGTTCTCCGATGCCGAGGATCGAGCCGTTGCCGGCGGACTTCGCGGTGTTCGTCTCAACCAGGATGGCGAGACCGGCTACTTCGGCCTCGTCGCCTCCAACACGACCGACAACGACGCGGCAGTCGAGTTCTTCGCGCCCGATCGCGAGCGCTTCCTCGAATACGACCTCATCAAGCTCATCAATGGCCTCGCCAATCCCAAGAAGCGCGTCGTCGGGCTCATGGCGAGCATCCCCGTCGATGGCGGTGCCATGAACCCGATGCAGCCCATGCGTCAGCCGGCACCGCCGTGGACGGTCATGGAGCAGATCCGCGAATTCTTCGAGGTTCGTCCGCTCGAGCAGACGATCACGGAAATTCCGGGCGACATCGACGTCCTGATGCTCGCGCAGCCGACCAATCTCAGCAAGGAAGCCGTCTACGCCATCGACCAGTACGTGCTACGCGGCGGTCGCGTGCTGGCGCTCATCGATCCGGTCTCGGAGACGACACCGCCGACGGCTCAGATGGGCATGCCCATGCCGCCGATGCCGCCGGCTGGAGACATCCTCGATCTGCTGAAGGCGTGGGGCGTCTCAATCGATACCGAGAAGCTGGCTGGCGACCCGAGCATGGCGCGGCGCGTGCAGTTCGGCGGCGGCCCGGGCGGCCGACCAGTCGTGACCGACTATCTGGCCTGGCTCCAGGTGGACCAGCAGCACATCAACCAGGCCGATCCGCTTGCGGCCGGCATCGAGCGCCTCAATCTCGCCTCGGCAGGCTTCATCAGCAAGGTCGATGGCGCGACGACGAACGTGCAGCCGATCGTTCAGACCTCGCCGGGTGCTGGCGAGATGGGTGCGATGAGCTTGCGTATGATGCCGGACCCGCTGGCACTGACGCGCGAGTTCAAGAGCGGCGGCAAGCCACTGGTGCTCGCGGCGCGCATCACGGGTGAGGCCAAGTCCGCTTATCCGGATGGCCGCCCAAAGCCGGCAGAGGCGGCAAAGGGTGATGGCAAGCCGGGCGACAAGCCGGAAGCCGCAGCTCAGAAGGACAAGCCGGCCGAGGCCACCAAGGCCGAGACTGTCGTCCCGCATTTCGCGAGCGGGCCTGTGAACGTCATCGTCGTTGCCGACAGCGATTTCCTGAACGACCAGTTCTGGGTCACCATCCAGGAGATGCTCGGCCAGCGCCTAGCGATGCCGCAGGCACACAACGCGGCGTTCGTCATCAATGCGCTCGAGAATCTCTCCGGTGGCGAAGCACTCGCCACGCTGCGTGGGCGCGGCGTCAACGATCGTCCCTTCGAACGGGTCTCGAACATCCGGCGCGAAGCAGAACGTCGCTATCGCGAGAAGGAGCAGGCGCTCAACGCTAAGCTCAAGGATCTGCAAGGCAAGCTGCAGCAGATGGAGACGAAGAGCGGCGAAGGTGGCCAGATCTTGCTCTCCGACAAGGACCGACAAACCATCGATCGCTTCCGCGGCGAGATGATCGAGGTGCGGCGCGAGTTGCGTGGCGTGCAGGCAGATCTCAGGCGCGATATCGATCGGCTCGATGGCTGGCTCAAGTTCTTCAACATCGCGGCCGTGCCGCTGCTGATCGGTCTCGGCGGAATCGCGGTCGGGCTGTCGCGTCGGCGCCGTCAGGCGCCGGGCAGCGAGAGGAAGGGTTGAGGCCATGATCAAGCCGCAGCATTTCGTGATCCTCGGCGCGACCACGCTCGTCGCGCTCGTCCTCGCCGCCGTGATTCATGCATCCTCGACGCAGCGGGGCCCCGGGACGGCGGACGGTCGCCCCATGCTCCCGGAGCTTCGCCGTCAGGCGAACGGTCTCGCGGGCATCGAGCTTTCAAAACGCGGGCAGACGCTCACCCTCGTGCGCAATGGCGAACAGTGGAGCATCAAGGAACGGGCGTCATATCCCGTGCAGGGCGATAAGGTCCGCGCGCTCCTCGTGCAGCTGACCAACGCCGAGCTCACCGAACCGAAGACCGCCGCGAAGGACCGCTGGGCTCTGCTCGATCTCGAGGATCCCGCGGGCAAGGACGCCAAGTCCGGTCTCGTGCGGCTGCTCGATGCGGGCGGCAAACCCATGGCCGAGATGGTCATCGGCAAGTCACGACCGAGTGCGTTCGGCGCCGGCCGTAACGGCGTCTACGTTCGCCGTCCGAGCGAGGCACAGACGTGGCTCGCGAGTGGTGAGCCGAACGTGACGCTCGACGTCAAAGACTGGGTCGATCCCGCGATCTTCAAGGGCGATACCGAGAAGCTGAATCGCGTGACCGTCGCGCATCCCAAAGAGGCGCCGATCATCGTCGAGCGCGAAGGCGAGGCGGGCAAGGGCGGCAAGTTCGTACTGAAGTCCGTGCCGGAAGGTCTCAAGGTCAAGGAGAGCGCCGGCATCGAGCAAATTGCGCTGAGCCTCGGCTCCGTCGAACTCGAGGACGTGCGCAAGCTCGATGCGACGCCTGTCGGCGATGCCGTGAGCACCATCACCGCCGAGAGCAGCAATGGCCTGACGGTGACTTTCCGCTTGCGTCGCGATAGTGCGCCGGACGACGCGTGGCTGTCCTTCACCGCGACCGGCGAGGGCGAAGCGAAGAAGGCTGCGGACCAGATCAATTCCAAGGCGTCCGGATGGGAATTCAAGATCCCGAAGTGGAAGGCTGATCAGATCGGCAAGCGTGCCGCCGACATCTTCGAGACGACATAACGAGGCGCGTACTTAGCGCAGGGAGCCGCGGCGCAAGCGCCGCGTCGCACGAGAGATGAGCACCGCCGCCGCCTCCCGTCGCCTGCTGCCCGGCGCCGGCTTCGGCACGCTCGCCGCCCGTCTTCCTCCCGACACGGGCGACGCTGCCATCGGGCTTCTCGGTGGGTCGTTCAATCCGGCGCACGACGCGCACGTCCAGATCAGCGAGACGGCAATCCGACGCCTTGGGCTCTCGCGCGTGTGGTGGATCGTGACGCCCGGCAATCCGCTCAAGGTGTCCAGCACGGCGCCGCCGCTCGATGAGCGCATCACGGCTGCCCGCAAGCTCGTCGGATCGCGGCCGATTACCGTGACTGGTTTCGAGCGTGATCTCCGCAATCCCTACACGATCGCGACACTCTCGTTTCTGCGCCGGCGCCGGCCGCAGGCGCGCTTCGTGTGGGTCATGGGTGCAGACTGCCTCGCCGAGTTTCACCGCTGGCGGCAGTGGCGCGAGATCATGTCGCTGATGCCGATCGCGGTTGTCGATCGACCCGGATGGCGACTGAAGTCGATGTCGTCAATTGGGGCGCAAGCATTTGGCGCTCACCGCATTCCCGAAACGGAGGCGGCAATTCTGCCCTTTCTCGCCCCCCCAGTGTGGACATTTCTGACGGCGCCACTCTCCGATCTTTCTTCGACTGCGATACGCGCGGGACGCTCGGGCTAAGCAGGCGTTCGCGGTCGTGGTACGGTCATCGATCGATGCCAACGTGCTTTCGCTGATCGCGGAGGAAACGAATGAGACGGTTGGGCTTTTCAGCTGTCCTGCTTTGCGCCATCTCGAGTTCCGCTGCTCAGGCGGCGGAAGTCGTTGCCCTCGGCGCCAGCAATACGTTCGGTCGCGGTCGTGGAAGCACGCCTGACGGTGTCAGCCCGGGCCAGGCCTATCCGGCCCAGCTCGAGCGGCTGCTGCAGTCCCAGGGATGTCGCGTCCGTGTCCAGAACGCAGGTATCGCCGGCAACACCACCGGACAGATGTTGGCCCGTCTTGGTGGTGTGCTCGGCAAGGATACGCGCGTGCTGATCCTGCAGCCGGGAGGCAACGACCAGCGGCGCGGAGAGGGCGGTGATCGATCCGCAAATATCGCCGAGATCAGACAGCATGCCGCCGCGCGGGGCATCAAGGTCGTGATGCTCGACGGCCTCGGCCAGATCGCCCGCGCGCATCGTCTGCCCGATGGACAGCACTACAGCGCGCAAGGACACGCTCTGTTCGCCGCGCATCTGGCGCCACTTGTTAAGGCTGCCGGCGCCTGCCGGTAACGTCCATCTCTACTCGGGGTCCGATCTGGCAGGCTTCGTGCATGAGCGAGCTGGAGTTTACGATCGCTTAATGTATCTGAAGGCCCAGCAAAGACGTGTACCAGAACGGCACAGAGAACCTCCGCCATGCAGCGCCAAGGCAAGCGAGCCGGCGGGGCGCAGATCGCCATGCCCATGCCGAGCGGGTCACGATCACGACCCAGTGGGGCGCACAGGCCGGCAGCCTCATGGATCTCTCGACGTCTGGAGCGCAGGTGCGCCTCGCCAATGGCCTCGTCCCCGTCGAGGGCGATGACATGACGCTGCGGCTTGTCGATGGGCGTCATCTCGCGGGGAACGTCGTGTGGGCTGATCGTGGCGCGATTGGCATCCGCTTCGAGATGCCGCTGAGTTCGCTCGAAGATGTCCTCTGGCTCGAGCAGCGCGGAGCGGACTGGTTCTACGCCAGCGTGCGCGCACAGCGCGCGTAGGCAGGAGCTTGTCGCGCGCTATCTGCGACAGCAAGCGAGCGACTTCGTCCCCGTCGCGCGCCAGAACTGCTGGCGTGTCATGCGGCCGTCGCGGCCCATCGTATCGATGAACTCCATTCGGTAGCACTCGCAAGCGCTCGCATCGCCAGCATCAGGAGGGCCGGCACGAGCGGCCGGCGGTGGGACCACCTGCATCTGCACCTGCGGCGCCGGCGTAAGAACCGCAACAGATCCCTTAAGATCGATTGGCTGGTTCGTCGTCCCGAGCTGTTGGCCGTTCGAGCCTGGGCCGCCGCCAGGAATTCCCGTCGGACCCTGCGGCAGCTCTGTCGGCCGACGAACAGTTTGTGCGTGCGCGGTCGTCACGAGCAGCGCGGTGCAGAAGACTACCACCATAGAGAACAGATGCATGGTGACCTCCGACCAACGCCGGATAGTCGGCTAAATGCCGAGAAATGCGAATGTAAGCGCAATTACCAACATACCAACGGCGATGAAGGCGGACCAGTACGCGAATGTCAGATACGTCTCGCGCATCAGCTTGGAGATCATCTGCTGAGCGGAGCGCTCGGGCGGGCGCAGCTCCTTGGGCAGGTAGAGCCACATCTCGGTCCGGCGGTAGGGCTTGGTCGTCGCTTCGCGCGCTTTGAAGGCGAGGATCCCAACCATCACCAGCATCAGAAGGCCGCCAGTCTGGAATGACAGCCGGGGTTCGAAAGATAGGCCGACCATGATGCAGAAGATTGCCAGCGAACCAAATCCGCAAGCGCGCATGACCGTTTCAAACGCAATGTTTCGAATCTCGTCCATGGTACGACCCGATTGTGCGGCGCAACAAAGCTAGCGCCGGCACTCCGGGCTCACAATCCATTCGCGTTCACGAACGCGTGTACAACGCATCTCTCAGAGACCGATCGCGAAAAAATTCCCGACCGCCGGCAGCGTAAGTAACGCGGTGCCTGCAAGCCAGATCCAAAGCGAAGCTTCGCTCGATTCGTCGCGCGCTCCCATGACACGTTCGTAGATCGCCGCAGGGATGCCGCCGAGGATGATGGTAGCCGTCGAGACCATCAATGAGGAAAACATCAGCGTCAGGCCTGTACTGCCGAACAATAGTGCCGGGGCGAGGATTTGCATGTGCAGGATCGCGAACAGAAGGGCGACCTGGTTGAAGAGACCGTTGATCATGCCGAAGAAGGCAATGGCGATGTAGTAGTATTGGCGATCCATGTGTGCGGTGCTCAGCTGACGCGCGGCAGGGCGCCGAAATAGAGGAATGCATGGAGCAGCAGAACGCGCAGCCAGAAGAGCCACACGACGCCGAACAACCAGACAACGACGGGCGCAGCATCCCTCGGCGTAACGGCACCCACGGCCGCGACAATCGGATCGGTGATGCGACAGAAGAAGCGCCAGATGTAATTCGTCGACGCTGGTTGCACCATGAGCCCCAGCAGCACGCGGCCGATCAGCGTGTACATAAGCGCCGCCAGAACGAAGTTCGGCAGGTGAAAATACCAGTAAGTGTATAGCGACCCGCCGCTCACGTGTACCTCACCTCTTGTTGACGGCGCATATTGACGGTCGTCGATTCAGGCGACAAGCCAAAAGAAAGCGGGGCCCGACGGGGCCCCGCTCGATTGATGGGATGTGCTGCAGGATCAAGTCTTTTCCTGCAGGATCGTGGCGCCGCGAGGTTTGCGGATTTCGTCGATGTAAGCCTGCATCTCCTTCGAAGGCGCAGGTGTCATCAAGCTGACGATCCAGATCACGAGGAAGCCGAGAGGCATTCCAAGCAGGCCGCAATTGATGTTGTTGAGGTTGAACCACCCGACCTTGTTGGCCAGCGGATGGGCGAGCGTCGGCCAGGACTCCATGGCATTCGGCAACGCCATGGCCTTTGCGATGTCGACGATCGGCGCGCCTGTCACGGGATTGAGCAGCGACGTCATGCCGAAGTACTTCACGCCCATGCCCGGGAAGTATCGCGTGGTCACCAGATAGAAGAGGCATAACCCGAAGCCGGCGATGATGCCGCAAATCGCGCCGGCAGTCGTCGCACGCTTCCACCAGATTCCCAACACAAGGGCCGGAAAGTTTCCGGCCATGGCGAGCGAGAAGGCCCATCCCACCATGGCTAGAATATCCCCAGGTCGCTGCGAGGCTGTGTAAGCAGCCGCCACTGCAACGATGAGCAGCAGGACGCGCGCAACGAGCAGGCGTCGAACCGTCGGGGCATTGGGATCGAGCATCTTGTAGTAGACGTCGTGCGACAGTGCGTTGGCGATGGCGAGCAGAAGCCCGTCAGCGGTCGAGAGTGCGGCCGCAAGACCGCCGGCAGCAACGAGACCCGAGATAACGTACGGAAGGCCCGCGATCTCCGGCGTGGAGAGCACGATCACGTCCGTATTGATCACGAAGTCCTGCAACCGGACGACGCCTGGATGGCCGGCGATAGCCTTACAGGCAGCGATCACGGCATCGAGGTTCACGGCGTTCTTGCCGCAGACCTGGATAAGACCAAGCTCGCCCCAGGTGAATAGCCACGGCCGCAGCGCAGTCACGTCGCGGCCGATGATGTTGGTGTAGACCTCGAGCTTCGAGAACGCCGCGTAGGCCGGCGCCGAGAAGTACAGGAGGAAGATGAAGAACAGCGACCACGCGACCGACTGGCGCGCCTCACGAACGCTCGGCGTCGTGAAGTAGCGCATGAGGATGTGTGGGAGAGACGCCGTCCCGCACATCATGCAGAAGATGATGCCGAAGAAGTTAAGTGGTGAGTAGTTGAGGAACGGCTCGATGTGCGGCTTCAGGCCCGCAGCCGTGGCCAGACCCGTCTGGATCATCTGCTGCTCACGCGCCGTAATGTCGGTAAGAGCCTGCCCGTACGTGAGCTGCGGTAACGGCAAGCCGTACTTCTGCGTCGAGAGAATGACGATCGGCGTTAGGTATGCGACGATCAGAACGATGTACTGCGCGATCTGTGTCCACGTCACCGCGCGCATACCGCCCAGCATTGAGCACAGCAGAATACCGGCGAGGCCGACGTAGACCGCGACCGTGAAATCCATGCCGAGAAAGCGCGAGGCAATGATGCCCGTGCCGAACACCTGCGCCGTCACGTAAGTGAAGGAGCAGCAGACCAGCACGATCACCGCGAGGAAGCGCGTGAAGTTACCGCCAAACCGGAAGGCCATGAAGTCCGGCACGGTGTAGGCGCCGAACTTGCGCAGATATGGCCCGACGAGGATCGAGACAAGCACGTAGCCGCCTGTCCAGCCGAGCACCCAGGCAAGGCCGTCATAGCCCAGAAGGAACAGCGTGCCTGCCATGCCGACGAACGAGGCGGCAGACATCCAGTCGGCGCCCGTCGCCATGCCGTTGTAGAAGGCGGGAACGCGCCGGCCGGCTACGTAGTACTCCGAAACCTCGGCTGTGCGCGTCATGATGCCGATCAAGGCGTAGACAGCGAGCGTGAAGAACACGAACAGATAGCCGAGGACCTTGTTGGGTACGCCCATCTGCTCGAGGATCGCGATCAGCACCACGAACCCGAGGAACGTTCCCGTGTAGATGCCGTAGATGCGGCCGAGGTTCTTTATGAAATCCGAAGATGATGAAGTTTGCGTCGCCATGTGTGCCCCCTCAATCGTCTTCCGCCACGCCAAACTCGCGATCGATCCGGTCCTGCTGCCGCGCAAAGATGAACAGCATCACGACGAAGGCGATCAGAGATCCCTGAGCGGCCATGTAGAAGCCGAGCGGAAAGCCCAGAATAGGGATAACGATGTTATTCAACGGCTTGACGAACATGTGGATGATGTAGCCGAAGAAGAACCAGATCACGAGATGCGTGAACATCAATCTTCGGGTCTTGTTCCAATGGGCTTCGTCATTACTTGACGTTTGCATGGCGTCGGTCTCCTCCTAGCGATAAGGGCGCGCAGGACTGCGTGAGGAGGAATCGTCGATTGCCCATGTCGGCACCTCCCCATACCCATCTGTCCGTTCGGTCTTTTTTGCCGAATCGGTGATCACCAATTGAGTGATCGCTGTGCAGAGGCTAACATCTTGGGATTGGACGCCTTTATTATACTTTCGTCCAAGGGCTGTGGATCGAGCGAGTCGACAACCGGATGAACTTCCTCACCAAGCTCTTCAAGCGGCCCGAACCCATTCGCAATACGTCCGCGCTCACCGAGTTCATCACGGCGAATGCGGCCTTCGTCGTGCAGAAGGGCATTTATGAGTATGCGCGCGCGCGCGCAGGGCACTACGCGAAGGTTCTCTTCTCCGAGCCAGGGTTCCAGAGGGCCGTCGAAGAGTCCCGCTGGCGGGCCTATCCGCTCGGTCTCGCGATGGTCGGCGAGGTGGCAACCGCCGTTCTCCAGCAGGCGACGTCTCTCCCGCGAGAGACCGTGGTGCGTGCGGTTTCAGATCTCGTCTTGGCTGGGTTTGATGGTTTTGAAGTACCGGCTGTGCTCGGCGAGCAAGAGTGGCGGGGACTGCGCGCCAGCCTGAGCGAACGGCTCGACCGCATCAGCTTGCATCCACCCAAGCGTGCCATGGACATTCCTGAGACGTTCGCCGAGGCCTACTTCGCGCTGATGCCGATTCACGAGAGCTTGCGCGGTCAGGATTTTCCGACGCTCAAGAACTATCTCAGAATAACGCTCTGCAACGTGCACGACGAGCTGACCAAGCGGCTCGATGCGCCGGCGATCACGGCGGAATTCAGCGGGCAGATCTAAGGCACTCGTTCTCGGTCACTTCTTCTGCGAGCTATCCGGCACCGCGGCCGCGCCGACGCTCGCTGGCCGACCTTCGGGTTGCGTCGTGAAATGCTGAAAGGCGAGAAGCGCGCCCCCCAGTCCGAGGCCGACAATGTCGCTCAGCATGTGCGGAACGACGAGCGCGAAAGCAGCAACCACAGCCGTGACGCGCTGCCACATGGGCATTGCTCTCAGCAGGAAGCCGTGAAGGCCGGCTGCAAGCATCGCAATCCCGATGCACGAGATGACGACGCGCCAGACGATGGTTGGCCAGTCGCCGATCATCAGCAATGCCGGCTCATAGACGAACATGAAGGGCACGATGAAACCGGCGGCGCCGATCTTCACTGCAGCCCAACCCGTAGTCCAGAGGTTGGATCTTGCGAGGCCTGACGCTGCAAACACGGCGAGTGCCACCGGCGGCGTGATGGCCGAAAGGATCGCGAAGTAGAACGCGAACATATGGGCAGCCGGGGTGACGACGCCGAGCTTCACCAGTGCCGGGACCATCAGGGCGACCATGATGATGTATGCCGGCGTGGTCGGCATGCCCATGCCGAGGATGATGCCAGCCATCGCAGTGAGGACCAGCGCCAGTATCAGGATGTTCTGCGAGATGCTCACGACCCACTGCGTGAAGGTGATGCCGAGCCCCGTCAGGATCACGATGCCGATGATGATGCCGGCTGCCGCGCAGGCGAGAGCCACGGGCAGCGTATTGCGCGCGCCATCGATCAAGGCGTCGATGATGGGTCGGCTCTCGATCTCGAGCAGGATGATCTTGCCGCGCACCGCTCGCATCCAGAGGAAGATGAGGCCGGTGAACAGCGCCGCTTCGGCCAGCGGATTGAGACCGAACACCTCCGGAATGATCGTCGGGACGCTCGGTACGAGGTAGGAGAGGACCATGAGCGCAGGCAGCACGAGGAGCACGACCGGGCCGAACCAAGCGACCGGGAAGCACAGCAGCGTTCCGCTGAATGCGGCCAGCGGGGCGCTGTAGCCCGAGTACATGACGAACAGGATCGAGCACACCGGAATGAACAGATGGCCGCGTGCCGTCAACACTTGCCGCAGGATCGGCAGCTCTGAGCGCGGGACGCCGAGCAGGCCTTGGCGCTTGGCTTCGAAATGCACGGCGGCAAAGCAAGACACGTAGTAGAGGATCGCCGGGATCGCCGCCCAGATCACGACCTGCGCATAGCTGACGCCCTGAAATTCGGCCATGACGAATGCGGCGGCGCCCATGATCGGCGGCATGATCTGGCCGCCCGTCGATGCGACGGCTTCGACAGCCGCGGCGAAGTGCGGCTTGAAGCCAGTGCGCTTCATGAGCGGAATGGAAATCGGTCCATCCACCATCACGTTGGCGACGGCCGAGCCGGAAATCGTGCCGAACAATGACGACGACACCACCGACACTTTGCCGGGGCCGCCTGCCGTATGGCCCGTGATGCCCATGGCAAAATCCATGAACAACTGACCAGTGCCGGTGCGCTCCATGAACGCGCCGAAAAGCACGAAGATCATCACGTAGGATGCGGAGACGGCAAGCGGCTGTCCGAATATGCCTTCGGTCGACAGATAGAGTTGGTCGATGAGGCGGATCGGTTCGACGCGGGTAAAGAAAAACGCGTAGACGAAGAAAGCGATGCAGGTGAGCGGCAATGCCGGCCCGAGCACGCGCCGTGTGCCCTCCATGACCAGCAGGATGAGCGTGATGCTAAGGACGATATCCGTCCAGGTCATGTCATCGACATAGATGATGCGGTCGATGATGTAGTCGTAGTAGACGAAAATATAGCCGATCGAGATCACGGTCGCGGCGACCAGAGCCAGGTCCAGGAGCGACGGCGCCTTTGCCTTTCGCTCCAACTCCTCACGTTGCTCCGGCAGCAGCATCGCCAGTTCGTCGTCCGTCGGCGAGCGAAGCCGGTAGTAGAGAAATGTCAGGACGAGCGCGAACATCAGATGGATGCCACGGAAAATGTAGTCCGTCGGCGGCCCTCGGAACACTTCACGCAGCGACGGCGAGATGAAGTCCATCGGTGGGATGATGACATAGAGGTGGTACAGCGCCATCGCGAGGGCGACGGCAGCCGCCAGCTGGCGCGGCATGTTTCGCACGGCCGTGCTCGAAGTCATTTGGTAGTTCCCGCCCGAGGGTCTTCTTCGTGTGTGTTTACGCGTCCGGGGCGACCTGCGGCCGCCCCGGAGACTTCTTTCAGCAACGAGCTTATTTAACCGTGATGCCCTTTTCCTTGTACCACTTGGCGGCGCCGGGGTGGAACGGCACGCCAATGTCCTCGCCCATGATCTGAGGCGTCAGCTTGGCGATCTCCTTGTAGATTGCGGTCATGCCGTCCTTGGCGCCGAAAGTAGCTGCCGTCATCTTGTAGACGGTGTCCTCGGGCAGCGAGCAGGCGGCGACCACGTGGGTGTAGTAGCCGATCACCTGGACGTCCTTGTCCTGCTTCGGGTACGTGCCCTTGGGGATCGTCACGAGCTTATAAGCCGGGTTGATCTTGCGCATGGGCTCATAGATCTCGGCCATATCGATCAGCTTTATATCGCGCGCCGAAGCGAGGTCCATAAGCGAGCTGGCCGGGATACCTGTGCCGAGCCCGAAGGCGTGCATCCGGTTATCCTTCATCTGCTCGACGCTGTCGGTGTAGCTGTTGGTGAAGCTCGCCTTGACGTCATTGTAAGTGAGGCCGGTCACGCGGAGCACATGCCGCGAGATCAGCTCGCCGGTGTTGCCCTTGACCTGCGTGGCGAAGCCTTTGCCCTTGATATCCTTGAGCGTGTTGATGCCGGCGTCGGCGTTCACGGCGAGCTGGAAGTACTGCGGATAGAGCGTCGCGATGTTGCAGACCTTGTCGTGCTTTTTGTCGAGCGGTGCTTCGCCCGTTCCAGCAACCGCATCCGCGGTGGTGATCGTATTGCCGAACCCGACCTCGGCCTTGCCTTCCTGGATGGCGCGGATGTTGGCGATGCCGGCGCCTGGCAGCGACTGGATCTTCAGATCGGGGACGGCCTTCTCCCAGGCATCTTTGAGCTGTCCACCGAGCGGCACCCAGAAACCGGCCTGCGGGCCCGTCATCAAGCGGACTTCCGCGGCAAAGGCAGCGGTGCCGGAACCAAATGTGAAGATCATCGCGACCGCAGCCGCGCGAGAAAACCGCATGCTTAATCCTCCCAGGGGACTAGAGTTTCCATCCAACCGGCAGCGGGCCACGTTTGCGGCCAAGCCTTTGTCCGTGCGGACGGAATGCTGCACGGGGTGGGGTCTTGCTTCTGCTCGTTCGCTTCTATGGAGACATGCAGCCTCCGTTGCAACAGTGTAATGCCGCGTGATGGGCAATATGCAAAGATGGGCGATCTTCAATAGGCGTATGGCTGCGGGGTAAACGAATGCGCATTCAACGCGACCGGTCGATTTAGGCCCTGCAATTCGCGGCGATCCACGCGGTCAGCACGCCGCAGGCTTGTAGGAAATCGTCGATCTTCATGGCTTCGTCGGGATTGTGGCTGCCGTTCTCGTTGCGCACGAAGATCATGGCTGCGGGAACGCCGGCCGCCGCAAAGGCTGCGGCGTCGTGCGAGGCGGGGCTACCGATCGTCGCTGCCGGAATTTTGAGCAACACGGCCGCTTGCTCCAATTCAGAGCGGATGACCGGCGAGACGATGCCGACCGCGGCTGAGGCGCGCGGCCCGAGTTCAAAGCGCACGCCGCGTCTGGCCTCGATTTCGCTGACGATCCCCTTGAGTCTGGCCTCCAGATTGGCGAGGACGTCCGCATCATAGGCTCTGACGTCGAGGCTGAAGTGGAACTCGCCCGCGACGCTCGTCAGTCCATGCGCCGCGGCGTCGGTGTGGAAGCGGCCGAGCGTGGCAGCCATGGGGAGGCCGGCGGCCTCGTGCTCCTCCCACAGCTTATCCAGCGCGACCGCGAAGTCGGCCGCGGCCGTCGCGGCATCGTGACGAAAGCGCCGTGGCGTACCGACGTGGTCGTAACGGCCAATGATCCGTGCGTCGGGATAGCGGAAGTTGCCGGGAATGCCGGTGCAGATGGCGATCGGCTTGCCCAGCTCGACGAGGCTCGGCGCCTGTTCGATATGGACCTCGAGAAAAGCGTGGATCGCGGAGGTTGCAAGTTCATTTCGCCCTGCGCGAATGGCTGCCGGATCGCCGCCGCTGGCCGTCATATGTTCTGCGAGTGTCCGTCCGGTATCGATGCGCCTTGCATCGAGTGCCCCAGGCGGCAGTGTGCCGAGGGCTGATCTGCTGCCGATATAGGACACCTGGAACCACACGCTCTCCTCGGCGCGGATGCCCATGACGGTGATGTCACGGCGCGGCATGACGCCGAGACCTTTCAGCGCGGCCACCGCGACGAGGCCGGCAATCACGCCGGCGGCTCCGTCGAAGTTCCCCCCATGCGGAACGCTGTCGAGGTGCGAGCCGGCGACAATGGCCGGCAGGCTGCGATCGCCACCGGGCCACGTCGCGTAGGTATTCGCAGCTGCATCGCGGCGGATTTCCAGGCCGAGACTGGCGGCTTGAGCACCGAAGACCTCGTGCGCCGCATTCTCCCCTGCGCCGTAGGTGTCGCGTGTGATGCCGCGCGGACGCTGGCTGCAACGGGCCAGTTCATCGAACAGCCCCTCGGCGCGCGACCGCTGGGCTGCGACGGCAGCTTTGATGGCGTCAGCAGAAAGGTTCATCATCAGAGGCTCAACAGGCGTCCGTATCCCGAGATCTTCGTTTGAACGCCGGACAGGCGCAGGCAGTGCCAGAGGCTCATCTGGTTCGCAGAAAGGACCGGGCGCTTCAGCTCCCGCTCGAGCGCATCGATGATGGCGACACAGCGGAAGCCGGTACCACCAATCAGGATGCCATCGGCGGTAGTCGGGCAAGCAGCCTTGATCTGCGCATAGAGCGGTTCGATCTCCTGCTCGAAGCCCATGCCGCGCGGATACATCTCATTTGGGGGTACGCCTCGCCACTTCGTGCCTGGATCGTACCGCATGTGCGCCGCCGGCTCGTATCCCTGATCGGCGTAATAGCGCACGCCGGCGCTGACGGTCCCATCGCCGAACCACGGCGGCAGGACGAGGAAGGG
>LNFM01000418.1_pt1 | contig 105951 bp, 160 predicted proteins | sample 596031 | NCBI WGS metagenome assembly LNFM01 (sample SAMN04254537, study PRJNA301005) | activated carbon metagenome | isolation source: dual media filters at the Ann Arbor, Michigan drinking water treatment plant | place: USA: Ann Arbor
CGGCTCGCCCGCGCTAGCAAAGGACTGGGCTCATGCTGCCGCTAGGGGCGTACTTGCAGACCTGACAGACCGGGGCGGGATTAAGCACACGTTAGACAACATTGATGAAGAGATTCGCGTAGAGATTGTCGATTCGTTGGCTGACATCATTCGCGCTGCGTTCAAGGAACAGCCATGACCCCCGCCCAGGTAGCGCACATCATGCCCCCGTTGCCCAAGCCTCTCACCCTTTCTCGCGGCGATGAAGACGGCGCAATCCAACTTGGCTACACCGCCGAACAGATGCAAGCCTACGCCCGCGCAGCAGTCGAAGCCGCACTGCGCGACGCACCACAGGTCGAGGGGTGGGTGCTGGTGCCGGTAGACGTTTTGAAGGCCGCATCCGAAAGTCTTGGCAGCTTCGTGAGCGATCACGGGTGGGGCGACGCGGACATGCAAGCGATGGACAACCTTGATGCCTACCTCGCAGCAACTCCCAGCGCACCAACAGCGGTAGAGCCTGTGCCCGATTTGATGAAGGCCCTTCCAGCACGCCCCCAACCTAAGTACATCAACGAGCAGGAGGCGATCAACCACCACCTGCTGACCAGCCCGAGTCCGACAATCAGCGACGAAGAGATCGCTGCGGCATTTGCGGGCACTGACTTCGGGCACCGCAATCACCGCGAGTTGCTGCAGGCGAGTGTGCTCAAGCGGCTGGTGGACTACCACTGCGGGCACACGATCACCGAGATCATGAAGAAGATGGGCTTGATCGGAAAGACCGGCAAGCCGACCAAACGTGGGATCGCGCTGGTACGTGACGCCTACGGCCACCTGATGACCGTCAGCGGTTAACCAAGGAACGACCATGAACGAACAAGACCCACCAGGGTCGGCCCCGCCTTGCAAGTTGTCCGAGTGTCAAGGCCGCCCGCTCTGCAGCACGTGTGAGAAGACTGGCTTGCGTAGCGCTCCCGTCAGGGCTTGCGTGAGTGCAGGGGAGCACGCTAAAGTCGTGCACGACCTGGAGACCCTCTGCGACCCAGCGGGTCTTGTCCGTGAAAACGCACAACTTCGGGACACGAACGAGGGTCTGCAGCGTATGTACCGCGCCGCGAAAGCAGAGCCCCTGCAGGGCTGGGTGCTGATTGCCACTGACGCGTACGAGGCTGGGTTCGGCAAGGGCGTACAGGCGAAGAAACTGGGGCAGGAGTTCTTCAACCCCTGGGGCGATGAGCCTGGGCGGGAAGCCTGGAGCCTCGGCTACGAAATGGGCAAGCAACGAGCCGATTTTACCGAGCAGGGCACAGCTATGGTGAGGCTCAAGAACCTGTTGGCGGTCGCTCACGGCGATGGCGGCCACTACCTGGACGAACACGGGCTGGACAAGGCGTGCGCGGACGCCGAGGAAATGATTGCCAACTTCCGGGCCGAACACGCTCCTAACCCTAATCTCCCGAAAGGCTGGTGATCATGCGCTGGATTTTTAGCTACTGGCGGTTCCGCCTAGAAGAGTGGTTCTGCCGCCATCGGACGATGAAGGTCATCCGCTTCCACGAGAAGGTCGTGTTCGACGACATGGTGGGCAAGGAGCTTTACATCGACCGGCTGAACGTGCACTGCTTTGTCGCCTGCGCCCACTGTGGCAAGGTGTTCCCGACCAAGCAGTGGGAACGACTCTACGAACAGAGGGCTGACCGTGAGTGACACCCATCAAGCGATCTACGACGCTGTTCGTAGCCGGGTGAGCACCTGCGACACCCACGAGGCGATTCAGAGCGCGGTGCGAGAGGCGTTCTCCAGCGTCTACCACGCCGTGCAATCAGTTGCACAGGAGTTCTCATGCGCAGCCTACGAGCAGCAGCGTCCGAGCGTGCTCTACCGTCCGGCGATCGAGCGGGTAGGCGATACCTGGGTGGCCTCATACTCCGGAGTCCGTGTAGCCGGTGGTACTCCGGCCCTCGCCATGACCGAATTCGATAGAAAGTGGAACAGCCATGACTACCAGCAGCCGCAAGACCTTCCCCGAAGCGGGTAACCACCCAGAGGCCCACAACCCGAAGATCAATCCCAAGGGCGGGATCGACTTCGACGCCCAGGACTCGGTCTTCGGAGTGGAGATCAGGGAAGACAACTCCGACTGGGCGTGGCTTCAGTGGGAACAGGAAGTGCAACCGACCGACAAGGTCATCATCAAGGACAGCAAATGAGTGCGACCCAGACCGACATCAAAGTGGCCCAACTTCTCCAGCCGTTGGCCGCTGGACTCGAAGACATCATCAAGGAGCAGGTTGGCAAGAAGACCTGCTTTGCGCTCATGGTGTTCACCGACGGCCGTACCCAGTACGTGAGCAACGCCAACCGCGACGACATCACCGTGGCGTTGGAGAACCTGCTTGGCCGCTGGAAGGTCAACAAGCAGGAGGTGCAGAGCCCTCTGGCCGAGATCATGGTCGATCCGGTCGAGAAGATCGACACCCCGGTTGGCCCTCTCTTGTGGTTCGATGTGCGCGAGAAGATCAAACTCGCCGACGACTTCCAGACGCTGCTCGACAACTACACCAAGGGCACGACCAGCCTGCAGGAGCTTGAAGATCAGGTGCTGCTTCTGCGCTCGAAGAAATAGGTGAAGATTGTTCGGAGAGTTGTTGACAAACTAACCGACAGTGTTATAATTGATTCATGGCAAGCAGATGGTCTGCTGGCTTCAACCGCAAGGAGTGCATCATGAATACAGCCCAAATTCTTCACACCGAAGTCGTTCAGCGTGGCAACAGCGTTTACGGTGTGTTCACGGTCGCCAGCGCCTCGAATCCTTCGAAGGCCTACCGCGTGGACGTGACGAATGGCCGCTGCTCATGCCCTGGTTGGACTCACGCCAAGCCTGTGAACGGCGTCCGCCCGTTGTGCAAGCACCTGCGGTCGATCGGCTACTCCGAGAACACCACCCACTGAACTGCAACTGATTGCACAGGCTGTGGGTGGCAGCCTGTACAATGATCTGATGGACAAAGAACCGATGATCAAAATAAAGCTGGCGATCTCCGATGAGGAGCACTCGTTGCTGGTGGCCGCCCTCGGGGGCTTTCAAATGCCGGGCGCAAAGAACTGGGGCTGGACGAACTCGCTCCCTTCTTACCCCGACAACGAGGCGTGTCTGCGCGACCTCGTTGTACGTGAACTCATGATCGAGGGCAAGGCCTGCACAGGCGGCAACCTCTTTCATGTCACACGCAAGGGCTGTGAGTTGCTTGGCATGCCCGAGCACCGCATGGAACTTGCACTCGATCCCCGCCACCGCATCTGAGGTTCCCATGGAAGTAGACGTTCAAGTTCAAGGCAAAGCCGCGTTCGCCAAAGTTCTCTCGCACTCGATCAATCCGGACGGCCACGAACTGCTGACCTTCCAGTTGAAATATCCGAGGATCATCCACTCGGAGTTCATGACTCACCGGGAGAAGAGTCGGAGTGCAAGCTCCAGCCGCGCCATCCCGGTTGACCGCATGCTCGCGGAAGTCCGATGCGATCCGGCGATGCCGGTCTCCTGGGGTAAGAACCAGTCGGGCATGCAGGCGGGTGAGGAGATCAGCACCGAGGTTGCCCTCCCAGACCACTTGGAAGCCTCGTTTGCACGGTACCTGAAGTACGAGATCGGAGCCAAGTACCGGATAGAGCAGACGACGCGTGTCACGTACATGCCTCCAGAGTCGTTCTGGCGTTTCAGCGCCTGGGTGGCTGCCGGGCTGTCGAACGCGTATTCGGATGCGGGCTACCACAAGCAGATCGCCAATCGGTTGACCGAGCCCTTCCAGTACATTTCGGTGGTCACGACCTCCACCGGTGCAGAGTTGAAGCACTTCTACGGCCTGCGTGATCACCACATGGCCGATCCGACGATCGAAGACCTGGCGAAGGCCATGCGTGCAGCCCAAGCCCTGAGCATCCCTCGGCCATTGAATTGGGGCGAGTGGCACTTGCCGTACGCTACCGAAGACCTGGATGCGTACACGCAGATCGGCAAGGTCATGGTCTCGACCGCCCGGTGCGCTCGCGTGAGCTACAACCGGCACGACGGCGAGCCCGCGAGCGTGAACGCCGACTTCGACCTCCACAACCGTCTGGTGAAGTCCGAGCCCCAGCACGCCAGCCCGGCAGAACATCCGGCTATCGCCCTGCGCGGCCGGTACGCGAACTTCGAAGGCTTCTGCTCCTACCGGTGGCAGTTGGAGCACGGGGTGTTTTTCAACCAAGTGAATGGAGTCAACCATGAGTGAACTGATCCAGAAAATCCAGATGGCCCAACGCGATGCCGCCGAGCAGGTGGTGATCGACGACCTGCGTGCCAAGGGCCTGCTCCCGGGTGAGCCTGCGCCCGTCGAGGTCCAGAACGTGATCAACCGAGAGCCCGAAGTCGGCACCACCGGCCAGACGATCGATCCGCAGGGTGTTGACCACCCCAAGCACTACAACGTGCACCCCTCGGGCATCGAAGTCATCGAGATCGTCCGGCACATGAGCTTCAACGTCGGCAGCGCGTTCAAGTACATGGCCCGCCTGGGCGAGAAGGTCGAGCCCGGTCTGACGGCCAAGGAGTCGAAGATCAAGGACCTGAAGAAGGTCGTCTGGTACCTGGCCGACGAGATCGCGAACTTCAAGAGCGGTACCCAGATGGCGGTCAAGCCACGGAACAAGCTGACGACGTTCATGGCGACCGAGAACGACTTCCTGACCCAGCAGTTCTACGGCGCGATTTTGGGCCATGCCCAGGACGGCGACATGGACTCCCTCGACTATGCGCGCTCCTGTGCCAACTCCAAAATCGAAGAAGTCTCGGCCAGCACCGACGACTGAGCAATTGATCGACCGGCTGTGGGAGCAACGACTCACGGCCGGGGATCGGCAACTACTGGTCGAACTCAAAGACCAGGTGGATGAAGGGCAGTCTCTGCGCCCAACCCAAGAGCGTGACCTGCAGGCGCTCGCAAACGAGTACTCCGTGGCAGCTTGACAAACTGACCGACCGGGGTTAAAATAGAGGCTCAACATCAGCAATGGAGTGCACGATGCGAAAGTACAGTCCCAAGGACTTCCAGTTCCTTCCCAAGCCGAGGATCACCAGAGTGGTCAAGCGCTACGGCACAGTCGTTTACACCTGGCTCTGCCAGTGCGACAGCGGCAGCCGTGGGTACGGGACTACCCCAGAACACGCGTACGCCAAGTGGCTTCGGTCCTGGCAGCGGCGCAAGGCCTGGTACGCCCGCCCCCACGGCTGGAGCACACCATGAGCTACACCCCCGATTTCGAGCGCGTGCCCTTCTACCGGGCTGCCGGCGTCGAGTACACGTACGTGCACCCCCGCGAGTTCAAAATCCCGTACCGCCAGCGCATGGAGAAGATGGCTCTCACGTACATGCAGACCGCTCGGGACATGCAGAAAGTTCACACTGCCTCGTACGGTAGGACTTACGATCCCGCCTTTACTGACGGGTACGAAGACGCGATGGAGATCGTGCACCGTGGCTTGTTCCACAAGGACCCGGGGTGCGTAGAGTACAGTACGCCAGTTTGCGCTGACTGGGACGAACTTCGCATGCAGTTCGACTACGGTCTCGCAGTCGCTGAAGCCCACGATCTGCGTTTGCAGACAGAGAACGTGTGCTCGGGCATGGGCCACGTGAACATCGGAGTCACCCCCCAGGAAGCCGGGAGAGTGCTGTTCGACGTCCAGGAGCGTCCGTACCTGGCCCTCGCCTTCTGCCGCCCTCCCGAACTCTGCACGTGCCCACCGTCGATCACGCAGTCCGAGTCCTACCGTGATCGCGGGTACAACCCGAGCATCCGCCCGAAGGAGAGCGAGAAGTACCTGGACATCAGTTATCAGCGGTCTGAGAGCCGGGACTTCGGCGACCGCATCGAGTTTCGGATGTTCAGCAGCCCAGAAGACTGGGAGGAGTCGGCTGGTCACGTGGCGCTTGCTCAGCGGTACACGCAGTTCGCGAGTAGACGCCGCGAGGGCAGAGCGGTGTCTCACTCAGACTTTGTCGAGCAGATAACCAAGCGCTTCTACTACGTCAAGGACTGCATCGCCGAGTTCAAGCTGTTCGTCGAGGAAATGCGCTTGCCCTGGTCGTACTACGGCCGGTATGTGCCGTGGCTGAAGCTCAACCACGCGAAAATGTACGACGAACTGGACACGGACCTCAGTTACCAGCGGTCTACCGATTTCACCTTCTCTTTGAGGCAAGTACACCATGCAGTCAAGCTCGCCAGTCAAAACGCACAAAGTCGTGGACCTGAGGACGTCGGAGTCCCGGATGGAGGGATCGTTGAGTCAGTGCATGTCCTCAGCGGACACGTGGAACAAGGGGTACCGGCCTTTCAGGTTCCAAGTTCAACGACTGCCTCCACATCCCCCCAAGTTCTCAGCAGGATCACCCGCCGCACGCCCACCCAGTACATCAGGCACATCAATCGTGAAGGGTGGCACACCTTATAAGTCCGAGGGCGTGCTCAAAGCCAAGTACGTCACGCACGGCGGGACCGCCAAGCCGGTTCAGCAGTACACGGGCGACAAGGTGGTCGGGATTGCGGTCATGCACAAGTCGTGTCTGCAGCCGATCTTCAACAACGAGCAGGCGGTTGACTCCGCGCACATGAGGCGATGACATGAGCGACATCTTTGACCACGAGGGTGATGCCTGGGAACACGCGTTTGCCGGGGAACAGGACAGCCCGCGCAATCAATTGCACTCCAAGTGCAGGTACTGCCAGGCCGGGGCACTTCTCTGGAAGAAGCTGGACGGCAAGTGGAGGCTGCACACAGCGGAAGGAGCAGCCCACGTGTGCAAGCCCTACCACAACCTTACGGCCGCACTGGCTAAAAGCCGAGAAATCAAGAAAGCCCTCAAATGAACGTAAAGCAGTTTCTGGACAGCCCAAGAGTCACCAACTATTGGTGTACCCACCGGACCCTCAACGTGTACCTGCGGAAGAGCATGCGAAATCTCGACGGCCAGCACGTTCTGACGATCGACATCGCTAACCTCACGAACACCTCCAGCCGAGGTCAGGGCGACTTCTGGGCACTCCTGGTCTTCCTGATGGTCCACGCCCCCAAGGAGTTCGGGGCTTTCTACATCGAGAACGTGCAGAACAAGACGCTCGCCCGATCGCTGAAGCTCGAAGGCTGGAACGTGATCGAGAACTCTGGCTCGGATGTTCCCTGGCCTGACAGCTTCTACCACCTCCGAATAGTGCGTGAGGTGTTGACAAACGAGACGACTGTGCTATAATCAAGACTTCAACAACGCAATGGAGTGCATCAGATGGTCACCTTAGTTCAATCCCAACTGCTTGGAACCCTCGGCAAGTCGATCACCGGCTACACGCTGCTCAACGCAGAAGCCAGGGCAGCCGCCAACCCCAAGACCTTCCATATCCCCACGCTGGCCGAGCGCCGCGACGTCTTCCCGGGTGAGCTTGTGAAGATCGGCTTCGAACTCGTGGGTGGCCCTGCCGGTGGCCCGAACGCCGAGCGCATGTGGGTGATCGTTGGCCGCCGTGAGGAGAAGGCCGGGGTCATCAGCTACGCGGGCACTCTCGACAACGACCCAGCGGTGTTCCCGAAGAACGTGCTCAAGTGCGGCGACCGCATCGAGTTCTCGCCCGCGCACATCCTGACGATCGGCGCACCAGAATGAGCGACCTCCGCGCACTCACCCTGGCTGCTCAAGACAGCCTGCAGGAGTCCGACCTCCCGAAGCTGAAGTTCCCGGTGCTCGTCAGCCCGAAGATCGACGGCTACCGCGTGGGCGTGCAGTCTCTCCAGCGGGCGCTCAGCCGGAGCATGAAGCCCGTGGCAAACCGCTACGTGGACAAGCTGCTCTGCCAACTGCCAGCCGGGTTCGACGGCGAACTCACGGTCGGCCCGGCCTGGGCAGACGACGTGTTCAACACCACGGGTTCGGCCATGCGTACGGCGATCGGCGAGCCTCAGTTCGTGCTCAACACGTTCGACCGCCTGGACCTGCCCGGTCAGCCCTACGAGGAGCGGCTGCACCGAACGACGATCGCCGCGAACAGTCTGGGCTACGAGTGGCTGACGCCGCTGGAGCACTTTCGCTGCGACACCCCGGAGCAAGTGCTGGCGTGGGAGAACAAGTGGGTGGCGATGGGCTACGAGGGACTGATGGTCCGCTCACCGACTGCCCTGTATCTGGAGGGTCGATCCGGCTACCAGCAAGGCCGTGCCAAGCCCGGGGCGCTGCTCGACGGCGTGCTCATGCGGTTCAAACGCTTCTACACCAGCGAGTTCCGGGTGCTCGAAGTGCTGCAGGGCATGAAGAACAACAACGTGGCGACCAAGAACCCGCTTGGACGGACGACCCGGACGACCCACGCCGAGAACCTGATCCCGAGCGGACTCTGCGGTGGATTCGCCGCCGAGGACATTGTGACCGGCCAACGGTTCTCGGTGGCCCCCGGCAAGATGACGCACGAGCAATCGGCGGAAGTCTGGTGCAATCGATTGCAGTACATCGGCAAGATCGGCACCTACCGGTTCGACAAGAAAGGCGGGTACCTCCTGCCACGATTCCCAACCTTCCAGGGATGGCGCGACGATCTTTGATCGCCCACCCCCCACAAAGAAAGACCACCATGCCACGTATCACTTACGGCCCCATGATCGACCAGCAGTTCCCGACGGTCAAATGGACCGGCTCGTCCGACGTTCACCGCTCAGTCGCCCGCTACGCTGGGGTGTCCAGCTACGGTCGGGACTACCAGCGCCAGCTTTCGATGGACATCATCATCGGAGGGGCTGCTCAGCGCATCTGGCAGGGTCTCCGCACCGAGTTCCAGGGCATGGACTGGATCGTCAAGGGCAAGGAGTTTGAGAACCTGATCACCGTTGACCTGATCCGGCACGTCTACGGGGAGGGTGATTCGTACACGAAGAACAAGCTGAAGAACCCGCGCACCGGCAACGTCTTCCACCAGATTGCGTTCAAGGAGGAGACGGTCTGCGGCATCCGCGTCTGGGCGCACGCTGGCGACATCGGCTTCCGTTTCCGGCTGGAACAGAAGTACGAGGCCGAGGCCGAAACCCGCGCCCGCTCAGCCAAGGCCGTGCTCGACTATGCTCAGGAGATCGAGAAGATCACCGAAGGCCTGAAGATGCCTGCGCTGACGACCGAACTCGTGCAGCAGAAGTCCAGCATGTGGCTCTCGCTCTCCCAAGTGAAATTCAAGGGCAGCAAGCCGGACTACGACGAGGATGAGGAAGACCTCGGCGAAGACGACCTGCCGACCATCTGAGGCGACCATGGCCCGATTCGTCATGCTTTTCAACCTGATCACCTGGTCATCCGCCTGGTGGTTTTCCCTGGACGAAGCTCCAGAACTCTCGATCAAGATTCTGCCGTTTATTGCGTTGAACGTGGCTGGCTTGATCACTTTTCCAAGGAAATGACATGGACTACGTGTGTGGTTTCGCGTTCGCTGGCATGGAGACGCTGAGCACCCTGTTGATCCGCAAGAACCGGCCAGCGTGGCAGTTGGGCCAGTGGAACGGTGTTGGCGGCAAGATCGAACTTGGTGAGGGCATTCGCTCGGCGATGGTCCGGGAGTTCAAGGAGGAAACCGGGATCAGCACCGATGCCACGCAGTGGAGCACATTCCACATCGAGCGCTTCCAGAGCGGTGCCAAGGTGTACTTCATGTCCAACTGGACGACCGAGTACGAGCAGATGAAAGAGGCCAAGTACAGGTCGATGTACGGCGGGCTCACTGACGAAGTGCTCAACATCTACCCGGTTGATCCGTACACTGGCGAACTGCAGGTCGGCACGACTTTCCCGGCACTGTACAACCTGCGATACCTGATCCCGATGGCCGTGCAGACCCACGCCCTGCCGTACGAACACCGGCCCCTGGGGTGACCATGCTCTACGACGAAGAAGGTGTGCCGAGGATCGTTCAGCGGGTGCGTGCTGTCGCTCCAAAGATGATCGAACTGCTGCTGTTCAACGGGTGGCTGATCGCGCTGACCGTAGAGCACGCGTCGGACATATCGAACGTCACGGAGGCCCGGTACTACCGGTACTTGGACGGGCCGGACCCGACCGACGTCTACGCTGACCTCGAATACTGGGTGTCCAAGAACTGGGACGAGTACGCTAAGTGGCACGCCCTGCATCCCCCAGAACAACCACAAGGACTCCAATGGCCTCCGTTGCCAAGCTCTTGAAGACCGCTGAGAAGTACGGGGTGAAGGTCGTGGACTGCGGAAACGGCCACTTTCAGCTTGAAGGTCGGCTGCTCGTCAACTACTACCCGACCTCCAAGTACCAGACCGCGTACGTCGCTGGCACCGTCGGAGGGCCCCGGGGAGTCGATGAGTTCCGGGCGGTGATGATGGCGCTCAAGACGCCGATCCTGGCTCCCGGCAAGGAGAAGGCCAAGCGCAAGAACGGCACCCGGCTGATCCGCTGGAAGCTCTGGCAACTCGGTTATCGCCACTGCTACGTCTGCAAGTGCGCGTTCAACAGCTTTGACGAGACGACCCTCGAACACATCATCCCGCTGGATCGGGGCGGCCTCGACCACCCGAACAACCGGACGCTTTCGCACGAGCCCTGCAATCGATTGCGGGCGAACAACATGCCCGAACTGGAGGGCGCTCAGACGCCGGTGAACGTGCTCCCGCGCATGGACGTACTGGTGCAGGCAGCACCGCCATCGAAGGGCATGGCCGGGCTCCTGGGCCTGCCGCCGATGGGCAACCCACCCGCTGAAGGAGACCCGCCATGGTGAGAGCCGTGATCGAACTGAACATCGCTGATGTGGACTTGGCGATCAGGGAGTACCTGCAGCGGCGCATACCCGACGTCGAGGTCACGGGTGTGGTCGTCAAAAGCTGGAACGCCACGGTCTTCGAGATCAAGGACGGAAAGCTGCAGGAACCGTGGTCGCATATCGTCAGGACGGGGCACAGCGTGTTCTCGAATGACGTTGACAAACCAGACCGACCGGGTTAAAATAGAGTCTCAACAACGCAATGGAGTGCACATGCTGATAAGTATTTTCGACAAGCTGCCCGCAGAACAGGCCAACTCCGAGCACCTCGGCGGCAAAGGCTTCGGCCTCTGGTGGATGCAGCAACAGGGCGTGAACGTGCCCCCGGCGCTCATCATCCCGACCACCCTCTGCGTGGACTACATGACGGCCCCCAAGACGGTCATGGCCTCCCTCAAAAAGACGCTGGTCAAGAACGTCCGCGACTTCTTCATCACCCAGTTCGGGTACATGCCGCTGCTGAGCATCCGCTCTGGCGCTCGCGTGAGCATGCCCGGCATGATGGACACGATCTTGAACGTAGGCCTCGACAGCAAGAGCGAAGCCGAGTGGGTCTCCCGCCTGGGCGCTGACTGCACGCTCGACAGCTACCGCCGCCTGATCACGATGTACGGGAACGTGGTGAAGGGTGTTGACCGCCACAAGCTGGAGTTCGAGCAGTTCGACAAGACCGCCAGCGCGTACAAGCGTGCGGTCGGCACCGACTTCCCGGACTCCGACGAGCAGATTCTCGGATCGGTCGAAGCCGTGTTCCAAAGCTGGAACAACGAGCGTGCCAAGGTCTACCGGAAAATGCACAACATTCCCGAGACCTGGGGCACAGCCGTCGTCATCCAAGCGATGGTGTTCGGCAACTTCAACGACAACAGCGGAACGGGCGTCCTGTTCACCCGCAACCCCGACAGCGGTGACAACGTGATCACCGGCGAGTTCCTGACCAACGCTCAGGGCGAGGACGTGGTAGCTGGAACGCGCACCCCGATGCCGCTCTCGAAGATGGCTGCTTGGAATCAGGTGGTGGCCGACGAACTGCTGGAGACCGTGAGCAAGCTCGAAAAAGCCAAGCGGGATGTCCAGGACGTCGAGTTCACGATCATGGACGGCAAGCTGTACATCCTCCAGACCCGGAACGCCAAGCGGAGCGCCCGTGCGGCTCTCCGGATCGCGCTGGACATGCGCCAGGAAGGCATGATCACCGAGGCCGAGTTGTTCAAGCGCGTGGGTGCCCGTGAACTCGACTTGGCCGCTCAACCGGTGATCGACCCCAAGTTCAAGATCGCCCCAGCCTGGACCGGCATCCCCGCGTGCTCGGGCATGGCGACCGGTGAGGTTGTGCTCAGTTCGGCTGAGGCGGTCAAGCAGGCTGCTCTCGGCAAGTCGGTGATCCTGGTCACCAAGGAGACGACCCCGGACGACATTCAGGGCATGGTAGCCGCCAAGGGCGTGGTCACGATGACCGGTGGGAGTACCAGCCACGCAGCGGTGGTCGCCAGATCGATGAACAAGGCGTGCGTCGTCGGTGTGGGTGCCGAGTACGACCAGTTCAAGGCCGGGCAGATCATCAGCATCGACGGCGCGACCGGCCGCATCTGGATGGAGGCTGTGCCAGTGATCAAGGGCGAGAACATCGACCTCGTGACCTTCCGGAACCTGCTGGTCGGCGACCGCACTCTGCTCGTCGATCAGCCCCCGCCCTTCCCGGCCAAGAACGTGATGCTCGACCTCTCGAACTCCGTGGTCTGCTCGATCCCCGAGATCAAGAAGATCGTGGACGCGACGATCAAGCTCACGACCGGCAAGCTGACGGTTATGCTCCCGGACACGCTGGCTCCTGAGTTCCAAGAGTTCATCGGCGTGTACCTGACCGCCAAGGACCTGAACGACAAGATTGTCGAGATTCAGGACTACCTGACGCTCACGTACTCGCAGGACGCGTTCAACATCGCCGGGTGGGAGGCCGCAGGCTGGACTGCAATCGATTGCAAGTCGGTGACCAGCCTGGTTGAAATGGTGCTGCTCAAGAACGGTGGGCTTGTGACGACCATGCCACAAGGCTCGACCACCGCCGAGAAGAAAGCGTTCGCCCGGGTGGCTCAGTGGCTGTCCGCTGAGGGCGTTTCCCTGAAAGTGCTGAACAGCGCTGAGTCGGGTGTGGCCTCGTGGACCAAGTATGTTCACGGCTGACCGTAGACCAGAGGGCCGCGCCCGTTTAGAATTCCGGAGTCAACCTCCGGAGTTCCATGAAAACCGAGTGCCCAAAGTGCGCGAGCAAAAACGCGTGGTACGAGAAAACGTACTGCGATCTGACCCTTGCGTGCATGTGCGGGTACCGCAAGGTCGTGTACTCGACGATGGACGACATCGAGGTCATGCACAACACACCCGTGCAGGACGTCAAGCTGCCGAAGGTCGGCACGCACCTCCACAACACGCTGGTCTGCCTGTGGTCGATCGAACCCGCGAACAGCCGGGAAGTCACCGACACGCTGATCCTGCACGGCAACCAGTACACGGTGTCCGACGTCAGCAGCTACCTGATGATCTTGCGATCGAGGTCGCTGGTCGAGGTCTTGGAATACAAACGGGGAGTTGCGGGCGGCAGCACCTGGGAACTTACATCAATCGCAACCGACCTTCTGGGTGTGTAGCGTGAAGCCTACTCAAGCGCGGCTCAAAGAGATTCTGCACTACGACCCTGAGGCAGGGAGGTTTACTTGGTCCTCTGCTCGTAAGGGTGTAGTTGTTGGCGAGGAGGCAGGGACCGTTAACAAGCGTGGGTACCGTGTCATTGGGATCGATGGCCGCCTGCACCGAGCCAACATCCTGGCCTGGATTTATATGACCGGTGCCTGCCCTGAACAGCAAGTAGATCACAAAGACCGCAACCCTGGAAACAACTCCTGGTTGAATCTGCGGGACGTGAGCAATTCAAAGAACAAGTTGAATTGTGGCCTACAGAAGAACAACACTTCAGGCGTAAAGGGTGTTTGCTGGGTGCCAGATCGGAGCCAGTGGAAGGCCTACATAGGCAAGACGATTCTGGGCTTCTCGCCCGACCTTACTCAGGCAGCGGCACTTCGCTCTGCTGCGGAACAGAAACTAGGAGTATGAAATGGGATTGAGCATCGGCGTGAAGCACGACAGCAAAGTGCAGGTGGGGGCACACGTTCTGGAGGTGGAGTCGATTGTCAAAGAGCACGCGGTGATCGTCTGGTATGGCGGCAAGCGGTTCACGGTCACCGAGCAGGAGCGCGTGGAGATCGCGCCCACGGTGTTCCTCAGCCTGGGCCGCAACCCGAGCAAGCCATCGCCCTCCCACATCGTGGCCCCGAACGCTCGTCTGCTGTTCGAGGCTCCCCGCGCAATCCAAATCACTCGCCTCGATGCCGGTCACCCAGCTTTCTAAACAGGCGCAGGCGGTGCTCGTCGCCGAGAACCTGACGCCCGAAGAGTTCGAGCACATGGCTGCCCACTCTGCGATTACCAGCGAGTTTCCCGGCTTCAACAGGCGGTTTCACCATTGGGTTCTTGACATACGGTCCGGGGTGTGTCATAATCTCAGCATGATCGGTGGTGGACAGCCCCGCAATCAATTGCAGCAGTAGCTGCTTAACCGGCCAACAGGCCAACAACGGAGTGTCAACATGCAAGCGTCTTCTCTCAAAATCGGCAACGGATCGTTGTCCCTTCCCGCAGCCTGGGGCCGTGAGTTCACCGTCTGGGGTGGCCCCTTCCGCCGAGTGCCCACGTACATCGGGGGTGAACCGGTCGTCAGCCTGAAGCTGGCACCCGAGGTGCAGATGCCCTGCTCGATGGCGCTCCCGATCGTCGATTACAGCGTGCCCACCGACCTGCAGGTGGACGGCATGCTCCCCGAGATTCTCCGCCAGATCGTCGAAGGCAAGCCTGTGTACATGGGCTGCATGGGCGGCATGGGCCGCACCGGTCTGATCCTCGCGATCGTCGCCAAGGCCTGGGGCATCCCCGACCCCGTGAAGTACGTCCGCGAGAACTACTACAGCCACGCTGTGGAGACCCCGGAGCAGTACTCGTTTGTCACCCTCTACGAAGTGCAGGACGACGCCCGCAAGATCGTGTCCCGCGCCAAGTTCTGGTCGTTCTTCGGTTGGTCGCAGCACCTGACCCCAGCAGCAGGAAAGCTCGCTTCAGCTTGACAAACTAGCTGTCATGGGTTAAAATAACCCATGTTCAGCAGCAATGGAGTGCAATATGCAGTATGAGCTTCCGGGTACGCTCGCCCGTTTGGTGGGCAGTCCTTACCGCAACAAGCGGCTGGTCGCGGTCACCGCCCAGCAGTTCGGTCGAGTCCTGTTGGGTGTCGGCAAGTCCGACAGCCCGGCTCTCCCCGACTCCGAGGCCGTCCGGTTCTACGCGCTGAACCAGATGATGAGCCAACTCTTCCAGCAGTTCACGACCAACGAGAAACTGCCGGAGTGGGCGGCTGAGATCGCTGGTGCGTACGAGCGTGAACTCGCCGGTCAGCACCAGCGTCTGGTCTGGTACACGTTCCTGGTCACCAGCCGGGAGTTCCGGCACCTGAAGAACCCCCAGACGGCGATGGCCGACAAGATGTTCAGCGCTGAGTTCAAGGCGCTGCAGCCCAAGCTCAGCGACAGCACCGACGATCTGTCGCTGAACAAGTGGCTGAAGCTCTGCCCGGCCGAGTCGCTGGAGCACTACTGCCGCTGCATGACCCATGGCTTCGACCACGGCAACTGGGGTGGCGGCTACGGCGGCAAGCCCTGGGGGAACATCGCCCGGACTCTCGCCGAGTGCATGGGCGGGAACACCAGCCCCGAGGTGTTCATCGACACCGCGTACACGCTTGCACACAACAACGGCCCGATGTTCAACAAGGGCATGTTCTACCACCACTACAGCAACTACTTCAAGACCATCCTCGACATCCAGCGTGCGGGCATGGTCTGCGAGGGCCTGTTCAGCCAGCAGTTGAGCGGGTGGGTGGTCACCCAAGGTCTGGACGACCTACTGCGGATGATCAAGAACGTGCGCGACAACCTGGGCGGCATCGGCGACTACATCGACTGGTACAAGGTCGAGGAACTGGGTGCCCTCGGAACCTACGGCTCGTACAAGTCCCAGCAAGACAAGAAGTACGGCAAGAAACCCGAGAAGACTCTGGTCGGCGGCAAGCCCGTGAAGATGACCGGAGCCAAGTTCGAGGTCCTGCCCAATGTGTTCGTCCCCATCTACGAGCGGCTTTCAGCCTGAAGATCATGAGCAAGAAACGATTCCCTGAGTTTGACTCCGCCGACAACCTGGTGGACCTCGAAAAGTACCGCGACCCCCTGCCCGGATACCCGGGTACCAGCGGGTTCGCGAGCAACGCCAGAACCGGCCACAAGCGCTACGGCTCGTGCTACGAGAGTCACCCGACGCTCGAACTCGGGGGTGGCAAGTTCATCGGAGGCTCCTGCCTGAGCCCGGTCACCCACGACGCCGACATCTACATCGGCTTCGATCGCGGCATGCACGTGCTCGACATCCCGCCGTGGAAGCGCGAGGTCACCCAGTACCTGTATGCGATTCAGGACATGGGCAAGCCCGCTGACAGCAAGAGCTTCATCAAGCTGATTGACTGGTCGATCGAAAAGCTGGCGGCTGGCAAGACCATCCACGCTGGCTGCATCGGTGGGCACGGCCGGACCGGCACGTACCTGGCTGCCCTAGTCGGCGCTCTCGGCATCGACAAGGACGCGATCACCTGGGCACGCGCCAACTACTGCAAGAAGGCCGTCGAGTCTGGCACGCAGGTGGACTTCCTGGTCAAGCACTTCGGTGTGAAATCGGTGGCCGGTGCGAAGGAGGGCGTGCACCGCTCGCTCGGCAACTGGGACAGCGGCGGCAAGAGCCACGGCTCGGGCAAGGCCAGTGGGCAGAAGCACGACTACCCGATCAAGGCGAGTGGCGGGTGGAAGCCTAAGACGAACACGGCTTTCGCTGACGCGAAGAAAGTGTTCAATCCTGTCAAATCGAGCACCTGCGTGTTCGGAACGCTGTTCTGACGATTGACAAACTGTGTGTCTGTGCTATAATGAAAGCATACACAGGCACTAACGGAGCTTCAAAATGGGGATTACAGTGAAAGACGAAACATTCCACAACCTGATGGACAAGCTGTTCGGCCCTGATCATCAGTTGACGAAAAAGCTGTCCCTGATGACCGCCTCCGGTGCGACCGCCAAGGCCGGGCTCTTCAACTTCGTGGTCACGGTGCCCGCCCACGGGACCTCGCCCGACAACGTGGTGTTCGCGTGCAAGCTGCCGACGCTCACGCTGGACATCATCAACGGCATGAACAACCACTTCGACGAGTCGAAGCAGGCGGTTTCGGCGGTTATCGCAGAAGCGTTTGCCACGTATCCAAAGTGGAGCAAGCAGACTGAGGCTGTGGCTGCCGCGATCGAGGAGCAGGCTGTGCAATCAGTTGCAGCGGCTCCGGTGTTCGACGCCTCGATGGACCCTCCGATCCCCGGTCCGACGGCGCTCAAGAAAGCTGCGGCCAAGAAGACGGTCAAGAAAGTGAACATCGACTGGGCGGCCGATCCGGTTACGCCCGCCCCCGCTGCCGACTTCCTGAAGTCCACCGGCCCGTCCGACAAGGAACTGCATGCGGCCTCCAAGGTCAACGCGACCACCGCTCACCTCGAAGCCGCAGGGTTCTCGCCGGTGAAAGTCTCGACGGTCGTCCCGCTCAAGGATGCCCGGTCGGTCGGCCAGAAGGTCAAGGGCACCAGCGCGGGCTCGAACTACCGGGTGTTCGCGGTTGGCCCGATCAACTTGGCGGTGAAGATTGCCAACGGTCAAGCGAGCGTGCGGGCCGAGCCCCAAGGTGCCTGGGCTCCGAACGCCAAGACCCACCTGGCGTCCATCGGGTTCTCCGACAACGGCGACTACATGAGCGTGCACATGACGCTCGGTGATGTTCCGCCGATGCGGGTGCTCGGGGCGGTCGCGTTCTCCCTCGACCTGAAGTTCAACCAGATTGCCACCTCCATGGAAGCCGTTTATGACTGAGAAACTTGAGATCGTCGGCCTGACCGACAAGCTGCTGCTCGACGCCAAGGTCGGTGAGAAGCTGACCACCGAATTCGGCAAGACCGCTGCGGTTCTCCACTGCGTGGAAGCCAGCCACACCCCGACGATCTTCGTCCGGTTCCTGGTCATGGTCTTCGGCGTCGAAGCAGGTGAAGTCTCGATCGAACAGCAACAGGATGGCAAGATCGTGCGCGAGGTCCTGTCGTGATCACTGAACCGCCGCCTCCCGAGGCTTTCAAGTATCAGGTGGTGCGTACCTACTGCCACACGGACCTGAAGCAACTGTGGGCCGTGATGTCCCGCCCCATGGCCGACAAGCAGATCACCCAACAGTGGTGTGAGTTCGTCGCCAAGGAGTGGAAGGTGGAGCATCCCCGCAGTGACAGCAAGTTCTTTGTTGTCGAGGTGCTGGCGTGACCGCGATCATCCGATTCCGCAAGCGGATTGAGGTCAACACCGACCCGCAACGCCGGTGCTACAACGGGTGCCACTTCAGCAGCGAGTTCCGCTGGACAGCCTGGGAGGTGCTCGACCGGGTGCCAGAAGACCGTGGCGAAGACCGCTTGAAGTTCTGGCGCGAACTGAACGAGATCGCTGTGGACGGCCGGGGTGAGAGCGCCCGCGCTGAGTTTGAGATCATCACCGAGGAACAACTGAATGCCCAAGATCAAGCTGGCTAAGGCCACAGACGAACAACTGAACTGGCTGGTCACCGAAATCTTCTTCTACATGGCCGCCAATAAGCAGGTGCACGTGAAGACCTGGGTTCTGGATGCCCACCGCAAGGGCGAGACCAAGGGCAACCCGTACGTGACCGACGCTCTCTGGGCATGGCCGATCATCGAACAGAACTTCTGGTGCATCCCGCGCATGAACACCAACCCCGGAGCACTGCACCTCGGGCAGTTCGCGGCCAGCACTCCCGGAGGCATCGACTACTACGGTGACAGCTCTTTCCGGGCGAGCATGCGGGCGTACATCGCGACCTACATGGGCAATGAGCCCGAAGTACCAGAAGGAGTTTGACATGGCAAAACGCCACACGAACCACATGACCGCGAAGGTCTGGACCCCGACGATGAGCAGCGAGTTCTCTGGCACTCCCGATGGCTGCATCCCCATGGCGTTCTACGCGTTGGACACCAAGGCCCGACGCGAGAAGTGCATCGCCGAACTCCAGAAGATTCACGGTGCCCTGAGTGCCCGCGAAGACCGTGACGCGTTGGACGAGGCAACCCCACCATGAGCAGCCGCTGCCCACACTGCACGAGCAGGAACTTCGAGGTCACGATCAGCCAGAAGGCGCGTGTCCAGTTCAAGTCCGATGGCAGCCACGAGGTCGAGGACGGCCCGTACGGTGATCTGGAATTCGATGACGACAGCGCGGCCGTGTGCAACCGCTGTGGTTGGGCGGGGTTCCTGCGAGACACCGAGGCCCCAGCGCAATCAATTGCACCGGAGACCAAGAATGACTGACCCCAAGCAGCAAGACCTGATCGTATTCGCGTACGTGGTCAAAGGCTTCTGGGAGGCCGTTCGCCTCAAGAAGGTAGACCTGAGCACCACCGAAGAGATTCAGGGTGAGGTGAGATCGGGGTGACCTCCCGGCTGGCCGACCTCTCGAAGCTCGACGACCAGTTCTACGAGACCTACGGTGACGGTGATGGCGACGGCTGCGGACTCGTCTGGCCGTACGAGGTCAGCGAACCCTACGGGAATGCGATCGCCCTGCACGTGCATGTGACCGGCAGCTTCCCGACCGACGTCCAGGCGAACGACCTGCTGGCCGCGATCTTCCAGAAGGCAATGAAAGCACAAGGAGTACGAGCATGATCACCCACGTTCAATTGATGGCGACTGTCCAAGTGGACATGGAGACCACCCGCCCCGCCACCGACGACGAGATCGAACACGAGGCCTGCCTGTACTCCGTGTACATCGGTGAGCCCGGCGACTTCAGTTGGGTGGCTGACTTCGCTGAGCACGCGGATGCCGCGATGTTCGCCCAAGAGCGGTGTACCCACTACGACGCGAAGCTGATCCTGGGACGAGCCTGAGACCGAGCTTGACAAACTGCCCGACTGAGTTATAATCAAGGCTCTAGGACGCTCTGATGAACGCACACGACACTAACCAAGGAACATGATGGACACGAAAGAACGATTGGTTTACCTGCTGGCTGACCTGCTCGACCAGAACATTTATCTGGTGGCTGGTGAGTATCGGGCGCACACCGATCACAAGTTTGACCTGGGCGGCAAGTGGGTGCTCCCGAGCGCGGTTACCGTGTGCGTGGACGAGTGCACCGACAAGCTGGTGACCGCGTTCATGAAAATCCGCAGGAATCTGTGGGCGTACGTGGTGATCACCGAGACCGGCAAGTGGCTTCTGTTCTTCGACAACGACCGTGTTAAGATCAGGCCCGGTGGCGAGAAGGAGTTCGGCAAGGGCAATGGCATGGGCACGCTCAAGCGCCTCAAGCCCTCGATCACTGGCGCTGTGTCCTTCGCTGAAGGCCAGTGGCGGACAACCAATCCGGACGTGCTCATCGGGGACCTCTAAGTGCTTCTGATTCTCAGCAAAGACAAACCGATCGACGTCATCCGGGCTCTCCAGCCCGTGTTGGTGGGACTCACAGACAAGGATTACAGGGTCGTACAAGGCCCTGTTTTCACGTTCGACGGAGCTACGGCGATCCTCGGCCTGGGAACTACGGTGCTGGAGGCCCTGCAGTCTGCGGGAGCGGTGCCGAAGAACCGGACGGTCACGAGTCTCCGCCGTCAGGTGGTCCAGTTCATGGGCCGACCGACGATGATCACCTACAGCACGGGTATCGCCGAGGTCGATTACCAGCAGTACGTGGACTTGCTGACCGACGTGAATCTGGCTGTGCGGCTGGCGAAGACCGGCACAACCACCCCGAAGTACGGCGACTATCAGTACGTGCCGGACTTCAAGCAGATGATCGCCGAGATCAAGGCGAAGCTCGATGCCGACCCTCAGTGCATGGTCGATACCTCGTTCGACACCGAGACCCTGGGCCTCGATCGGTTTCACAAAGACGGGTACCTGATTGCTCTCCAGTTCTCTCACCAGCCCGGGACCGCCCGGGTGGTCGCCTTCCCCAGCCAGCAGGCTTCGCGCAATTGGTTGCACGAGCACGACAACCAGATGGACCTCCACTGGCTGTTGAACTGCCCACGCATTCGAATCTGTGCGGCCAACGGAAAGTACGATCTGGAGTGGCTGTACGAGCAAGCGGGCATCACGTGTACTAACTTCCGATTCGACACCACTCTCGTCGGCAGCCTGCTGGATGAGAACCGGTCCAACGGCCTGGACGTCCACGCCAAGGTCTACGTGCCGGACCTCGGTGGCTACTCCGACGAGTTCGACAAGGCGGCAGACAAGAGCCGGATGGACTTGGAGTACGCGAAGGACCCCGAGAAGTTCCTGCTGTACTCGGGCGGCGATGCGGATGCGACGTTGCAGGTGAAGAACGCTCAGAAGGAGGCGCTGCTTCAAGACCCCGCACTCACCCGGTTCTACGTGAACCTGCTGCACCCGGCAGCCCGAGCGTTCGAGCAGGTGGAGCGCGGCGGCGTGCTCTTGGACATGAACGCGTACACCGAGCTTGAGTCAGACCTCCGCAAGGAAATGACGACGCTCGTGAAAGAGGCGAAGAAGCACATCGGCGGTCTGTTGGTCGCCAAGCACCAAGACCTGGACAAGGTTGAGGGTCTGAACATCACCAAGGCCAGCCTGCTGATCGATGTGCTGTTCAGCCCCCAGGGCATGAACCTGAAGCCGAATATGATGACGGCAGGTGGGGAGAAGAAGGCCCCGCAGCCGAGCACGGCGATGGACCACCTGCAGCAGTTCGCTGACCATCCCGAGGCCGGTCCGTTCATCAAGCTGCTTGGCGACTACGGGAGCGCGAGCAAGATGCTCAGCACGTACGTCACGGGCTTCAAGAAGCACATTCGCTCGGACGGCCGGTACCACCCCTCGTACTTCCTGTTCGCGGGCAACAAGGAAGACGGCGACGGCGGCACGAACACCGGCAGACCGTCGGTACGTGATCCGGCGTTCCAGTGCATGGTCGGTGAGACCGTGGTGACCACCAGCGCCGGTCCTCGCACCTTGCTGTCGGTAGTCAGGGGCTACGAGCGCGGAGAGCGCTTGCGCGTGCTCACGCACACCGGACGGTGGAAGCCGGTCGCCGGGGTCTACCGGAACGGCGTGAAGGAAGTGTTTAGCGTGTCGTCTGGAAGTGGTATAATGGTGAAAGCCACCGCGAACCACCCAGTACTGACTGCCAGGGGTTGGGTGCGGACCGACGAACTGAAGATCGGAGATACCTGCTATGCCGCCACCGAAGCAGCACGACTACCACGGGACGCCGACCTATCACAGTTGGGTGGCGATGAAGAACCGCTGCAACAGCCCCACCAGCAAAGACTGGCCGCGATACGGTGGGCGGGGAATTACGGTGTGCCCAGCTTGGCAGAGTTTTCTCGGCTTCTTGAACTCCATGGGGCCGAAACCGGCAGCGGGATGGAGCATCGAGCGCGAGGACGTGAACGGCAACTACGAGCCGGGCAACTGCATGTGGGCGAAGCCCAAGCAGCAGGCATCGAACAGGACGAACACCAAGCTGCTCACCTGGGAGGGCCAGACGAAGACCGAGGCCCAGTGGGCGGAGGATGCGGGGATCAGCCGGGGACGCCTCCACTACAGACTGTCCATTGGTTTGCCGATGGGCCAGGCTTTGATGAAGACCAAGCGCCCGACCGGAGTACCTTCCAAGAAGACCTGATCGTCAGCATCCGCAGCGCCGGGTACGCCGAGACCTTCGACCTGACGATTCAGGACAGCCACTCGTTCGTGGCCAACGGGCTGGTCGTGCACAACACGATCCCCAAGCACAACAAGTGGGCGAAGGCGATCCGCCGCTGCTACCCGGCACCCGAAGGCTACCTGATCCTGGAGACCGACTACTCGCAGGGCGAACTCCGGGTGGTCGCATGCGTAGCCAACGAGGCGACGATGATCGCGGCGTACGCGGCAGGCATGGACTTGCACGTGGTGACCGGTGGCTCGATCGGAGGGTACACGTACGAGGAAATGCAAGGCCTGAAGGTCAGCAACCCCGACCTGTTCGACCAGCTTCGCCAGCAGGCCAAGGCAGGCAACTTCGGCCTGTTGTACGGCATGGGTGTTGACGGGTTCATCGAGTACGCACGGGGCAACTACGGGGTGACACTCAGCCACGCCCAGGCCGAGGAAATCCGGTCGAACTTCTTCAACACCTACCCCGGGCTGGTCGCCTACCACGAGGCCTACAAGGCGTATGCCCACAAGCATGGGTACGTGCGGTCGCCGTTGGGCCGAGTCCGCCACCTGCCGCTGATCAACAGCAGCCGCAAGGACGTCCGTGCCTCGTACGAGCGCAAGTCGATCAACAGCCCGATCCAAGGCGCGTTGTCCGACATGATGATCTGGTCGGTCGCCGAAGAGAACGCCATGGGCTGGCACCTGGATGCCCCGTGCTTCGGCACGGTTCACGACGCGAGCTACCGGTACATCCCAGAGGACAACTACGAGTTCTACGCCAAGCGGACGGTCGAGGTCATGGAGGGGCTCCCGTTAGAGAAAGTAGGCTGGAGCCCTCAACTCAAATTCATTGCAGACGCGAAAGTCGGTAGGAACATGGCCGACTTGGTTGCACTTGGAAAGTTCAAGCCATGAAGGGCATTCAATCCATGTCCCTGGCTGAGAAGATCAGGGCTAAGACGGTGGTCAACTCTGAGACCGGATGCTGGGAGTCCACGTACAAGCCTCTGAGAGACGGCTACTGTACTATCAGGCACAGGTCTGACCACAAAGAGCTAGGCCATCGGGCTTCTTATCGCACTTTCGTCGGCCCTATTCCAGAAGGCTTGTCCGTTCTTCACACGTGCGACAACCGCAAGTGCTGGAATCCAGAGCATCTGTTTTCGGGCACGTACTCGGACAACTCCAAAGACGCGGTGTCCAAGGGCAGGCAGAAGAACTTGTTTCCGTCTGGTGACGATCACCCTAAGAGGAAAGCCAAGCTCGTACCCGCATGAGCGTACGGCGCATCCGTTCTTTGACAAATGGCTCGGCCTTGGGTTAAAATCTAAACGCCTCCTGATGGCCTGTGCCGGGTCTCAAGGCGTGTACGCAATGGATTGCTGATCATGGAATTCTCAAAGAAAACGCGAATCGCCTCCTCGGAGTTTCAGTTCACCCGCGTCAACGGCGTGCTGATGAGCATCGAGTTCTCCGAGGTGTACACCCGGGCACCGACGACCTACCTGCGGGCACGTCTGGAGGTCCTGCCCGAGGGTGACAACTGGAAGCTGGTGATGAAGTTCATCGACACCGACGGCGAGGTCTTCCAGCGGGAGCATCCGATCAAGGACCCCGAAGACCTGGTGACGACCATCCCACGGTTTGGCAATGAACAAGAGGCAGCAGCCTGGGGTGCGGCGTACATCGTGTTCGCAATCGCGGTCCGACACAAGGATCGGAAGGCCAGAGACTGCAATTGATTGCGCGGGACTGAGGGCTGCAGGTACAATCACCTGCATTACCTCAGGAGCACGCGCATGTCAGTCCAGATCAAGAAGGCCGGAGTAGAGAAACCGTCCAAGGCCAGCGCCCAGAAACCCCCGGGTTCCAATGAATTGACGGTGATCGCCAAGGTAATCAAGGGCGACACGTACATGGTGATGGCGGACTCTGCCAAGGAACTCGACGACGAGTACGAGGGCACCGGTCTGTACAAGGGTGACACGATGGCTGCGGCTGTCATCCCACCGTACAACCCCAAAACACTCAAGAATCTGGTGCTGCACAACAACGTGCTCAACCAGTGTATCCACGCGATGGAGGTGAACATCGATGGCACAGGCCACGAGTTTGTCCCGGCTGATGAGCAGCGTGAGATCGACCCCAAAGAGAAGGAAGCGGCAGAGCAGTTCTTCAACGAGCCGTACCCCGGCAAGTCGTTCGTCGCCATGCGCCGTGACATGCGCCGGGACGTCGAGTCCATTGGCTGGGGTGCGCTGGAGGTCCTGCACAACCTGCAGCGTGATCCGGTGGCCGTCCGCTACCTCGATGCCCAGAGCTTGCGTCTCGCCCGCCTGGGTACTCCTGTGGCGATCAAGCGCAGGCTCATGCGCAACGGCCAGGAGGTGGAGCTTGAGGTCATGGAGCGTCCACGCCGGTTCATCCAGTTGGTGAACGGCCTCACCCGCCAGTATTTCAAAGAGTTCGGGGTCGAGCTTGATCTCAACCGGAAGACTGGCGAGTGGGCTGAGCCCGGCCAGGTGCTGCCTCCGGACGTCCGAGCGACCGAACTCCTGTTCTTCGGTGCCGACAAGGACACGACGACCCCGTACCACGTGCCCAAGTGGATCAACCAGATGCCATCGGTGGTCGGCTCGCGCAAGGCCGAGGAGTCGAACCTGGAGTTCTTCGACAGCGGCGGCATGCCCCCGGCGATCATCTTCATTCAGGGCGGCAACATGGTGGGCGAGAGCGCGACCCAGCTTCGCACCTACCTGTCAGCCGGAAACAAGAAGCGTGGCCGTGCGGTGGTCGTGGAACTCGCGGCTACCAGTGGCGACATCAACAGCAGCGGCAGCGTCTCGGCCAAGGTCGAGCGCTTCGGGGCTGAGCGTGCGAACGACAGCATGTACACGAACTACGACAACCAGGCTGAAGAGCACGTGCGGGTGGGTTTCCGCCTGCCCCCGCTGTTCCTTGGCCGTGCCGACGACTACAACTACGCGACGGCGGTCGTCGCCTACCAAGTGGCCGAGGCCCAGGTGTTCGGCCCAGAGCGGCTGGAGTTCGATGAGGTGATCAACAAGACGCTGATCAAGGCCCTCAAGTGGAAGACCCTGAAGTTCAAGAGCCTGCCGATCACCCTGAAGTCGGTGGACGAGACGTTCAAGGGCTTGGAGTTGCTGGATGGCAAGGTCGATGAACAGCAGTTCGTTGAGGCAGTGAACAAGCAGATCGGCACCGACCTGAAGCACGATCCCGAGGCGGTTGTCGATCCCAACCAGACGATCGAGCCGACTGACCCGGTGACCGGCAAGCCAGTGCCGACCCCACCCGCGAACCTTCAGCAGAAGGGCATGATGGATCGCCTGCACATGCTGAAGCTCGCTCGCAAGTACGCGGTAGCCGAGGGCTGGGTCGAGGGCACGATCACCGACGAAGAGCGCACCCAGGTCGCGGAGAGCGTGCGCAAGATCGACAACCCGGACACCGCCCGGCGGTTCGTCGAGGCCTGCCAATTGCTGAGCGTTCCCGCGAAACTCACCCACGCACACTGATGGACACCCGGGACTACCTGGAGCTTGAGCACCTGCTCCGGGAGAAGATCAGCACCACCTGGGCGAAGATCGCACCCCAGGTGTTCGAGCCTGTGCAGTCGGCGATCGACCGCCAAGACTACCTGGCCGCCCGAGAGGCCGCGCAGATGCTCGACTGCTCAGCCGTGGGCGAGCAAGTGCGGGAGTTCGCGTACATGATGTACCGTGGGTTCATCGACTTCGGCGCGCAGCAGGCGGCCCAGGGCGAGAGCCTGACCTCCAGCTTGGACTTCGACCAGACGGTCAGCGGGGTGGTTACCCAGTTCCTGCGTGACATCGAGTGGAACATCACGTTGCAGGCCCAAACGCAAGCATTGCAATTGATTGCAGAGGCTGAGACCGTGGTAAAGAGCGAGTTGGTGCAGAAGGCCCGACCGCTCAAGCCGCTGGTGAGCTTCCAGGCTGGCACCGACCGCCGACTGCAGATGGTCGCGACCCTGCACGCGAGCAGGCTCAGCAACTGGGGGTACGTGGCGGAGGCTGATCTCCGGGGTGAGACGACCTACAAGATCAGCGCGATGCTCGACAACCGGACGTCCGACTTCTGCCGGATGATCCACGGAAAGACGTTCACGGTCGAGAGCGCTCGTCCGCTGGTGAACGCGAGCGTGCACGCTGACGACCCGAATGACCTTAAGACCATCCAGCCTTGGCCGGATCAGTCGAAGGCGGGCATCGCCGAGATCAAGGGTCTGACCGACGATGAGCTTGTGGCCCGGGGCCTGCACATCCCGCCCTACCACCCCGGGTGCCGGACACTGATGATCGCAGTCAGCACCCGCGCCCCGCTGACCAAGCCGGTGATCGAGCAGACGATCATCCCCGAGCAACTGGTGTCCGTAGACTCGTTCACGGCCATGGGTGTGAAGATGACGCCCGACCAGGTGGACATCTGGAACGACTACATCCGGTTGAACCCGATGACGACGATGAAGGCGCTGACCGGCAAGGATGTGGTGACACTCCTCGGGTCAGACGATTGGCTGTTGAAGGTCACGGCCAAGGGCAACATTCGGATCAAGTGGGCAGAGCACGAGACACTGTACAACCCGGTGACCGGCGTGCTGGAGTACAAGTCGGTGGACGGCATGGGCGCGTACTCGAAGGCCAGCACTGGCATCCTCGCATACGGCCAGTCGATCGGTGCGACGAAGATGGTGGTGCGTGTGGCCCCTGGAGAGGCGTTGGATGCGCTGTCCGCTGGCTTTACCCCGAGCACCGTCGAATGGTTGACGATCCGAGACAAGCTGAAGAAGCTGGTGGCGGGTACCCTCGCGGGCTCATACGCAGGGCTGTCGAACGCCGACAAGACTCTCCTGAACTCCGTGCTGAACTCGAACATCGAGACGCAGATGGCCGGTCTGGCTAAGCTGCCAGCCAAGTTCGCAGCCGATCTGCTTGAAGGCGTGAAGTACTCCGGAAACCTGGCGTTCGCTTGATAGCTGGTAGTAGACTCTGCAATTGATTGCACCCGGAGGACCTATGCAACCACTGACCCTGAAGAAAACCGCTGACGTGCCTGAAGAGCGCATGGTCTGGGCCGGGAAGAACTAAATGGCTCGCGTGAACCCTCCACACCCGTTGTACAACGTCTGGATGGCGATGACCAGACGGTGCCGCAACACCCAGTGCCAAGAGTACCCACGCTACGGTGGCCGTGGCATCAAGGTCTGCGAACGCTGGCTGGAGTTCAAGAACTTCGTTGAGGACATGGGACCCAAGCCCGATGAGCTTCAGCGTTGGACGGTTGAACGGGAAGACGTAGACGGAGACTACGAACCCGGCAACTGCAAGTGGGCCACCTACAAAGAGCAGAACAGCAACCGCCGCGATAACCAGTACGTGCTGGTTCAAGGCCAGCGGGTGGCGGTCACCGAAGGCTCTCGACTGCTCGGCATTCCCCGGGCGTCTTTCCAACGCTACGTCAAAGCCCAGAAACAGATTCAAGGAGTTCAGTATGTCTAAGTCGTTGGTGATCAAGAAGACGGCAGTGGAAGAGGACCAGCGTCTGGTGTTTGCTGAGGTGTACGCACCGGACCGCCCGGACAGCTACGGCGACTTCATCAAGCCCGCAGAAATCAAGAAGATGGCGTACAAGTTCATGAAGAACATGAACCTCGCGAACATCGACGTCATGCACGACAACTCGGCGGTAAAGGGAGCGCACGTGGTCGAGAGCTTCATCGCACGAGAAGACGACCCGATCTTCATCCCCGGATCGTGGGTGGTGGGCGTGCACGTGGATCACGACGAAACCTGGGCGAAGATCAAGGCCGGGGAACTCAACGGGTTCTCGCTGGAGGCGTTGGCGCTCACCGAGGACGTCGAGGTCGAGATCGAAATCCCGCCCGTGCTCTCCGGCGACACCAGCAAGGACGAGGACCATGTGCACAAGTTCTACGTCGCGTACGACGAGCACGGAAACTTCCTGGGTGGCCGTACGGACGTGCATGAGGGCCATTTCCACCTGATCAAGGCCGGTACGATCACCGAGGACCATGACGGGCACCACCACAAATTCTCGGCCGTTGACGACATTCAGATCGTCGGTTGATTTGCTCGGAGCACCGTTCAGGGACTATGATTCGCGTGCGAGGAAACCATGCGTACAAAAGTCCCACTCCGCGAATTGTCTGAACTCGAAGTCAACTGGGTCTCCCTGGTTGATCGAGGTGCCAACCGCATCCCCTTCCGCATCATCAAATCCGATACAACCAAGGAGCCCCAAATGGGTATCAATCTCTCCAAGCTCGGTCTGAAGAAGACTGCCGTTGCTCAAGCAGCCGTTTCGATCACCGGAGTGGTGATTGCCAAGGGCGACCAAGCCACGATCGACCTGGTCCGCAAGACCATGCTCGAACAGGGCGTCACGCTGACCAAGGACAAGAAGTTTCCCGACGGCACCGTCGCGATCTTCGAGGAAGACAAGTTCGACGAACAATCGACGGTCATCCGCCTGAGCGAAGACGCGGCCCTCGTGGTCAAGGGCTTCGAGCCCTACTGCCTGGAGTTGGACAAGCTGACCTTCGGTGAAGCCGCCGACGCTCGTGGCTACTACGACAACGTGCGTGGTGCGATGTCCGTGCTCTCGGACATGGTGATGACCAGCCTGTACAAGGCCGAAGACCCAGTGGTGGCCGCCACCGAAATCCAGAAGGTCATGGGCGACTTCAGTTCGTACGTGATGACGCTGACCAAGGCGCTGCCGAAGTCGGTGTTCAAGGTCGAGCAGGGTGTGGCCGCCGCCATGGCCGCCGTCGAGAAGACCGAGACCTCGACCACCACTCCCGTGGTTGCGACCGAGCCTGTGGTTGAGCCCGCGAAGACCGAGCCTGTGGTTGCCGACCCCGTGGTCAAGGCCGAGTTCAAGAACTGCGAAGGCTGCAAGACCGCCGAAGCCTGCGCCAAGGCTGGCAAGTGCGCGGTTGAAAAGACCGAGGCCACGAAAGTCGAAGACAATGGCCTGAAAGAAGTGCTGGCAGCCATGTCCGGCCTGTCCACCGCCATGCAGGCCGTGGGCACCCAGGTCTCGACGCTCGCTCAGAAAGTCGAGGGCATCGAAAACCTTCAGAAAGCCACCGAGCAAAAACTTGCCGAGGTGCAGAAGAAGGCCGATGATACGACCCAGGTGCTGAAGAACACCGTTGTGGGCTCTGACCCAGGTGGTGACGCAGTGGTGGTTGTCGAACCAGTTCGCAAGAACGACGGCGACCTCCGCACCGGCATCTTCGACACTGCGTTCATCAGCAAGTCCGCTCGCCGCTAATCAACTTTCCCCCAAGGAGCTACCGTGAAAAACCAAGAGATCATCCAAAAGGCCGACCTCGCGCTGGCCGACTTGGCGACCGCTGGACGTCTGAACGACGAACAGACCGATCGCTTCATCCGCAAACTGATGGACGCTCCGACGATCCTGAATGCTTGCCGCACCGTGACGATGAACTCGCCCGGCCGGAAGATCAACAAGATCGGCTTCGGCAACCGCATGCTGCGCCCCGGCGTGGCGAACACCGCCCTGTCGCAGGCCGATCGCTACAAGCCGACGCTTGAGCAAGTGGTGGTCGATGTGGACGAAGTGATCGCCCAGATCAACCTGCCGTACGATGTGATCGAAGACAACATCGAAAGCTCTTCGGTGAACAACGCCGCAGGAACCGGCACCGGTGGCATCCACCAGACGATCGTGGACATGATGGCCGAACGCGCCGCCGTGGACTTGGAAGAACTGGGCCTCAAGGGCGACACCGGCAGCGGTGATACCTACCTGGCGATGACCGATGGCTGGCTGAAGCGCTCGAACGTCAACCTGGTGAACGCCGGTGGCGCGACCATCAGCAAGGACATCCTGAAGGCCGGTGTGAAGGGCATGCCCGACAAGTACCTGCGTGACCGTGCGAACATGCGCCAGTTCCTGTCGATGGACAACGAGACCGAACTGCGTGACACCTACGCAAACCGTCAGACCGCTCTGGGTGACGCGATGCTGCAGGGCACCTCGCCGCTGTTCATGCACGGTTCGCAAGTCCTGGGTGCCTCGGCCATGCCGACCGCCGATGGCCTGTTCACCAACCCGCTGAACTTGATCTTCGGTATCTGGCGTCGTATCCAGATCGAGTACGACAAGGACATCACGACCCGTCAGTTCATCATCGTGCTGACCGCACGAGTCGGTTTCCAGGTCGAAGAGACCGAAGCAACCGTCCGCTACCAGAACATCGGCGCGTAATCGCCGCTCTCTGGAGATCAAGCAAAGGCACCTTCGGGTGCCTTTCTTGTTTTGGCCTTGCAATCGATTGCAGCGCGGAATAGAATCAGGCCTTCGTCAACCAACAGGAGCCCTCATGGCCGTGAATCAGAAGACCGCAGATGCCGCAGCGCCTGCACCCGCAGCAGCCGCCGCAGCCGCCCCAGAAGTGGCCGTGTCCGCCCCCGTGCAAATCAAACTCGAACTCTCCCGGATCGCCCGGTACGTGTTCGGTGGTCAGGTCTACCTGAAGGAAGAGCAGTACGTGTTCTCTGAGAAGGACGCCCGCTACCTGTTGAGCCTGGATGACCCCGCTGGCATGCCGGTGTTCCGCCTGGCCCGCACCCGCAAGAAAATGGTGGCAGTCGATGATGACAGCGCGGTCGTCGTGCAGAACGCCCGCCCCCAGAAGGTGGACCGCGTGAAGGTTGACCTCCAGGATTGGAAGTTCGGCCAAGAGATCAAGCCGGTCGGCAAGATCGAAATCCCTGACGAAGACCCAGAAATGGCCCAGCGCCTGGCCCAGATCGACGGCCCAGGTGAGTTCGACAGCGCTGGCGGCCAGTCCATCGGCTGAACGTAGGAGCACCGCATGTCCCTGCTGATCAACACCTCCGATGTGATCGAAGCACTCGGTCTGAACACCTCGAACGAGAGTGACATCGAGGGCACGGTCGGTCGGGCCATTCGCGCTGCCCAGACACGAGCCGAGGTCTCCATTGGGTCCGCGCTCGAACGATTCACCAACCGCGAAGTCTTCTTCATCAACCAGGACCTGTTCAACGGCGTGACCGAGAACGGTCTCCTGTGCTTGCGGCTGAAGAACGGGTTCGCCCAGCTTACCGGAGTCGGCAGCAGCTACACGCCGAACTCCTACGACCCCCTCGACCTGCCGGGTGTGAGCGTGAACGAGCAGTACGGCTTCGTGTACCTGCCGACCAGCTACGACAAGCAGTACGTCGAGGTCACGTACACCAGCGGCTTCCTTGATCGCGCCAGCGCACCCCAGGAGGTCAAGCAGGCGATCCTGTACTTCGTGCCGCTCGCGCTGAAGCTGAGCATGCAGCCTGACGCTGAGACGAAGAAGAAGGCGGATGAGAGCGCGAAGATCAGCGAGGCGTTGGTCGAGAGTCTGCGCCGCCCCACGGGTGTGCAGTACCGCCCCTTCCTGTTCACGCGGACCCCGCTCGCCGCATGATCTCGATCGACCTTGGCCTCAGCCCCGAGGCTCAGGTCCTACTCTCCCGGCTTGCAGCACTGACGACCGTGCTGGAGACCACCAGCGAACGAGCGCTGGACGAGGCAGCGGCTGCGATCCTCAGCAACGTACGCACCAACTACCTGGCTGAGAGCGCCCCCGACGGCACGCCGTGGATTCCTTCGGCAGCGGGTGCTCGACGCAAGAGCCAAGGCGGTGGTCAGACGCTGTTCGACACCGGCAACCTATTCCGCAGCATCCAGGTGTACACCGAGTCCCTTCAGCGGCAGATCGGTACCGACGTCCCGTATGCACCGTACGTGCAGAACGGAAAGACCCCTCGCGTGTTCCTGGCTGTGACCGAGCAGGACATTCTTCGCACCGAGGGCATATTCATCCTGAGAATTGAGGAGGCACTCCGTGAGCAAGGCCTATGAAGCACTGACCGACCTGAAGACCAAGCTGCAATCGATTGCAGGGCTGGAGACCCGGGTATTTATTTGCTACGAGCCCGCAGACCTCGACCGGCAGGTGCTGGGAGTCGCGGGCACAACCATCGGAGTCGTCTACGGCGGCCTCCGCTCGGTGAGCGAGCCTGGAACTGCCAAGCACGGGACTTCCAGCGTCGGACAGTTCATGGTGTTCATGAAGCACGACACCCCTCCGTTCACGAACGCCGACAACAAGGGGCCAGCGCTCGACACGCTGGAGCGCATGCGGCAAGTGATCATGTACAAGAACTCTCCTACGGGCCACAAATGGCGGTTCGTATCCGAGTCCATGGCTACATCCAGCAAGGAGAAGACCGTGTGGATGCAGGTGTACGACACGCCGATCCAGTTGGGCCCAGTTTGATAGGTGGCGCCCCCAGGTCTAGAATCCAGGCATCGCCTTTCTTAACCACCTGCGAGGATCAACATGCCACTCGAACTCCTGAAACAATTCGGCAAGGGCGGCTCGGGCATTCCCGACCAACTGCGCTCCATCGTCACCGAACTCCAGGGTCTCTCGATCTTGGCCGTCGCAGGTGCAGCAGCCAACACCAAGATCGTGGTCCCGGCCCTCCGCCAGGAAGACACGATCATCTGCGCGATCATGTCCGCTGCGGGCGTGCTCTCGAACCTCGCCGCCGTGACCATCGACGACATCCGTGCCTCGGGTACGCTGACCGTCGGCGCAGTCGTGACCGGCAACACCGTGACCGTCAACGGCAAGGTCTACACCTACCGCCCGGCAGCGACTGCCAACCTGTTGAACCGCGAAGTCGCGATCGGCGCGAACGCGACCGAGACCGCAGCCAACCTGGCACGTGCGATCAACCTGTACGACGCAGTGGCCCTGATCGCCACCAGCGCAGCAGCCGTGGTCACCGTCCGTGCAGCAGCCGATGGCGTGGGCGGCAACGCGATCACGTTGGCAGCCAGTGCGAACACCACGGTCTCTGGTGCGACCCTCACCGGGGGCTCGGCCGATGGCGGCTTCCGCTCGACCACGGCTTCGGCTGGCAACACCGTCCTGTTGGCCTACTTCAACAAGAAGTAATCCACTTCAACTGAACACCAAGGAGAGCCAACATGGCATGGGACAATACCGACTACTTCTTCTCCGGACAGGGCGTGATCCTGCTCGGCGACCGCGACCTCGCTGGCAACCCTGCCGGTCTGATCCCGGTTGGCAACGTCTCCGAACTCAAGCTCACGGTCGCCACCAGCGTGTTGGAGCACAAGGAATCGAAGACCGGCCAGCGTGCGATCGACCTGCGGTTGACCACCGAGACCAAAGGCACGTTGTCGATCACGATCGAGAACTTCAACGCCACCAACCTGGCTGCAGCCCTGCGCGGTACCAAGACCGTCAAGCCTGGTGCCCCGGTGGTCGGTGAACTCTCGAAAATCTACTTCGGCAAGATCGCCCCGCTGAACCACATGCTGATCAGCGCGGTGACGGTCCAGCGCGGTGCGAACACGCTGACCCCGTACACGAACGACGCCACCGCCTGGGACGTGCGCGTGAACCCCGAAAGCGGTTCGCTGTTGTTCAACGATGGCGCGGTCCAGGCGCTGACGACCAACGCGACTCTGGGTGGCGTGGTGCCGTCCGCGATCGTTGTGGGCGTGACCACTCAGGTGACGGTCGCGAACACCGCCAAGGCCGGTGACTACGTGGCCCTCGCAGGCTTCGCAGGTGCAGGCGCTGCGCTGGTGAACAACAAGGCTCACCTGGTGCTCAGCGCGACCCCAACCGGCGTGGTCTTGCAGACCAACACGTTCGGCGCGACCATCACCATCGGCGTCCCGCTGGCGGTGTTCGACGGCGCGGCCCTGACTGTCGGCTACACCTACGCGACTCAGAATCACGTGGACCCGCTGGTGCTGGGCTCGCCCGAGAAGTGGATGCGCTTCGAAGGCCTGAACACCGCCGACAACAACGCACCTGTGGTCGTGGACATCTTCCGCTTCCTCAGCGACCCGCTGAAAGAACTCTCGTTCATCAGCGACACCATCCAGAACTTCGTGCTCGAAGGAAACATGCTGGCTGACTCCGGGCGCACCAGCGGCTCGAAGTTCTTCCGCCAGTTCATGCTCCGCTGAGCGACGACCTGCGGTATCATCAGGGGCGGCTTCGGCTGCCCCTTTTCATTTCTACGGAGAGAAGCACATGACGTCTCAGAAGAAGGTCAAGATCAGTGACCTGTTCCCACCTCCCCTCGTGGTTGATCTCGGCCATGCCAAGGTCGAAATCCAGGGCCTGTCGATCGCACAGATCGCCCTCCTGCTGGAGGAGCACGCGGAAATCCTGTCCGGTCTGCTGGACACCAAGACCCCGCCTGACGTCGTCGGCCTGTTGAAGACCAGCCCTGTGCTGGCAATGCAATTGATTGCACTGGGTCTGAACCTTGAAGCCGAAGAGCACGAGCAGGTGCAGGGCCTACCGGCGTCTGTGCAGGTGGCGATCCTGTTGGGTGTCTGGGATGCGACGGTGCCTGAGCTAAAAAAGCTCGGGGCGAGGTTCAGCGGCTTGTTGTCGGTCGCCCAAAAGAGCCTCGCCCAAAGCCCCGGCCCCGACGCTCCGGCAACGCGTCCTCCGATCCCGGATTTTCAGAGTCCCTTGCCGTCGGAGCCGACTTCCTCGTCGGACACGGTGGATACTCCCTCAGCGACGTAGGAGGGATGAACCTGCGCCAGTTCCGGGCTTTCCTCAAGCTCGCCTGGGCGCGGTACATCGACAGCCAGATAACGCTGGCTGTGAACGCTAGGCAGGCCCATAATGCCGAAGGTGACGGCTTCAAGAAGTACTTGGAGGACCTAGCCGCAAGCAAGGACTGACCATGGCAGAAACGACCCTCGACATTCTCCTGCGGGTACGGAACCAGACCGGGGCCGTGCTCTCGCAGGTGTCATCCGATCTGTCGAAGATCAGAACCGCTCTGGCGAGCACCAGCCAGAACACCAAGCAGACGAACTCTGACTTCCAGCGCCTGTTCTCCACTCTGGCATCCGGCAAGGGTGAGATTCAGGGTGTGGTCAGCGGATTCCAAGGCCTCGTGGCCTCGCTCGGCGGGCTCGTGCTCGTCAACCAGATCAAAGGGCTGGCGGATGTAGCTGCCCGTACCCAGGTGCTCGGCACGGTCCTGAACGAGATCGGGCGGGCCAGTGGCTTCTCTCGTGCAGAGATCGAGAAGTTCGACGCGGCTGTACAGAAGGCCGGTATCACTGCTGGCGCATCCCGTCAGACTCTGACCCAGTTCCTCCAAGCTGGCCTCGACCCAGCCAAGGCCGCTGAGCTTGCGCGGGCTGCCCAGAACTTTGCGGTGGTCACCGGTGAGAACTCCAGTGCTGCGCTCTCCCGGCTGGTGACGAACATCCAGCAGATTGACGTGACCGGCCTGAAGTTCCAGGGCATCATCGTGGACATGACGAAGGTCACAGCCGACTTCGCACGAGAGGTTGGCAAGACCCCGCAGGAACTGACCCGCGCTGAACAGCAGACGGCGCTGTTGAACGAGGTGCTGCGCAAGGGCAAGGAGTCCGGCCAGTTGTACGTCGCGGCAATGGGTGATGTCGGCAAGGCCGTGGGCTCGCTCTCGCGCTTGCAGGAGGAGCTTCAGAACTCACTGGGTGAGAAGCTGCTGCCCGCGTACAAGGCGCTGGTAGACGAGTTCGGCGTGTTCCTGAAGCAGGCGAAGCTGGTGTCCGACTCAGTGGACGCGAACGGCACGGCTGCTGAGGCCTTCGGAGAGTCGGTGCGGGCATCCGCACGGTCCCTGCGTGAGTTCGCACTGCTGCTCGTCGAGTACAGCGGTGTGGTCACGACATTCGTGCAGGCACTGCTTGGGTTCGCCGCGCTCCGGGCAGTCGCGCTGGTCTTCACGTTCATCACCAGTCAATTGGCGTTCCTGGGCCGGGCTCTGGCTACTGCCGGAACCGCCATCGGAATCTTCGCTCGTGGCTTCTCGTTCCTGACCGCGCTGGTCTCCGGGGGCACACTCGCACTCTCCGCGCCTTTCCTGCTTGTGCTCGGAGCCATCGGCGCTGCAGCCGTGGCCGTGGGCGCGTTCGCTCTCCAGTTTGAGCCGGTTGCCCGTATCGCGAACATCGCGCTGGCATCGATCTCCCTGGCGTACAACCGGTTGATCGGAGACTCCGAGGGTGCAGCCGCTGCTTCCGACGCACTGTTCAACGCCGTTACCCGTGCTGGAGACGGCACCGAGGCACGCGCCGCTGCAGCCGCCAAGCTGATCGAGGTCACCCGCGAGCAAGTGGAGTTGCAGACGACGCTGATCGACCTTGAGAACGCGTTGGTGCAGGCGAACAAGACTGGCACTGCAGAGCAGCAGAAGACCGCCAAGGCTGCGTTCGATGCAGCGAAGAAGCAGAACGAAGACCTGAACGCTCAGCGGGTGGCGCTCGCCCGTGCTGGGGATGTCAGTGGGGCCACCCAGGAACTCATCCAGAAGAAGGAAGAGGAAGCTGCGGCCATCCGCAAGATCGAGATCGCGCTTGCCAAAGTCTCGGACGCTGGCATCAAGGCACGTGAAGAGCTTGGCATCCCCGCTGGTCTGGGTGACAGCCTGCGTGCGGACGTGATCACCGCTGAGTTCGGGAAGGCCGCAGGCGCGTTCAAGAACCTGGTGGCCTCTTTCGACGCCGACCAGAAGGTGTACGCTGCGAACGTCAAGAAGTTCCAGGCAGACCTTGAGAAAGAGGGCGTTGCACCAACCGAAGCGCTGGTTCAGGCCACTCAGAAGGCTCGGGATGCCGTGCGGTTCTCGGTCAACGATCTGCGCATCGGAGTGCAATCGATTGCAGACGCTGCCAAAGCACCGGATGAGATCGCCGCTGCGATTGACCTGATCGTCAACGCTGCTGGCCGTGCGGTCACGAGTGTGGACGAACTCAAGCGCACCCTGGAGTTCCGGCTGGAGGCAGAGAGCCTGCGCCGGGTAGAGCAGAACATGCAGGGCTACAGCGAGGCCACGAAGGAGGCCCAGACCGCGCTCACGCTCCTGCGGACGGTCACCGACGACCAGGCACGGGCCACGCTCGATCTCAGCCAGGCGTACGCGGACGTGGGTGTCAGCGCTGGCCGGGTGTTCGAGAACCTTTCGTTCGCCGGTCGCTCGGGCATCCGCAGCCTTGTGGACGGGTTCACCGGTCTGCGGTCCACCGTGGCCGAGACCAGCCGGATTGTCGATCAGGGCACCCGGCAGCAGCTTGCATCCGCGAACGGCACGTTTCAAGAGAGCCTGCGGTTGCTGGCCGACAGCGAGCGGCGCAAGCGTGAACTCGCCCAGCAGACGGTCGGAGGCAGCCAGACGTTCGCGGCGGCCCTGCGTGCGATCGAGGAGCAGTCCGTGCGCGAGCGCGTGACCATCAACCAGACCTACTACTCCCGCTTGAAAGAGCTTCGGGACAACGCGCTGTCGCAGTTCAAGACGTTCGCGAACACGATCAAGGGTCTTGACGAGGAGATTTTCCAGAACGGTGTCAACCGTGAGAAGAGCCTGCGCGACCTCAAGCGTCAAGGGCTGACCGAGGAGCAGCAGTTCGCCGACCGCCTTCTGGAGATCGACCAGCTTGCCGGGGCCGAGCGTCTGGCGATCTCGAACAAGCAGTTCGACCTGGCAAAGCAGTTGAACCAGCAGCGGATTCAGGCGGCATCCCAGCTTGCGAACTCGGGCGGTGTGCCACAGGAGGTTGCGCTTGCACGTGCGACCGAGGCCACGAACAAGGCGTACACGGACCGTGACTCGCTCCTGCGCGGCATCCGTACCGAGACCGACAAGGCAGCCCGCACTCAATTGCAGACGTACGAGGAACTGGGCAAGGAGATCGGCAAGGTCGCTGAGACCCTGGCTGGTCTGGCGGGCGAGCAGCTTGCGAAGGTGAAGTTCGAAGTCGGTGCAGGCGAGACCGAGAAGCTGTTGGCAGCCCTTCAGCAGCAGTTCGACCGCAACCCGCTGCGCGTGACCTTCCAGGGCCAGGTGAACGGCCAGACGACGACCGTGCAGCGGTTCGCCAGCGGTGGCGGCGTCCAGGGCTCGGGCACGGATACGAGCGACAACATCCCAGCCTGGCTGTCGCCCGGTGAGTGGGTGTCCCGTGCCAAGGCCGTGCGGTATTACGGTGCCGAGGTGTTCCGTCGGCTGAACAACATGACGCTCCCGCGCTCGGCTCTGCGTCTGGCTACCGGTGGTCTGGTGCCTGCGGGTGTGGGCATGCCGGTGTTCGGCGGAAGCTCCCGTGGCCCATCAGAAGGCGGCGAGACCACGAACACCCCCCGCCGTGACATCGTGGACGTGAACCTGAACATCGGCGGACGCCGTGTCAGCCTGTACGGTGAGCGCCAGCAGGCGACCGCGCTCGTTGACGCACTCGCCCAAACGAAAGTCTGAACATGCCGCTTACCCTCGGATCATTGACCCTCGCAGACGGCCTTGTCTGGGCTGAGGAGTTCCAGTACACCGGGATCGTCCAGGAGGTCCGGCAGTCGCTGGGTGGACGACCACAGGTGTACTCGGGGACGATCACCGGACCGATGCCGATCACGCTCACGAGCTTGGACGACCAAGGCTGGCAGACGATCGCTGTTGCCCGGGAACTGCAGGCTATGGCAAAATCCCTTGGACAGTTCACGCTCGTGCTCGGCAGCCGGAGTTTTCCGGTCGAGTTCAGGCACTCCGACCAACCGGTGCTGCAGGTCACGCCGTTGATCCCTCGAACAGACCCTGATGACGAAGATTACTGCACGGTCGTCATCAAGCTGGTCTGCTATTCCCCACCCTAAGGAGCTTTCATGAGCATTCAAACTTCCGAGATCATCTGGCGTCGTCCGACCGAGGTGTCCGATGCCCCCACCAACGGTGGCCGCATGGGCTCGGTCTCGATCATCAGCGGGGTCAAGAACTCGCTGTTCCCGAGCGCCAGCCAGGCCGAGCGTACTGCCGGTTCCACGAAGTATCGCAAGGCGTTCGCGCACATCGCAAACGACGACACGCTGGCACTGCTCGAAGGCAAGGTCTTCCTCACGCGTCCGACGCCCGGCGATGACCGGGTGACGATCTTCCCGGGTACCCAGTTGGACACCCAGGCATCGATCACCGGTGCTGAGGGCCAGTACGGGATCGGCACGTTGAACGCGAACGCGAACATCGGTCAGACGACGATGGCCGTGTTGGTTGAGAACGCGGCTGACAACATCTTCCGTACGGGCATGGTCGTGCGCGTGAGCGACCGCCAGACGATCGACGGCGCAGGGAATGAACAGTTCCTGACGCTCTCTGGCAACGCCACGTACGTGGGCAACGTCGCGACCTTGACGTTCACGACCACGCCCCTGCAGTTCAACTTCCTGGCGGCTACCCCGACGTACGTGAGTTCGTGCATCACCGACGCCGTGGTCGAGGCCGAGGTCGTGGACTACGCTGAAGTCACGGGTACCGGCACGTACGACGAACTGGGCTCTCCGATCCAGCCCCACGGCATCGGTTCGATCGAACAACTGTGGACACTCACGTTCACCTCCAGCACGGTGTTCACGATCGTCGGAGACACCGTGGGATCACTGGGCACCGGCAACGTGAGCACGAACACCGTACCATCCAACCCCGCGTACTCCAAGCCGTACTTCACGCTGTTGAGCGCGGGCTTCGGCGGCTCCTGGGCACCCGGGAATACCATCCAGTTCCGCACCCACCCTGCGGCCATCCCGGTCTGGCACAAGCGGGTGATCCCTGCGGCTGCCAACAGCTTGAGCGCTAACTTCACCCGAGTGGGTGTGGACGGTGAGAGCGAATGACCGCCCCGGTGATCACGAACGTCCTGACCTCGTACGCGAATGAACAACAGTACGAGCAGGGCGTTCTCAGGCTTGAAGAGGACCCGCTTCCTGCGGCCTACGGACAGGCGCTGATCCGCCTGTACTTCAAGGGGACTATGCCGAGCCTGCTGAGCACCAGCGGGTTCCCGGTGAACACCGTGATCACGAACGTCACCTCCGAACACCAGGAGGTGTTGTTCTTTCAGGGGTCCAACACTGCGGCGTTCTCCCGCCCGGTGGTCAGCCAGGCACGGGTCAGCCAGGTCGGACGCTTCCTTGATCTCCAAGGACGGCTGATCCCCTCGGTGAACCTGACGGTCAATGAACTCACCGGCCAGGTGGTCGCCAACCAACCGTGTTACGGGACGGTCCAGACGACCTACCGGAGCACGTACACGCGCCTCCAGTGTGCGTACCAACGACTGCTCGACCCCGCGCTCAGCAAGTCCGATTTCAGCCCGATGCTGATCGTCGCTTTCAACTCGCTGGGCACTCGCGCCTCCCTCGCGTTAGAGCCCCCGGACAGGCTCACCGGTGGAGGGTACAACGGGTTCGACCGTACCTCCGGAGAGCAGTTGATCATCGAACTCGACCCGAAGTTCCCGGTGAGCCTGTCCCACAACGACGCTCGATCACGTCTAACTGCGGTCGCCCGGTTTTTCGTGTATTCGTACGGTGATTCCGTGGCCCTCACCTGTACTCAGGGCTCGATCACGAATACCACCAGAGCAGAGACGCTAGAAATGACTGAGGGTATCTCCTTCAGTGGCAGCCAGAGTACGTCCGTCAAGTACCCGCCAATCCGTGGAATCTCGGTAACCGCTCAAGGGAGCTTCCAGAGTAAGTTCGGCCCACCATTCAGTCCGAGGTTCGTAGTCGGCCCAGGGATCGTGACCACCGTTGATTGGATAGGGTATCAACAGTACCGCCTGACCGGTAACCGGGATGTGCAAGCGAATGAGGTGGCGGTGACCACCGGTGGGAGCATCCTCATCCCCTCGACCGGTCTAGCACGGGCCAGGTACTCCACCCGTAGAGCCTCGTACACCCTGCGGTGGACACGCCCTGCCAACGACTGGTTCGCTCCGGTGGTTGTCTTGGCCTCCGATAGCCAGGGACGTACGGGCACGACCACGATCAACCCACCAACGCGCCGAGGTGTCTGATGGAAATGCTGTACCGCACGTACCAGGAGTACGCACGGGTTGTCGAGGAGGTGGCGGCCACTGAGGACGGAGTGTTCAAGAAGGACCGTACACCCGAGACCTACGGTGGGGCCGTGCTGAAGCTGCAGATCGTCCACGAGATTCAGATGGTGGACGCGGGCGGGCGGATGGAGTTTCTGAAGTTCGAGAACCCTGAGCCGAAGAACAAGGACGAGACGAGCACCCCCGGGCAGATCGTGAAGGACGGCCAAGTGCAGTTCGCTGGCTCTGGTGGTGACCCGCGCACGTGGACAACCATCGTCAACAGCAAGCTCAGCAACCGCCTGAAGGCACTCGCAGCCGAGACCGTGGCCCTCCGAGAAGAAGACGGCACAGCCGGGTCCGAGGTCTGACATGGTGGACAACGCGATCTCCCCGTTCTCACGGCCACTCTCGTACGAGGGTCCGGACAACAGCGGCTTCCTCGGGGCTCCCAAGGCCAACCAGTTCGCCCAGCCATGGGGTGAGCCGTTCGAGGACGCCCAGGGCAATCCAATCAACCCGGGTACCCAGGGCGGCCCGAACTTCCGTGCGAGCATCCAGAAGACCAAGGGCAAGTGGGGCAAGCGCCAGACCAAGGAGGTCCAGGATGTCGGGAACATCAGTTGGTACGGCAAGCCGCTGTCCACGAAGCCGGACGCCCGGAAGATGATCCTGAGCTTCAACGGACCTACCAGCCGGTACTTCCAAGAGGAGTTCTCGTACGGCAGCACTCAGGCACACAGGGAGGTCTACCGTGAGGGTGGTCTGGTGGGAATCGCCCCTGGCCCGGTGCTCGGCGCGGCCGTGCAATCAATTGCAGTCGGCAGCCCGCCCGAACCCACGGACCACCTGAACGTCGTCTGCCTGTACAACGGTCAAGAGTTGCTCATGCGCAGGCCGCTGAAAGGCCCGTACTACCGTGCGAAGTTCGGTGAGAAGACCGAGCAGCGGCTGTCGGAGTTCAAGAGCCTGACCAACCCCGATGGCTGGGTGACTGTCGGCCAGATCACGATCTCCAACGACTACGACCAGGCGAAGACCCCGTGGTTCTTTAACGAGAGCGGGACTGAGGCCCAGTGCATCCGCATGCGCGAGAAGCAGGGTCTGGACCGCAACGGTGCACCTGTGCCTGAGCGTGCGGGTGACCGGTTCAAGATCACGGTCGGACCATCGAACGTCAGCCTCAGCCCCGAAGGCAATGAGCCGTCGTTCGAGTTCAAGGAAGACGGCGAGTCGTTGGCGCTCCCGAACTTCACCAGCCCGATCGACCAGTTCGGGTTCACTCACAGTTGGTACGAGCACCGAGTGACCTTCAACTCGAAGATGACGGGCAAGCAGGTGGTGGCAGTCGATTACATCGGAGACACCGAAGTGCTGGTGTACGCGGTGATGGACGTTGACTACCAACTGACCAAGGACTACATGAAGGGCCGGGACAACGAGACCGACGGCGGCATCCAGAAGGGGCCGTACGACAACCGGGGCTCGTACTCGAACCCGCAGGAACTCGGGGCTGACAAGATCAACTTCTCGGTCGGCGACCACCTGGCGCGGACCTGGTACGGCGGGAGTGCGAGCCTGACGCTGGAGTTCGAGGTCGAGGGTGTCGAGTACGTGATTCCCCTGGAGTTCACGACCGGCCTGACATCCGATCAGTACGATGGCCGCCCGTACACACCGCCCAATCGAGACCTGTTCTACCGGGAGTACGTGATCCAGTACCCTCGGTTCTTGGACGTCCGGGGCGGCGGGATGTTCGTCAGCCGCCTGTACCAGTTCAAGGACTTCGTGGTCCAGGGGCGGAAGTCCGAGGCCGAGAGCGAGACCGTGGACTTGGACTTCGCCGACAACCAGACCAACATCTACCTGCCGGGGGCTGACAAGTGGACAGCCAGCTTCTACTCCCCGCCGAACCCGCTGAACAACAACGCAGCCAGTTGGAACGAGGTGAAGGCGTACCCGGCCGCTCCTTGGACCTGGGCGACCAAGACGTTCATCGGCAAGCGGCCGACCGAGAACGACACGGGGATTGTCGGCAAGATTCCGTTCAAGACTTGGTTTGAGCCCACTCAGACGGTGCTCTACAATAGCTGGTACGGCCTGACCCTGCTCTACCACGACAAGTTCACGACCGACTGCGGGTTCGCACACCGGGAAGACGGCTCGTACATCGTTAGCGGAGTGTTCGTTGACCCGGACACCAAGGCGTTGAAAGAGGCCATGCGGAGTCAGCCATTCGACGCCAAGGGCCTCACCAGCGGACAAACCTACCACCCCCTGGGTGAAATGTAAGAAAGACGATCATGCCGATTACCAGTTCAGACGTCGCGTTCAAGCGCAGCACCCACACGGTGAGCACGATCCAGGGCCTCGGCGGTCCGATCGGTACCCAGATTTTCTCGCAGTCGGCGAGTGTCGCGGGGATTGTCACGGGCGTGGCCATCCAGAGCGCGAGCAACAACACCCCGGGCCTCGGACAACTCTCGTACAACCCGAGCAACCAGTTGCTGGCCTGGCAGCCGCCGACGAAGACCACGTTCTCCGGGATCATCATCACCGGCAGCGGCACGTACACGATCGGCAACGTCGATGGCTTCATCACCGTGGTTGTGACGTTCGCCAGCCTGCCGTCCGTGTACAAGGTGGAGACGATCACGATCTCGAACGGGATCAACAACGTGTTCGACGACATCAACCCCGCACAGGCGTTGATCGGGCAAACCGACTACCGGTGCCTGTACTTCCAGAACAATCACCCTTCGCTGACCGCCAGCGACATCCGGCTGTTCGTCAGCGGGCCGCCCGCGCTTCCGCACGTGTTCGCCATCGGCCTCGACCCCGCAGGCCCAGGCAACGGCACGAGCACGGGTGTCGCACAGACGATCGCGGGTAAGACGATCGCCCCCACGGGAGTGGTGTTCACGGCCCCGCTGTTGGCCTCCAGTGGACTGTTCCTTGGCTCACTCGGACCCGGGCAGGCGATCGCGTTCTGGGAACGACGAACGATCCCCGCAGACTCCTTCGGGCTGATCCTGCTGGTGACCGCGAGCGTCGGCGTGGCGCTGATCGGGTGACGTATGCCCGGACGTCTTAGCCCGTGGTTGATCAACGGCTGCATCGACACGATTCTCCGGAGCGAGTTCGTAGGCGGCCCAGCGGTGTTCGGCAACGACTGGTACCTGAGCCTGTTGGTTGAGAGCCCAGACCCGTACATGGGGCCGTTCGACCAGTTCTTCATCTACCCACGGGCAACCGAAGTCGTGTACACCGGGTACGCACGCCAGCGGGCCAACCAGTTGAACACCAGTTGGAGGCGCACAGACGGTGACAACGGCACTGCGGCGTCCTCAGGCACCACCGGCGAGACATCGGTGGGCAACCGCCTGTACTACCCGCTGTGCACGACCTCCACCCAGGTGATCACCCACGTGGGGTTGATGGGCAGCAACATCATCGACCCGGACTTCAACTACTGCTACGGGTACTTCACGCTCCAGTTCCCGATCCAACTCCAGAACGCGGCCCCAGGCTTCTACCCGGTGATCGCTCAGGATGCGTTGAAAGTCAAATTCGCCTAAGACCATGATCAGCACGAACGACCCGAGCGTACGCGCAGAAGAACAACTACCAGGGTACGCACGGTACCGGAGCCTGGGCGGCCGTCGATGGGAGGTCTTCGGACAGTGCGTTGGCACGGGACACTGTGCGGGAGACGGCAGCCAGAAGGTGGACACGACGGTCGTACGCACGCCCGAGACCAGGCCCTGTGATGCCTGCAAGATCGAGTTCCGTGACCTCCCTCCTGCGGCCTCCAGAACCTCCTGGGACTGAGCATGCCGACCACCCTGTACTTCGCACAGAACACCGCGTTCCCCAAGGGACCCGGCACGTATCCCACCCTCGCTACCCAGTACGCGAACCTCACACAGACGGGCGCGGTGACGACCGAGGGCTGCATGCTCCCGTACACCTGGAGAGCGGTTGCCAACCTCTCGGGTAACAGCCTGAACAACACGACAGCCCAGCGCTTCAGGTTCGGACGGTTCTTCAGCGCACCGTTCGCGCAGGACTACACGTGGGTGAACCCGGTGAACAGCGCGGGTGCCATCAAGTTCTTCCTCAGTGACTTCGAAGCCAACCTGAGTGCAAACCATGCAGTGCAGAGTGTGTGCATCTACGTGTGGAGACCGAGCACGGGTACACGCATAGGCTACCTCTCCCAGATCGCAGACACGCTTGCGGGCGCAAAAGAGCCGACTGCGATCAACGCGATTCAGAACACGTTGGGCGAGTACTTCACCACCGCAGGCAACATAGCGATACTTGCAGGCGACATTCTGGTGTTCGAGCCGTTCGGCACGTTTACCCAAGCAGCGGCTACCGCGTACAACATCCGGTTCTACTACGGTGGAGTCACCGCGATCACGACCGAGAACACCGCTGCGGCAACCCCCGCCAGTAGGGTGGACTTCCCGTATGACCTGCCACTGCTGTACCCACCGAACACGGCTGTCGGCTCGATGGACACGATCGCGTTCTCGGGCACGCTCCCACCGCTGCTGGTAAGCCGGTTGAACGGTGAGGCCTCGATCATCGACGGCCAAGGTCTGGTGGACGGCTCGCGCTTGCGTGCACGCCTACAGGCCAAGGCCACGTTCTCACCTGCGAGCCTGAACACACGGGTGCTGCTCAACAGTGGACTGCACTCAATTGCAACGCTCACGAGCGCACTCCAGCAACGGCATGAACTCCAGACAGCGGCTGTGGGCACGAGTGAGAGCCTCGGGCAGTTTGAGTCCCGGGCAGTCGGTGATCTGCTCAGCCTGTACTACAGCGGGAGCGGAAGCTCTGGCAATCCCGGACTCTCCCTGGGCGGTGCTCGCGGAGCCGCGTACGGTGACCAGCAGGTGGTGTTCGACACCGCGATCCCCGGGCTGCAGTTCATCCAGTGCTCGAATATCCGGAGTGGGCCGATCAACCTGGTGACTGACCCGATTGCCCAGACGATCTCCTGGGTGATCCACCCGCTGCTGATCAAGACCAGCTACTACGGTGGGAACGTGGACACGGTGTTCGTCGGAGACCTATCCAACGGATTCCTGGTGTTCCGGGTGACCGACAAGAACGCCGTACCCGCTCTGCAATTGATTGCAAACGCGGTCAACCTGGAGAACACGCTGTTCGCCAACCCGAGCTTGAGCGTGCTCGCATCCGGGGAGACCGTGTACCGGGCGCTGTTCCTGATGAACTACAGCGCTCAGGACATCGAACTGCCGGTGCTCAGCCTCGACCACAGTTCGATCGAGACCATCAGCATCGGCACCGAGTACGTGAGTAACCTGAACCTCACCCAGTACCAGCGCAAGATCGACGTCCATCGTCGGGGTACGGACGTCACCGGCAGGGGCGACAACCTGTTGATCGCTCCGATCCTGCAGATCAGCCTGAACGTCAGTCCGCTGGGCAATCCAACGATGTACTCGACGATTGGCCGGGCGCAGGAAACCGACGGTATTTCCACGCAGTTGCCGACCACGCTCGTCGATCAGTTCGATTCCACGCTGCTTCTCTCGGAGGTACAATTTGGGCCTACGCTCAGTTGGCCGAGGATCAAGGCTGGCAAGGGAGTGAGCTTCTGGGTCCGCAAGGTCCAGCCTCCAGGGGTGGTGCCACCGGTCACCCAGAAGCTAGGTTTCAAAGTCACCGGCACCTTCTAAGGAACGATCATGGCAGGCAGATTCAGCGTGTACGGCGCAAACCAAGTACTGAACAAGGTTCTCCGGTCAACCGACTTCTCGGTGCCCGCCAGCTACTGGGTGGCGCTGTTCCGTGCGGCCAACGACACGAGCTTGCGTGCGAACAACCCGAGTTCGGCGTTGGAGGTCAGCAGCGGCATCGGGTACGTGCGCAAGGAGGTCCGTGGAGCCACGGCCTTGACGTTCAGCCTGAGCACCGCCGCAGCCTCCCAGTTGTCGGACATCGTCTCCTGGGACCCGGCCACCGGCTCATGGGGAACCGTGACCTACGCGGCGCTGATGGACAGTGCGACCCTTGGCGCAGGCAACGTGATCTTGTACGGTGCACTCACGGTTCCCAAGGCTGTTGACAACGGCGACACCTTCCGCATCCCCTCAGGGCTGTTCACGATCGGGCTGTAAATGGCGCTGTTCTCCGACCTGCCAAGGATTTGGTCCCGTGAGGAGATAAACACCAGCACGCAGTACATCGTCGAGTGGACTGACGGTGGGCCGTACGTGGTGTTCAGAAACCCACGCCTGGTTCTTGATCTCGACACCGCGACCTTCGGAGCCCGGGTAGAGTCCAGGGATGTGTTCATCAACGGGGCGATCTCGCAGACGCTCAGAGCCGGTGCCAACAGCTACGGTGAGGACTTCGGTGACGCCGGGGTGGTCAGTAGCGGGCTGCCCGCTGTGTACTTCGACGCTGGCAGTGGCCGCCTGCCCTCTTACGCAGAGTTCACCGAGTGGTTCGGAGTGTTCTCGGAAGACCGTTCGTTCTCCCAGAGCTTCACGTACCTGCGGGGTGCCAACCAAGTGCTGTACACCCGGGCGAACACCACGGTAGGCGGCTACCCGGGCAACACGTTGGAGAGCACGGGCATCCTGCACGGAAGCGCGATCTTCCAGACCGACCCGCAGTGCATCGCGTTCTCGCCGACCAACGTCTGGGTGTTCACGCACAAGGACACGGTGAGCCCGGCTGTGAACTCCGAGGTCTACCTGGATGTCTGGAACGGTACGACCGTGACCTCGACTCAGCGGCTTGATCTGGACGGCCCTATCCTGCACTACCAGATCATCCGTGGGACCACCGGGCAGGTGTACCTGATGTACGTGAAGTACGGGACCGGCCCCGGATTCGGTACGGGGTACATCCGGGCGATCAACGAGAGTACCCGGGCGCTGTCCGCCATCCTCTGGTCCGGGCCAGTGGGTACCAGCGGCTTCCCTGACCTCGCGGGCTACCAAGACAACATTTGCTGCAACAAGGTCTACACGTTCGGGACCACGAACTACCTGGTGAACCTCTGGAACAGTGTGATGACTGTTCACACGTACCAGACGAGCACGCCTAACACGCTGACCCTTCTGTGTACGGGAGAGTTCGCTAACACCACGGCGTACATGGGCAAGAGCGCGGGTGTCGAATACGACCCGGTGTCTGGTGACGCCCACCTCGTGCACTGGCAGATCAAGGACTACTTCGCTACGGGCGGGGAGTTCTCCAACCAGTTGACGCTTGTACGGCAGTCGCACAATATCAAGCTCAGCACGTTCACGCTCGTCACCGCCAACGCACAGGAGATTCAGGGCTTCGTCGGCATTCCATCGAACCCGAACTTCCAGATTCTGGACGAGGGCCAAATCCAGTGCTACATCCCGAGCAACGTCGGTGCGGATCGCGATGCGTTCTTGCACTTCTACTGCACTGAGCGCTCTGGGGGGCAGGCGGTACTGCTCGGCTTCTACGTGCGGCTCAAGAACTGGAACAATCCCGGGCCAATCGATGGCGCGGTGGACGCCACGATCACTGCTGTCGGGGCGACTGTTCTCGGGGCCGTCGATTACGGGGTGGGCGTGGAGATCATGCCCGAAGTCGGGGTGACTGCTGCGGGTGTGCGCCCACGAGAGTTCCAGATGAACACCCGCTGGGCACTCCAGGCGAACGCGAACGTCGATGGTGAGGTGCTGATCGACATCCCGGTGGAGGTGGAGGTCAGCGGAGCCACCGGCGATCTCGAAGACTCCGCGCTTGAGATCAACCCGGATTTAGAGGTCAGCATCGGGAGCGAGATCGTCCGCTTGCGGGATGGCGAGGTCGTGATCGCACTCGATCTGCTGGTGGACATCCAGGCCGAGTCCAGCCCTCCGATGGTCGAGGTGTTCCTGAACACCACCTGGCTGTACACGGGCATGGGGTTCATGGCCGAGTTCCAGAACTACATGAACGAAGAGCGGGCGACCGTCTTCGGTCTGCCCCCGTACAAGATCATGGGCACGGACGCGATCTCCCGCAAGTTCCTGGAACTGGAAGACATCGCCAGCCGCCACAGCCGTCAGATGGCGTTCTACCGGGTGTTCGCTCACGCCAACTCCGTGTTCGAACCCGGCTGGCAGACGATCGAGCAGCGGGTGGGCTACCTGACGAACGCCGGTGCCGAGAACATCTTGTTCTTCGCGAACACCGAGTACGGCTCTGGGCTGACCCCGCTGCCCACCGCGTACGAGACCTACCTGTCGTGGAAGAACAGCCCGCCCCACTACCAGAACATGACGTACAACTGGGGTGACGACAACGACAAGGTGTATTCGGTGTTCGGCTACGAGTTCGGCCTGAGTATGTCGAACGTGGACTTCTCCGGATTCTCCGGGCCGCCCGTGGACGACACCTGGGAATTCTTCTACGCGACAAACAACTTTCTGGTTTTGAAGGAGACCCTTATGGAAACCTCTGTAGCTCAATACTGGGCGTTCCGAGGGCTGGACGGGCTTTTCCTGCCCCAGTTCTGGAACACCAACTACTACACGCCGATCAAAGTCGAGGCCGATTACCCGTACGCACTCGCGATCTCCACTGAGTTGGATGTGCCGTTGAACTCCGTGATCTCGGTCGAGCACGAGCACCCATGGACATCCCAGGTGCTGTCGGAGATCGTCCACAACTGGGCGCTTGCGAGCGTGAAGGTGCAGGCTGAGGCCTCGTACCTGTACGACCTGCAGCGGCTGCCGGTCTCCAGGGAGATCGAACACGCGTACTCGGTGAAGGTCTCCCTGGAGATCGAGTTCCCGTACGCCGACTCGTTGAAGGCCCGGTCAGAGATCGAGATCATTCTCAGCAGCCTGCAATCAGTTGCACGAGAGCAGAGCATGAGCCTGCCGCTCGGCCCACGTGTGCGTGTGGAACGTGACAGCCCTTACGAACTGGAGCTTCGTCCCCAGGTGGCGGCTGAGCAGACGATCCTGTACGCGCTGGAGAGCGTGAGCATCGGCAGTGCCCAGCTTGAAGTGCAATTGATTGCACGGGGCATCAGCACCCGGATTCAGGATGGCCTGATCAGCGCGGACGCCAGCGGCTCGGGCTTCAAGTTCGACTGCCGGTTGAATTCGCTGGAGAACCTGCAAGGGCTGATCGGCGAGACGATCGTCATCGACTTCTGCGGTACCGCGTACACGATGATCGTCACCGGACTCTCAGCGTCCGCCGCCGAGGGCTCGGTCGCCCCCTCGTACACGCTGAGTGCGTTCTCGCCCGTGGTCCTCCTAGACAGCCCGTACGCCGCGCAGATCAGTTACGCCCCTACGGGTCCAACTCTTTTCTCCGACGCCGTACGCGACATCCTGGGCCTGCCTGTGACCTGGGAGATCGTGGACTGGTTGGTGGACCCTCAGCGCATTCAGGTCTCGAACAGCACGCCCCTGGCAGCCGCTCGTTCGCTCTTGGAATCCGTGGGTGCGATCCTGATCAGCCTGCCCTCGGGCGTGGTCAAGGCCGTGTACCGGTACGCCAGCGCCTTGGACAACCTGGGGGCTGCAACCCCGGTCGCCAGCCTGGTGGACGACAACCAAGTGTTCTCGATCAACACCCGCTACGAGTTCAACCTCGGGCTCAACCGCTTCCGGATCAAGGACAGCGACAGCGCGTTCGGAGACCAGATCGAGTTCAAGCCGGATGACGACAACGCGTTCTCAGGGATCGCCAGCGTGTACATCAGCCCCGCCCGCTCAAGCTGGAGGCTCCGGAGCACGGCCGACACCGGTGTGGTCGTCGAAGACCTGGGCGAGATCGTGGACAGCCTGACCGAGACCGTGGAGTTCCGTGCTGGTCAGGCACAGACCACCCGGCCTATAATCGGGATCACCAGCCTGTCGTGGCTGAGCACGCCGTTGGGTGGTGTTTCTGCTGATCCGGGGTCTCGAAACCTCACAAGCCTGACGACCGTCAACAGCGGTTACGGGTTGATCACCGTCACCTACACCTACCGACGCCACGACTTCCGGGTGTCCGCTGCGACAACGATTACGGCCACTCAACTTGTGGTCGAGGAGAATTAAATGCCGACCGTGACCACTAGCTTGAGCGTGAACTTCCAGAGCCCCGAGGCCGGGAGTGATGGTGGCGCGTTCTCCGCCGAGATCGACAGCCGCCCTGCGCCCGTGGGGTTGAACAAGGGCCGCACCTCGTTCATCCCAGGCGACACCGTGTACCTGCTGCTGTACCCAGGCTCCCAGGTGTCGAACATCCAGGCCTTCCGGAGTGCGGGCTCGCTCGTACGCGGGAGCACGATCGTGGTCGATGTCGAGGAGCAGGTGTCGTTGGCGAACGCCCGTGAGTTCAGCCTCCGCTACCCGGTGGCGAATACTCCGGTGTTCACCTGGTATGGGGCCAACCCAGGAGCGCTCACCCGCTCAGGCGACCAGAAGTTCTCGGCTGCGAGCGAGGCGGTTGCGATCGGCAAGGTCAACTACCAGGCGATTGCGATCGTCTACATCCTGTCCGGGATCACCCACCCCTCGGCGCTCGTGGTGTTCACCGGAGAGACCCCGTGATCGACATCCTGACCATCCGTGGACCAGGGGATGCCGATGGTGGCGAGGTCTTCGACCCGCTGCTGAGTTCGGTCGAGGCGGCGGTTCAGCGTGGCCGGTACGAGATCGACCAGAGCGCTCCGATCCAGAACGTGAACCTCGACTGCGTGTACACCCCGACTCTGCAGGTTGGCAGCGTGATCGAAGCGTTGGACATCACCACCGGGCTGGCTGTGCGCGGGATCATCAAGTCGTTCACCCATGTGGTAGACGGGGTTGTCGTGTTCACAAGCATTTCATTGGAGGTCCCAGTATGAGCGCGATTTCGAAGTACCTGCGTCGGCAGATCGATGGGTTTGGCCGGGAGTACGTGAGCTACTACTGCCAGGGGTGCAAGGAGGCACACTCGGTGACCGTCTTCCAGCCCGAGGGTGTCAAGGGTCCGGTGTGGGCCTGGAACCGGGATGTGCTGCGCCCGACGTTCAGCCCGAGCGTGCTCGTGCGCCGTGGCGGTGCGATCGACCCGACGTTCGTCAAGGAAGAGGGTGACCCTCCGAACGTCTGCCACACGTTCATCACCGACGGCCAGGTGCAGTTCCTGGGCGACTGCGACCACGAGTTCGCGGGCACGACCCAACCGCTGCTGCCCTTCCGGCTATTCGGCGACCAGGTGTCTGATGGGGATGAGCCCGTATGAGCGCGATCTCAGACCTGCGCAAGCTCGTCCAGCCCAAGGGCCAGGCGTACGAGATCGGTGAGGTCGTGGTCGTCGAGGCCACGCGGGTGATCGTGCGCGTGGGAAGCCGTGCAATCAATTGCAGCACGCTCGTACCCGTGATTGCCGGTGACAGCGTGCGCGTACAAGGCCTGCTGATCGTCAGCAAACAGCAGAACATCGCGAACTCCGTGCCGGTCTTCCGGGTCTGAGCATGCCCATCCACTTCATCGACCCGGCAACCGGCAACGACGCGAACAACGGCCTTGGCTGGGCCACCCCGTGGAAGACCACGAATCCGCTGACCGCTCTCTACCCCGGGTCGGCGGTATCCGACCTCGAACTCCGGTTCGCGAAGACTCCCAAGCTGTACGACAGTTCGTTCTTCCTGCAGTCGCTGGCAGCCACCAACTACTTCGGCGGGTACGGCGCGGGCTTGAACCCCACAGCCGTAAACCATTTGAGCGGCAACACGATCCTCGACAACAACACGGCGATCACAACCGCCTTGAACTTCGTGATGGTTGCCCCGTTTACGTCTACGAACGGCAGCGGTTCCGGCTCGTACATGAAGCAGTTCACAGTCCCGATCGGAGCCACTGGCAGGGCCGCGTACTTCACGACCGGCACGACCCGCAACCTGGCTACCCTTGGCCTTGAAGCCATTGAAATGTGGTGCTCGCTGGCGACCTCCGGCAACACCGACACCACGAACCTGACAGCCGCGCTCCACCTGTGCTCGGACACCGTGGGCGTGACCACGATCGTCAGCTACCCGTTGACCATCGGAGTCTCCCAGTTCCGGAACGTGCTGAATGTCCTGGGCACCGGCGCATTGCCGGACGGAGTGAACTCGGTGGCGCTGTACGTGACGAACAACACGGGTGTCGCCCACACGCTGTACATCAGCCAGATCATGGCGGTCCCGCCTGTGGCCTCGGCCACGTACACGGGCTTCCGGGCCTTCGCCATCCCCAACCACACACCCGGCCAGTGCCTGCAAATCTCTTCGATCTCGGGTGCGAGCGTGTTCTGCGCGGGAATCGAGACCGGCAACTGGCGATTCATCCTCGGAGCCGCGAATGCCACCTGGGCTGTCTACGCGGCGACCCCGGTAACACCCACGGGCATCAAGTTCCCGAACGCTCAGTTCGTAGGCACCGAGGCCTCTCCGATCATCATCCGGGGCGGCTTCAACAAGACCACGGGCGAGGTCGATGGGCTGACCGCGATCGATGCCGACCAGATCAAGCTGTTCGGACCGTCCGTGCTCCGGGTAGCGGTCGTCATTCAGGACATCGCGGTCGCGTTCGCCAGGGACGACAAGATCAACACCGGTAACCGTAGCTGCATCATGGGTGGTGGGTTCAACAACCTGCTGCCGCTGTATTACAACGTCTCGGGCTCTAGCATCGCCAGGTGCTACAGCAGTCCGAACGGGCCGCCCTCACTGGGGGCCGGGGGCTTCAACGGCGCGTACAACCGACATGCCGGGTTCCTGGAGGTCAGGCAGTCCACGTTCTCAAACGAGTACATTCGAAACGTCTCGGTAATCGGTGGCAACTACTGGGGTCCGCCCATCCGTGGTGGTGGTTTCGTGAACGGCCCGACACCCGCTGAGACGCCGATAACCCCGATCTTCGCAAACGCCACCTTCTGCTCTGGGTTTGACTTCAGTGCGGTCACGGACGCGCAGAACCTGGTGATCTACGAGGGCAAGACCGGCCCGAACGTGGTCGGCCTGGAGTTCAAGAACTGCGGGTTCTACGCGTCTGGCACGACCACGACCGGCGTGGCACTCACCAGCCCGACGTTCACTGACTGCAGCTTCCACGGCGCGTACACCGTGCCCTCGAACGGGCTGTTCGTCCGCCCACGGTTCGAGCCCTACCTGTACCTGCAAGGGATCATGATCCAGGGCACGAGTTCGACCGCCCTGCTTGAACTCGTGGACATCCAGACCCCGATCAGCACGTACAACAGCCCTCAGAACTTCATTGAAGGCGGCTTCTACAGGATCACCATCCGGGACACCGTGTGCAGTCTCCGGTACCCGCGTCTGATCAACATCCAGCCGCTGTACACGTCGAACATCGACTGCGCGGTCAACCTCAAGAACACGACGATCACGACCCTGCACAACGCACCGGCCGCATTCGCGTCGTTCGCCGGAAGTTTCCAGGACACCCGGTACCGGCTCGTCTTGGATAACGTGGTGGTCGGCGGCCCTTGGACGACCCTGGTGTCAGGTAACCTGCCGACGATCCTGACCAACAACGTGGTGCTCGACAACCCGGTTACCAAGGTCGCAGACGCGTTCCAGTTCAAGGGCCAGATATTCGGCTCGGGTGAGGTCAGCGCGTACTTCGGCGGGGTCACCACCGGCAACCTCACACCGCTTGGCACGCCGGTTACCGGTGCGATCAGGAGCAGCGCTGGCACGTTCAAGCGCAGCAACGGCAACCTCGTGATGTTCACCACCGCCTACCAGGTGGAGAAGGACTTCGGGTTGAAGATCGACGGCCAGTTCAGTTGGCGGATGACCCTCAGCCAGAACGTGGGCTCCGGTATCATCGGGAGCATGCGGGTGGGTATGTTGACTCTCCGTGCGGGCGCACAGGTGATGATCAGGGCGAAGATTCAGCGGGCGTCCGCTGGTGCGCAGGGACAGCTAAGGCTCCGGCCGCTGGGCACCAAGGACTACCCGACGTCCGGGCTGCAGACGCTCGATCACGACGTCGTGACTCCGTTGCTGACGCTCCTGAACACCTGGGAGACGCGGGAAATCCTGTACACGCCTGCCCGCACGGCGGTTGTCGAGGTCTTCATGTGCGTGTTCGGCATATCCGGCACGCAGGTCTGGTTTGATCAAGTAGAGGTGCTGCAGTAATGGCTGACTACCACGTAGACCCGGCCACCGGGGTGGACACGAACACCGGGGCATCCTGGGCTCAGGCCTGGAAGACGCCGAACGGCCTGCGCGTGAACTCTGTGGTCATGGTCGCGGGCGACCGCCTGAAGTTCGCGAAGTCGGTGATGACGACCGGCAACACCGGGGATACCGTGCAGTTCCCGACGTTCACAGGCCAAGGCATCACGTTCTTCGGCAGTGCCGCCTGGACGTACATTTCTCGGCGCTCGACCACGGCCACGAACTTCCCGAGCCCACGGTACTTCAACGGCACCTGGCAGACATCGCTGACCTGGCAGTTCTTCACCGCGAACTTCTACCCGTTCGAAGGCAGGTCAACTACCGGGCTGTTCAACCCCCCGAGCCGTCGCCTGGCCTACCAGTTCGCTTCGAACCTGAACTTCAACGGTCTCCGCACGGTCTGGATGTGGTTCCGGGTGAGCGTGCCGTACACGGGAGCCGGGGACATCGACGTACCCCCTGGCACGTTCTCTATCCTGCTGTGTTCGGACGGCGCGGGACTGACCCCGTTGCTGACGATCCCGGTGGACGTGTGGATCAAGAACACCGGAGAGTGGGCGTGCGTGCGCTACGAGCATCCCGCTGACTTCACGACCCTCGGAGCGGTGAACTCGGTCGCCGTTCACCGGACCGCCCAGACGTTGAACCGGGACAACACGGGGTTCGGCCTCACCTGGAGCCCGCTGCTGTTCGGGCGCACGGCCATCCAAGACCACTCCCTAGACTACGTGTTCAAGGTGCCAGACGTTCGTCCTAGCCCGGCCATCCAACCGGACGCCGTGCTGGTCAACCCGTTCTGCCTGGCTGAGATAATGTACCCGGTGCACGGGATGACCGGATCGAACATCGGGTACACGATCCCCACCCAGTACAGCGCAAGCAACACGTTGACGCTCGCCGACCGGTACACGGCCTTCCCAGTGCCTCCGTCGGGTCAGTACGGTCTCGGGTACGTGGGGGCCGCCAACTGGCCGTTCGCAGCCCCGACATCCACCGGCGCTTTCGACCTGAACGGCAGCGCGGGCGGCACCCTCGCTCAGCCGGTGACGCTGGAAGGTGGTTGGAACACCGCGACCGACGTCGTTGACGGGGCCACCGTGTACACCGGGCGCACACCCCAGGAGTACGGGCACACGGCTGCGCTGTTCGACCTGCAGAACGCTGAGCACGTGGTGATCAAGAACATCGGTGCGATCTACGGGTTTGGACGGTTGATCGACCGCGCCAGGACGATCACGCTCGACCGCTGCCACCTGCCGTACTCTCACAGGGGCGGGGTGAACACGCTGCCGCCGTTGGGCACACCCAGCACTGCAATCAATTGCACGATGAAGAACATGATGGTCCCGAACTACACGTTCGAGTACATCGGGGTGATCGGCAACCTCACGCTTCAGAACTTCTTTGCCAACACGTTCGAAGACCGCAGCCCTCTGCAGTACGTGGAGGTCGAGAACCTGGTGATGGACGCCGCGTACGTGGGCCGCCGCAACAACACGGACGTCTACACCTGGCACTTCTCTGTCCGTGGTGATGCCGAGCTTGCGAACACCACGATCATCTACCCCCCGAGGATCGTCAATCGGTCCAACTTCGGGCGCACGATGACCATCCGCAACCTCTGGACATGGAGTCAGTACGTGTCTCAGGGCTACCGGCTGGTGCCGACACTCCCGGACAGCCGTTGGGACACGATCGTCTACCGTAACAACGGCAGCTACAACGGCGATTGGGCACCCGGCAGCACGACCCTGCCTGCCTCGTGTGACCGCAGGATCGAGTTCAGAGACAACACGAACAGCATCCTCGTGAACGATACGTTGCTGGGCAGCCAGTTCGCGAACACCGAGGCCGCGCAGTTGGTGGGCTCAGTCAAGACGCTGACAGCCGGGTTCTACTCGTTCTCCCTCGCCCCGAACAATAGCAGCACCGGCACCACCCCAGGCCTGCGGGCTTACTCGTATGCCTACCGGTTTCAGCTTGGCGGGAGCAATTTCTCCGATCGCTGGGCTCCTCTGGCGTCTACCGAGCCATCGATCCCACAGGATGTGGACTTCGTGTTCGTGGGCTCAAACGCAGCGGCTATACTGCCCCGCAGTCCTGCCATCTTCTTCAGGTCGGCCCAAGACTACTTCCTGCTCGTCAGCTACTCTTCTGGCTACCCCGGCTCTGCGGTGGCGACCGCCTACGTTGAGGGCGGGAAGAACTACAAGTTCAAGCTCGGATGCCAGTACCGCAACCTATCGATACAGAACAATGCCAGCGGTGCGCCTCCCTGGTACAACGTGTTCTCCGACAACTTTTCGTGCACTGAGCCGGTGGAGCACTTCAAGATCGTGATCCGGGGTCCGGGCGTGGTCGCTGGCGTGGACCTGGTGATCCCGTACTTGGACGGCCCGTACAATGAGTTCTCGAACACCGCCCGCAACGACTGGCGTGATCTGGAGTTCCCGTTCTCGACAATCGCTGAGGGAGAGGTCACAATCTACCTGTATGCGACGTTGAGCAACAACAGCATCGCCGTGATCATCGACAAGGCAGAAGTGGAGCTTGCATGAGCGAGAACAGAATACAGGCGCGTCCGGGCGCGAGCCTGAAGGTCACCGAGAAGGTGGTGGGGCTGGTCCCCGCACCTGCAGCCGTCGAGGCCCCGCCGAAAGAGCCCGAGGCGAAGAAGCCGAAGAAGCGGGTGATCGTGGGCTTCGACGCCGAACAGTTCAATAACCGGAGAATCCTATGTCAGCGTTGAGCAACTACCTTGAGAACAAACTGATCGACGCGCTGTTTCGCAGCGTGCCGTTCACTGGGCCGACCACCGTGTACTTCGGGCTGTTCACTGGCAGTCCGACCGATGTCGGTGGCGGCACCGAGGTCACGGGCGGATCGTATGCACGAGTGGCCGTGGGCGCGAACTCCGGCAACTTCTCGGCCACCAACGCTCCAGATAGCACGAACAGTCCAAGCTCTGGTCAGTCCGGCACGTCGTACAACCTGGTGGACATCCAGTTTCCGGCACCTACAGCCAACTGGGGGCTGATCGTCGCCATGGCTGTTTTCGATGCGCCCACGGGCGGTAACATGCTGGTGTACGGGGCGGTGACTCCGAACAAGACGATCAACAGCGGCGACCTGCCTCCGAAGTGGGCGATCGGCCAGTGGGCCTTGCAGTTGGACAACTGATGGCCGCGCTAACGAACTTCGCTGAGTTGTCGCTCCTGAACTGGATGTTTCGTGGGGCGGCCATGGCGTTCGCGGGCTCGACCGCAGGGGCAGGCTCAGGACCAGCCAACTTCTACGCCGGGCTGTTGACGGTCGCGGCCTCGGACAGCAGCGCAGGCACGGAGGTGGTTGGCGGCTCGTACGCCCGGGCAGCGATCCCGAGTGTCAACGGAAGCTGGAACGTCAACGGGATCACCGGGATTGTCAGCAATGCCCAGGTCGTGGCGTTCCCGGCCCCGACAGCCAACTGGGGTACGTGCGTTGGCTTCGGCTTGTACGACAGCCCCACGGGCGGCAATCTGATCGCCTACAGCCTGTTGACCGAGAGCAAGGTCGTGAACTCCGGGGACGCAGCCCCAGACTTCTCCATCGGAGCACTCTCGTTCCAACTGGACGACTGACCTGCAATTGATTGCACGGTGGACAGCCGGGAGGTAGACTCACGGCTACCGCACAAGGACCACCGATGAAAGTCAAGAAGGACCCGAACGCAGTTCTGGATTACACCTGGAACTGGAGCGCCTGGCTCGGGGCGGACACCATCTTGGCCGCGTCTTTCGAGACCACAGGCGGTCTGGTGGTTGATGCTCAGGTGGTCAACGGCCCTCTGGTCACCGCCTGGGTGTCGGGCGGGACCGCCGAAGAAGGCACGGTTACCTGCCGGATCACCACAGCCGGACTGCCTGCGCGGATCGACGACCGCACCCTGATTTTCCAGATCGTTCAGCGTTAAACTCTCACCCATCATCCACTAGGAGCACTCCATGGCCGCCCTCTCGAACTTCCTCGAAAACAAACTGATCGACTGGCTCCTGCGTGCGCAGGCAATCGGCATCACCGGCGCGTCTGCAGCCGCTGGCACCGGTCCCGTGAACGTCTGGGTCGGGCTGTTCACCGCCAACCCCACGGACGCTGCTGGTGGTACGGAAGTCGCTGGCGGTTCGTACGCTCGCGTTCAGGTGACGTCTGCTCTCACCGCATGGGCGGGTACCCAGGCTGCTGCCTCGACCGTGGCATCCTCGGGCACTGGTGGCACGACCTCGAACAACAACCCGATCACCTTCCCAGCGCCAACCGCAAACTGGGGTGTGATCACCGGCTTCGGCCTGTTCGACGCAGTCACGGGCGGAAACCTGCTGATCTACGGCGCGATCACCCCGAACAAGACGGTGAACAACGGTGACGCGGCTCCTGCGTTCTCGGCTGCCCAGTTGAGCATCCAACTCGACGACTAACCGGCTTGAGTCCCGTCCAGGCTTGTCTTGGCGGGCTCAGCCCGTGTTGAACAAGAACTGAACGGGACTCCCATGGCAATCACCACACGCGACCAACTGATCAACGCTCTGGCGAACAACACGAGCCGGGTCGTCTGGGACAAGGCCTCGCTCGCCAACGCGGCGGCAGGCTTCGTCTTCAGTCTCTGGCGGGCGACCGGTACCCCTGGTCAAGGTGCGATCCCGACCACCGCTGCAACGTGCGTCAACGGCCTGCTCGGGTCCATTGGCTTCACCAACCAGACGCTACCGGTCACCAGCTATTACGCCTGGCAGACGGTCACTGGCGGTAACGCGACAGCCAACGTCGAAATCCACGACCGGCTTGCTCACATGGGCGGTCTGAGCGGAATTGTCACCACCGCACAGGGCGCACTCAGCCTGATCACCAACGATCCCGGGGCTGATCGCCGTGGTGACGCCAACTATTCGGGCATTCAGTGGTGGCTGGAGTGGTACACGGATACCGGCGCAACCGCGTCCAACGCAACCGTGAACGTGACCTACGATGACGCGAGCACTGGTAACCTGGCGGTCATCGCCGTCGGCGGCACTGTGCGTGCTGGCCGGATGCTCCCGCTTATCTCGGCAGTCTCTGGCCGGTTCATTCGCTCGGTCAACAGCGTGACCCTGAGCGCGTCCACCGGCACCGCAGGCAACTTCGGCATCACCGCCACCCGTCCGCGTACGGCTGTCAGCACGTTGCTGGCGAACAAGACCGAGAACTACGATTGGGCTCAGCTTGGCCTGCCTGAGATTCCGAACAACTCCTGCTTGCAGATGGTCATGCTGTGCTCGACCACGAGCACGGGCACGGTGCGTGGACAGGGCAAGATCGCACACGGGTAAGGTATGAGCGTAGAGAACGCCAACCGAGACCTACCTCGCGGCGTTCGCGGGGGCTCGGTCGCCTGGGACCTGGAGCAGTCCGGGACCTTACTGCAGGACGACTACTTTGCGTCGGTTCCTGCGGGTAACGACACGGCCCTCGTAGGCTCTGCCGTTGCCACGGCCACGACCACGGCCAGCCTGACCACCGGCATCCGCCTGGGCAGTGCGGTAGCTGCTGTGGCGGCATCCAGCGGGGCGCTGACGACCAACATCCGCCTGCAATCAAGTGCATCGGCAACCTCAAGCGCATCCGCAGCCTTGAGCGTGGGCGTGGGGTTCACCGCCGCAGCGACCGCGAGTGCGACCGCCACAGGTAACCTGACGACCGCGATCTCCATGCAGGCGGCTGCTCAGGCCGTGGCGTCGGTCAACGCGGTGCTGCGAGTGGGTGTGGCGTTCACCGGGTCTGCCGTGGCGATCGCGAGCACCACCGCGAACTTGACCGTGGGCGTGGTCTTCAACGGCTCGGCTGTGGCCTCGTCCACGACGACAGCCAGCCTGACCACCCAGATCAGCTTCGTCGGCAGTGCACAGGCTACGGCGACAACCACCGCTGAACTGACGGTCGCACCAGGCTTCAGTGCAGCCGCAACGGCGATTGCAAGCGCTATTGCCACGTTGGGCACGCAGATTCGTCTGCAAGCCAGCGTAGCCGCGACCGTGGTCTCCGGGGCTGTTCTGGCAACCCAAGTACGGCTGGTGACCTCGGCCCTCGGCGTTGCCAGCGCTTCCGGATCACTGACGACCCAGGTACGGCTTGCATCTGCTGCGTTGGCAACTGCCACCAGCACTGCAGGCCTTCTTACTGCCATTCGATTGGTGGGCTCTGGCTCGGCAGCCTCGCTGTCCACTGGCTCGTTGCAGACCGCCATCAGCCTCGTTGGCTCTGCCCAGGCGCGGGCAACCGTCATCGCGTCGAATCTCCAGGTCGGCGAGAGCATGCTCGCGTCGGTACAGGCGAAGGCGACCGCCTCCGGCAACCTAACAACCATCGTGCGTCTGGTGGGTTCAGCCCCGGCGATCTCCAGTGCATCGGGAGTGCTGCGGGTCGGAGCGCTCTTCACCTCCACGGCCACGGCCACTGCAGCCGCTACGGCCAACCTCACGGTCGCCACACGCTTCAACGGCACCGCCAGCGCGACCGCCAGTGCCTCCGGCAACCTGACGACCTCTGTCCGGCTGGTGGGAGCGGCCACGGTCACCGCACTGGCATCCGGCGTAATCGCAGGTGCTGCTGCTGAACTGCAATCGATTGCACAGGCTCGGGCAACCGCCACGGGTGTGCTCACGTCCCCAGTGGACCTGGCTGGACAGGCGGCAGCAACCTCGGTCGCCAGCGGTAGCCTGCAGACCTCCATCCAGTTGGCCGGTGTCGCGACCGCGACTGCCCGTGCTCAGGGCAGCCTGCCAGCGCCGTTCGTACCCAACCCTGATCGCATCTGGGTTATTCCGGCTGAAGATCGGACGCTCGAAATCTTGGCCGAGGACCGGACTACCGAAGTCCCGTATGAGGACCGTGTGATCGAAATCCCGTACGAACTGCGGGTTCTCGTGGTCCCGTACGAGGTGCGTACGCTGGTCGTTCAGGCGGACAAGGGCGGTCTGATCGTCTGATCGCGAGCTAGGTGCGGCGATAATCCCTGATCTTCAAGGAGTGGTCATGCGCAGAAAAGTTGTAGACACGATCGTCCCCTCGGGCGGCAACATCGTAACCGCCGATCTCAGTTCAGACGCCTACCAACTGCTGGTCGTTCCTGTGGGAACGGTCACGGTCGAGCGATTCAACGCACGTGACGGGGTGGGCGCTCCGGTCGATCCCCAGCCTGTGAACGATCAGGGTGGCGCGACCCCGATGACCGGCATCGCAGCCGCCGCAACCGTGGCCCAGCGCACGGGCGTCGTCCCCTACCCAGGGTGCTCGGGCTTCAAGGTCTCAGCCGTAGGTGGTTCCTGCCGTGTGGTCATCTTCGGAGTCGAGTGATGACCGGAGAGCACGACCAGCAGCAGCACCCCACCCAACTTACTCCAGCCGAACTACGCATCGTGAGCCTGCGACTTGAAGTACTCCATGGTGATGTTCAGGACATGAGGTCGGTCTTGAAAGACCTGACATCCGCGATCACCAAGCTGGCCCTCATCGAAGAGCGCCAGACGCAGGCTGGACAGGCTCAGGAGCGTGCGTTCACGGCCTTGGAGAAGGTTGAGTCCCGCTTGGCAGCCCTGGAAGCCGATCGGAAGTCGAACAACAAGGCGACCGAGTGGGTGGACAAGGTTCAGTGGCTGGCGCTCGGTGCGCTCGTCATGTACGTCCTCAAGTCAGTTGGAATCATCGGGAGTTGATCATGGGAAACATTGAACGCTTGGCCGGGACGATCTCGGTCGAACTGCTGATCGCTGCGGTGGTCCTCGGGGTACTGTTCGCGTTCTTCGCTGGCATCCTCGTGTGGGCGCAAATCCGCAAGGGCAGCACGTTCGACGTCGGCAACTTCCTGCGGGATGACCAGGGCAAGGAAAGCTCTGGCCGGGCCTTCGGGTTCATCGCGTTGGCTGTTCACTGCTGGTGGGTGGTGACTCTCGTGTTCCAGAAAGAGGCGACGATCGACCACTTTCTGTGGTTCGGCATCATCTGGGCGGGCACGCCAGTGATCACGATCCTCGCTCATCGCTGGGGCGGCAACCTCCCGTTCTCTCAGAACGGCTCGCCTCCGACGCTTCCGCCTCCGGGTGGGTACACCGGACCGGACAACAGGTGAGCCATGGACACCCGGTACTCGATCAGACGCGCCCAGACCCGGAATGCGGCCGAGCGCAACCTCGACGAGTACCGGCTTCGGCAGGACGAGACGGTGATCGAGCTTGAGAAGGCGGTGATCGCTAACCTGATGCTCACCGGCAAAGATTTTCTAACCAAAGGAGTTGATGATGCGAAAGAGCCTGAGAGCGTTGATGGTGGTCGCGGCAGTGGCGATGGCGGGGTCGGTGTTCGCACAGGCAGCCCCCGCGCCGACCGTCGAGTTCCCCGTGTGCTGGCCAAAAGAGATCGGCGGCTCCGGAACCTCGGTGATGCATGAGAGCCTGCAGACGGCCGACGGTGCGATCAAGGGTCAGTTCTGGGGGTGGTGGTGCAAGCTACCGGACGGCAAGGTCCAGCCTTGGCTGGCGGTTCACCGAAATGAGTACGCGTACAACCTGCCGTCCCATGATCCTACGCTCCCGCTGATCGACAAGGTGCGGTTGTACTGGGCTGCGAATGCCAAGCCGTTCGATGCGACGACCCAGCCGTTGGCTGACCTGGCGATGGCCCGGTTACAGGCGATCAAGCCGGTTGCCAGCCAGTACGTGGTCACGCAATTGATTGCAGGGATTCCGAAGACCCCGACTTACACGGTGGTCAACAACGCGTTGGTCTGGAACGCAGAACGCGCTGACTCCGGCGCAGCCTGTGATTGTCAGACCCAGAAGGTGGAGATCAAGGGCCTCACGTACTGCCGCATCCCCGGCCGCACGGTTGTCGCTCAGTGCAAGGTCCGGTGATGCCCGAAGTCCTGTCAGTCAAACAGATCGCGGCGGTTATCGACTGCCCTGAGGCTCGGGCGTTGATCTGGTACACCCCGATCAACCTCGCTCTCCAGAAGTACGAGATCACCACACGGCTTCGACAGGCCGCGTTCTTGTCTCAGATCGCGCACGAGAGTGGCAAGCTCCGTTCGGTGGTCGAGAACCTGAACTACTCGGCGGTCGGCCTGGCCGGCACTTGGCCTTCACGGTACGCGGTGGACCCGAAGGCCCGGAAGAAGCAGCCGAACGAACTGGCGCTCCGTTTGCACCGCAAGCCCGAGCAGATCGCGAACCACACATACGCGAACCGCATGGAGAACGGCCCTCCAGAGTCCGGCGACGGGTGGAAGTACAGGGGCAGAGGTCCGAAACAATGCACCGGAGCCCGCAATTACCGCCTGTACCAGGAGTTCAGCACCCGCCCGGTGTTGAAGAACCCAGACCTGTTGCTTGATCCGGAGATCGGCATGGACGTCGCCGGGTGGTTCTGGGACACCAACAACTGCGGACCCATGGCCGACAGGGGCGACATCAAGGGTGTTACGATCGCGATCAACGGCGGCTTGATCGGCTACGAGGACGGCAACGACTTCGGACTCGACGATCGGGTCGAACTCTACCAAAATGGGTTGATGGTGCTCGCATGAACTTCAGTGACAACGCCTTCAAGCTCGTGGCCGAACTCGACTTCCGCCAGGGCACGATGCACCGCACGTTCTACGATGAACGCGGGCGTCTGGGCGTTGGCTACGGGCACGTGCTGAAGACCGGCGAGAGCGTGAAGGTGCCGATGGCCTCGCACATCGCCGCCGCGTTGCTGCTGGCTGACCTCAAGGACGTCTACGCGTTGATCAAGCCGCGTGTGCAGAACCTGAGCCAGTGCCAGGTGGACGCGGTTGTCGCCTGGGGCTTCTGCGCGATGCAGGGCCGGTGTGAGTCCGGTGACGGCCAGACGTTCGAAGACAGTCGGCTGCTGGAGTACGCACAGGCAGGAAAGGTCCACCTGACGGCCGCCGAGTTCGACAACTGGGCGTCGATCAAAGGGCGCCCGAGCATCCCGCTGTCCCGCCGTCGGCAGTTGGAGCAACTGATGTTCCTTGGCAACTACACCCCGAAAGGCCGGTCATGATTCAAGCTGCGCTCGGCCTGCTGTTGAGCCCCCGGGTGCTCGGGGCCATCGCGGTCGCCGGTGCCTGCTGGTGGGGCTACAACCACGTACAGGGCGTTGGCTACGACCGGGCGGTGGCCGAGTACCAGCCCCAAGTTAAAGCGCTCACAGAGGCTCTTACGAAAGAACGCAAGGAGCGATCAGATGAACAGGCTCTGGCGAAAGCTCGATCGGAGGCCGCGGATGCTGAGTACCGGGCGCGTGAAAAAGAGTTGGAAGCCCAAGTGGCAAAAGCAGGAGAACTTTATGAGAAATCCCAGTCCGAGAACTCGGTTCGTTTGGCTGCTGAGCGTGAACGTGCTGATCGTGCTGTTGCTGCTGCTGGCAGGTTGTCAGACGACCTCAGGCGTTTTGCAGCCGGAGGTTCCGAAGCCGGTGGTGATTCCCTCACCGCCTGCAGTGCGCGTGCCGTTGCCCTCGGGAGCCTACTGGGAGAAACACTCGCAGTCGGTCAACGAGTTCTGCGACGTTCAGCAGAGAACGCAGAAGCTGCTGAGTCAAACGCCGACGCCGTGCGAGCGCTGACCACCGCCTGGCCTGTTGTTGACAAACCGAAGTGACTGTGTTATAATGTAGTACAGGCTGATCCTGGCCTGTAACACAGTTCTTTCAACATGCAATGGAGTGCAATATGGCAAAGACAAAGTCCAAGTACCTTCCCGAGCCCCGAGGCAAGGAAATGCGGTGTGGCATCAAAGTCTCATGGCAGTACTACGAGACTGAGGAGCAGGCCCGGTCAGCCGCCAAGGTGGCGGAACACAACGCAGAAGTGGCCTGGCAACAGGGCTATGACTTCGGGTACCAGACTCCTGGGTCTGTACGTCTGATGGACGATAACCTGCAAGGAGAGTGGGCCAAGTACAGCGGTCTCTGGGAAGTCTGCTTCCCCTGAATGCAATCGATTGCAGTCATCCGGTCTTGACAAACTGGCTGACTGTGTTAAAATCAGGGTTCCAGTGCGTGAGTGAGTGCCTCACGGTCAACGCTGGAACCTTCTTGCACTCGGTAACGGAGTACCTCTATGTCATCTGACTTCCATCATTTCGCGGCGCATGTGCACGCCCGCTTCAAGGCGTTCATCCCAGACAAAATCTACGCGGTCGGCAACGACGGTCAGAAAGTCTGGGAGGCCTACCTCTCGTTCTTCCCCGCAGGCACCGATCCGATCTTCCGGGTGAACACCGAACACACCTGCAGTTGCTGCCGGAACTTCGTGAAGAACCTGGGCGCGGCCGTGATGCTCAAGGACGGTGTGATCCACACGGTCTGGGACAGCGGGCAGACGCTCCCGCACCCGTACAACGTCGTGGCCGAGCGCATGCACCAGTTCGTGCTCTCGCTGCCGTTGAACTCGATCTACCGCACGAACATGCCCAGCTACGGAAATCAGGTGACCAAGGAGTTGCTGGCCGACGGCAAGGTCCACAACTGGAACCACTTCCATGCGACCTTGCCTGCGCTGCTGGTGCACAAAGAGCCGGATGCGATCATCGGTGTGGCGCGTGGTGCCATCCAGGTGGCTGAGCGCGGGCTCAACGAACTCACGATCCAGGCCGTGTACACCGTGCTCGAACTCATGGAGCAGAAGACGCTCTACCGTGGCGAGGAGTTCAAGGACAGCGTGCAGGCCTTCCGTGACCTCAAGCGGGTGTACGACAAGCTCCCGATCACCCAGCAGGAGGTCTTCGCCTGGGAGAACTACAACCTCAAGGGTGCGCAGGTCCGCAACAGCGTGATCGGCACGTTGTTGATCGCCCTCTCCGAGGGTGTGGACACCGAGGATGCGGTCAAAGCCTACGAGGCGAAGGTCGCTCCGGCGAACTACAAGCGTCCGACCGCTCTGATCACCCCGAAGATGGTCGAAGCGGCGATGGCCGAGATCAAGGAACAGGGCCTGGAGACTGCACTCGAACGCCGTCACGCTCGTCTGGCCGACATCAAGATCAACAACGTGCTGTGGGCTGACACCCACGTGAAGCCGACTGCCAAAGGCGGGTTGATGGACGCGCTGATGGAGCAGACGGTGAAAACTCCGGTGAAAGTCACGAAAGACGCCGAGGATGTGTCGATCCACGAGTTCATGCAGAACATCTTGCCGAAAGCCAAGTCGATGGAAGTCCTGTTGACCGGCAAGCACTTGGGCAACTTCGTGAGCCTGACCGCGCCCGTGCACCCAGACTCCGAGCGGCTGTTCAAGTGGGACAACAAGTTCGCCTGGTCATACGACGGCTCGGTCACCGACTCGATCACCGCCAAGGTCAAGGCCGCTGGCGGAAACGTGGACGCGCTCATGCGGTTCAGCCTCGCGTGGTCGAACTTCGATGACCTGGACTTCCACTTGCGTGGCCCGAGCGGTGCTCACGTGTACTTCGGTCGCAAGATCGGGGCGTACGCGCACTTGGATGTTGACATGAATGCCGGGGGTGGCAGCACTCGCACGCCGGTCGAGAACATCGCGCTCTCCCAGCTTCCTGACGGCCTGTACGCGGTCTCGGTCAACCAGTATCATCGGCGCGAGAGCATCGACGTCGGGTACACCGTTCAGTACGCGTACAACGGCCAGATCATCGAGTTGACGTCCGCGAAATCACCTGCGCAGGGCGATTTCGATCAGGTGGTCACGCTCACGGTCAAGAAGGGCGAGGTCGTGGACTTCAAACCCGGCCCGGGGCTCACTGTTGGGGCATCCGAGCAGGACAAGTGGGGGCTGACGACCGAGAACTTCGCACGCGTGAAGACCGTGATGTACAGCCCCAACCACTGGGATGAACAGAACGTGGGCAACCGCCACTGGTTCTTCATCTTGGACGGCTGCAGGAACCCTGACCCGGTTCGCGGCGTCTACAACGAATTCTTGATGCCCGGCATGGAGAAGCACCGCAAGGTCTTCGAAGTCCTGGGTGACAAGACCAAGGCCCCGGTCGCTGACGAACAACTCAGCGGTCTCGGGTTTTCGAGCACCAAGCCGGACAAGTTGACGGTCTTGGTCAAAGGCGACAAGCTGAACAAGCTGGTCAACGTGGTCTTCTGACCGTCCATTCTCACCATCCATCTGGAGTATCAAATGAACATCTTCGAACAAGCCTCCCGTCAGTGCCTCCGCTTCAACAGCATCCGTGGCGCGATCATGGTCGAACACCTGTGGCAGGCACCCCTGCAGTCGAAAGACGGGTTCGATCTCGACACGATCGCCAAGGGCATCGCCAAGGAGATCAAGGAGGCCGACGAGGGCAGCTTCGTGAACACGACCACCAGCCCGGCCAAGGCCGAGAACGAACTCCGTCTGGAGATCGTGAAGTTCGTGATCGCCGACAAGATCGCCGAGCAGAAGGCACGTGAGCAGGCGGTGCAGATCGCTGCCCGCAAGAAGAAGCTCAAGGACGCGCTGGCTCAGAAGCAGGACGCTGCGCTCATGGACATGACGCCCGAGCAGATCGCGGCCGAGATCGAGGCCTTGGGCTCCTGAGCGTCATGGGACGCACAACACTCACGCTGCACCGTCAAGGGCAGTTCAAGGCCGTACTCTCTGGCGACAACCACTGCGGGGTGGCACCCGCTGGACTGTTCGAGCCGCTGACGCTCAAGTACGACTTCCGGGCCGTCTGCAAGCCGACACTCGATGAACGGGGCTTCCTGTTCGAGCAGTTGAACGTGGACAAGCACTTCCAGACCATCCGGGCGATCGACGTCTCCTGCGAAGAACTGGTGGTGCGGGTCGCCGGAGAGTTGATCAAGCTGATCAAGGAAGAACACCCCGGGTGCAAGCTCAAGCGGGTGACGCTGATGATCAGCGCGTCTCCGCACATGGCGGACATGACGTACGACTGGAAGGCCTGACCTTCTGCAATTGATTGCGCTGCCTGGTCTTGACAAACCCGGGCGGCGTGGTTATAATTGTCCAACAGCAAAGGAGTGCATATGGACAAGCAAGACAAGCCGCAAGGCGTTCACCCCGGGATGCGGCCCTACTTCGAGTGGTTCGCCCCTCCCCATGACGAGCAGGCCGCGATCGAGGCCGACCTCGCATACCAACACATGAAAGACTCCGGCGAACTCCACCGCCGTGAGTCCGAGCGTGCCCTCCGCATTCAAGTGCAGGGGCAGCCATGATCACCGCTGACCAAGAACTCATGCTGGAAATGCTTGACCTGATCAAGCGCCAGAAAGAGTGGATCGACGCTGTCCCTCAGGAGACCGTGCTCCCGGCCATGCCTGGGTTCGACGGTGACTGGGCGGCGACGATCATCGGGCAGGCTACCGAGCGTGCAACCGAAATCAAAGAAGGGCGCTTCAAATGACCGACCTGATGATCCTCGGATGGCTCGGCCTGTTCATGGCCTTGACCGCCCTCTACCTATACGGGACGATGCCCAAGTACCGCAAGGTCTTCCTGTGCTTCGCTTTCGGCTACGCCACGCTCGTGGCCTTCTTGCTGGTCGAGGCCTACCATGCCCGGTGACCTTGGATCATTCTTTGACCAGCTTGAAGCCGAGAACCTGAAAAAGGCCAAGGCAGAGATTGCAGCCGAGCAGGCTGACCCGGCATTCCGTGAGCGCGTGCTCAAGCGCATGGCCGAGCGCGAAGCCGAACCCGACCCCGTGATCGAACCCGAAGAACCAGAAGAGGACGATGATGAGCATAATGAGTGAAATCGATCAGACGATCGAAGAAGTGGCTGAGCGGATTGCCGAGTTCATCCCGCAGTACCCGGAGATCATGACGCTCGACAGCCCCTGGGGGTTGCTGACGCTCCCGGGCGTGGACTTCGACGACATCGGGCCGTCTCTCGGCCAGGTGACCGCTGGCTTGGAACGTGCTCAGGCGCGTGCCCGTCGATGACCCGCAAGAAGGGCATGCCCGACCCGTCGCACCTGCTGGTGGCCGAGAAGCGCTGCCGAGAGTGCCTGTACTCGCCGACGAAGATCGTGAGCGGTGAGCGCAAGCAGCAGGTGATCGAGTCCTGCCACCGCAGCGGCACGTACTTCGTGTGCCACAAGGGCTCGATGACCGGCAACAACCAACTCTGCTGCCGAGGCTTCTACGACAATGAGGACACGATGTTCCTGCGGTTGGCGCGTGCGCTCAAGCGCGTGAAGTTCATCCCAGTGCCTAACACCGACTCGGAGAGCCAGATTGAACCCCAAGTACCTGCGAAGTAACTGGCCGAAGCCCGGACTTCCGGTGTGGCCGCATCCACAGACTGGCCCGTTCTGCGTGAACCCTGAGTGTCCGTTCCACGAGAGCATCGTGCCCGACACGTGGTTCGAAATGAACGTGGTTATCGGAGGCCCTACGGGCTACGGACCACTGACGGCCTCTGCCCCTTACAAGTCAGAGCAGACCAAAGTACACCGTGCGATCGTTCCGTACGCGGTGCCAGAGAAGACTCCACCGATCTGGCCTCACCTATCCAACCACATAGAATTTGTGGTCCCGCTCTGCAGCGAGTGCCTGGAAGTCCCTCAATTCACACAACAAGGCGTTGACTATGTTCTCGACGGCGATTGAAGGCCGGATTCCGATGATCCAGGTGAAGACCGATGACACGGTGCACTTGGACGCCGTGCTCACCGCCTGGAGCCCGAGTGGCAAGATCATGCACATCAACGAGCCGTTGAACAGCATCCAGTTGTCGGCGAACACGCTCTTCTGGACTTCGAATGACAAGCTGGCGACCCCGGAGTTCTGGACGGCGCTGAAGAACAAGCACCGGACGCTCCTGTTCGTCAACTGCAAGCCCGGGATGATGGCGATGGACTGCGGCTGGCTGCTGCCCAAGCCCGAGCAACTGGGTGAGTTGGTCGAGGAATACACGGACGATCATCAGGTGTACCGGCTGGTCAAGGGCATGAGCTTGAAGGCCACGGACGAACTGATGATGCTGGTCAAGGCCCGGAGCAAGCAGGTGAACCGGAAGACCGTGCGGGCTCTCCGTCTGGAAATGGGACAGAGCATCCAAGGCCTGTACTCGCTGGACACCGACTACGACTACTACGAGCCGCTACCCGAGCTTGTACAGTGGCTGGCGAAGAACCGGCCGTACCTGCTGAACGAGGATGCTCCGGCTGTGCTGGTTCCCCGGGGCCTGATGTTTCATGGTGCACCCGGCACCGGTAAGACGCTGGCCGCCCGGTACCTGGCGCGGAGCCTCGACATCCCACTCTACCGCCTGGACACGGCGACCACGCTTACCAAGTACATCGGCGAGTCTGAAGGCCGGTTGGCTCAGGCGCTTGCGCAGGTGGACCGCGAGAGCCCGTGCGTGCTGCTGATCGACGAGGTGGAGAAGGTGTTCTCCGTCGATGGTGAGTCCAGCGTGATCCAGCGCATGCTCACCCAGTTTCTGTGGTGGCTGCAAGAGCACAAGTCGAGGGTGATCACGGTCATGACCTGCAATCGATTGCAGTTGGTGCCGCCCGAACTCTACCGATCCGGACGCGTGGACAAAGTGTTCGAGATTCCGAAGATGCCCCCGAAAGAGGCGGTGCTCTTCGCTCAACGACTGCTGACTGAGACGATGAAGCTCAACGGCAAGAAACCGAAGCTCAAGCAGTTGGACAGTCTTCAAGCGCTGTCGGACATGCCGCAGACGAACGGCTGGTCAGCGGCTGAGGTGAGTGCGTACGTGCTGGAGCAGATCAAGGCCCACGATTGGCTTGGCCTTGACAAACCCGCCTGACTTAGTTAAAATAATGGCTTAGATCGAGCCTCAACGTCCACAACAAGGAGTGTCACATGGACCTATCAATCCCCGGTATCACCGGACCAAAGATGATCACCGGCCAGACCGGGCAGTACTGGGAGTACGCGAAGTCTGCTGAGTGTTCCATCTACCTGAAACTCAACTTCGAGCCCCTTGCGTGGGTGATCGATGGCAATCAGGGGACGATCGACAGTCTGCGCGTGAACGTGCTGTACTTCGGTCCGCAGTTCGACCTCCCGGCCCCGTACCTGCACCTGGACAGCCGTCCGTACGTGATCGACGGCGAGAAGGTCGGAGGCAACTTGATCGGCAAGCTCTGGGTGCCCCTCGGCCAGTTCAACAAGGCGATGCCAGCTATGTACGCGGCGGCCAAGCTCCACGGCATTCCCGAGGTCGTGGCCTCGCTCGCCCCGGTGGTCGCCGCGTGCGGTGCGAAGATCGTGATCGAACTCTCGACGTTGTTCGAGGTCATGTCCGAAGGCCTGGACAAGGAGCCGGTCGATATCAAGGACTACACGCCGCTCGTGTGCGAGCAGTACAACATGCACTTGCAGAAGGTGCGTGACGACGTGAAAGAGATCATCAAGGCCAAGGCGCTGAAGTCCGCTGGCCCCACCGAATAACCGCTGGCAGTCGGACACTGTCATTCTTCCCTCTAGGAGCTACCTATGCAAATCGAACCCGCTGTCAGCAGCGAGCCGGTGTTCATCGACGGCATCAGCACGACGCTCTCGTACGTGATCATGGCGGTCAAGCGCGGTCCGCAGTACAACTGTGTGTGCCTGCGCAACAACGGCACCCTGAAGTTCTATCCGAACTACGAGTTCTGGGGCGTCACCCGCAGTCAATTGCACGACCTCGGCCTGACCGACACCTACCAGCGTGGCCCCTACCAGGGTGTGCACGGTGCGCAGACCGAGCCGATCGCCAAGCTGCTGAAGATTCTGCGTCTCCAGCGCGGTACGGTGGTCGTCAACGACGAGCAGATGGTCGGCGTGTTCGGCACCTCGCAGACTGTGCGCAACCGCAGCCGCCTGCTCCACTCGGCCTCCCGTGGGCACGCTCCCCGTGCGCTGCCGACGATCGAAGAACTGCAGAAGATCGGGTTCACCGCCGAAGGCCCGATGCCCACGTTGGCCCTGGCGTTCGAACCCGCCGATGCCTGACGGCGTCCTGTTCAGACCGGAGTACGTTGATCTGCTTGACGGCGATCACGTCTCCGCGCTGATGCTCAGCCAGATCGTCTACTGGTGCTCTCCGGGTAAGAACGGCAAGAGCCGCCTTCGTGCGTTCATGCGCGGAAAGCTCTGCTTGGTCAAGAGCCATCAGGACTGGTGGGATGAGCTTCGGCTCACCCGCCGTCAAACCAACCGCTGCCTGGACGTTCTCCGGGCAAAGAACTTTGTAGTCACGGAAGTCCACAAATGGCAGGGAAAACCGACGGTCCACCTGACGCTTCAGAAGAGCGTGCTCGACCTCGCCCTCGCTGGTTTGCACTCTACGGTGCAGACCGTTTGCACCACCGCGTGCATTCCCATTGCACCTACAAGTGCAAACGGTTTGCACCCAGACGTGCAATGCCTAACAGAGACTACTACAGAGACTACAACAGAGAGTACTAACGCGATCGACTTCGTCGAGTCGCAGGAGGAACCGACCATGGCTACAGCGCAAGAGATTCTCGAAGGCCTGAACAAGAAGGCAACTGCCCCTGTGAGCGGGACGAACACCATGGCGCTGGTCTTCCAATGGAAGAAGCAGGTGGGGCTGGTCAACGAAGGCCAGTTTGTGAAGCCGTTGACCCAGAAGGAAGTCGGCCAGTTGAAGCAGGTGTACGGCCTGCTGGGCGAGAAGGCGATCCCGCTGCTGGAGTTCGTTATCCCGAACTGGCAGAAGTTCGCCCAGGAGGTGCAGATGAGCAAGGGCCTGCAGGTGTTCCTGAATCCGGACACCGGGTTTCTGCTCAAGCACCTGGAGACCGCAGTGCAATTGAGTGCGCAGAAATCCGCACCGGTTGTGCAGGTCGCGCCGACCGTCATCAAACCAGTGGTGGACGTCCCGGTCAAAGCCGAGGAGAATCCTGACCTCGCCACAGAGGATGATGTGCAGGCCACCCTGGACGCTCTGAAGGCACTGAAAGGTAAATCATGATCACCGAAACGCCGGTGTCCGTGCTGGACAGCGTGCGACATGCCCGACTGCTGCAGGACATGGAGCACGTGTGCGCGGTCGCGAACGTGCCGAAGACGTTCGTTCATCAGTCGATGAAGGGCTTCTGCGATAGCCAAGAGATCGACTACATCGTGAACTTCCGGGTTTACCGGGAGAGCTACGCGGGTATGCTGCTGGTCGGCCGCTCGAACGTGGACACCCGTTGCATGGCGATGGTCGGTGCGCTGGTTCGCAACTTCATCGACGCCCGGATGGTCCCGCTGAACACGTTGCTCGACAGCATGGACAGCAGTGTGGTGCCCGACCCGACGGTCATGGTCATCCCCAACCTGTTCGTGCAGACGATCGGCAAAGCCCTGCCCGCCTGGAAAATCCAGAGCGTGTACGACCTACTCCTTAGCCGGTTCACCGCCAACCGTCCGACGATCGTCGCGGTGGAGAGCATGACCGGACTCCAGCAGGCTTACGGCCTGTCATTCGCTGAACACCTGAAGAACCACTACAAGACATCACCATGAGTTCATTCGATAGACCGTGGCTGGTTGGCAACCAGAACGGTGTCACGCATGGAATGAGCCACACTGGAACCTACAAGTCTTGGAGGGCGATGATGCAGAGGTGCGGGCACTGGAAAGGCCGCGATCATGCCCACAAGAGCAACAGCATCACCGTCTGTGAGCGCTGGCAAAAGTTTGAGAACTTCTTTGAAGACATGGGAGAGCGGCCACAAGGTAAGACCTTGGACCGCTACCCGAATCAGTCTGGCAACTACGAGCCTGGCAACTGCAGGTGGGCGACCCTACAAGAGCAACAACGGAATATGAAGTCCAACCGTTTACTCACTTTTGATGGCCGCACCCAGTGCTTGAAAGCCTGGGCAGAAGAACTAAAGATTACGCCAGAGGCAATAAACATGAGACTTCGTAAGTTGGGCTGGTCGATCGAAAAGGCGTTGTCCACGGGGGCAGTAAAATGAGCAGCTTCGGAATTGGCTATAAGTGCATCAAGGCCATGTGCACCCAGGGAACGGCACTCACTTGGTACAAGGCGAAATTCGTCCCGGATATGTTCAGGCCGGGAGAACTCGAAATGTTCGAGTGGGTGAACACCCACGTGCAGAAACACCACGCGCTGCCCGCGCTGGAAACGCTGTCTGGCAAGTTCCCGGACATTCAGCAGTTTCCTACGCCGGAGCCGCCAAGCTACTACGTGGAGCACCTGGAGAACAGGCTCTACTACGAGAAGATCAACGCAGCGAACATCGAGAGTCAGTCGCTGTTGAAGGAGAACCAAGGGAATATCGCGGGCGCGAAGAAGGCCCTGCAGGATGCTCTCGCGTACATCACGGTCCACGAGTACCGGATGAAGATCGTGAACCTGGCCCAAGAGGGTCCGGAAATGATCTTGAAGTCGTACCACAACGTGATGCTGGCCGAGAACGTGGGTCAGTTCGGATGGCCGTACATGGACGAGAGCACGGGAGGGCTCATGCCGGGCGACGTCGTGACGTTCATCGGAAGACCTGCGGCTGGCAAGACCTGGAAAGTCCTGTACTCGGCGCTCCATAACTGGCGGCAGGGCAAGCGGGTGCTCGTGGTTTCCATGGAAATGGCACCGCTGCCGCTGGTCCAGCGCTTGACCGCGATGTACACGCACTCGAACATCAGCCAGTTGAAGGTCGGCGGATTCTCGACTCAGTCGTACAAGAAGTTCTCGGCCTCGCTCCTGCAGATGTCCCAGGAGAACGACGGGTTCTTCGTAGTCGATGGCAACCTCGCGGCCTCGCCCGAGGACGTGTACACGCTGGCCGTGCAGTTGAAGTGCGATCAGGTGTACATCGACGGCGCGTACCTGATGCGGCACAAGAATCCCAAGCTCGACCGGTACACGCGGGTGGCCGAGAACGCGGAGACGATCAAGCGCGTGACTTCGGAAGCGGGCGTGCCGACGGTCGCCAGTTACCAGTTTGCGCGGACGGCGACCAAGGACAAGAAGAAGGGAGAACTCGCTGGCCTGGATGACATCGGCTACTCGGACGTCATCGGGCAGGTGAGCACGATCTCCCTCGGCCTCTTCCAAGACGACTCGGTTGAGACCATGGAAGGCCGGATCATCCGGGTGCTCAAGGGACGGAACGGCGAGATCGGCCAGTTCAAAATCCACTGGAACTTCGCCATAATGGATTTCAGTCAGGTGATCGAGACACCAGAGACCGAGAAGGGTGAACTCGACTATATTTGACAAACTATGCGTTTGAGGTATAATGTTAGTAACCCCCAAAGGAGTGACCCATGGCAATCAAGATCAATGTCCCCGCAGTTCTCGCCCAGGCAGAGGAACTCGCGTCCAAGCCGGTGAAAGCCGGTTCGTTTCTCAAACAGAAGTTGGCTGAGAAGGCGGCAGAGCCTGCTGAAGAACAGAAGTTGCCGGTGACCGAGCACAAGGGCGTAGCCAAAGTCCAGGTCTCGAACGAGATCACGGCGATGGTCAACGAGCTTGTGCAATTGGACACGCACATGAAGTCCGTGCAGGCGTACGACACGATCAAGCGGATCGACGAGATCAAGAAGCTGCTGAGCGCGGCCGCCAAGGACATGCCACCCGAAGTCCAGGCGGTGTTCGAAGGCGATGACGGCACGATCGTGTTCTCCGAAGCCCGTGTGGAATCGAAGATCACGGACAAGCCAGGGCTGATCAAGCTCATGGGCAGTGACGTCTACATGCAGGCGAGTTCGATCACGCTCGGCGAGGCCAAGAAGTACCTGAGCGAACTGGAGTTGCAGAAGGTGACGACCACGGGCTTCGGCTCGCGCACCCTCAAGGCGGTGATCGCCAAACCCGGAGCCTGACATGGGCACGCCGATCAGCGCGAACGACCAGGCGAAAGACCTGGCGCTGCTGGAGAGCCAACTGCAATCAGTTGCAGAGCTTGCGGTGGCCCAGGCCGAGCAGATCAAGGAACTCATGCAGTTCACGACCGACGTCACGAACGTGCTGAAGAAGCAACACCAGCGCATGGACGTCCTGCGACAGAGGGTCATGGACCAGACAGCCGCGCTGTACACGCTGACTCAGCATCACGTGATGACCACTGACTTGATGCAGCAGGCTAAGTACAAGGTGGAAAGCTACCACCCTCCGAGCTACAGCGACATCCCGTACATGGGTGCGCCGGACCTGCAGCCGGTCAAGCCGATGAAGCTCGACATCAAGACCCCGGTCATGGACTACCACGAGGAACTGCTGAAGCAGACGATGGTCACTTCTGGGCTGTCGGGCTCGACCGCGAATCTGGCGGACATGATTGTCAGCATCGACAAGGCCACAACCGCTGGCAGCGGCATGAACGCCGTGATGTTCACCACCAAGAAGGGCCAAGGCCTGGGCAAGATCACGGACTTGAAGTTCAAGGACCAGATTAAAGACCTGACGTTCAGCGGGGACTACGAGGGCAAGATGGACCTTGGCAGCTTCTCGATCAGCCAAGTGCAGGAGTTCATGGAGGTCAAGACCCTCGGCGATCCGGTCGTCCAGATGGTTCCAGTGTCTTCCAGCACCACAATCAAGCCGACGGGCAGCCTATGACCGACGCACACTTCCCCGACCACCCTGGGCGCAAGCCTGTCCTAACACCAGAACAGCAGATCGAGCAGCTTGAGACCAGACTGCAGGCTGCCCTGGTGCGGATCGAGAAGCTGGAGTTCTCGCACGAGAATCTCTGGACGGCTGTCGGCATTCTGCGGAACAAGGGCGGATGAACCTCGACCAGGCCAAAGCGTTGATCGTCGCCCTCGGGGGCAAGGTAGCGAGCACAAGTGGAACCTGGGTACGGGCACCGTGTGTGCTCGCCCCCTACACCCACAAGAGCGGCAAGGACTCGAACCCGAGCTTCGGGATCGCGTGCGAGCAGGGCAAGCCAGGGCGGTTCCACTGCTTCACCTGTGAGTCAGGCAGCCTGAGCAAGCTGCTGCAGATCGTGGAAATGGGGATCGTCCAGCAGCCCGGCAAGTTCAAGGGCGACCTGACAAAAGCCCGGGAGATCGTCGAGCAGGAGGAAGTGGACCTGCCGACGCTTCCCGCGTACTCCGAGTTCGATCAGGGCGAGCACAAGCAGTTTGAAGCCTTCCCCGAGTACTGGCTGGAGACCTACCCGCCGATCGACCACTACGTTCGAGCCCGGCAGTACTGGGAGTACCGGCAGTTCACGCCCGAGGAGGCGGTGAAGTTCGATGTACGGTACGACAAAGACGGTGACCGGCTGGTGTTCCCGTATCGCGACGTCTTCGGTCGGCTGGCAGGTGGACGGGGCAGGGGCATCGAGTTCCCTGGGGAGTCGCACTGGTCAGCCCACCACGATTACACGTGGAACAAGGTGAACAACGCGAGCAAGTGCTGGTACAACGAGCCGGTTCTCGACAGCCCCGGCCCTGTTCTGGTGGTCGAGGGCCAGTTCGATCTGATTCGTACGGTCAGGGTGTTCGAGCGGACGATCGCCAACCTCACGGCCAAGCCGGTGCTCGACAAGGTGATCAAGCTCACGCAGATCGAGGGAGCAGTGCTGATGCTCGACGGCGATCAACCTGGGCGGGATGCGACGAAGAAGTTCTGCGAGTTGCACGCGGTGATGAAGATACCGACGGCCTGCATTTACCTGCCGTACGACCCTGAGAAGAACGTGAAGAGCGATCCGGACAAGCTAGGCGAAGAGTGGATCAAGGAGGCCCTGACCAATATGGGGCTGATCGATTGACATACCGATTTTGCATAGTTAAAATACGTTCCGAGCATAGTGCTCATATCTAGTCCAGAGACGGACATCAAGGAGCCCATCATGGGTGTGAATTGGATGAAGACCGGCGCAGAAAGCGCTAAAGTGGCAGAGCAGGATGCCCAGGAGAAGAAAGCCTGGCAGGAAGCGCAGGGCAGCACCTGGCGTTTCTTCTTGAAGGAAGGAGAAGAGGCACGTATCACGTTCGTGGACGGTGATCTGGTGGACAGCGAAGTTGGCAAAATCCTTGGCCCACCACGCTACTACGAGCACAACCTGCAGATCAACGGCAAGTGGGGCAACACCTTCGTTTGTCCGGAGAAGACGATGCCGGGCTCGGGCTACCACTGCCCGATCTGTGCAGCGGGTGACCGGGCGTCGTTGGTCGCGCTGTTCACGATCATCGACCACCGCGAGTTCAAGGGCAAGAACGACAAGGTGTACAAGGACAGCAAGCGACTCGTGGTCGCCAAGCCCAACACCATGGAAATCTTGACCAAGATCGCGCTGAAGCGTGGTGGTCTGGCAGGCTGCACGTTCGACGTCAGTCGCATGGGCGAGAACAGCGCGGCAATCGGCAGCATATTCGACTTCGTCGAGAAGAACGAGATCAACGAACTCCAGGCGGCGTTCACCGAGGAGATTGAGGTCAACGGCAAGAAGGCCGTGGTCTCGAAGTTCACCCCGGTGGAGTACGACAAAGAGATCGTGTTCCGTTCGCCCGAAGAACTGGTGGCCCTCGGCGTCGGCAAACCCGTGATCAGCGGTGCAGGCACTGGCATGGTCAACCCTGGTGGTCAGCCGTCCAAAGGCGGCTCCGTCTTGGGTGGCAAGAGCAACTACGCGGCCAACCTGTAACCTAATGGCCCGGGGGCTCACGCTCCCGGGTTCCCAATGAAACTCAACATCAATCCAGTAGCCTTCGGTGCCAGCGCATGGGTGCCCGCCAACGAGGAGACACTGGACATCCTGACGAAGACCGACAAGTTTGGTGAAGAATACAAGCTCTTCCGCTGGACAGAAGGCCAGAAGTACCTTGAGGTCGCACGTGGCCTCGTGAGCAGAGCGCAGGCCGAGAACGATCACACGGTCGTCCACCCGCCAGTGCAATCAATTGCAGTCAAGCCTCCCCGGAACGAAGATCAGGCCTCGTGCATCGAGAAGTCCTACAAGTTCCTGAGTGCAGGCATCGATCACATTGTTGAAGCCCCGACCGGCTTCGGCAAAACCTACCTCGGATGCGCGGTCGCCGGGTTGCTCGGCCAGCCGACGCTGATCATCGTCACCAAGAACGATCTGGTGGAGGGCTGGCACAAGACGCTGGTGCACCTGATGGGCATCCCCGCCAACCAGATCGGGCACATCCAGCAAGACAAGTGCGTGTACAAGGGCTGTCGGTTCGTGATCGCGATGATCCACTCGCTGGTTGAGCGCGAGTATCCGGCCGATATGTACAACTACTTCGGTCTGGTGATCTTCGACGAGGTTCACCGGTTGGGCAGCGAGTATTTCGAGAACGTCTGCTACAAGCTGCCCGCCCGCCACCGCCTGGGCCTGAGCGCCACCCCTACCCGGGCCGACGGCCGCGACTCGCTTTTCAAGCTCCACATCGGTCCGATCCTTGTGCGCGGCACCTGGATTCCCATGAGCCCGAAGGTGCTGATGAAGAAGACCGGCTGGAAGGTCCCGATGGTCAACCGCCGTGACCCAGAGACCGGCAAGTGGGCGCGGGTGCCCATGGAGGTCGTTCCCGGGCGTCTGGGCGCGGTCGTCAAGGCGCTGGCTGCCGACGTCCCACGGAACACCGAGATCGCGGACATGGCCTACCAGTCGTACCTGGCCGGACGCACGGTCCTGATCCTCTCGGACCTGATAGACGACCACCTGAAGCTGCTTTTCCACTACATTACGCACGCCGGTGTGTCGGGAGAGCATATTGGGTGGTACACTGGCCGACAGAAGCAGGCTGAGCTTGAAATCGCGAAAAAGGCACGTATTGTGCTGGCAACCTACGCGATGACAGCCGAGGGCACGGACGTCCCCCACTGGGATACGCTGATCCTCGCCACGCCCAAGGCCAACGTCAAACAGGCGGTCGGTCGAGTGCTTCGGTTCGTGGACGAGAAGAAGCAGCCGGTGGTCTTCGACCTCGTTGACAATCACAAGATGTTTGAGACCTTCTACTTTTCAAGGCTCAAGCAGTACTATTCCCTCAAAGCAGAGATCGTGGAGGTCTGATCGTGGCTGATGACTCATTCAAGAAGTGGTACACGGAGAACCGTGACCGACTGGCAGAGACCCGGCGCAAGCGGTACGCGGAGGACGCGACCTACCGTGAGCAGGTGAAGGCCCGGTCGGCGGATGCCCGTGACCGCAAGCGTGCCGAGACCCCGAAGGTCGGGCTCACTGGCCTGTCGATCGCCGAGGTCTGCGAGAGCCTGGACATCAGCGAGTGGACGCTCAACAGTTGGCGCAACCGTGGGTACTATCCAGAGCCTCGCAAAGAAGGCCAGAGACCTGTGTTCACCTACGACCAGCTTACGCTGCTGCAACTCATCCGTGAGTTCTTCCAGACCCACCCGCGCCGCGTGGCCGGGCTCCATCGCGAGGAACTTGGTGTTCTCGTGGACGTTATTCACCACAATTGGAAAAAGGACTGATCATGGCGATCCAGATCAAGAAAGCGCTGAGCCCCGCCGCTCCCTCAGCGTTGATCAAGCAGAACAAGTACGCGAAGCACCTGATGAGCCCGGCCCCCACGCATAAGGCCGAGCAGGTGGTTGGCACGATGACCACGCAGAAGACCGCTTCGGGTGTCGTGGTCTCCGAGGGCGCTGAGCAGGAACTGGTGCACCCCGGGATGATCGTGCAGCCCTCGAACGCCTGCAAGGTCAAAGTCGGTGGCAGCCGGACGATCAACACCGGAAACTACGAGAGCGTGAAGATCAACGTCGAGATCGAAATGGTGACCGTCAAAGAGGCGATCGAAGAGACGTATGAGTTCTGCACCGAATGGGTGAGCGAAAAACTGGCGAAAGCCGTCAAAGGGGTTTAAGCATGGGTGTACAGATCAAGGGCGCGGCTGCGGCTCCAGCGCCTGCCAAGCCAGTGCAATCAATTGCGGAGGCGGCCCCCGTGGTCAAGCCTCAGAAAGCCGAGCCGAGTGAGTTGGCAGAGACGATGAAGACGATAAAGAAGACACTTGGAGAGAAGTCGATCGTCCGTGGCTCGGAGATTCCGATGCCCAAGCGCTTGCCTACCGGCGTGTTCGAGTTCGACCTTGCAACCGGTGGCGGCTTCCCCGAGAACCGGTACTCGATCGTCTACGGCCCCGAGTCGTCGGGCAAGACCAACATCGTGTACAAGGCGATCGCCCAGGCTCAGCGCCGTCCGCCGCCCTGCAACAAGGCTGTGTTCGTGGACCTTGAGGGTACGTTCAGCGCTGAATGGGCGATGATGTTCGGTGTTGATGTGGACGCGTTGATCGTCGCCAAGCCATCGTACGGTGAGCAGGCGGTGGACATGATCGATGCGCTGGTACGGGCGTCCGACGTCGCGTTCCTGGCCGTGGACTCGATCGCCGTGATGATCGCAGCCAGAGAAGTCGCAGGTTCGACAGAGAAGGCGGACGTCGGCACGAGCGCGTTGCTGATCAAGCGGCTGTCGAACAAGCTGGCGATCGCACTTTCGGAAGAGCAGAAGCGTGACCACAACGTGGCGGTGGTGCTGCTGAACCAGACCCGGTTCAAGATCGGCGTGATGTTCGGCGACCCCGAGACCATGCCGGGCGGGCAGACCGTGAAGTTCAACGCCAGCTTGATCGTCCGCATCTACGGCAAGAACGAGACGGTGAAGGAGATCAGCAGCAACATCCCGGCGTTCAAAGAGACGACGATGACGATCAAGAAGGCGAAGATCGGTATCGTGCAGGCGGCCACCAAGTACAGCATGTGCATGCTCGAACACGACGGGCTGAGCGTGGGCGATACCGACAGCTTCAACGCGGTCAAGGGCTACCTCCAGGCCAGCGGCCACCTGAAGAAGGTCGAAGGTTCCAAAGGTGGTTGGGAGTTGTTGGGCAAGGTCTGGCCCACGCTGTCTGTGCTGCAAGACACCTACCGGGCCGAGAACGAGTTCGCGAACCAACTGCACGAGATCATCGTCAAGAGCCAGAGCTTCACACTCGTCGAGGCTCAGTCGTTGGTCGAGCCCCAGGGCGAGCAGCCAGTTGAAGGAGCGCCAGTTGGCTGACCCAAACCCTTTCCGCGCCGCCCGCCCTAAGGTGGACAACGCGCACGGCAAGCTCTACGAGGCACGGGCTGCCAAGTCCCTCGGGGCCAGGCTCACGCCGAACTCCGGGGCGATGGCGAGTGCCAAAGGGGATATGAGCACCGCCGAGTTCTTGTTCGAGAGCAAAGTCACTGTAGACTCCAGCCTCTCGGTCAAACTCGCGTGGCTGGTGAAGATCAGCGAGGAGGCTCAGGCGAAGGCCAAGCGTCCCGGGCTGATCATCGCGTTCGTCCACCCAGACGGCCGACCCAAGCCCAACTGCGAGAGCGAGTGGGTGTGTATGCCGATGGCTGTATTTCAAGAACTGACAGAGAAATGATCAAATTTATCCAAGATGCAGTCAATCAGAAGCCTGAGAAGAAGGACCTGATCATGCTGCTGACCAAGAACTTGGCCCGGTACTGGCCTGAGCGTTCGCACAAGACCGTCCACTGCTCGGACGTCACGAAGGAGAGCTTCTGTGGCCGCCAATTTAGACTCCTCGACGTCCTGGATAAGAAGCGCCCTGACCAGTACATCGCAGCCGGTCTCAAGGCTACGTTCGACGTCGGTAATGCCACCGCAGACCTCGTCTGCAACCGTTGGGCCGGCGATCACGCTCTCGGTCACTGGGAGTGCGACTCTTGCGGCGACCAGAAGTACTGGACGAACAAGCCCGGCCAGGGGTGCGCGAAGATGGGCAAGTGCGCGTGGAAGTACAAGGAAGTAGGCTTCCAGCACCAGCCGAGCAAGCTCCATGGCTCGATCGATCTGATGGTCAACCTCGGCCAGACTAAAGCCACGGCCATCGAGTTGAAGATCATCAAGGCCGACGACTTTGACAAGCTCGCGGCTCCCATGGGCGAACACCGTGCACGCACGCGCCTGTACATGCGGGTGATCCGTGAGTCCGACAGCCCGTACAAGCAGTTCGTGGACACCCAGCACGCGAAGGTCCTGTACGTCAGCCGTGGCTTCGGAAAGAAGAGCCTGGACGCGCAGAACCAGATCGTGCCGTTCAAGGAGTTCGACGTCGAGGCCGATGACGAGTCGGTGCAGCCGTACATCGACCGCGCCCAGGCCGTGCAGACCTCCCGAGAACAGCAGACGATGCTGCACCGGCTCTGCGTAGGCCCCGGCGATCCGCGTGCCAAGGGCTGCCCGGTAAAGACCGAGTGCTTTTCTGGGGCGTTCGGATGAACTACACGGTACTCGGCGTCGATCCGAGCACGAAGACCGGTCTGGCGTTCATCGATGGCACGGAGGTCTCGACCTCGGTAATCCAGTACGAGAAGATGAAGGGCATGCAACGGATTGCACTCTTGCAGAGTGAGTTCGAAGAGCGGCTTTACAAGTGGAATCCCGGGGTTGTCGTGGTCGAGGGCTACGGGTTCGCCAACAAGTTCACCCTCTCGCTGATGGTCGAAATCGGGTGCGCTTACAGATTGGTTTTGCACAAATCAGGGATTCCCTGGTACTATGTGCCCCCTACGGTGCTCAAGAAGTACGCCGTGGGCAATGGAGCAGCGAAGAAGCCGCAGGTCGCGGCTGCTGTAAAGGACCGTTGGGGCTTCAACTCCCCTTCGGATGATGTGGTTGACGCGTACGTTCTAGCCAAGATCGGCCAAGAACTGAGCGTTTCAGGGGTCTCAACAGACCTAAAAGGGGTTGAGCGTGGTTGAGTTTTTTCAAGGAGCATTTTATGGATAACGCCCAGTACCGCAAGAACGTGATGAAGACCTTGAGCATCGGGCCAGCCAAGCTCGGCCTGCGACAGGTCACCCGCAAGACCCCACGCATGAACGTGTTCAATGCCGTTGTGGGGATTGCAACTGAGACCATGGAGTTGGCAAAGGGCCTCAGCCCCTACCTCTCCGGTGCCTCGCAGTTGACGGAGCCGATGAAGATCAACGCCTTCGAAGAATCTGGTGACATCGGCTACTACGTGACCGTGGCCGCCAAGTTCCTGAAGGTCAAGCTCCCCGGCTCCGGCAAGAAGTCCAAGCTCAAAGGCATGACCCGCACTGAAGCGGTCCTGCAGATGAACGGCCTGGCTGGCGACATGCTCGATCTTGCCAAGAAGTTCATGTACGGCCCGAAGATGGTCAAGACCGGTGAGAAGACCGTGACCAAGAAGTCCGTGGTGCTGGACGCCATTGGTCTGAAGGTGGTCGAGAGCACGGACGCCGCTGGCAAACCCGTGTACAAGTACCAGAAGGTCACCAGCACCGTGGACGTCATGGGCATCGATCAGGCGGCTACCGAAGCGCTGTTCGCTGAACGTGAAGCCAAGATCAAGGACCTGCTGGAACAGTTCGCGCCGCTCTATTGGGCGTTCGTGTACGAGACCTTCGGTGTGCCGCCTGCGAACGTGTTCGTCGGCAACATCGCGAAGCTCAGCCAGCGTTACGGTGAAGGGTATTTCGAACTGTCCGAAGCCGAGCACCGGGACACCGATGCCGAGATCGAGGCAATGAGCGGGGCGGCAGCAGCAGTGGCGGCGTGATGCAATTGATTGCGCCATATTGACAAACCAAACGGGCCGGGCTATAATTGACAGTCAGGCCCCCTTCAACATCAGGAGTATTTCATGAGCGAAGACCAAGCAGCAGCCGCAACCGACGGCGCACAAACCCAGGTGACGGAGACGGCAGAAGCCGCGACCCTGCCTCCCACGGCTCTCGCAGCCAGCAAGGCCACGAAGTCCGGCGACCTGATCGCTGACATCGCGCACGAGATCGAGACCATGACCAAGGTCAAGGCTCTGAATCGCGCCGAGAAACTGGCCGAAGACATCGAAGCCAACTACTTCAAGCTGGGTGGCCTGCTGAAGCTGATCCTCGCACAGCAGTGGTTCGAGGGCTTCCCCTCGTTCGGCGCGTTCGTGCTGGAGAAGTTCGGTTTCGCCGAGCGCAAGGCCCATTACCTGATCAGCATCTACACCCAGTTGGTGGACAAGCAGATTCCCTGGGAAAAGGTGCAGCACCTCGGCTGGACCAAGCTCAAGGACCTCGCGGCGGTGCTCACGCCTGAGAACGTGGACGATTGGGTGGCGAAGGCCGAGAAGGTCAGCGTGGCCGAACTGCAGGCGATGCTCAAGGGCACTGGCGGCAACGAAGGTGGCGAGCCCAGTTCCGCTGGCACGTCCGACGTCGTGTCGTGGAAGGTCAAGCTGCACAAGGACCAGCACGAGTCGGTGAACATGGCGCTGGCGAAGGCCAAGGGCGAAATGCAGACCGACCACGACAACGTGGCGCTGGCCGCAATCTGCACCGGCTACCTTGCCAACAGTTCGGGTGTGGTGGCCTCCGGCCCCGCCGCCGATCCCGTGGAGACCTTCAAGTCCATGGGCTACGAGGCAGTGTTGGGCGTGTTCGAACAATCGTTCCCGAACATCGACCTTGAAGTCACGGTGAAAGCCGCGTAAGAATGCCGACCTGAGCCTGAGGACGCTAGAGGTGCCACCAATCGGTCGCCTCAGCCTCCTCGGCCACGACGCATGCCCTAAGTCTGTAGTGGCGTAATCAGGCCTTGTTGAGGTTCCTCGCGGAGCCCCAACAGGAGAGCGTAGAAAGTTTGGCTAGGGTCGCTCCCGAACGAGTAGCAGGAGGTGCCTGTTACCCCGCCAGACCGACCAGTTGTATCAACGGTCACCTATGCTCTCCTGTTGGATCAACCCGATCCTTCAACGCAGGAGTTCTCATGTTCTCGACCCTCGCCCGCTACCTGCGTATGTTGTCCCGTCTTCCCACCACTCTGGAGAATCTCATGACCACCCAAGCCGAACTCGTTGAGCAGTTGAATGCCTTGACCGCGACCGTGACCAAAGTCCGCACCGAAACCCAGACCGTGCTTGCCCGCGTGGCCGAACTCGAAGCCGCTGTGTTGGCCGGTCAGACGGTCACCCCCGAAGTCCAGCAGGCCCTCGACAACCTGGCAGTCGCCGTGGCCGCTGTTGACGCCGAAGTTCCTGACGCCCCGGCTGCACCCGCAGTCTGAGCAAGGAAGTGACAGTCTCTGCCCACAAGGCAGGACTGTTACCTAGTGGTTCTGCTGGTCCCGAAAGGGTAATCCGCGTTCAGGCAAGGTAGTGGTGCTCTCCGGGCGCAAGCCGACAACAATACGGGAGAGCGGGTAGGCAGGTCCGTTTCGAGTCCTTCGCTGAGCCCAAGGTGCACTAAGCGTTGCCCTAGCAGAACCACTAGGTGGCAGTCATAAATTCAAGGAGTGACAGTGGCAATCACGATCAAGATAGTTCCGAGCGCAGCCGTGCAATCACTTGCAGCCGCCCAAGAGAAGGCAGCGGCAGCAGTCGCAACCCCGGTGGCAGTCTCTGCCCCGCCAGAGCCCGCCCCGATTGCCGTGGCCTCTGAGAAGGCGGCAGAAGCAGGAAGCACGTTTCTGGCAGCACTAGCGGGCAAGGCCGAGGCCCCGCTGCCCTGGGAGGCCGATGAGTCGTACACGATCATGGAGGCGCTGAAAGAGCACTTCGATCGCTCACGCAAGGGTGAGACCCTGTATCTGCGCAACCGTACGACCGGTCAGATGTTCTTGGTCAAGGGCTACAACTCTGATGACGGCCGAGCCCTGCTGGAGAGCCCGGAAAAGGCTACACTCAAGCCCGTGATCACGAAGCGCGAGGTCCCGCTCTACGAGCCGTTCTGGAGGTCTTGACCAACCGCTGTACATGGGTGTGATCCCCGGCGATAATCAGACTTTAGTCAAGGCCCGACAAATGGCAATCACGGTGAAATACTCGGAGACCGCAGAATCTCCAGAGCCACAGATCAAGCGTCAGAAGTCCACCCGGGGCCGTCCTCCGGGCGTGGTCGAGACCGCTCCGCGTAAACCGCGCACCGCCCAGAGCGCCCGTCTGCGCCAGTTCAAAGAGAACGCGAAGCTCCCAGAGGTGGCGGCTAAGATCGTGGAGAAGGTCGAAGAAACCGCTGGCATGACCGACGACCAACTGTTGGAGCGTGCACGGACTGTCCCGGACGCACGTGGCGGGTACAACAAGGGCGTGCAGTCGATAACCGATGAGAAGGCCGAGCGGATTGCCCTGGCCTACCGGCTGATGATCCGTGGCCTGACAGTCGATCAGGTGGCAGAGCAGATGGACGTCTCGGTGGCGACTGCCAAGAGCTACCTTGAGGACGTACGCAAGGCCCTGCGGCTTGACCCAAAGAACCTGGACGTCGGTTACTACATGGGCGAGAGCTTGAGCTTCTACCAGGAGATCAGGCAGATGGCGCTGCTGCAGGCCAGCCACGGCAAGAACAGCGTGAACGAGAAGATCAATGCCATGCGCGTTGCGTTGGAAGCCGAAGAGCGCAAGAACCAGTTCCTGCAGAAGATCGGCGTGTACAGCCCGACCGTGATCGAGCGGATCGAGCGCTGGATGGTCGCGGGCACCGAGAAGCAGATCGATGAGAGCCCGACCCAGAGCAAGCGCGTGAACCTCGCGGCTGAGATCGGCCGACTGCTTGCAGGCCAGTCCCGCCCGCTGGAGTCCGGTGGCCCTGAGCCTGTGGGCGGCTGATCGTGCAATCGATTGCAGCCGACGGCCTCGAAGGCCTCGACCCGTTGCACGTGCTCGAACTGGCAAAGCACAAGCCGGACGTCCTGCTGCAGTGGCTCTACCAGAACCTTGAGAACCCTCCGGAGAAGCTGGACGAGCAGTGGATTCAGGCGATCCATCGTGGCGGTCGCCGGTCAACTGGACTGCACATCGACCAGGAGTTCACGCTGGCGATGCAACTCAGCCGGTACCCAGTGGACATCGAGACCTTCCTGTTCGGACGCCACTACCTGCAGAAAGAGCGCCGGGAAATCTACCCGGAAGTCCTGCAGGAACTGAAGAACATCAACAACCCGAGCGGCCTGCGGATCATCAACCCGTACACCGAGGGCGTGTTCACAGGCGGCATCGGCTCAGCCAAGAGTACGACCGCGCTGTACACCAACGCCTACCAGTTGTACGTGCTCAGTTGCTTCGAGAGCCCGCACGCGACGTTCGGCCTGGACACGGCATCCGAGATCGTGTTCGCGTTCCTGGCGGTTGCCGGTAATGCCGCAGACACCGATTACAGCCGGTTCTACCAGATGCTCAAGGAGAGCCCGTACTTCAACCTGGAGTTTCCGTACAACCGCCGTCTTGAGTCGGAGATGCACTTCCCGCACCGCATACAGGTGGTCCCGCAGATCAACACCATCGGCCAGAACGTGATGGGTGGGCTGATCGACGAGGTGAACTTCGGTCAGGTGATCCAGAACTCCAAGCGCTCGATCGACGGCGGCACCTACGACCAGACGCTGACCGTCTACAACGGCCTGGCTCGACGCAGGAAATCCCGGTTCTTGGGGCAGGGCACGATGCCCGGCATCCTCTGTCTGGTGTCGTCCAAGCGGTACCCTGGCGAGTTCACGGACAAGAAGCTGGAGGAGGCACGGACTGACCCCAGCATCTACGTGTACGACAAGCGGGTGTGGGACGTGAAGCCCGAGGGCACGTACAGCGGCAAGCGCTTCAAAGTGTTTCCAGGGTCGGTTCAGCGCAAGCCCGTGGTGATCACGCCCGAGATCGAGATCGAGTTGTCGGTCGAGGAGAAGGCGGCGCTGATCGAGGTGCCCATCGAGTACCGCAAGGAATTCACGGATGACATGATCGGCTCGCTCCGGGACATCGCGGGCGTGAGCACGATCGCCAGACACCCGTACTTCCAGAACGTGAACGCGGTGAGCGGGTGCTTCGGCCAGCGCCAGTCGATCCTGAACCTGGAGGCCACGGACTTCGAGACCAGCCAGCTTCAGTTCTTCGCCAAACGCATCCGCCACCCGCAGCTACCCCGTTGGGCGCACATCGACTTGGGCGTGACCTCCGACAGCGCAGGCATCGCCTGTGGGTATGTCCCGCAGTTTGTGCTCAGCCCGGACGAGATCGGGATGATGCCGCAGGTTGAATTCGACTTCATTCTGCGGGCAACCCCGCCGCTGAACGGCGAGATCAAGTTCTACAAGATCAGGAAGATGTTGATGGCCCTGCGCGAGGCCGGGATGAACATCAAGTGGGTGTCGTTCGACGCCTTCCAGTCTGTTGACAGCATCCAGATTCTGCGGAACGCCGGATTCTCCACCGGCAGGCAGTCGGTTGACCAGAACGCGGGCTTCTACGGGGTGCTGAAAACCGCGATGTACGCGAACCGCGTGAAGGCCCCGCAGCACACCGTCTGCCAGACAGAGATTTTGCGCTTGGAGCGGGACACGCGCACTGGTAAGATCGACCACCCACCAGACGGCTCCAAGGATTGTTCTGACGCAATGGCGGGTGTGGTCTACGGTCTGACCATGCGCAGAGAGATTTGGAGCATGCACAATGTCCCATTCAACCAGATTTATCAATCGGTCAAGGAAGTACAGGTGAAAACAGAATGAGCGAAGAGCAATCAATTGCAGCCACGGACGAACTCCCGCCAGCGCCGGTCGTCCCCGTTGATCTCGAAGAAGGCAAGGTCTACAACCAGACTCCGCGCTTCATGCACATGCGCCACCTGGAGTGGAACGTGGTCGAGGCCGCGAAAGCCCGAATCCGCTGGTGCATCAGCAACTTCGATGACGTCTGGGTCAGCTTCTCTGGCGGCAAAGACTCGCTGGTGGTGCTGAAGTTGGTCGAGCAGGTGTACGAAGAACTCGGGATCACCGAGAAGATCAAGGTCAAGTTCATGGACGAAGAACTCGTCTGCGACGACATCATTGACTTCGTGTTCGAGGTCGCTGAGAGCGGCAAGTACGACTTCCACTGGTACGCTCTGCAGATGTACGTGGGCTTCTACGTGATGGGCAAGCACAAGCCCTTCGTCTCCTGGGACCCTGAGCGCAAGTGGCACCGCCAGCCGCCTGATCGCCCGTACGTGATCTACGATGTGGGCCACCCCACGCGTGACGAGAACGAGAACTCGATCTCCAAGTTCATGTACAAGGACACCAGCCGTCGCACGGTCGAACTCCTGGGCCTGCGGGCAGACGAGAGCATGAAGCGGTACCTGTCGGTGAAGGCCGGTGGCATCAGCGCTCCCAACTACCTGAGCAACGGCATGATCCCGCACATCTACGCGGGCAAGCCGATCTACGACTTCACTGAGACCGACATCTTCAAGTTCTTCAAGGACCACGGCATCAAGTACTGCCCGTTCTACGATGTGCAGGTGTGGTCGAAGTCCCCGCTGCGTGTGGCCTCGACCATGCACGAGCGCGGTCAGGCGCAGTTCTTCAAGATGAAGGAACTGGCTCCCAAGTACTACGAGCAGCTTCGCCAGTTGTACCCGGAAGTCGAGACCCACTACCGCTACGGCCAGGAAATGGCTGTCGGCCAGGAAATGGAACTCTACCCGCACTCCTGGGAAGGCATCCGCCAGTACATCGCCGACAAGATCGATCCCGGCCACAAGGCTGAGGCTCTGGAGTTCGTCAAGCGCTACGAGATCAAGCGGATCGGCCAACTCCGGGACAACCCGGGCAAGCCGTTGGGCGGCGTGAGCATGCTCAAGGTCTTCCGCCAGGTCATGAACGGCCGGTTCGTGAAGTCGGCCACGCTGTTGCATGAGATCACTCAAGCGGACATCGACTATGAACAATAACCTGATCAAGGGCGACTTCCTCATCCGGTGCCTGAAGGGCTTGGACTTCAAGCCGTCCACCGAGTTGAAGGCCACGCCCGGGGTGACCTGGGACAATGACGAGAACCACGTGTGGTACGTCGCGTTCTTCGAAGACCGGATGGTCGCCTGCTGTGGCATGTTCGTGAAGAACCGGGTGGCCCGCTTCAAGACGGACGTCGTGCTCCCGGAGTTCCGTGGGCAGGGCCTGTACCGCATGCTCTTCGACATGCGCCAGGCCTATGCAATCAATTGCAGCGACAGCGTGACCACGTTCTCGAACGAGCAGTCCCGGCATATGTACGTGAAGAATGGGTTCACGGCCAAGGGCACGGAGACCGACCGGAAGGTCCTGTACATGGGCAAGACTTTTGACAAACCCGTGAAACAGTGGTAAAATGGGGACAGCAAAGGAGTGCTGTTCATGTCCCAATTCACCCAGCAAATGATCAATAAATCGTATAACGGATGGTCCTCAGAAATCAGGACCGTCAGGGGCACACTGTTCTACAATCTCGTCCGCAAGGGCGTACTCCCCCGGGCCAAGGCCTGTGAACTCTGCGGCAGCACCCAGGGCCTGACCTTCCACGCGGAGGAGTACGGGAGCACCTGGTCCGACTACCTTCAGTCCTGCCACGCGCTCTGCTGCTACTGCCACGCGACAGTCCACGTGCGGCATCGGTACCCCAACCGGTGGTCGCGGTTCGTTCAGCGGGCGATCTCCGGGGAAATGCCGGAGTTTCCGTACACGAGCATGAGCGAGGTCTACGGTGCGTACCGCACGATCAAGGACCTGGACGAGCCCGTACCCGCCCCTGCCGGAGACCACTGGTTGCTGAAGCTCCCGGTCATGGGTTATGATGGCATTCCGAAAGTCGCTCTGGCCGAGGAACTTCAGGGTCTCGTGCCGGATTTCAAAATCTACCCCGGGGACCTGCAGACGCTCTCGGGCATGCGGTACGAAGCGACAACCGCCACCCTCACCCCATACGAATGGAGTCTCCCTTGAAGCACCCGATCGAGAACTTTCAGTGGTTGGACGTCAACCTGCTGGAGAGCAACGACTACAACCCCAACCACGTGCAAGACACGGAAATGAAGCTGTTGTCTCTGTCGCTGCTCAAGCAGGGCTGGATTCAGCCGATCTTGGTCTGGAAGAAGCCTGACGGTAGCGGAAAGTACGTGATCATCGACGGCTTCCACCGCTACTCGGTCACCCGTACGGACAAGCGCGTGTGGGCGATGACCGACGGTAAGGTCCCGGCTGTGACCATGGACATGACCGAGGCCGAGCGCAAGCTGCTGACCATCCGGATCAACCGCGCCAAGGGTACGCATGCGGCGTTCAAGATGCACGAGATCGTCACCTCGTGTGTGCGAGACCACGGCATGAGCATCCAGCAGGTGTGCCAGGAGATTGGTGCAGACGCCGACGAAGTCCAGACCCTGCTGGCCGCTGATGTGTTCGAGAAGAAGCAGGTGGACAAATTCAACTACAGCCGCTCGTGGGTTCCTCCGCACGCCAAGGTCTGGGGCATGGACCCTCAGCCCGTGGAAGAGCAGACCCAAGCACGCTGATCCGGAGCACCTATGACCGAGCCGACCAAGCCCACCAAGGCGTACAGCGTTCAGTTCCTGAACCCGCAGACGCTCCACCCGTACTACCGGAACAACAAGGCGCACAACAAGCGGCAGATCACCCTGCTGGCCCGCGTCCTCCGCACCCACGGCTTCGATCAGCCGATCGTCGTGGACAAGGACTTGGTGATCATCAAAGGCCACGGACGCTGGCAGGCTGCGCTCGAAGCCAAGTACACGATGATCCCGGTGGTCATCCGCGATGATCTGGAAGAGTGGGAAGTCCAGGCCAGCCGGATCGCCGACAACCAGGCGTTCGCGATCTCCGAGATCGACGGAGAGAAGTCCCGGGCCGAGGTCGATGCGTACGTCAAGGAAGGCGGCGTGGGTGCTGAGTTCTACTTCGACTTCCTGCGCCCCCCGACCAAGAAGAGCGAGACCCCAGCCTCGTCCATCCATCAGGTGTCCGCCCACGAGAGCGTGGCTGGCAAGCTGGTGACCTGCCCCAAGTGCAACCACACGCAGATGGAACTCTGACATGAACATCCAGTTGCTCGATCCGAAGACGCTCGTCCACTACGAGCGCAACTCCAAGAAGCACCCGACCGAGCAGGTCGAGGCGATTGCGATGTCGATCAAGAGCTTCGGCTTCGACCAGCCGATCGTTGTTGATGCGAACCTCGTGATCATCAAAGGCCATGGCCGCTGCTTGGCGGCTATCAGCCTGGGCATGCCCGAAGTCCCGGTGGTCATCCGCGACGACGTGAGCGACAACGACGCCCGGTTCCTGCGCGAGGTCGATAACCAGATTCAGTCGGCGGAGTGGGACCGCGAGAACCTGGCCTCCGAGTTGAACGAACTGCGCTTGGCCGGTCGTCTGGAGTTCACGCTGTTCACCGAGGACAAGATTCCGGTGCTCCCGCAGATGAACATCACGGTCAAGGCCCAGCCGTTCGACCTCACGACCCAGCACACCTGCAACTCCTGCAGCTACAAGTGGTGAACCCCATGAGCAAAACAGTTCTCGTGAGCACGGTCGCTGATCGTCGTGCAATTGATTGCGCGGAAGTCCTGTCGTGCGAGCAGTTCATCAAGCGTGAAGAAGCTGGCGGGACCGTGCTGATCGAGCCGACGTTCCTGGACTTCCGGGGCGCTGGCAACAGCCAACTCGGCTACCCGTTCATGGCCGTCGGCCACGCGCAGACCCGGTACGACCGGATTGGCGTGTTCCTCTACTACACGATGGAGAACGCACGCCAGTTCAAAGGCTACGTGCTGGACCTGCGGGCCAAGCTGGAGTCCACGCACAGCCACCTGGAGGTGATGACGCTCCCGCTCGTGACCTGTGGCGTGCCGATCTCCGGTACCACGCTGGTGATCAAGGCCAGCAAGGGTCCGTGGGAGCCCGCGCTGAAGACCGAGCCGGTCATGCCCGACAAATACTTCCCGGGCATGCTCGCGCACGTGCTCCGCAACCGCCCGAACTTCCCGATCAACGTCAGCAGCCGATTCATCGGCGCGGTCCGGTCCGACCTGAACCTGCTGCCACCGCTGAACGCTTGGTCAGGCCGGTCGCTGATGGTCGAGTACCAGCGCGAGCGCACGACCGAGATCACGAGGATGACGCCCGAGCACGTCGGCCAGTTGTTTGGCGTGAAGCCTGCGCCGTACACCGACGACCTGGCGATGATCCTGCCGCACGGCGTGGTCGAGGCATTCTCCAACGCAGAGTGAAGAAAGACGCGAAAGGCGTTGACAAACTACCCGGGGTGAGTTAATATCTATCTATGGTCAAACGATGTTGTTAGGCCATAAACCTCAACCCTTGCAATGGAGTGCAAAATGTCAACCTCTGAAATCACCGTCTCTTCGCCCGTCGCCGACGCCGCCCAAGCCCGCCAGACCATGCTCGAAGAAGTCAAGCAGATCGCCGATCGCCCACGCTACGCCGCACGCGGCTGGCTGGTGCTCAAGCAGGTCAGCGACGAAGAACTCGACTCGTTGATCGGCCGCCGCACCCGCACCCTGCGTGGCGCTGCCCGCCAAGTTCTGAACAAGCTGGTGAAGCCAGCCGCTCAGATGACCGAACTGGTTTAACCAGACCTCGCTCAACAAAGGACCTTCGGGTCCTTTTTTTTCGTTAAATTGTTCGAAGATTTTGGCGGTAAGTTATTGACAAACCCGACGGGTGAGTTAAAATAGAGACATCAACAACAGCAACGGAGTGCATCAAATGGACCTCTTCAAAACCTACCGCAGCATCTTCGGCGCAAACCTCGGCAAAGACCAAGCCGAAGCCGAGACCGGTCTCAAGTTCGAAGTCGTGCAGTTCGAGAACGGTTGGATCATCGAGCCGGTGACCGACGCAGTGGCATTGGAGCAGTCGTCTGAGATCGGTCTGGTGGCCGCTGTCCGCGCCTACGCAACCCGCATGACCCGCCGCTACAACTGGGACCAGACCTGGCTGATCACCGACGAAGAACTGCTGAGCGTGATCAAGCTCGACGGCACTCCCGAGCAGGCGATCAAGGCGGTTTACGCGAAGTTCGTGCGCGAGGTCAATACCCAGGCTCCGCGCCTGACACTGGTAGCCTGAACAACTCCGGTGGGCTAGAATGGGCTCTCCACTGGAGGCCCCATGCACCACTCACTGATGCCGCAGGTACCTGCATTCGAAAGCCAGGCAACTGGCTTTTCTCACGTCCTGAAGGACAAAGTGCAGCTTGCAGACAAGAGTTGCGCTTGCTGGGAAGGCTACGAGCGGGTGCCCGGCACCACGCCATGCGCTCCCGGCAGTTGCACGAAGACCAAGAAGGGTGATCTGATGGTGCACGCGGGCCGCCAGAACTTTCTCTCATCGCTTCTTCACAAGGACTGATCATGGACCTCCTGCTCTCGGCCCTGCCGATCCTCGTCGGCCTGTTCTCGATCCCGACGTTGGCGGTCGTCATCGTCTCCGTGATCTTCGGCTACGTCCTCCGCAAGTACGTGGAGAAGCGGTTCGCCTCCGAAGCCAAGTTCTTGGACGAGGTTGCCCAGCGGTACGGCGACCGGGCAGTCCTTGAACTGGTGCACCTCCGAGACCTCAACCGCAGCAAGACAAAATGAGCCACCCCGATGATCCCCGGGACATGCGTGAGTACCGGGAGCGGACCAGCAAGGGGATGAAAGTATCGGGCATGGGTCCGACAACCACTATCCACGCCTCGTGCCCGTTCTGCGGGGTGCCGGACATGCAGGTGTACCTGCTGAGCGAGGGCGCTGCAGCGATGGAGCGCGAGTACACGTGTAAGGCCTGCACACGCTCGGTAGCCGGGGTGGTCGTGACCTCGGAAGACGGCTCGCAGACACGCATCACCTTCTACCAGACGGGTGGCCCGAAGCAGCCGCTGTGGATCACTCCTCAGATTCCACGGGCTCGGAACTTTGAGCCTGGAAAGCCGAAAGAGCTTGAGCCGACCCACGCGCACGACCACGACCCGCACGCCCAGCAGTTCAAGCCCCTGCACTACCAGCCTGCATCGGTGATGGGCAAGCGGTACCGGACCTGCAGCTACTGCGGATCGGCACACCCGCATGACCTGGCTCAGGCGGTCAGGGCCGGTCTGAAGCTGGAACTCGCGGACATGAAGTACGGCTGGCCGCACAAGCTGTATCCGGTGTTCGGCAGCCACAACCCCCAGGACATCACCAAGTTCTACACGCTGCACCTGCAGGACGCATCCGCCGAGGACAAGCTGACGATCGAGCGCGCAGCCGGTCTGCAGTTCACGTTCGACCAAGGGCATGGCGTTAGCTGGAAACCCTGTTAGAATACAGGTCCCAACTGCGCAGTTGCCACTGCTGTTGTTTAGCCCCGGCCGAGAGATCGTACGGGGCTTTTTCTCGTTCAGGTGTTGACAAACCAGAGCGACTGGGTTAAAATCAACTCATAAACAGCAACGGAGTGCCCACATGAACCACCTCAACCTCACCGCCCCGACCATCAACCAGTTGGTCGACCACGTCAAATCTCGTGCCCTCGCCCCTGGCTGGTACAACAAAGGCTGGGATGTGGTGGTCGAGTGCCTGACCGATGACGAGATCGCCGCTCTCATCGGCCCCCGCGTGCTCACCTTCGACGGTGCCACCCGCGCCGTCTACCAGAAGTACGTCAAACCCCATCAAGCTCAGGCCGAGTCCGTTGACTTCGGAATCTGACTGCAACTGATTGCACACATGATCCTCGATCCTGACTACGCCCGAGTGTTCACGCAGGCCCGCATCATCGCCTGGCAGTACGGCTACGCATGCCTTGTCCATGGCTCTCAGACCCGAGACCTCGACATCCTGCTCGTCCCCTGGGAGTCCCGGGCTAGGCCCAACCACGACCAGTTGGTTAAGCTGATTGCCGGGTCCAGCGGCCTGGTGTTCCGTGACCGCAACGAGAACATATACGACTCGAAGCCTGACTTCTCGGAAATGCCGCATGGTCGTCGGGCGGTCAGTCTGTTCTTTCCTCAAGCCCACGATCGTCGGTGGGTGGACGTATCGATAATGCCTTGCAAGGACCCTGAATGAACATCGGACTCGACTACGACGGCACGATCACCGAAGACCCGGACGCCTGGCTTCTGTTCTGCGACAGCATGCGCAGGCGCGGGCACACCGTGTGGATTGTGACCATGCGCTACCCTAGCGAGCGCTACGACATGGACCCGCGTTTTAAGTACGTGGTCGAGGGCACGGTGTTCACTCGCCGGGAAGCCAAAGGTCCGTATTGCGAGGCCCAAGGCCTGGACATTCACGTGTGGATTGACGACAACCCGAAGGCCGTGCACTTGAGCGCCAAGCAAATCTGGGGGCGCGTTAACCCCGAAGGTGATGTGCATGTGCCGGTACACGTACCCAAAGGAGGTGACGGTGTCCCGCCGAAAACCTGAGGTGCTGCGGCTGCCCTTCGACACGCTGATCGGACAGGATGATCACGAGCGGATGAAGACGGCTTTCCGCATGTACCTGTGGAGCACTCGTGAAGAGTTTAAGCGTGCTGACGTCGGCGGGAACCTGAACTTTGACCCGCTTGAGTACCGCATATTCAAGCTGTCATGGGAGGAGAGCAACCGCTGGCGACAGCCGGTGCACCCAGTTCCGCCCAAACGGGAATACACTGTCCCGCCCTGGATGACCGGCCAGCGGACCATCTACGAACACGAGGTGCCGGAGGACGGAGAGCCCTGGACGTACGAAGAACTGGACGAAATGTCCTGGCCCAGAAGTTGGGCATCGAATTAGCCTTCTCGACCGGCATCGTAGGTCGTGCAATTGAGTACAAGGAGAGTGAGATGGGAAGATACCGTGACCTCAGAGCCCTGGGGAACGTGCTGCTGGGAATGCTGGCCGTCGCAGCGTTGATCGGGATTGTGGCCCTCGGCCGGGCGCTGACTTTCAACCAACTGGGAATGGCCTCGTTCTTCGACCCGAAGTTCGAGCAGGTTCGGCGTGACACGTTCGAGACCCCGAAGGCCTACCGGGGCGGCATGGCGCCCCTCCGATCGTCAGCCCTTTCAAATTCTGATGCAATCAGTTGCACCAGTTCTTGACAAACTGCCCGACAGTGCTAAAATAGTGGCATGGCGGGCATCCTGCTGGCCTACAAGACGCAATGGAGTGCAAATGTCGTTCACACCCCGGTCCCCTATTCCCGCACACCTCCTGAACGCGCCAACCGGCCGTCTGGAGAACGTAGCTCAAGCGTTCGACCCCAAGGCTTGGGCCGAGGCTCCGACCGACTCCGAGCACTCTTTCCGCCAAGCGATGTTCCGGATCATCCGTCGCAACATCGGTCCAACCCCTTACAAAACGGAGTACGTATGAGCCATCCAGACTACCGCGCCCACCCTCAAGTGATCGTCGCCGACCGTGTTGCCGAGGCCGCACATGCGGGCCAGCAGCGCAAGTACACGTTCGAGCCGTACATCGTGCATCCGCGTGAGGTCATGCAGATCGTGGCGTCGGTCCCGCACACTCCCGAGCAACTGCAGGCCGCGCTCTTGCACGACGTCATGGAAGACTGCGGCATCCAGAAGAACTACCTGGTGGACGTCTTCGGTCATCGCGTGGCCGACCTCGTGGAAATGCTGACCGACATCAGCAAGCCTGAGCACGGCAATCGCACCCATCGCAAGGCCATGGACCGCCTGCACATCGCAATGGCTGACCCTGAAGCCAAGACCGTCAAGCTCGCAGACCTGCTGTCGAACACCACGACTATCGTCAAGCACGACCGTGGGTTCGCCAAGACGTACATGGACGAGAAGTGGAAGCTCCTGGGCGTCTTGAGCGAGGGTGACCCGGTGCTCTACAATCGCGCGTTGCTGGTCGTCAACGACTACTTCGAGCAGAATTCCATCAACCTCATCGAGCAACCATGAGCAAACACAAGCACCCAGTGCCAGCGACTCCGGTCGCCAGCCTGACCCGCCATCAACTGATCGACCTGTGCGCGGACCTGAAGCTGCCAGCCAGCGCGGTCGCCCCGACCAAGGCCGCTCTCACCACCCTCGGAAACGCGGGAGTGGCGTTCGTTCAGCGGACCGATCAGGGCAGCTTGGCCCCTCTCAAGGCCGACTACAGCCGTTGGGTGGCACCCGCATGATCCGCGTTGCCCTGAAGATCGTGATCAACGAGTGGCAGTCTCGTGGTCACATGGGAGACAAGAACCACTTCACGGTGTTCGTCGAACGCGAGCCCGGTGGCCCGACGCTGCCGCTGGCCGCAGGGTTCGGCTACACCGACTCCAGCCATTCGAGCCTGCGTGCGGCGTTGGAACACGCAAAGACCGCAGCCGACATGCTGGACTGCGAGATCGTCCACCGCAAAGGAGCAGTTGATGTCGTCATCGAGCACGGTCAATCAGCCTGAACCCGGGTACACCCCTTGGTTTGACGGCGACCACCAGCACCCTGTCCGGGTCGGCAAGTACGAGGTGCGTCACAACCCGGAAATCCCCTGCCACATTCAGCGGGTCAAGCTCGTGGGCAGCTTCTTCCGCTGGTGGTCTGGCAGCCGTTGGACGATCTACGAGGGCAGTGCCATTCCCTCGATGTTCGGCCAACACGCGTCCCACCAGTGGCGAGGCCTGTCGAAAAACCCTGAGCCGTTCGATGAACTGCTGGCACGTGGGGACGAAGTCCGTGGGTAGTTCCGCTGATCAGGAAATCCGGTTACCATCTACGGATGGCCGTCGCATTCAACCAGTACAAAGACAAGGAGCACCAGTACCTGGCACTCCTGGTAAAGCACTTCGATTGGGAGAAGAACGAGTGCTTTCCGAACACCCATCTGTTCGCCTGGGAGGCCGACTTGGTGGTCCTGACCGCCAGCAACTACGTGACGGAGGTCGAGGTCAAAGTCAGCCTCAGCGATTGGCGGGCGGACGCGAAGAAAGACAAGTTCAAGGACAAGAACTTTGCAAAGCACGTCAAGCGGTTCTACTACGCTGTGCCCGAGGCCCTGTATGACCAGCATCTTCACAGCCCTGTCGAAATTCCTGAGTACGCTGGCGTCCTGGTGTTCCGACCGAGCCTCCAGCGCTTCGCAGAAGTCCTCGAAGCCGACAACCGCCCGGGTGTCAGCGCGATCAAGGACTCGGACCGGCAGCGGCTACTCCGGAGTCTTTACTTCCGGTACCACCGACAGTTCATCAAAGGGGTACCTGCGGCTCCTGCGCAGCCCAAGAAGTCCAGCGTCAAGCAACTGCCCACCGCCCATCCCGGCAGCAAGTCCAGCGCCAACTGGGTCTGAGGATGAAACTCAGCCGCTTCCTACGGCTGTTGGGGAGGGGCAGTCGCCTGAAGAGGCTGGTGACGCCGCCGAGGGTGCAGCCGCCGACCTTCAAAATGCTGAAGAATCTGCTCAGATCGATCGATAAGTATTGACAAACTGATCGACAGTGTTATAATCAACACATGACAACAGCAAAGGAGTGCAAAATGTCAGCAGTAGTTCAAGTTCAAGAGTTCTTTCAAGACAGTGGTTGGGGCGACGAAGTTCAGATCGACATCGAACTGCCGCCCGTGCGCGAGTTCAAGTCCGAGTTCTGCGAGAAGCTGGTGCAATCGATTGCACTCCGCACGCTCGTTGAAGGTGTGGAGTACCTCTGATGAGCCTAGCACCACACCTGACCGATTCCAAGCTCAAGACCTGGAAGGTCGCCCAGACCACGTGGGCCAATGCCTGCAAGCAAATGCTGGAGTTTGCACGCGAGCACAGCGGCTTGGCCGAGTTCGACAGCCAGACGCACAAGCACAAGGCTCTGAAACTCCTGGCCGACAGTTTCGCGATCGTCACTGATTTCGCGCAGACGCCTAGCGGGTTCACGGTCACCGTTGAGGCCTACGACAACGCGGTGCTCGTCAAGTCCACGCTCTTCTGGAACAAGAAGGCGATGTTCACGCTGATGTACGTGCCATGAAGTACGTGATGTTCGAACTGCCGGTGCACGTGGATAGCGTTCGGCGCGTCCCCGTGGTCTTCGACGAGTTTCTGGTGCACGCGGACATGGCGAAGGTTGTGCTCATGCAGGCGTCGATGAACACCGCGAAGATCGTCAGCGCTGGCTTCTACGACCCGCACACCAGGATCACGTATGACAAGAGCGAGAGCCTGGGACTGCACAGCCGTCCGGAAGATCGCTCGATCATCCTGTACCCGCAGCTTATGGCGTTCGGCCCGCCGACGGCCCCGCAGACGAAGAAGTTTGAAGGAGTGGCCCAGCCCTTGACGTCTAAGGCTGTGTCCAAGATCAATAAACCAGCCCCGAAGTGGGTTTGAAGGAGCAGAAGATGACGGACAAAGAACTCAGAAAAGCGGCAGACCGCTTGAAGAAGCAGGACAAGCTGCGGCACCTGCGGAAGAACCGCGTGAAGCTGGCGAGCTTCTTCAAGCACGCCGAGACCTGCGACCACTGCAAGGGCCAGTTGACGCGCAAGCGTATGGCCGACGAGGGCACGCCGATCGACGCCCAGGCCGGGGGTCTCGCGGCCATGCTCGCCAGTATCTTCAACATCAAGGACGACGACAGCTTCCCGACCGTGGAAGAGGCGTCCAGCAAGCCGATGGTGCACTGATGAACAATCCGATGAAAAACTTGAAGCGCTGGCCCTGGGGCACTCGCTGGCTGCAGGAGATTTTGGTGGTGTTCGGCATGGTCGAAATCCCGCCATCGCCACAGCCGACCCCGCTCGAACTCGCGATCGCCGAGAAGGTGAAGACGCAGCGCGAACTCCTGACCGCGAAGTCCGAGGAAGAGCAGGCGTCGTTCACGGTGAAGATGCTGGAGGCCCGGCTCAAGCGGCTGACCGCCGACGTCAAGTCGATGAACGAGGTGGCCGAATGAGCGACCCCCTCATTTTCGTGTTGGCGGTGCTTGCGGTCATCTGCCTGGTTGTCGCAATGTTCTACCACTTGATCCTCATGGCCCAACGCGAGCAGCGTCTGGTAGAGGAGCGCGAGACCGACCGCAATCAATTGCAGAAGTTCGGAGCGGGCCATGGCAGTGCTCAGGGGTACATGGCGGCCAAGGACACGATCTTCCGCTACCCACGGGCAGGCGACACCCCGGCACCACGAGGCGCGAAGGTGCTGATCCTGACCGAGGGCGGCGTCTGCGTGGTCGGCCAGTGGAAGGACGAGCGCTGGTGCATTGGCTGGCACCCGCTCCCTGGCCGAGACCGCACAAAGGAGCAGGCATGAACGACGACATAACCAAGAAGGACCTGAGCATGGCGTATCGCCGAGTGCAGGTGGGACTGCCAATCTCGGAAGAGGACGCTGCCGAACTTATTCGCCGGTTCGAGAGGATCAAGCGCAGGAACGGGCACATCGCCACGATCTTCATGCTCTCTTTCATCGGCGGGCTACTCTGGTACGCCGTCAAGTGGGTGGTGTCATGAACAGCGCTGACAAAGACCTCGTGATCGCGGCCCTCAACCTTGCGATCGAGACCAGCTACAGCGAGACCAACAACGAGAAGTTTCAGGCGGCGCTGCGTGTGCTCAAAGCTCAAAACACTGAACACAGCCCCGCCTTAGTTGTTCGACGCGAGCCCGACTACTGGTCTGGAGGGCATTTCCACGAAGGCAAGAAGCCCTTCATCGACCCCTTCGAAGTCTACAAACTGCCGATCGGCACCAAGCTGTTCACCGGCCCGGTAATCCCCACTGGCATTCGGCTGGCCGACATCGGATTCAGGTTCGACGCAGATAATCAGCAGCACATTCCGCAGTTGATCGTCGAGTTCGAACCTGTGCCTGTGAACTCTCCGAACACCCACAAGGGGTGGGACGACCGTGACAACCTGGCCCGAGCCCTGGGCCTCTGGAAGAAGTAAGCACATGACCGACACCTCAGACATCGAGAAGTTCAAGGCGCTGTTCGTACTCGCGGGCATCGCGGTCACGAACGTCCACGAACTGCCGAACGGCTACTGGCCCGAGTCGTATGCGGACCTGCGTAAGGCCCACCCCTGGGCGCTGATGATCACCGAGTACGGCCCGATCAAGATCGGCTGGCGCAAGCGCGTGCTCAACATCAACTGGGCTGACACCGGCATCCGGACGATCATCACCGAGGACGACACGACCAAAGACGAGCAGATGGTGCACGCGTGGTCGTACGTCAAGGCCCTCGAATACCTGACCGACCTCCGCAGACTCCACACCGCAAAGAGGGCAGAAGCATGATCAAAGCCACAGACTTGGTAATCGGAGGCCGCTACAACTGGCAGAACCAGGAGCAGCGGTTGGTGTATATGGGCCGGGCGATGTACCCGGGCGACCGCCGCACCTGGTACCAGTTCGCACTCGTGGACACCCCGGACGTCTGCTGGTCCGAGGTCCTGGAGAGCGATCTGAAGATGTTCGAACAGACCCCGGAGGCCCCATGAGCCTCGTCGCCGACCTCATCCACAGCGGGCTGGAGATCGCGGCGCTCAAGCGTACGGCCAAGCGGCACATGGACAAGCTGATGCAGGCCGGTGCGACCTTGCTCGACTTGTTTTACGTGCAATCGATTGCAGAGAACCTGGACAAGGCCAAGACATGAAACGCATGCGAGTGATCACCGACTACAACGTCGCCAGCAACCCGGTGGCCCGAGCGATCGCCCGGAAGAGGGTGACGACCGCGTTGCTCCGGACCAAGCTGCGCGTGTTCATGATGAACAGGTTCGAAGACTGCCGCGAGGTCGTACACGACGCCAGTTGGGTGCTCGCGTTGATCGCCTGTGCCGCTGAGCTTGACCCGCAGTTTGGACGCGGCCACCCGAAGGTCCGGGTGGTTAGGGGCGCGATGTCAGCCCTCACCACCCTCAGCAAGACCTACAAGTGGGACCCGGATCAGGCGGTTGCGATTGAGACCGCGCTCGTGATCGCCGAAGAACTGAATCCCAAGATCGACAAGAAGTATGTGTTTGACGCCTGGAAGGAGATAAACAAATGACTACGCAAACTTTGACTGAACGTGTGATCGCTGTGCTCGAACGAGCAGGCAACGGCTTGAAGTGGTACCGGGACAACATTCCGGCAGCCGACTCCCAGGCTGATGACGAGATGATGGACGAGATCGCGCAGGTGCTTGCCGCTCTTGCAGACCAGCCTGGAGCGGTGGCCGCCAAGAACAACGATGTTGACCGACTGCTGCGCCAAGTCTTCTTGCTGTGTGAAGCCGTCGAAGACCTTCCTGAG
>LNFM01000419.1_pt1 | contig 105778 bp, 101 predicted proteins | sample 596031 | NCBI WGS metagenome assembly LNFM01 (sample SAMN04254537, study PRJNA301005) | activated carbon metagenome | isolation source: dual media filters at the Ann Arbor, Michigan drinking water treatment plant | place: USA: Ann Arbor
CGACCACCGAGGGTCCCGCGACATCGGGGCGCCAGACGCGGCCCGCCAGGGCGGCGCGGCGATGATCGTCGGGAAGGGTCGCATCGGAGGTCAGCAGGTCGCGCATGGGGTTTCCTCAGGTGGCGGGCTTGTTGGCGGGCGCCGCAGCCTCGCTCGGCCGCACGTCGCGAGATCCAAGATAGACCAGGAGACCGAGGGCGAGCGACAGTCCGATCACGGCGAAGATCCAGCGGTAGGCCTCGGGCGGATAGCCACCGCCGGTCGCCGGCTCGAACATGCCGGGGACGAGGCCCGTCAGCATCGGCATCATGGCGCATCCGAGAAGCTGCGCCATGTTGGCTGTCGTGACGCCACGGCCGGCCAGCGCCTCGGGATAATGCGTGCGCGCGTGCGAGACAATGACGGGGCCGTAGGCCGAGACCGTGGTCAGGGCGACCAGCAGGGCGATCGAGATCGCGAGGGGGGCGGCCGGCCAGAGGGCGAGAGCGGCCAGGACCGTCAGCGTCGCCAGCGCGCCGCCCACGGCGACCCATTTGCGGGTGTCGAACCGACGATCCAACGGGCCGATGACCAGAAGACCCACGACCTGCCCGGCGGCCATGGCGATCAACACGTTGCCGCGATCGATCACCGACAGGCCATGCACGTCGTGAAGGTAGGGACCGACCCAGAGCCCCATGGTGGTCGTCAGCACGGCGTAGGCGACCATCTGCAAGGCCATGATGCGCGGGAGACCGGGCAACCGGAGGATGGTCAGGAACCCACGCAGCGCGTCGACCAGCGTCTCCGGGCGTGTGGCCTGCGACACGTGGCCCGGCGGTCGATCGCGGACGAGCAGAACGAACAGCAGCCCGACCACCGCTGAAATCACCGCCAGCGCCATGAACGACTGCCGCCATCCGAGCGTCTCGGCGGCGAAGGCCAGCGGTGTTCCGGCCGACGCGATGCCGAGCATGCTGCCGGCCCAGACCCACGACATCACCGTGGTCCAGCGCTGGCGGGGATACCAGCGCGTGACGAGAAATACCGACGCCATGAAGCTGCCGCCGTGGCCGAGCCCCATCAGGAAGCGCGCGACTGCGAGCCCTTCGCCGTCGGTGACGCTCGCGTGGAGGACGGTGCCGACGACGGCGAGTGCCGAGAGGGCGCCAACCGTGATCCGGGCGCCGATCCGGTCGAAGAGGAGGCCGACGGGCACCTGGATCGCCAGCAACGCCCAGAAGAAGCACGAATTGGCGAAGGCGAGCATACCCGGCGACAGCGACAGATCGCGGATCAGCTCGGGGGCGATGACGTTCGTCGAGGCGCGGAACAGTTGCGACAGGCTAGTGGTCGCCACCAGCATGACCAGGAGCACTGCGGCAGCTGCGCGCGGCGGGCTCGCCGCGAGTTCGGATGTGATCGGCTTCGACATCCGCTACCGTTGGACGATGGCAAGCAGGCTGGCAAGGCTTTGAAGGGGCGCGACGCGCGGTTCGACTGGACAGCGGCCCCTCCCCCGCCCACATCGCCAGTGCGGTGGGGCAAGACGCCGGTGAGACGCAAGAGGCAAACATGGCCAACCCGATCGACATGGGATTGCAGGGCGCGGCGCAGGCGGCGCGGCTCGGCTGGTATCTCTCGCTCAATCGTCTGGTCGGCTGGCAGTCCGAGCGGCTCGGGCTCAGGCCGCGCTACACGCCGCAGCGACCGGCGCCGAGCGAACGCGAAATCCTCGCGGATCTCGTCACACTCTTCCGCCGTGACACCGAGGCTGTCGCGGCCGGGTTGTTTCCTGCCCTCGGCGACGGCCTCGGGCCGGTCGAGGCCGTGCGGCGGGCTCAGGCGATGCTGGCCGACCTTCCCGGGGCGCTGCAGCGGCGGGCGGACGCTGATGCCGGCACCGTTCGCGACGTCGGTGGGCTCGACGGCCTCCCCGACTACTACACGCAGGATTTCCACTACCAGACCGGCGGCTATCTCTCGAGCGAGTCGGCGCGGCTCTACGACGTGCAGGTCGAGACGCTGTTCCTCGGCGGGGCGGCGCCCATGCGCCGCGAGGCACTGCGGCCGATCGCCGATTTCATGGCGGGTCGCGACCAGCGGCGGATCAGTCTCGTCGACGTCGCGTGTGGGACCGGCCGCTTCCTCCGCGACGTGCGGCGGGCCTATCCGGCCATGCAGCTCACCGGCGTCGATCTCTCCGAGAGCTATCTCGCCGAAGCCAGGCGGCACATGGGCACGCGGCGGCCGGCGGCGTTCCTCTCCGGCAATGCGGAGGCGCTGCCGCTCCCCGACGCCAGCCAGGACATCGCGACGACGATCTTCCTCTTCCATGAGTTGCCGCCGGAGGCGCGGCGCGCGGTCGCCCGCGAGATGGCGCGCGTCCTCAAGCCCGGCGGGCTGATGGTGTTCGTCGACAGCCTGCAGATGGGCGACCGGCCGGACTGGGACGGGCTCATCGAGGCGTTTCCGGTGCGTTTCCACGAGCCCTACTACGAGGGCTACGCCATCGACGGCCTCGAGGACATGTTCGAAGCGGCGGGGCTCACGTTGCAGGCGCGCTGGACATCGTTCCTCGCCAAGGTGATCGTATGCCGGAAACCGCCCGCCTGACGCGGGCAGAGACCGGCAGGAGACGACGCCCATGAGCGGCACCACCAAACGCGCCTTCGTCACCACGAGCGACGGCGTGAAGCTCTATACGGAGACCACCGGCAGCGGCGATCCGATCGTGTTCGTGCACGAGTTCGCCGGGCATCATCTGTCGTGGGAGGCGCAGGTCCGCTACTTCTCGCGGCGCTACACGTGCATCACCTATCAGGCGCGCGGCTGGCCACCGTCGGACGTCCCCGGCGACGCCTCGCGCTATTCACAGGCCCGAGCCGCCGACGACGTCGCCGACGTGCTGGCAGGGCTTGGATTGGCGAAGGCGCACGTCGTGGGGCTCTCCATGGGTGCCACGGCGGCGCTGGAGTTCGCGATCCGGCATCCCGGCAAGGGCCTCTCGATCGCGGCGGCGGGCGCCGGCACGGGGGCGACGCGCGATGCCGCCACGCTGGCGCGCTTCCGGCGCGAGGCCGTCGAGATGGCCGAACTCATCGAGCGCGACGGGATCGCCGCGCTCGGGGAGGCCTATCTCGCGGGGCCGGCCCGACGTCAGCTCCTCGCCAAGGACCCGCGCGGGTACGCCGAGTTCAAGCGGCAGTTCATCGAGGGCGCGTCGACGGGGCGTGCGCTCACCATGCGCGGGGTGCAGGCGACGCGCGTTCCGTTTTTCGAGCGGGAGGGCGAGCTTCGCGCGATCAAGGAGCCGGTACTCATCATCTGTGGCGACGAGGACGACGCGACGCTCGACGTCTCGGTATTCATGAAGCGCGTGATCCCGCGGTCCGGGCTGATGGTGTTTCCGAAGACCGGGCACGGGATCAATCTCGAGGAGCCGGCAGGCTTCAATCAGGTGGTCGGCGACTTCATCCACGCCGTCGAGAAGGGCCGCTGGCCCGAGAACGTCTCAACGGCGGGACAGGCGTTCGCCATGCTGCCGAAAACATGAGGAGAGGCTGAGCCCGGTCAACGCCGCGGTGGCAGGGCGTGCCATACTGCCCTCATGAACGAGACTATCGAGATCTTCGAGCGCCTGTCGGTGGCGCTCGCCGTCGGGTTGCTGATCGGCCTCGAACGGGGTTGGTCGGCGCGCAACGAGGAGGAGGGCGAGCGGGCGGCAGGACTGCGGACGCTGGCTCTCATCGGCCTCAGCGGCGGCGTGTGGGGCATCATCGCGGGCCGCCTCGGTACGTCAGGCGGGATCGCACTCGGTATCGCGTTCGCCGTCGTCGGGGCGACCCTCGTCCTGTTCCGGTTCCGGGAAACGATTCACGACGACACGCACGGCGCCACCACGGCCATCGCGGGACTGATCGCGTTCGCACTCGGCGCGCTGGCGGCGCTCGGCGAGACGACGGCCGCGGCGGCGTCTGGGGTAGCGGTCGCCGGACTGCTGGCCCTCAAGACGACACTGCACGCGGCGCTCAGGCGGATGACGTGGATCGAGCTCCGATCGGTGCTCGTCCTCTTCGCGATGACGTTCCTGCTGCTCCCGATCCTGCCCCGGCGGGCGATCGATCCGCTCGGTACGATCAACCCCTACGAAATCTGGCTCATGGCGGTGCTGATCGCCGCCATCTCGTTCGCCGGCTACATTGCCGTGAAGCTCGCGGGCGCGCGGCAAGGCATCGCGCTCACGGGGCTCGCCGGCGGCCTCGCCGCCTCGACGGCGACCACCGTCACGCTCGCCCGGCTGGCGCGCGAGCATCCGGAACGCGGGCGACTGCTGGCCGGGGGTGCGCTGATCGCAGGCGCCGTCATGATGGTGCGCGTCCTTGCCGTCGCGGGCCTGTTGAACGCCGCGCTGATCGGGCATCTCGCGCCGGCGCTCCTTCTGGCGGCACTCACATCCGGCGCAGGCGGGCTCTACTTCACGCTCGCGGACGACGGACGGGGCGAGCCGGAGTCGCTCAGTCTCGGCAACCCGCTCGACCTCGGCGCGGTGCTCAAGTTCAGCGCCCTCCTCGCCGTCATCGGCGTCCTGGCGCAGATCGTGACGCGGTGGGCGGGCGCCGGCGGACTGTTTCTGCTCGCCGCGTTCTCCGGCCTCGCCGACGTCGATGCACTCACGCTCTCGATGGCGCGGCTGGCGGGGCCGGACCTCGCCGCCAACACCGCCACCGGTGCGATCCTGATCGCGGTCGCCGCCAACACGGCGACCAAGTCCGTCCTCGCCTGGGGTGCGGGGGGAGCCGCCGTCGGCCGCCCCATGGCTCTCGTCTCGGCTGTCGCCATCGTCGCAGGCGCCGCCGCCTATACGCTCGGCCCGCTCCCGCTCCCGGCAATCGCCCCGTGAGCCTTCGCGCGCCGCTCAGACGTCGATGCGGACCGCGATCGCCGCACTCGCGATCACGGCCGGGTCGTTGTTCTCGGGATCGGCGACGTCGAGCCCGCCCTTGACCGCCTTGACGGTCACGTTGCCGACCGGCAGCGAGGCCTTCACCTTCTCGAGGTCGACCTTCTCGGGCTGCTGCACGCCGATGGTCACCTCGACGTCGAGCTTCGACTTGTCGATCTTCAACGAGCGAATGAACGCCAGAGACGAGTGATGCAGGGCGTCCTGGACGGCGCGCAAGGCCGCCTTGGTGTAGTCGGAGCCGTGGAGATCGTTGCCGGAGCCGAGCTCCAGGATGACGCGTTTCTTGGCCATGGTTGGTGCCCTCAGATGTCGAGACTGACGATGGCGCAGCAATTGGCGATCATGGTGCCGTCGGTGCCCTCGTCGTTCATGATCTGGAGCCCGCCTTCGACCACCGTGACGGTGCCGCGACCGTAGGGCAGCACTTTCAACACCTCGGCCTTGTCGACGAGCTCGGGTTTCGGGACGCCGATGTGGACGTCGACCTGCATCGCCTCGAGCGGCTGGCCCAGCGCCGTCGCGATCGACAGCGAATTGTGCCAGAGCGCGTCACGCAGCGCGCGCGCCGCCGCCTTGGTCGGGTCGGTGCCGCGAATGTCGGTGCCCATGCCGATCTCGAGCACCATGCGTTTCTTTGCCATTGCCTGTTCCGGAACGAAGTGAGGACGGGAGGCGGCCATCATGCGACGGCGGCACGCGGAGCGCACCGGAAATCTCACAGGCCGCTCTGCTGCGCCGCACCACCAAAGCCTCGCAACGCTTCGCACCATGCGGTAGCGTCCGCAGCCCTCAACACGCGAGCAACCTATGAGCCTCTCCCTTCTCGCCGCCTTCGCCGCCACCTGCGTGGTGCTCGCGATCACCCCCGGACCCAACATGGCGCTGATCATCGCGTCGACCCTGAGTGGCGGGCTCGGCGGGGGGCTCGTGACGCTCGCCGGGTGTCTCACGGGGCTTGCGATCCTGGTCGCGATCGCCACCATCGGCATGACGTCGGTGATGGTGCTGATGGCGGAATGGTTCGACGTCATCCGCTGGATCGGCGCGATCTATCTCATCGTGCTCGGCGTGCGGCAGCTCGCGGCGTGGTGGCGGCTTCGCAAGCATGCCGCGACGGCGTCGGGCGCGGTCGTCCCGCCGCTCAGCCAGGCGTCTGCCGCGAGCCGCTACCTGCAGGGCCTCGGCGTTTCGCTCTCCAACCCGAAGGTGCTGCTGTTCCTCGGGGCCTTCTTCCCCCAGTTCGTCGATCCCGCGATGGCGCCGGGGCCGCAGCTCGCGATCCTCGCGGGGCTGTTTCTCCTGGTGCTCGCGTCGGTCGATCTCGCCTACACGTTCGCCGTGGCCAAGGCGCGGGCGACGATCGACATGCGGCGGCTGCGGGTGCTCGACGCGGCGTCCGGGTTCCTGCTGGTGGCGGGCGGGCTTGTGCTGGCGACGGCGCGCCGCCCATAATGCGCTGACGCCTTCGACCGCGACCCACCTGGACACGACATGAAACGCATCGGCTTCTACTCGGGCTCGTTCGATCCCATCACCAACGGCCACACCGACGTGCTGCGCCGGTCGGCCGCGCTCGTCGACCGGCTCGTGATCGGGATCGGCATTCATCCGGGGAAGACACCGCTCTTCTCGACGGAAGAAAAGACGCTCCTGATCGAAGCCGAGATGAAGCCGGTCACAGCCCGCTACGGCACCGAGATCAAGGTCGTGACCTTCGCCGGACTGACCGTGGACGCCGCCCGGGACGCCGGGGCGACGATGATCTTCCGCGGGCTCCGCGACGGCACCGACCTCGATTACGAGATGCAGATGTCCGGCATGAACAGCGCCATGATGCCCGACGTCGACACCGTCTTCCTGCCGGCGAGCCCGGACGTGCGCCACATCACGGCGACGCTCGTCCGCCAGATCGCCATGATGGGAGGCACCGTCAGTTCGTTCGTGTCACCCGCCGTCGAGGCGGCGCTCAAGGCGAAGGCCGCGCAGCGCAAGGCCTGACCAGCCCCTCCGGCGCGACACGTGGCCAGCGGAACATTGCGACTTCGCCCGATTGCGGCCATAAGGTCGCGCCAAGCCGTTCCGGCAACGCCAACTCCATCGACGGAGCACCAGCTTGAAGACCTTTCTCGCGAGCCTCGTTCTCGCCCTTCTGACCCTTGTCACGCCTGCGGCGGCGCAGGCCCCCAAGCTCGATCCCAACAACACGCTGATAATCGAGCTCAAGTCGGGCAAGGTGACGATCCAGCTCCGCCCCGACCTCGCGCCGAAGCACGTCGAGCGCGTCAAGACGCTCGCCGGCCAGGGCTTCTACGACGGCCTCGTCTTCCATCGGGTGATCCGGGGCTTCATGGCGCAGACAGGCGATCCCACCGGCACCGGTGGCGGCAGCTCGAAGCTCGGCACGCTGCCGGCAGAATTCACGCCGACGCCGTTCGAGCGGGGCACGGTCGGTGCAGCCCGCACCAACGATCCCGACAGCGCCAACAGCCAGTTCTTCATCTGCTTCACGCACACACCGTTCCTCAACGGCAAGTACACCGTGTGGGGCAAGGTGGTGGACGGGATGCAGCATGTCGACCAGATCGCGCTCGGCGAGCCACCGCCCAATCCCGACAAGATGCTGAAGGTCTACGTGCAGGCGGTCGGGCCGAAGAAGTGAGGGTGAGGCAGGCAGGCTGTGGGCAGTCGTTGAATTGCCGACACGCCTGACCTTCGCCTGAGCAAGTTGAGACATGGGTCCCGGGGACAAGCCCCGGGATGACAATCGAGAGGATTTCGCCGTGGCCTACAAAGACCCCGAGAACACCATCATCATGGAGACGAGCAAGGGGAAGGTGGTCATCGAACTGCGTCCCGACCTCGCGCCCGGACATGTCGAGCGGATCAAGCAGCTTGCCCGTGAAGGCTTCTACGACGGCATCGTGTTCCATCGCGTGATCGACGGCTTCATGGCCCAGGTCGGCTGCCCGCACGGCACCGGCACCGGCGGCTCGAAGCACCCGAACCTCAACGCCGAGTTCAATTCCGAGCCGCACGTGCGCGGCGTCTGCTCGATGGCACGGTCGTCGATGCCGAACTCGGCCAACAGCCAGTTCTTCATCTGCTTCGACGACGCCCGCTTCCTCGACAAGCAGTACACCGTCTGGGGCAAGGTCATCGAGGGCATGGACAACGTCGACAAGCTCAAGCGCGGCGAGCCGGTGCAGGGCCCCGACAAGATCGTCTCGATGAAGGTCGCGGCGGACGCCTGATCGCGTGCGCTCCCGCGTCTTACGATGCGGGGGCGTCCGCTCCGGACGGCTTGGGCGAGTCGTCTCCCCGGCGCTCGAAAATGGCCGCCAGCATGAGCCAGCAGAGGGCGCCCGCGATGGCGCCCGTCACGATGACCAGTCCCGCGAAAGCAGCGCTCGGCCACGAAATGCCGTCGCCCGGATCAGCAATGCGATCGTGGAACGTGACGATCGCGTAGGCCGTGGAAACGGCAACGGACGCAATGACGGCACGGCGGAGGCCATCGCGACGGGGCCGCGGCGACAGGATCGCCAGGAGCACGCCAGTCAGCGCCGCGGGCACGAGGCCGAAAAAGAAGCCAAACACCGGGCCGTAGATCATGCAGAGGCCGAGGGCGGCGGGGATCGACACGGCTTCCTTGACGCCGCCGGCCGCGATGCCGATGCCCGTGAAAAACCCCGTGCAGGCGATCGGGCCGCCGATCAGCGGTCCCAACGCCGCAAACACCAGCACGATCACCACGCGCGGCCAGATCGACAGGCGGGAGGCTTCGGTGCTCGGTTGGGTCACGGGCTCGCTCCACATCGGGCGGGGTGAGAGGCTATGCTGAGCCGACGCGGCGCACTCGCGGGACTCGCCGCCGCCATCGGGGCGCAGATCATGCCGGCAGACGCGCAGATCGTGAAGCAGAGCTTTGGCGGCCGGGCGGCAACTGGCGCCGATGTCGCGGCGGCGCAAGGCTTCGACATGCTTCGCGGCCAGCGCGTCGGGCTCGTCACCAATCATACGGGGCGCGTCGGCGGCCGGCGGCTCGTCGACGTGCTCGCCAAGGCGCCGGGGGTCACACTCGCCGCCATCCTGACGCCGGAGCACGGGCTCACGGGATCGGCCGAGGCGGGCGCCAAGGTGGGCGGCGGCCGCGATCCGGCGACAGGCATTCCCGTGCACAGCCTCTATGGCCGGACGCTGAAACCGACGCGCGCGATGCTCGACGGGCTCGATGTGCTCGTCTTCGACATGCAGGACATCGGCACGCGGTTCTACACCTACATCTCCACGATGGGCCTCGCCATGCAGGCCGCCGCCGAAGCCGGTTTGAGGTTCGTGGTGCTCGATCGGCCCAATCCGCTGGGTGGCACTCATGTCTCGGGGTTCGTGCTGGAGCCGGCGTTCGCCTCGTTCGTCGGGCGGTTCGCCATTCCCATCGCGCACGGCCTGACCGTCGGCGAGTTGGCGCGGATGATCAAGGGCGAGCGGCTGCTGCCGGGGCTCGCGTCGCTCGATCTCGCGGTCGTTCCCATGACCGGCTGGCGGCGCGACATGCTGTGGCCCGACACCGGTCTCGGCTGGGTCGCGACCAGCCCGAACATTCCCGCCTTCGAGACGGCGCTCGCCTATGCCGGGACGGGGCTCTTCGAGGCGACCACGGCGAGCGAGGGACGCGGCACGGACCGGCCGTTCCTCACCCTCGGGCACGCCGACGTGGACGCCCGTCGTGTGATCACGCGGCTCGGATCCGGTCTGCCGGGACTGTCGCTGTCGCCTATTCGGGTCCGGCCGCGCGTCATTCCCGGCGTCGCGACGACACCGCGCTTCCGGGATCGCGAGATCAGCGCCGTCTCGATCGCAATCGACCAGCCGCGCGCCGTGCGGCCGGTGGAGGCGGGTGTGCATCTCCTTGCGGCGTTCCAGGCGGAGCTTTCTCGTAGCGGACAGGCACTTGTCGCGGAGCGTTCGGCGTTCATTCGGCTCGCCGGGACAGAGAAACTCGCCGATGGGCTCGCGCGAGGCATGACCGGAGACGACATCACCGCCCTCTGGCGCCGCGACGTCGCCGCTTTCACGATGCGCCGGGAGCCCTATCTCCTCTACTCTTGAAGTGCTGGGGCGCGATCACGTCTTTTTGTAGCGATCGGTATAAAACTTGGGCTACGGTGCGCTCCTCGCTGACAGGAGCCGACGCTGGCACGCCCTCGCACCTTCGATCCCGAGACCGCACTCGACGCCGCCGTCGGCTGTTTCTGGCAGCGCGGCCTCGCGTCAACCAGCATCCGGGACGTGGCCGACGCCATGGGGCTCAACGTGCCGAGCGTCTACAATGCGTTCGGCGACAAGCGGGCTCTGTTCGTTGCAGCGCTCGAACGCTATGCCGCGACGACACTGCGCGAACGTATCGGCCGGCTCGAGCAGATGCCGTCGGCGCGCCGTGCCATCGAGGCGTTCATCGGCGAGATCGTCAGCCGCTCCGCCGGCGATCCGGAACGGCGGGGATGCCTCCTCATCAACACGGCGCTCGATGCGGCACCGCACGACGCCGAGATCGCGGCGGCGGTGCGCGGCTACTTCGGCGAGATCGAGGGCTTCTTCAAGGGGCGCCTCCGCGCTGCACAGGCAGGCGGCGAGATCGCGGCGTCGATCGACGTGCGCGATACCGCGCGTCTGCTGCTCGGCGTCGTCGTCGCCGTGCGGGTCCTTTCGCGCACGGGCGCGTCGCGGGCCTCACTCGAAAGCCTCGCGCGGCCAGCGCTGGCGCTTCTTTCTGTACCGACCGACACCCACACCGGCTGAGGCAATCCTGCCCCGGCCGCATCCAGGAGAGACCACATGATCAAGTTCTATTTTTCCGGCGCGCCCAATCCGATGAAGATCGCGCTGTTCTTCGAGGAGGCCGGCGTCGCCTACGAGCCGATCCCGGTCGATACGCGGAAGGGCGACCAGCACAAGCCCGAGTTCATCGCGATCAATCCGAACGCCAAGGTGCCGGTGATCGTCGACGGCGATGCGACGGTGTTCGATTCCAACGCGATCCTGCTCTATCTCGCGGAGAAGACCGGCAAGTTCCTGCCGCCTGCCGGGCCGAAGAACCGCGGCGAACTGCTCTCGTGGATGATGTTCGTCGGCACGGGCGTCGGGCCGTTCTCGGGGCAATCGGTGCACTTCCAGCACATGGCGCCGGAGAAGGTTCCCTACGCGATCAACCGCTACCGGTTCGAGGCGATGCGGCACTACTCGGTGCTGAACGATCACCTGGCCACGCGCAAGTACATGGTCGCGGACACCTACACCATCGTCGACATGGACGTGTGGGGCTGGGCGCGGATGATCCCGTTCGTGCTCGACAAGGAAGCGTTCGGCAAGCTGCCGCACCTGAAGCGGCTCGTCGACGAGATCGAGGCGCGGCCGGCGGCGCAGACCGCGCTGAAGCTCAAGGATCGCTTCACCTGGAAGACGGACCTCGACGACGAGGCGCGCCGCAACATGTTCCGTCATCTCGCGACGCAGGCGTAAGCCCCCCCCCAGACAGGAGTTCGCCAGATGGCACAGTCGTCGAAGCTCGGCGCGGGGGACGCGTTCCCCGCCATCACCGTACCGAAGGTCGGGGGTGGCGAGATCGATATTGCCGCGATCGCCGGCTGGCGGCTCGTCGCCGTCTACCGGGGCAAGCACTGCCCGCTCTGCAAGCAGTACTTCAAGACGCTCGGCGGCATGCTCGGTGACTTTGCCGCGCAGGGCGTGTCCGTCGTGGCCCTCTCGGCCGATCCGCAAGAAAAGGCCGAGGCGGACGTGGCGGGCGAGGGCTGGACGTTTCCGGTTGGCTACGATCTCAGCATCCCGCAGATGCGGTCGCTCGGGCTCTATATCTCGGAGCCGCGCTCGCCCCAGGAAACCGACCGGCCGTTCGCCGAGCCCGGGTTGTTCGTGGTGACGCCCGAGGGCCGCGTGCAGATCGTCGACATCTCGAACGCGCCGTTCGCGAGGCCCGACCTCGCCATGGTGCTGCGCGGGATCACGTTCGCGCGCGAGAAGGGCTATCCGATCCGCGGTACGCTCGCCTGATCAGCATGGCCCGGCGCAACCGATCGCGCCGGGCCGAACCACTTCGAAAGAGGACCGCCCATGGATCGCATTCCCGTCAAAGCCTGCGTCTTCGACGCCTACGGCACGCTCTTCGATTTCGGCTCGGCGGCGGCCGGCTGCAAGGACGTGCTCGGGGACAAGACCGTCGCCGTCACGACGCTCTGGCGCGACAAGCAGATCCAGTACACGTGGCTCAGGGCTGCGCAGGGGCGGCACGCCGACTTCTGGCAGGTGACGGGCGATGCGCTCGACTACACGCTCGAAACGCTCGGGCTGGAGAACAGTGCACTTCGCGAGCGGCTGATGGGGCTCTATCGCACGCTGTCGCCCTTCCCGGAGGTGCCGGATGTGCTCGCAACGCTTAAGGCTCAGGGCTTTACGACGGCCATCCTCTCCAACGGCTCTCCCGCCATGCTGGCCAGCGCGGTGGAGGGCGCCAAGCTCGGTTCGCTCATCGATCATGTGATCTCGGTCGAGGAGGTCGGCGTCTTCAAGCCTAGTCCGAAGGTCTATACGCGCGCCCTCGAGCGCGTCGGAGCCGGGGCCAGCGAGGTCGCGTTCCTGTCGTCGAATTCGTGGGACGCGTGGGCCGCATCGGCATTCGGCATGCGGGTTCTCTGGTGCAACCGCTACGGCCAGCGTCACGAGCGGCTGCCGGGCAAACCCGACCGGGAAATGCGCTCGCTCGACGAGCTGCCGGCGCTGATCACGCGCGCCTGAGCTGGGCCCCGACGTTCAGGAGTCGAATGCCAGCTCGACCGACGCCTCGCCGCCGAAGTGGGCGACCATGACCTCGCCGGGCTTCGCGAGCAGCATGCCCGTTGCGGTTCCCGTCGAGACGAGATCGCCGGCAGCGAGGCCGTCACCCCATCGCGCGCGCTCGTTGGCGAGCCAGACGAGGGGCTCGATCGGGTGGCCCATGACGTCGGCGCCCGTGCCGGTCCGGCGGACCGTTCCATCAACGACGAGCGTCACCGTCATGGCTGCAAGATCAATGTCGCGCCAGCCGGCGATTTCGCGGCCGACGACGTAGCGGCCGCTCGCCGCGCCATCCGCCAGGATCGCGGGAACGGGAGGAAGGGCATCGAGGGGAAACCGGCATTCGGCCACCTCGACACCGACATGGACAGACGCGACAGCGGCCGCCACCTCATCCCGCGTGTAGGGCGCATCGCGGGCCGGCAACGGTGCGCCCAGCCGAAAGAAGAACTCGCATTCGACGAGGGGATCGAGCAACTCGGCGTGGCGGAAGCGAGCCGGAGACGTCTCCGCCATGGTCGCGTACGTGCGGCCATAGATCGGCGCGCCGGTCCTGAGGCGTTGCTGCATGACCGGCGTCGTCGCGGCGATCTTCCAGCCGAGCCGTGGCCAGCCGAGCCGCGCCGCGACGAGCGCGTTCACTGCGTAGGCCTCATCGGCCGTGGCCGGGATCAGCTCGGGCGGCAGATCGCGGAGCTGGCGGCGCTCGCGGCGCGCCGCTGCCAACAGGTCCGCGAGGCGCTCGCCGGCAGCGTTCATATGCCGAGCTTTGCCTTCAGGATGTCGTTGACCGCCTGAGGGTTCGCCTTGCCGCCCGACGCCTTCATCACCTGGCCGACGAACCAGCCGAGCATGGTCGGCTTGGCCTTGACCTGCTCCACCTTGTCCGGGTTCTTCGCGATGATGTCGTCGACGGCTTTCTCGAGGGCGCCGGTGTCGGTCACCTGCTTCATGCCGCGCGTCTCGACGATGGTGACGGGATCGCCGCCCTCCGCCCAGACGATCTCGAACAGGTCCTTGGCGATCTTTCCCGAAATGGTGCCCGACGTGATCAGCCCTACGATGGCGCCGATCTGGCCCGCCGACACGGGCGACTTGCCGATCTCGAGGCCTTCCTTGTTCAGGCGGCCGAACAGCTCGTTGATGACCCAGTTGGCGGCGAGCTTGCCGTCGACCGGACCGGCCTTGCCACCGGCGACCACGGCCTCGAAATAGTCGGCGCTCTCGCGCTCGGCAACGAGCACGGCGGCGTCGTAGGGAGACAAACCATAGGCGTCCATGAAGCGCGCGCGCTTGGCGTCCGGCAGCTCGGGCAGGCCTTTCGCCAGTTCATCGACCCAGGACTGCTCGAGCTCCAGCGGCAGGAGGTCGGGGTCGGGGAAGTAGCGATAGTCGTGCGCTTCCTCCTTCGAGCGCATGGAGCGGGTCTCGCCCTTCTGCGGATCGAAGAGGCGGGTTTCCTGGTCGATCCTGCCGCCGTCCTCGATAATGGCGATCTGGCGGCGCGCCTCGGTCTCCACGGCCTGGCCGATGAAGCGGATCGAATTGACGTTCTTGATCTCGCAGCGCGTGCCGAACGGGGCTCCGGGCTTTCTCACGGAGACGTTGACGTCGGCGCGGAGGTTGCCCTTCTCCATGTCGCCGTCGCAGGTGCCGAGATAGCGCAGGATCGTGCGCAGCTTCGTCACGTAGGCCTGCGCCTCGCGCGCCGAGCGGAGATCCGGTCGCGACACGATCTCCATCAGCGCGACGCCGGAGCGATTGAGATCGACGAACGAGTGCTCGGGGCTCTGGTCGTGGATCGACTTGCCGGCGTCCTGCTCGAGGTGGAGGCGCTCGATCCCGACACGGATGACATCCCCGTCGACGTCGATCTCGACCTCGCCTTCGCCCACGATCGGCTGCTTGTACTGGCTGATCTGGTAGCCCTGCGGCAGGTCCGGATAGAAGTAGTTCTTGCGATCGAACACGGAGACGAGATTGATGCCGGCCTTGAGGCCGAGGCCGGTGCGGACGGCCTGCGCCACACACTCGCGGTTGATGACGGGCAGCATGCCGGGCATGGCCGCGTCGACGAGGCTGACGTTGGAATTCGGCGCGGAGCCGAACTCGGTCGAGGCGCCGGAGAAGAGCTTGGCCCGGGAATTGACCTGCGCGTGAACCTCGAGACCGATGACCACTTCCCAGTCACCGGTCGCCCCGCTGATGAGGCTCGCGGATTTGCGGCGCGGCTCCGTCGCGGCACTCGCTGTCATAGTTGTCTCCATCTCTCGCAGCTCAGCCTCAGGCCGGGACCTCGGAGGCCAAAAAGCCGATTGCCGCTTCCACACCACCGTTGCCATGGGGAATGCGCAGTGCCTTCAGCGCCATCTCGACGGCGCCGAGCGTTCCGATCACCATCGGCGCGTTGGTGTGGCCCATGTGCGCGATGCGGAACGCCTTGCCGCTCAGGTCGCCGAGACCGACGCCGAGGACGACGCCGCATTTGTCGCGGGCGTAGTCGAGGATCGGTTGCGGGCTCTGGCCCTGGACGAGGACATTGGTCACCGACGGCGAACGCTCGCACGGCTCTGTGATATTGAAGGCGATGACCTGCCCCTCGGCCCAGCGGGCGACGGCACGGCGCGTCGCCTCGGCCAGCAGATCGTGCCGCCGATAGGCGTTCTCCTGGCCCTCCTCGAAGAGGATGTCCATCGCCTTGCGGAGGGCGAAGAGCAGGTGCTCGGGCGGGGTGCCACAATACTTCTGGTAGCTGATCGGACCGTCGCGGAAGGTCCAGTCCCAGTACATCGTGCGCAGGCCGGCCGACTTGTGGATCTCCTTCGCTTTCGGGCTCGCGGCGACGAAGGCGAGGCCCGGCGGCGTCATGAGACCCTTCTGCGAGCCGGCCATCGCCACGTCGATGCCCCAGTCGTCCATCTTGAACGGCATGCAGCCGAGGGACGCGACCGCGTCCACCATCAGGAGGGCGGGATGGTCGGCGTTGTCGATGGCGTTGCGAATGGCCGGAATGTCGTTCACGCACGACGATGCGGTGTCGATCTGGACGACCATGATGGCCTTGATCGTGTGCGCCTTGTCGGCGCGGAGCCGCTCCTCGACCCTGGCCGGATCGACGGCGCGACGCATCGAGCCGGGCAGCACCTCGATCTCGCAGCCGAGCATGGCGGCCATCTCGCCCCAGCCGATGGCGAAGCGGCCGCTTTCGAGAACCAGAACCTTGTCGCCCCGCGAAAGGACATTGGTGAACGCCGCTTCCCAGCCGCCGTGGCCGTTGGCGGCGTAGATGTAGACCCGCTCCTTCGTGCCGAAGATGCGCTTCAGGTCCTCGTGGCAGCTCTCGCCGAGACCCAGCATGCCGCCCGAGTAGATGTCGACGGCCGGACGGTGCATGGCCTGCAAGACCGCGTCCGGAACATTCGTCGGGCCGGGGATGGACAGGAACTCTCGGCCATTGGCAACGGTCATGTGGGTCGTCCCTCGATGCGGAAGAGCGTCGCGCGAAGTCATAGGCCGGGGTCGGAGCGAGAGCAAGGCAGGCCGCTCAACGGCGCCGGTTGCGGCGGTTCACCGCGGGCGACCCGCCACCTGCAGCCGGCGCTGCACGATAAGGCTCGCCAGCGACACCGCCAGGATCGCAACGGCCAGTGCCAGAAACACACGGTTGGCGGCCCAGTCGGCGCGCACCGACGCGATCTTGCCCGAGACCAGGAGCGACGCCGCGCCGATGAACGCCACCACTCCCTGAGCGCCAGCGAGAGGCATCGCCCACCTGAAATGGCGCTCCCAGCCGGCAGGGTTCTCGCCGGGGAGCGGCTGCTTCATCGAGCGGCTGAAAAGGGCACTCGCGACCGCAAGGAGCGCCATGACCGCGGCGTACTGCCAGCCGTGCTGCCAGCGGAGCCCCGTCAACGGCGTCAGGTAGAGCCCTTGCATCGTCACGGCGCCCCATGCGTAGGCGATCGTCGCGAGGCGGGTCGTCTGCAAGAGGGCGACATATGCGGGCATCAGCGGCGCGCGGCTCGCGGCGCTGGACCAGTTCCAGGCCTGTCGGCCCGTCACGACCGCCGCCAGCACGGCGACGACCGCGAACAATGTCGCACCAGCGGTGACGACGTCCGAGCGACCAGCGGCAGCACCCCAGATCATGGCGATCGCCGAGGCGATCCCCGCGGCCAAGACCGCGCCCCGCATCCTACTCCCGCTGATCGTCATCGTCTGCGCTGGTCCGCTCAAGCCTTCTTCATCTCGCGGCCGGTCAGGACGACGGCATAGCAGCTGATGGCCGAGAGGGCCAAGGCGCCGAAGAAGAAGAGATTGTTGGCGGCCCAGTCCTGCCAGCCGACCCGCAATCCGGCGGGTTTCGTGAAGCGCCACATCTTGCCGTCGATGAGCAGGCCCGCCATCGTGATCACCATGGCGACCATGATGAAAATGGCGAACCCGCGCGCGATCTTGAGCATCGTCGGATCAACGACGCCGCTCTCGCCGTCCTTGCGCAGCGTCGCCGACATGAAGAGACAGAGACCCGCCAGCACGAAGAAGCCGATGAAGAACTGCCACCACTCGCGCCAGGTGAGAATGTCGAAGCCGTAGGTCACGAGAAGGCCCAACGCCGCCCAGGCCCAGACCATACCCATGTGCCGGAACGACACGCCGACCGTCTCGCTGAGGGAAGCACTGCGCGCCGTCTCGCTACGGATCTCGGCGAAGGAGGCCAGGGCCAGGAGGATGCTGACGAGGGCCGCGATGGCCATATGCACGTAGAACATCTTGAGCGAGGCCGTCACGACCAGGGCGGCCGTACTGACGCCGATGCCCAGCATCCAGATGACCATCGACGTCATGAGCGCGCTCCACGTGCTGCGACCGAATCAGGAGTACCCGGCCTCCGGGTGCGCTTATACACCGATGACACCGCCATCGTGATATGCGTCTCATTGCACAGGCGGCCAGCGCTCCCCCCAACCGTGGTCGGCGCGCAGGACGACGACGGAAACGGCCATCCGGAGGGCACGGTCAGGCCGCTGCCCGCTCGGCGCCGAGCGCTTCACCGCGGTAGGACAGCGCCTCCGCCACGTGCCGCCGACCGACGATTTCCGCCGCGTCCAGGTCCGCGATCGTGCGGGCCACCTTGAGCGTTCGATGAAAGCCACGGGCCGAGAGACCGAGGCGGTCGGCGGCCGTCCGCATGAAGGCCAAGCCTTCGGCATCCGGCATCGCAAGGTCCTCGAGGAGGCGTCCGCCCATGTCGGCGTTGGTGCGCAGAGGACGGCCACGCACCTTGTGGGCGGCGAGGCGCGCTACCTGCAGCCGCCGCGCCGCCTCGACGCGGGAACGGACCTCTCGGCTGCCTTCGGACGGGGCCGGCAGCACGAGATCGGCGGCCGTGACCTGAGCCACCTCGATCATGAGGTCGATGCGATCCAGGAACGGCCCCGAGATCCGCGCCTGATAGTCGGCCGCGCAGCGCGGACCACGACGGCAGGCCTGCCCCGGTGCGCTGCCGCCGCATTTGCAGGGGTTCATCGCGGCGACGAGCTGGAACCGTGACGGATAGGCGATGCGATGGTTGGCGCGCGCGATGACGATCTCGCCCGTCTCGAGCGGCTGGCGCAGCGAATCGAGCACGTTCGGGTGGAATTCCGGCAACTCGTCGAGGAACAGGACACCGAGGTGGGCGAGCGATGCCTCTCCGGGACGCGGGCGCGTGCCGCCCCCCACGAGAGCCGCCATGCTCGCCGAATGGTGCGGCGCGCGAAACGGGCGCGTCCGGGCGATCCGGCCATCTGCCAGTTCGCCGGCGAGGCTCTTGACCATCGAAACCTCGAGCATCTCGGCCGGCTCGAGGTCCGGAAGGATGGTCGCGAGGCGGGCTGCGAGCATCGATTTGCCCGAGCCCGGCGGACCGACCATGAGCAGGTTGTGGCCGCCGGCGGCCGCGATCTCCAATGCCCGCTTGGCGCTCTCCTGGCCCTTGACGTCCGCGAGATCGATACCCGCCGATTGCGGCGGCGACAGGTTGGGTTCGGGGTTGGGGAGCGTCTGGATGCCCTTGAAGTGATTGACCAGCGCCAGCAAATGGGGCGCGGCGAGAACTGGCATGTCCTCGGCCGCCCACGCGGCCTCCGACCCGGTCGCCGCAGGACAGATCAGACCTTTGCCGAGCGCATTTGCGCCGACGGCCGCGGGGAGAGCGCCCGGAACAGGACGTATCGAGCCGTCCAATGCCAGTTCGCCGATGGCGGCATAGCCGGCGATCGCGTCCGGCGCGATGGCCCCCATGGCCGACATCAGGGCGAGCGCGATCGGAAGATCGAAGTGGCTTCCCTCCTTCGGCAGATCAGCCGGCGCCAGATTGACCGTCACGTGCTTGAACGGGAAACCGAGCCCCACCGCGTGCAGCGCGTTGCGAACGCGCTCGCGGCTCTCGGCAACGGCCTTGTCTGGAAGACCGACGATGGAGAACAGCGCCCTGCCGGCCGTGATGCGAACTTCGACGTCGACCGGACGCGCCTCGATACCGACGAACGCCAAAGTCGAGATCTGCCCGTACATCGCCATCCCCCGCCCTGGCCCCTCGCTTTGGGAGACTAGGAGAACAGCGTCGGCGCCGTCAAGAACATTACGCGAACTCGATGCTGGAAACGTGCCCGGGAGCGGCATTGCCGGCCCTGAGCATGCCCCGATCCCGGACGCCGTTTAAGCTTTGATTTACCGATCGTGCTATATTTTGATTCGACAAGAGCGACGCGTAACTTGTCCACGACGCCTGCCATTGCGGGTTCGTCGATCGTGAACAGACAGTCGCATCGGTGGCGTTCGTACAGCTTCCAAGCTCCCATGGAGAGCACGAATGGACACGATTTTGCGCCCCGCCGCCCCTGGCTCGCCCCGCCCCTGGCTGCTTCAGCGCCGGTCCTGGAATGGTGGTCGCGATCTGGAGTACGCGACAATCGCGCACCTCAGCGATCACGAGGCCGAAGACATGGTGTCGAGCGGTCTGGCCTATTGGTATTTCGGCACCCCGAGGCGCAGCATCATGACGCGAATCGAGCGTCCTATGGCACACGCCCGCTGAGACGACGACGTTCCCCGAGCGACAATAGCGACGGACTGGGCTGTCGCGACAGTCCAGCGTCCCGGCTTCAGCCGCGGCGGCCGATCGAAGCGATCTGACGCGCCTGAACGAACGGAATGAAGTTCTCGACCCGATTGAGTTCACGGGCCCGGTCTATCGCCGCGCCCGAACTCAAATGCTCGATGGTCAGAACCGTCAGGCCTGCTTCCGCCGCCTTTCGCAAGGCCGCGACGCTCCCGTCGACGACGGACTTCTGGTGAGGGCTCCCGTCGGCGGTGAAGAACACGCTGTGCTTTGCAATACCGTCGATGGCCTGCGTGACGGGACCGCCGTCGAGCACGCGCTCACCATCCTCAACCACGACGATGAAGTCCGGCTTCAGGCGGCGTGCATAGCCCGCGATATCGCCGACGAGGGCCGTCATGTCCGTGTCGGCCGTGGGGCGCTCGTGCCGCCAGCTGGCGGACGTCGCGACGCCGGTCAGATACATGCCGTCGTAGCCGGCAGCGATGACGCGGTCGACCTCCGCGACCACGGATCCGAACAGACGATGGCGCCACGCCGACTGCCAATATCGAACCTCGAACGTGCCGCGATGATCAGCCCGTTCGCCGCCGAGCCAGGTCGGCGCACCGGCGGACGGGCCAAGGAGCGGGCGGTCGCTGGTGACCGGCTGGCGTGCGGCATGGGCGGCCTGGCCCGGGACTGCGGCCGTCGCCATCGGGGCAGCCGCTGGCACGGCCCACGCAGAACTCCAGTCAGGCCGGCTTTCATCGATCGAGGACAGCGTCAGCTGCGCCATGACCACGCGGCGCGTGCCGTCCGGCTTGACCTTGAGCGCCGCGGCTGATGCGGGATTGCCCGCGCCCGACGCGTCCGCCCAGGGATCGATCACAAGGAGATCGTGGGGGGCTTCGGCGAGACGCTCCGTCGAGGATGAGCCCAGTTGCAGCGCCCAGCTCGTGACCGCTGCAAGGCGCTCGCGCCCCTTGCCGGACACGTTCACACTTTCGGCGGGATCGATGGAGGCGTGAAGCAGCCACGCGCCGCCCATGGCCATCACCCCGATCAGGACGATTCCCACCAGTGCACGTCGCACGACCGAGCGCCGATGCGATCGTGGCGGAGCGTTCATCGGCGTCGGCGGCGCAGACACGGCCGGCTGAACGGCCTCGGTTCTCGCCGCCGCAGGGGGCGGTGGAGCCGGCCGCGGAAATACTTTCGGCAAAGGAGGTGGCGTGGTGCGCGCGGTCAAAGAACGTCCCTCGAGATTTCAGGAAACGGCAACACGCGAGATCGCAACCCGTATGGGCCCGGATCGAGCGGCGCCGGCATCGGGGCCACGGAGTGCGGCCCATCGCGTGCGACGGACTCGGCCGTTGGTGCAGAACGCCTTCCGAGATCGGCAAAAACTTGGGCGAGGTCAAGGCGTCGTGCGCCCGACGCGGACAGCATCCTCGAGATGGTGGTGAGCGGGCCACACTGCTCGACGCCAGCCCGGCAGTCGTGTCAAAGTCCTCGGCAATGGCAATCGGACGGTGGACACCTGAATGGCGGAGGGAGCCGGGGTGCTCGACGGGCGCGCTCCGGATCGCATGCCCGAACTCCGATCGGACACGGCACACTCATCCTCGCGAGGCAAGCATGCGGTACATCTGCGATGCAGGGGCGATGACCTGGTTCCAGCTGGAGACGGAGGCCGAGGCCCAAGGCGAATCGCAGCTCATGGACCATGCCGTCGAACGCTACTTCAGAGAAGCCTACGAAAAAGCACAGCGCAGCTATGTGCCGCCGGCGGGCGGGCGCTTCATCGAGCAGAACATCGGACTCAAGGACTACATCCGCAAGACGATGCCGATGTTCGTCACGCTCCGGGACAACGACGGAAAGGCCCACGTCACCGGCATGCTGCCGCCGTCCGGGAAACCGCAGCCGGGCTTTCGAGCCATCATCGTCGGGCCGAGCAACAGCGATCCCTATCCCGCATTCGCAGCGGCGATCGCGGCACTCGCCCGGCATCTGGGGCTGCCGCTCGAGCGGGTCGATTGCTACCCCTACCAGCGGTGACGATCACCGCTGCCGTCAGTCGGTGATCAGGAAGAGCGAGATCGCGGGAAACGCCAGCATCAGCGCCACGATCATGAGTTCCATGAGCACGAACGGAATGCAGCCCTTGAAGATCTCGGAGAGCGGGATCTCGGGCGCCATGCTCTTGACCACGAAGGCGTTGAGGCCCACCGGCGGCGTGATGGCGCCGATCTCGACCATCTTGGTCACCAGAAGGCCGAACAGAACGCCGTCGAAGCCGATCTGGGTGACGATCGGGTAAACGATCGGCATCGTGATCAGGATCATCGACAGGCCGTCGACGAAGCACCCGAGCACCATGTACGGGATCAGCACCACAACGATAGTCGCCGTCTGCGACCATTGCAGATCGCTGACGAGGGCCGCGAGCTTCGCCGGGAACTGGGTCGTGGAGAGACCCAGGCTGAACAGGCCCGCGCCAATGACCAGCGCGAAGATCGAACAGGTCGCGGTGCCGGTCTCGCGCAATCCCGTCAGGACGTTCTTCACCCGGTCGGGGCGTCGAAGCACCGCCACGAGAGAGAAGAACGCTCCCATGGCCGCCGCCTCGGTGGGCGTCGCGATCCCCAGGTAGATGGTGCCCATGACGGCCGCGAACAGGACCAGCAGCTCCCACGTACGGCCGAGGGCGGCGAGCTTCTCGCCGAAGGTCGGAATGGGCATGTCCTTCAGCGTCGGGGCCAGCTCAGGCTGCAACTTGACCCAGACGTAGATGCCGAGAATGTAGACTATGGCCGTCAGGACACCGGGAACGAAAGCGGCCAGGAACAACTTGACCAGCGAGACCTCGGTCACGATCGAATAGACGACGAGAATGCCGCTCGGGGGAATGAGCACGCCGAGCGTTCCGCCTGCCGCGATGCAGCCGGCCGCGAGGCGCGGCATGTAGCCGTGACGCAGCATCTCCGGCAGGGCGACGCGCGCCATCGTGGAGGCCGTCGCGACGCTCGAGCCGCAGATCGTGGAGAACGCCGCACAGCCGAAGACCGTCGCTGCCGCAAGACCGCCCGGAAAGCGGCCGAGCCACTTCTGGCCTGCCTCGAAGGCATGGCGGGAGAGGCCGGCCGAGAACGCCATCTGCCCCATGAAGAGGAACAGCGGCAGCACGATGTAGGCGAAGTTGGCGGTCGCGCCGTAGGCGAAAGTCGACAGCAGATACTCGACGGCGCGCCACGGCCGCGCCCAGGCCAGCCCCGCGATGCCAGCGCCCGCCAGCGCGAACGCAATCGGAATGCGCAACATCAGAAGGGCGAGAAGGAGGCCGACGACCGTCAATCCCGGCAATAGGTCCTGAAGGATCATTCGAGCCCCGCTGCCTTGACGTCGACGTCGGATGCGGAAACGCGCGGCGTACCGAGGACATGGCGGAGGATGTCGCACACGAACTGGACGGCCAGGAGCCATAGGCCCATGGCGAGGATCGAGCGCGCGGGCCAGAGCGGAAACGGCACGATGCCGAACCCCGACTCGCCGCGCTCGAACGACACCAGCGCCTGCTTGGTGGCGGGCCAGGCGAGCATCACCACGACGCCGAGGCAGAAAAGATAGCCGAGCAGTTCGAGCGTGCTCTGTACCGGCAACGGCAAGTGCCGGCTCACGACGTCGATGGCGTAGTTCTGGCGCTGTTGCTGGGCCGCCGCCAGACCGAAGAAGACGAGCGTGATCATCAGGAGTTCGCTGATCTCGACGCCGCTGTGGAACGGGCTGTTGAACGCCGCCCGCCCCGTCACATCGAAGACCACCACCAGTGTAATCAGCAGCGTGGCAAAGCCGCTGAATATGCCGAGGCGCAGGAGGAACGCCTCGACGGCATCGATCAGCCGAATCATTGGGCAGCTCTGCTCCGGAACAGGAAGGGCGGCGGCTTCAGGCGGTGGCCGCCGAGACCACGGCCCAGCTCTGGACCGTGGCCGACGACGGGCCGCGCCCGAAGTGCGTCATTTGCACTTCGCCGCGTAACGCTCGAAGCCCGGCTTGTAAGTGCTCTTCGCCTCGTAGGCCTTCAGGTAGCCCTGGAACTCCGCCATCATGGCAGCGCCATCCGCCTTCGTCTCGGCCTTGACGCGCTTCAGCCAGTCTTCCTGGACGCCGGCAGCGGCAACCTTCTGCACCGTCGCCTTGTCGGCGTCAGAGAAGTTGGAGATGATCAGCTTCTCCTTCATGCCGCAGAGCTTCTCGACGGCCGCGTCGACGCTCGCCTCGAGCAGCTTGATCCCCTGATCTGGTGCCTCGGCCGCGACTTCGTCGATGATCTTGCGATGCTTCTCGCTCAGCTTCCTGTAGCGGTCCATGCTGATGGCGATGGTGGCCATCGCGAAGATGCCCGTGCCGCCGAGATCGGTGCCGTGCTTGGCCACATCCTGCGCGCTGCCGTGGACGGCCGAGTCGAACGGGGCCGATGACATGGCATCGACGACGCCCCGCTGCAGACCTTCAAGGCCATCCGGCCAGGCGAGGGCGACCGGCGTCGCGCCGAGCTTCCTGACCGCGTCGGAGATGGTCGGCACCGAGCGGATCTTGAGGCCCTTCAGATCGTCGACCTTGGCGATCGGCTTCTTGGACCAGACGGTGTTCTCGGCCCAGGCGACCGAATAGAGGACTTTCGCGCCCTTGCTCTCGAACTCGTTCCGGAAAGCGGCGTTGTTCTTGTAGAGGTCGCGCCAGGCGAGCGTCATGGCGTCGCCGCGGGTCGTCATGAAAGGCATGACGATGTTGGCGAGCGGGTACTCTTTGACATTGTAGGCCGCAGGCGCCCCCAGCACCACGTCGGCCGCGCCGCTGCGCAGGCTCGGAAAGAGGTCAGCCGCCTTCAGCAGCGAACTCGACCAGTACTTCTCGAACTTGATCTCGCCGTTCGACCGCTTCTCGATCTCGTTCATGAGCCAGATGTCGGTCTTGCTCGCCGAGTAGACCTCGGAAATGTACGAGGCGTAGATGAGCTTCTCGGCGGCTCGCGCGTCGCCCGGCGCGACGGCACCGACGCACACCGCGAGCATGGCTGCCGCTCCGGCGGACCGGAACGCTGTCTGTCTTGTCATGACCCAATCAACTCCCTGGCGAACTTCCTCCAACATCCGGACCTTCGTTGCCGACGGTTCATCCCGTCGATCGGTTCCGGACATCGGGCGTGTGCGAGCGTCGCTGACTTTCATGGACGATCGCTTCTACCCAAGTCCAAGCGTGCTACAGAAGACTCGCGATCGGCAAGAGCAATCTCGACTGCGGGGAGAACGGGCCCTCATGACGACAAGCGCCGACAAACTGCTTTCCCCCGCCGATGCCGTTGCACGCCTCACGGCCAGCTACGGCGCGGCCACCCGCAGCCTCACATCAGCGCTCGATCGCTATCTGGCGCAGCGGATCGCGCCGACGCCGGACGAGCGTCGCGCGTTCCGCTACCCGGTGCTCCGGGTGCACTATCCCGGTGAGGCCGTACCGCCGCGACCGACACGGCGCGCTTACGCGAAACTGCAGCGGCCGGGCGTCTACGAGACCACAGTCACGCATCCGGCAGAATTCCGCAGTTATCTCCTCGAGCAGCTCGAGCCGCTCGTCTCCGACTACGGCGCGGTGCTCGAGGTCGATGTCAGCGATCAGGAAATCCCCTATCCTTATGTCCTCGAGCGGATCGAGGAACTGTCACGGGCGGGCGTGACGGCTGCCGAGCTTGCCCGGCATTTCGCGACGCCGCAGCTCTCCGTCGTCGGCGACGAGATCGCGGATGGCCAGTACGAGGTGGCGCCCGGCGGCCCGCTCCCGCTGGCGCTCTTCGATGCGGTGCGCGTCGACTTCTCGCTCCGGCGCCTCGTCCACTACACCGGCAGCGACTGGCGCCACGTGCAGCGCTGGATCCTGCTCACCAATTATCACCGCTACGTCGACCAGTTCATCCGCATGGGGCTCGACCGCATTCGCCATGCGCCCTCGGGCCAGACGCTCGTCCTCCCCGGCAACGTGGTGATCCCGGCGGGCGCATCGGATCGCGATGTCGAGGGGCTCGTCGCAAGCTCGGCGTGGCACCGCTACCAGATGCCCGCCTACCACCTCACCGGCCCCGACGGCGGTGGCGTGACGCTGGTCAACATCGGGGTCGGGCCGTCGAACGCGAAGAACATCACCGATCATCTCGCCGTCATCCGGCCGAACTGCTGGCTGATGATCGGGCATTGTGGCGGACTGCGCGAAAGCCAGGCCATCGGCGACTATGCGCTGGCGCACGCGTATCTCCGCCAGGATCGCATTCTCGATGCGCTGGTGCCGCCGGACGTGCCGATCCCGGCGCTGGCCGAGGTGCAGGTGGCGCTCCAGGACGCAGCGCAGCTTGTGACAGGACAATCGGGGGACGCCCTCAAGCAGCGGCTGCGAACCGGAACCGTCGTCACCTACGATGACCGCAACTGGGAACTGCGCTTCACCCAGGAGCGCCGGCGGATCAACCTCTCGCGGGCGATCGCCGTCGACATGGAAAGCGGCACCATCGCGGCACAGGGGTTCCGGCTGCGGGTGCCCTACGGCACGCTGCTCTGCGTTTCGGACAAGCCACTGCACGGTGAGATCAAGCTGCCGGGGGCCGCGAACGCCTTCTACGAGACCGCCGTCGCCCAGCATCTCCAGATCGGCATCGAGGCCCTCGAGTTGCTGAAGCAGCGGCGCGACGGCCTTCACTCGCGCAAGCTGCGCTCGTTCGACGAACCGCCGTTCCGCTAGTGTTCCGGCGCCGGCATTTGCTTCCCACTGCCGCTTGGTCGAGAGCAAATGTCGGCGCCAAAGGAATACGAGCAACGCATTGTTTCTAGTGTAGCTTTGCCTCTGACGTTTGGTGACGTGCCTGGCCGCAGGCGGGTACCAGACGTCAGAGGCGCTACACAAGCGTCAGGCGGCGAGCGAGCGGGTGCCGAGATAGGCGTCGAACGCGGCCCAGAAGCGCTGCCGGATCTCGTCGCGCTCATGCAGGATCTCGTGCATCGAGCCCGCCAGAGCGACACGCGCGCCGATCTTGATGCGGCTCGCGAACGTCTCGATGGCCGGCGACGACACGATCCGGTCCATGCCAGCCGCGACCAGCAGCATGGGAATGCGCACGCGCTGCGCGAAGGCCGGTGCCATGATCTCGTCGCACGAGCGATAGGCGGCCCGGAGCCAACCGTTGGTCGGCGAGCCAAGTGCCAGATCGGGGCGCTGCTCCACCAACTGGCGATTGCGCTCGAAGCGTTCGCGGTCTGAGGTGAAGGGGTTCCCCTCGAAGGGGCAGAGTTCGGCCGGGGTACCGTTTCCGAACGGCACGTAGAGCCGTGACGTCGGTCCGATACCGGCGGTGGCCGCATAAAGCCGCGCGAGCCGGGGTGGCACCGGCAGACGATCGGGGGCGATGTCGAGCATCGGCGCCGACAGGACGATCCGGTCGAACCACAGGCCCTGCACCGTCGCCATGCGGATCAGAACGTTGCCACCCATCGAGTGACCGAGCGCGACGAACGGCGCCGGGCAGTCCGGAAGCACGATGTCCTTCATGAAGCGGTGCACGTCCGCCTCGTAGTCGGCAAAGCTCACGACATGGCCCCGCTGCGGATCGTCCAGCAGGCGACCCGATGCGCCCTGCCCCCGCCAGTCATGGATCGCGACGGCAAATCCGCGGCGGCGCAGGTCCGCGATCGCCTCGAAATACTTCTCTATGGGTTCGCCTCGACCGGGAAACACGCACACCGTCCCCTGCCGCGGACCGCGGGTCGCGTCCCAGCGCGCAAACCTCAATGGAATGCCGTCGCGGCTATCGAATATGCCGACGACAGCGCCGCTCGGCACGGGATTGCGGGCCAGCGAAGCGAGTGCAGCGGGAGCTGTCACAGGCGGAATCCCATCGGTTGCGGCTCAAGGCTCGTTGGCCGGATAGCGCATATCGGGGTCGCGATAAAGGCGGGGCCACGCAAAGGCGGCGACCGGCTGGGGACAACATGACGAACGAAACGCGTGGCCGCGCACGGCGTTGCCCCGGAGCCCGTGGCCGGAACAAGGCTGACAAGTGGGAAAATTAACGCAGATTGCCATATAGTTAATGAATTTGGTTCATAAAACATTATTGACCTCACGCCCGCCGCCTGCTTCCACTGCCGGCTGTTTTGGCAACCCGAACCCGGGTCTGCCAACGCAAGCTGCGCGCCCGATCGCGTGCAACGCAGGGCTCGGCGGGAAAGACCACGGCCAGCCCTGCGGCAACAGAGGACGAGGAACCGGCAAGCGCTCCCAGAGTTCCGCCGAGATCCGAACACAAGCGCCCCTCCCACAGGGCGCGTCCAAAACTGGAGGTCAATGATGCGTTTCCTGATGCGAACCGCCGCCACGGCAGCCCTGTGTCTCCTGGCCGGCGTCACCACCGCGTCCGCCGATGGTTGGGGCGACAACACCACTTACCGCAATACCGGATGGGCCAGCGCCACGCCGGATGTCCGCCGCCGTGCCGCCACCTCGAACACCGCCGAAAGCGCCGTCCGGGAAGCCCGCAGACAGCGCACGGCCCGCGTCGTCGCCGACGACGAGGATCGGCCGCAGCGCCGCACCCGCGCCGCCCGAGCCCAGCGCGGCATCTCAGCCGGGTCCGTCGCATCGTCCGGTGGCAGCACGGGAATGGCGTCGTTCTACTGGCAGCCGCAGCGCGTCGCCTCCGGCGGCTGGTTCAACCCGAACGCGCTGACCGCAGCCCACAAGACGCTGCCGTTCGGTACCCGCGTGCGCGTTACGCACCTCGGCAACGGCCGCTCGGTCGACGTGACCATCAACGATCGCGGCCCCTTCATCGCCGGCCGCATCATCGACCTCTCGAAGCGCGCCGCCGGAGTCATCAACATGACGGGACAGGGCGTCGCCCGGGTCCGCATGGAAGTGCTCGGACGCTGAGCGGATACGCGATCACTGACACGATGAGCGGCGAGGCCTCGCGGGGTCTCGCCGCTGTCTTTTGCGGTGTCGCGTGTCGTGAGTGTCGCGCCGCTGGCGCGAACGGGCCACGGGCCCGTACCCGTTTGGGGGACGTGTCCCCCAAACCCCCTCTTTTTTGTCGAGGGGGCGCGCGGTTGCCGAGTGGGCAACTGAAGCGCCCACCCCACCCACCTGCGTCCCCGGCCGGAGCGCGCAAGCGCGCAGAGCCGGGGTCGCTTCGGACGACATCCGCGAAACCGCCAGCCAAGCGATCCCGGGTCTCCGCACGAGCCTTCGGCCCGTGCGCCGCCCGGGAACGCAACAGGAGAGGCCGGAGCAGACGCGCGGCTGCTGTCGGGCAACCGAAGCGCACCGCGCGGATGCGTAGTGGGCATCCGAAGCGCGTACTAAAGACGCGCGGAGACCGGGTGGGCAACCGACAACCCCACCCACCTGCGTCCCCGGCCGAAGCGCGCGAGCGCGGAGAGCCGGGGTCGCTTCGGACGACATCCGCGAAACCGCCAGCCAGGCGATCCCAGGTCTCCGCACGCGCCTTCGGCCCGCACGTCGCCCGGGAACGCAAGAGGAGAGGTTCGCGTCCCGAGGCGTGGTGAAAACAGAAGCGGGCGATGCACGATTGGATCGCGCATCGCCCGTGATCACTCGATCACCTGACCTCTGGCGAGATCACGAACACCCGCTCGTGCCGCCGCAGGTGTCGCACTTGAGGCAGGTGCCGTTGCGGACCAGGGTGAAGTTGCCGCATTCCTGGCAGTTCTCGCCCTCGTAGCCGCGGATCTTCGCTTCGCGGCGGCGTTCGGCGACCGTCAGCGTGGTGCTGCCGGTGACGACCGTCGCCTGCGTGACGCCGACCGTCCTCTCCTGCACCATCTCCTTGACGAGCAGCGTCGTCTCGTTGCGCTGGAAGGCCTGCGCCACGTTCTTCTGCAGAGCGGTCACCGAATTCGCGTCGGGGTCGGCGTCCACCGCAGCCGCGAGAGCTGTCGAGCCGCGGACGACGAACACGTTCGGCTGGATGCCGCGCGTCAAGCCTTTGGAGACGAGGCGCGTGGCGCTCATCGCGGGCGGCGTATCGTCCTCCAGCGCCTCGTCCGAGGATCCGAGGCCCGTCTCGCCCACGATCTCGCGCGGGTCGACGTGCGCCAGATCGTGACGCTCGAGGTAGGACACGGCGAGTTCGCGGAAGATGTAGTCGAGGATCGACGTGGCGTTCTTGATCGCCTCGTTGCCCTGCACGAGGCCGGCCGGCTCGAAGCGGGTGAACGTGAACGCGTCCACGTACTCCTCGAGCGGCACGCCGTACTGGAGGCCGAGCGAGATCGCGATGGCGAAGTTGTTCATCAACGAGCGGAAGGCGGCGCCTTCCTTGTGCATGTCGATGAAGATCTCGCCCACGCGGCCATCGTCGTACTCGCCGGTGCGCAGGTAGACCTTGTGGCCGCCGACGGTCGCCTTCTGGGTGTACCCCTTGCGGCGTGTCGGCAGCTTTTCACGGTCGCGGGCCTTCTCGATGATCCGCTCGACGATGCGCTCGGCCGTCAGTTCGGCCCGCCGGTTGGCCGGCTTGTCCGCCGTCAGCTCGGCTGCGATCTCCTCCGCCTCGTCGATGTCGTCGGAGAGGATCTGCGAGTTGAGCGGCTGGGACAGCTTCGAGCCGTCGCGATAGAGCGCGTTGGCCTTCAGCGCCAGGCGCCAGGAGAGCATGTAGCTCTGCTTGCAATCCTCGACGGTGGCGTCGTTCGGCATGTTGATCGTCTTCGAGATCGCACCCGAGATGAACGGCTGCGATGCCGCCATCATGCGAATGTGGCTCTCGACGGAGAGGAACCGCTTGCCCTTGCGACCGCACGGGTTGGCGCAGTCGAACACCGAGAGGTGCTCGGCCTTCATGTGCGGCGCGCCTTCGAGCGTCATGGCGCCACAGACGTGCTCGTTGGCCGCCTCGATGTCCTTCTTCGAGAAGCCGAGGAAGGGCAGCAGTTCGAAGGCCGGATCGTCGAGCTTCTCCTTCGGCACCTTCAGCGTCTCGACGAGGAACTCCTCACCGAGATTCCAGCGGTTCATGACGAACTTGATGTCGAAGGCGCTCTTCAACGAGCCCTCGAGCTTGTCGAGCACGTCGGCCGTGAAGCCCTTCGTCTTCAACGTCGAGTGGTTGATCGCGGGCGACTGACGGAGCGAGCCGTGGCCGACGGCATAGGCCTCGATCTCGGCGATCTGGGCTTCCGTGTAGCCAAGGGTCCGCAAGGCGTCGGGAACCGCGCGGTTGATGATCTTGAAGTAGCCGCCGCCGGCCAGCTTCTTGAACTTGACGAGCGCGAAGTCCGGCTCGATGCCCGTCGTATCGCAGTCCATGACGAGGCCGATGGTGCCGGTCGGCGCGATGACCGTCGCCTGTGCGTTGCGGAAGCCGTAGGCCTGTCCCATCTCGATGGCGCGATCCCAAGCCCGCATGGCGGCCGAGACCACGGCCGCATCAGGGCACGAGGCCTGATCGAGCGGCACGGGGCGCATCGCCAGCTTCTCGTAGCCGTCGCGCTGGCCGTAGGCTGCGCGGCGATGGTTGCGGATGACGCGCAACATGTCGGCGGCGTTCGGCTCGTAGCCCGGGAATGGCCCGAGCTCGGCGGCCATCTCGGCGCTGGTCGAATAAGCGACACCGGTCATCACGGACGAGATGGCGCCGCAGAGCGCGCGGCCCTCGGCGGAGTCGTAGCCGAGGCCCGATGCCATCAGCAGGCCGCCGATGTTGGCGAAGCCGAGGCCCAGCGTGCGGTAGCGGTAGGACAGCTCGGCGATCTGGCGGCTCGGGAACTGCGCCATCATCACCGACACCTCGAGGACGATCGTCCACAGGCGGCAGCAGTGCTCGAAGGAGGCGACGTCGAACGTGCCATCGGCCTTGCGGAACGTCATCAGGTTCAGCGAGGCGAGATTGCAGGCCGTGTCGTCGAGGAACATGTACTCCGAGCACGGGTTCGAGGCGCGGATCGGTCCCGACTGCGGGCAGGTGTGCCAGTCGTTGATGGTTGTATGGAACTGGATGCCGGGATCCGCCGAGGCCCACGCCGCGTGGCCGATCTTGTCCCAGAGGTCGCGCGCCTTCAGCGTCTTGACCTTGCGGCCGTCGAGACGCGCCGAGAGCGTCCATTCACCGTCGTCGCCCACCGCCTTCAGGAACTCGTCGGTGACGCGCACCGAGTTGTTCGAGTTCTGCCCCGACACCGTCAGGTAGGCTTCGCTGTCCCAATCGGTATCGTAGACGGCGAAATCGATCTCCTTCTGGCCCTGACGGGCCATCTGGATCACGCGCAGGATGTAGTTCTGCGGCACCTGATCGCGCTTGGCGTCGCGGATGGCGCGCTTCAGAGCAGGATTGCGGGTGGGATCGAAGCAGGCGTCGCCGTCGGCCTCGCAGTTGACGCACGCCGACATGACCGCCTTCAGGCGCTTCTGGCAGATCTTCGAGCCGGTCACGAGGGAGGCGACCTTCTGCTCCTCCTTCACCTTCCAGTCGATGTAGGCCTCGATGTCGGGGTGATCGACGTCGACGACCACCATCTTGGCGGCCCGGCGCGTGGTGCCGCCCGACTTGATGGCGCCGGCGGCGCGGTCACCGATCTTGAGGAAGCTCATCAGGCCGGACGAGCGTCCGCCGCCCGACAGCCTCTCGTTCTCGCCGCGCAGCCGCGAGAAGTTGGAGCCGGTGCCGGAGCCGTACTTGAAGAGCCGCGCCTCACGGACCCAAAGATCCATGATGCCGTTCTCGTTGACGAGATCGTCGTCGACGGACTGGATGAAGCAGGCGTGCGGCTGGGGATGCTCGTAGGCCGACTCCGAGCGCATGAGGCGACCGGTGCGCCAGTCGACGTAGTAGTGGCCCTGACCGGGGCCGTCGATGCCGTAGGCCCAGTGCAGGCCCGTGTTGAACCACTGCGGCGAGTTCGGCGCGCCCATCTGCATGGCCAGCATGTAGCAATGCTCGTCGAAGAAGGCGCGGGCGTCCTCCTCGCTCGAGAAATAGCCACCCTTCCAGCCCCAGTAGGTCCATGTGCCGGCGAGGCGGTCGAACACCTGGCGAGCATCGCTTTCGCCGGCAATCCGCTCCTTGGCCGACAACTGCGCCATGGCGGCCTCGTCGGGGACCGAGCGCCAGAGCCACGACGGAACCTGATTCTCCTCGACGCGCTTCAGGACGCGCGGCACGCCGGCCTTGCGGAAGTACTTCTGGGCCAGAATGTCGGCCGCGACCTGGCTCCAGTGCTCGGGCACCTCGAAGCCTTCGAGGCGGAACACGACCGAGCCGTCCGGATTGCGGATCTCGGACGTGGCGCGCCGGAACTTGATGGCCGCGTAGGGTGACTTGCCAGCTTCGGTGAACCGCCGCGTGATCTTCATTCGTGCCCCGCTCTCGCATTCGCACGGCCATGCGTCCAGCTGCACCGGGTATGCCGGCGGCTCGGACGGTCCACGACCGCCAATTTCTCTCTGTCGGATGAACGCCCGTGATCTCATCGAGGCACGGATACAACAGCATGGGGTTGCCCATGCCACACACGGCTACACTGGACGCAAGGATACAGCCCGGAAAACAATGCTTTCCGGCGATACTCGGGTTGAAATGGCCGCAGAACCGCAGCCGTTTCGTGAGGGTGTTGATGGTGCCGCACAAGTGACACAAGCGCGGCGACAGGAGGAGAGACTAGGACGATTCGAGCGGCTCGTCACGAGGTCTTGGGGTTATACAGTTGGCCTAGCCACTAAATGTAGATGACACCAAATCCGCGGCGGATAACCAGTGGATGATCCGCGGGGTAAAGCCCGGGATTGCGCCGCCGGGGACGGGGGACGGTGCGTACGGGGTGGTGTGCAAAACCTGCGGGCAGACACACCCCGCCACCGCACATGAGAAGGTAGTCCGATTCCAATGTGAGGCAGCGTGGCGGAAATGCACCAAGATCGCTCCATGTCCCGAGGGCTGGCAGGAGCTGACCGGTCTGGCGCACCCCTCGCCCCGGCTCGCTGGACAAATCGCGAGACACGGTGCGATAAGCCCTCTCTAGAGAGACATGCAGACCTGCGGCCAAGCCGCATCGACGGGACGGGCCATGAGCATCTTCAGCGAGATCTTCAGCTGGTGGGGCGGCAACACCTGGTCGCTCAGGCTCACTACGATGTGGCGCGGGCGGCTGGTCGGCACCGACGAGGCCGGCAACCGCTACTATGTGCAGAACCGTGGCGTGGGCCCGCTCGGCGTGCCGCGCCGATGGGTCGTCTATGCGAACGGCGCCGAAGCGTCGCAGATCACCGCCGATTGGCACGGCTGGATGCACTATACGGTGGATACTCCGCCCACGGCCGAGACTTACGCTGCAAAGCCTTGGCAAAAGCCGCACCGGCCGAATATGACGGGGACAGCCGACGCGTATCGTCCGGCAGGCTCGATTCTCGGCGCTGGAGCGCGGCCCAAGGCGACGGGCGACTACGCCGCCTGGAAGCCCGACTGACGACCGGCTGCACGGCCTAACATGCTGTTGCCCAAGTTCACCGGCACACAGGTTCGGGTCTGGTCGTGATCAACCGGGCCGTCCCCGCGGCCACTCAGTCGCGTATCGGGCGAAGGTGGAGCAAGAAGTCCAGACATGGCGCATGTGCGGCCGTTTCCGTCTTCCGTGAGCCCGGTCGCCAACCGACCGATGCGCGACGTCCGACGCCTCTTCGGCTTCGGTGCGCTGGCCGTGTCCGCTGCGCTGGCCGGCGTTTCGCTGCCTGACACCGCGTCGGCCCAGCGCCTCGAGAACAGCAAAGCCGTCTTCGCCGCGCTCGACAAGGTCACGGCGCGGATCTCGCGGCTGGAAGTCAAGCTCGGCGAGACGGTGCGTTTCGGCGCACTCAAGGTGACGCCGCGCGCCTGTTACTCGCGCCTCCCGATCGAGCCGCCGAAAACCAGCACGTTCGTCGAGATCGACGAGATCCTCCTCGACGGCAAGGAAAAGCGCATCTTCTCCGGCTGGATGTTCGCCGAGAGCCCGGGGCTCAATGCCGTCGAGCATCCGGTGTTCGACGTCTGGCTGACCGAATGCGCCGAGCCGACGCAGCCGGCCACTGTGGCGCAATCGCCCGGCCGACGGCGTGGGACCGCAGAAGGCGAGGCCAGTGACCCGCTGAGCGACGAACCGCGGCGGTTCCGGCCGCGGCGCTGAGCTGCTATCCCGTGCCATCAGCGGCGCGCGAGGACGCGGCCACCTTCGCGAACGATCCGGCCGCCGTCGAGAGCGAGATCCAGCGTCAGTTCGGCGATGCCGCGCCCCCGTGACGATCGCGACGCGGACGACACGTCGAAGTCGTACTCGAATCGGACGTCATAGGACCGTTCGGCATCCTCGCGCTTCACGACCTCCAACGTCTCGCGACGCCAGCGAAACGCCCGGCGCGGCCAGCGGGAAAAGTAGGCGCGTTTGTCGGCCAGCACGCGTGCGCGGTTGAACCCGGGCTTGCCGAAGTAGTCGACGACCGGGGCGTAGATGCTCTCCAGCTCGGCGTTCGCCTTGTCATCGCCGAACAGATAGAAATCCGTCAGGAAGCCGGCCACGCGATCCTCGAAGGTCGGCTCGGCGACCGGCGGCGTGGGCGTCGCCGGAGGCAGAACGCGCGGCGGCTCGACCTGGGCTGACGCGCTGCCGTCCGGTAGTCCCAGAAGGGACATGGCGATCGTTGATCCGACCAATAACCGCCGCATGGCTCTCGTCATTGGTGAAGCTCCCGGTTCAGAGCCGCATAGCGGGGGGGCCGGCCGCCTCGCAAGCCTTCCCTGACGAACGGACCGCCGGAGCGCCAGGAGTGCTCCGACGGCCCACCCACCGTCCGGTCCCGCTTATGCCGGCGGCAGGATCGCGAGGTCGACGACCTTGCCCTTCAGGCCTTCGATCGCACCCACCGACCTGGCTTTGCCGGTGGCGAGATCGACCTGGTGCATGACGCCGTCGCTCAACAGCCACGCGGCGTTGCCGCCCTTGCCGTCGGCGAGGATGTCGAACGCGATGCTGCTGCCAAGCTTCATACCCAGCGGGCCGACGGTCACCAGCACGCCGTCGTTCGGCGGCGCCTGCTTCACGAGGGCGGCCTTCAGCGCCTCGATGTCGTAGAGGGCCGTCGTCCTGGTGCCGGCCACGCTGTCGGTATAGGCGGCTGCCGTAACCTTCGGCGTGGTGCCCTTGGCGGCGTCCGTCTCGGCGTACTTCAGGCGTCCGTCGACGATCGCCTTGCCGTCCGCGACGTTGACGCGGAGGTTGGTGCCGTCGCTCGCCATGACGCGGAGGCGGTCGGCGACGGGATTGAAGTCGACGACCACCGAGGCGCCGGCCGGCAGCTTCTCACTCAGTTCGCTGGCCTTTTCCCACTTGCCGGTCTTCGGGTCGATGGTGACGATCGTGCCCGAGGGCGTCAGGCCATAGAGCTTGCCGTCGGCGGGCCGAACGTCGATGCCAACGAGGCTCGCGCCACCATCGACTTTCACGGTGCCAGTGACCTTGCGCTTGGCGGTGTCGACCATCGCCAGCGACTTGCCATCGAGAAGAACGACGGCGGTTTCGGCGGCGGCTGGTGCGGCCCCAGCCAGGGATACGGTCAGGCTGCCCAAGGCGGCCCATCCGGCGAGGCGGATCGTGTTACGTGCGGTCATCACAGTCTCCCATGCATCGAGGCTTGCCGGACATCCGGGAGAACACGTCGCGGCGACACCTGACCGAGGGCTGATCCGGTGGTGCCGACGGCTTCGACCGACCTCAACGACAAGCCGCCACGCGGGCTGTCGTCGACAAGGAGAAGCATCAGGCATCCCGCAGCCAGCAAGGCCGCCGCGAGGTGGAGGCACCATCGGGTCACCGACATCGGCGGTATCTCCCGTTTCGAGTTCTGCCCCGGAGCGGGCACACTGGAGCTACGGGAGCAGGAGACGGAAGTTTCAATTGCCAGATCACGTGCGCGTGATCGGTTCGTTCAAAGGCCCGGACACGGTGCCGCCGCCGTCAGGGCGTGGCCGGATAGAGGCGGCCGTGCAGCGCCGGTCCCGTCGGACGCCCTGTGGGCGAGCCGCCGGGCGGCTCCAGGCTGATGCCGAAGGTGGCGCGCATCAAGACGGCAGGCTGAAGGGCGGCAAGGGTCTTGCGGGTCGGCTCCTTCAGAGCCGCATCGATGAGACCCAGCGAACGCGGCGTCGGAGATTCGACGGGATCGACGATCCAGAGCTGATAGGTGCGATCGTTCCGCGCATCGGCGGTCACCGGGCGAATGGTGAGTTCGCGGGTCGCAAGGTCGATCGACAGCAGAAAGGCCGGCTGCTGGTCGTCCTTCTGGAAGACGGCCACGAAATTGCGGGGCTCGGACGGGAGCAGCGTCGTGCGAAAGCCAATGGCGAGCGCCAGCGTGGCGGCCATGGCGGCGGCCGCCATTGCGGTGCCGCGCCAGAAGGCGACGCGACGCTGGAGATCGCGGATCAGGGTCGGTTCCGTGGCCTGCGCCGTCGGCGCTGTGGCGATCTCGCGCTCGATCCGGTCCCACAGGATCGCCGGCGGGCTCACCTCGGGCGTTTCCGTGTCGAGAGCCGAGAGGCGAGCTTCCCAGGACCTGATGGCTGCCTCGAGAGCCGGCTCGCGCTGGCGGCGGGCGGCCACGGCGGTCCGCTCGGACGCATCGAGGGTGCCGAGCACGTACTCGGCCGCCAGCATGTCGATGTCCTCCCGGTCGGTCATCGCTCGAGACAGTCCTTCAACTGGCGCAGGCTGCGGTGCAACCACGTCTTCACCGTCGCGACGGGCGCCTCGAACCGCTGCGACAGGGCCTCCCTTGACCACCCCTCGACATAGGCCAGCCGGACCATCTCGCGGCGGTCCGTCTCGAGGCCGGCGAGGCAGTCGGCCAGACGACGGGCGCCCTCCTGCTGCTCGAGGCCGTCCAGGGCCAGCGCCGCCGGGTCGCGGATGTCGCCCGCATCCTCGATCGGCGCGGCCGTCTCAACGATCGGGCGGCGGCGGATCTCGTCGATCGCCCGATTGCGCGCGATGGCCACCATCCAGGTGATGGGCGACGCTCTGGCGCCGTCGAACTCGCCGGCGCGCTGCCAAATCCGAACGTAGACCTCCTGCAGCACCTCGTCCGACAGATCCCGGCGCTTCAAGATACGGAGGATCACACCATAAAGTTTCGCCGACGTCGCCACATAGAGGGCGCGAAAGGCGGCCGGGTCCCGCGCGGCGGCCCGGCGGACGAGTTGGGCCAGATCGTTTTCAGTTGCGCTCATGGGGGCCCGATACCGGCGCATCCAACGTCGCCCGGTGCAACCGACGACAGTTCCGGCCGCTGGTCAATACGAGACAGGACCGGGATTCAGCCCTGCACCCGCCTTGTGATCGACAGCCCCACGGCCTTCTATCGACACGCGCCTCAGCGCGCCAGTTCCTCTTTCACCTTGGCGGCCAACTGCGGCAGCGAGAACGGCTTCGGCAGGAACGCGTAGTGGGCGTTCGGATCGAGCACGTTCTTGAAGCGATCGTCCGGATAACCCGAAACGAAGATGACCTTCAGCTCGGGACGCGTCTTGCGCATCTCGGTCATCATGGTCGGGCCATCCATCTCCGGCATGACGACGTCAGAGACCACGATGTCGATCGGGAGGGTCTCGGCGGCGACGAGTTCGAGCGCCTCGAGGCCCGTCGTCGCCTCCAGAACCTCGTAGCCCTGCCGCTTGAGGGCGCGGACGGCGAAGTTGCGCACCGAATCCTCGTCCTCGACCAGCAGCACGCGGCCGGTTCCGGTCAGATCGCGCGGGGGCTCCTTGCGGCTCTGGGGAGCGGCCGCCTGCTCGACGGCCGTGGCCGGTTCGGGGATATGGCGGGGCAGATAGACCCGGAAGATCGTCCCCTTGCCCGGCGTGCTTTCCGGGAAGATGTAGCCGCCGGTCTGCTTGACGATGCCGTACACCGTCGAGAGACCGAGGCCCGTGCCCTTGCCGACATCCTTGGTCGAGAAGAACGGCTCGAAGATCTTCGCCATCACCTGCGGCGTCATGCCGGTGCCGGTATCCTCGACCTCGACCAGCACGTACTCGCCCGGCGCGACGGCCAGAGACCGGAGCTTCAGGGATTCGCGCTCCGAGACGTTGCGCGTGCGAACGGTGAGCCGGCCGCCGTCCGGCATGGCGTCCTTGGCGTTGACCGCGAGATTGATGACGACCTGGTCGAACTGCGTCCGGTCGGCCTTCACGAGCCAGAGATCGCGGCCCGACACGAGCTTCAGGTCGATCTTCTCGCCGATCAAGCGGTTCATGAGGACGGACAGGTCGGTCAGGACCTCACCGAGTTCCATCACCTCGGGGGTCAGCGTCTGGCGACGCGAGAAGGCCAAGAGCTGGCGCACGAGGTTCGCCGCCCGGTTGGCCTCCTTCTTGATGTTCATGATGTCCTTGTGGGCCGGATCGAAGGGCCGATGGGTCTGCAGGAGCAGATCCGAGAACCCGAGGATGGCCGTCAGGACGTTGTTGAAGTCGTGCGCGATGCCGCCGGCGAGCTTGCCGACCGCTTCCATCTTGGTGCTCTGGGCATATTTGAGTTCGAGCGCCTTCTGCTCGGTGGCGTCGATGGCGTAGAGCATCGCCGCCTCGCCGGGGAGGGCATCCCGCATCGGGCTCAGGTAAATGCGCCGCGTGTACTGCCGGTCGTCGCCGAACGAGATCTCGACCGGCGTCAGCGCAGCCCGGCCCGCCTTCGCCTCGGCGAGGGCCGCGTCGATGCCCTTGACGGCGTCCGCGTCGGCTGCGGCCTCGGCCAACGCCCGGAGCGAGGCCGACTGGCGGAGGCCGGCATCGAAGAACATGCGGGCGAAGGCTGCGTTGTAGGAGCGAATGGCTCCGTCCTCGCCGAGCGTGGCGATGCCGAACGGCGCGGCATGGAACAGACGCTCGAAGCGCGCGGCGGCGCCCGAGCCGGTCATGTCCTGCACAGCGCGCGGCGCCCGGGTGAGAACGAGAGCGCTCAGGTCGGCACCGCGTTCGCTGGTGGCCCCGAGACGCGCCACGATTTCCACAGGAATGCCGACGCCATCCTCGCGCACGAGATCGAGGTCCAGGCGGACGACCTCGCCGGGCGCACTCGCGATCGCCGACCGCAGCAACGCCGCGCCGTCACCCGCGATCACGTCCGCCAAGGTCAGCTCGCGGCTGCCGACGGCGTCGCTTTCGAGACCGAGCCATCCCGCCAGTGCCGAGTTGAGGTGCGAAATGCGGCCGTCGAGCGACGCGCCGAGCAAGCCGATCGGCATCGCCTCATAGCGGCTGATCTCGGTTTCGAGGCCACGCACGGCCTCGGCCTCGTGGGCGCGCTCGCTCGAAATATCCTCGATCTGCCAGAGGACGGCGGCGCGCGAGCCCCATCCATGCCCCGGCATTGCCTTCAGCGGCCTGACCGACAGACGGAGCCAGCGGGCGGAACGTTCGCGGTTGTCGAGGTCGCGGACGCGGAATTCCTCGCTGCGTTCCTCGCCGAGTTCGGAGGCGCGCATCAAGCGGAACAGGCATTCGGCCGCCTGCGGTTCGCCGGCAAATGCGCTCTCCAGGCTTCTCGGCTCGCCGTCCTGGTCGACGCCGGCCAGCGCACGATAGGCGGCGTTGGCGTAGGCGATGCGGCCGTCGCGCGCCGTGATCATGACGCCGGCGGCGATCAGGTCCGCTGCCGAGGCGGCGATGCCGGCCTCGGGCTCCGCGTCCGGTCCGATGCGAATGTGTCCGGCGGCGAGGCCGAAGAGGAAGAAGCTGCCGATCATGCCGAGCACGGCCAGGATGCCGAGCAGGAACGGATCAGAGGCGCGCGCGGCGACAAACACCAGCGCCCCCAGGCCGATGGCCGTGAGCACCGCCAAGACGATGAAGAGCAAGCCTACGCCCGATGTCGCTTCTGCCGTACCGGCGGAAACTGGAACCTCGGGGCGGCGCACGTCGATCCCGATCATGCGCCAACTCATAAACCGATTCTGGGGACGGAAGCTTTCAAGTACCAGCTCGACCACAGAAGAGACGACAACGCGAACCGACACCAGCAAACTCCTCCGTGTAGTCACGCGAGGCGCACACGCCTCAAGTCCGTCAACAACTCGATCATTAAAGTTAAAAGTCGCCTAAACTTCTGTTATCGACGTGCGTCGCAATGGGACGCGGCGGCACGGCACGTGATCGCCGGCCCGAGGAACGGACAAGCGAGGCCTCATGGTCGATCTGCTGACTTACGTGCTCGTGTTCGCACTCCTCGCAGCGGGTGCGCTCGGTGCCTACTGGTACTTCGGAAACCCCGGCGGCAAGGCGCCGGGCGCGGGATTCTTCGGACCGCGCGCGGAAAAGCGACTCGCCGTCGTCGAGTATGCCAACGTCGACGGACGCCGGAGGCTGCTGCTCATCCGTCGCGACGGCGTCGAACATCTCGTCATGACCGGCGGACCGGTGGACGTCGTCATCGAGACGGGAATCGGGGAGCGGAAGGGGCAGCCTGACACGGCCACCGAGGCCGCCGACGAGGATCCCAGTGCGACGACGTCGGCACCTGTCTTCAGCAGACCCGCGCGGACACTCGGGCGGACGGCGCAACCCATCGCGGAGTAGCGTCGCGGTCGCGAGGCAGGCCGGGACCGTCAGGCAGATCCCATCGCTCGCGGCGCCAGCGGACACAGTATCGCCGCATTCCGGCGGCCCAAAGCCGCGCCAACGACCGGGTCGGCGACCGGAGTGATACGCGGGGGCGGTTGCCTCCATAAGCCCCGCAGCGCTCCACGCTCAACCAAGCAACGAGGTTCCACGCGTGCGGCATCTGCGCATATTGGTTGTTTTCCTCGCCGTCCTGTTCGCCATGTCGGCTTGCCCAACCGGGCGCGACACCGCACTGGCGCAACAAGCCGGCGGAACCGCGACGCCACCCGCTCCCGCAGCAACGCCCGCGCCTACCGCCACGGCGGCTCCGGAACCAGCGGCGCCCGTCTTGCCGCCCGAAGCGCTCGAGCCCGTACAACGGCTTGCGCGAAACATCGAGAATGCCGAGAAATCGATCCAGCAGCTCAAGGAACTCGAAAGCGAGCTCGCGCGGCTGCGCACCGAAGTCGAGCGGATCATCTACGATTCGACCTCGACGGCGGAGACGCTCAGGCCGCAACTCGAGGAAGTCGAGAAGCAGATCGAGCGCCTCGGACCGCCGCCGACGAAGGACCAGCCGGCCGAATCGGCGACGGTTGCAGCCGAGCGAACACGGCTGACGGCACAGAAGGCGGCGCTCGACGGGGCAATCAAGACGACGGAGCTGGCCTGGGTCCGCGCCAAGCAGCTCATCGACCGGATCACGGTGATCCGGTACCAACTGTTCACGCGCAATCTGTTCGAACGCCGCGACAGTCCGCTGCTTCCCTCCGTCTGGCAGAATGTCGCCAACCAGTGGCCGATAATCATCGGCCGCCTGAAATACTATGGTAACGACTGGTTCACGTGGGCCAGCCGGAAAGAGGCCAGCCTGTGGGCGCTCGTCGGCGCCGCGCTCGCGAGCTTCGGGGCGCTGACCTGGTTCACGCGGCGGACCATCGCGCCGCACCTCGTCAGGCCCGAGCCGCCGGCTCCGTTCTTCCGTCGCGCCATGCAGGCCGCGTGGATGGCGCCGCTGCGCATGGTTGCACCGGTCGTTCTGGTTCTCGTCATCTACTTCGGGCTAGCCGGGCTCGATCTGCTGTTCGCACCCTGGATTGCGCTCGCCAATGCGACGCTGTCGGCACTTCTGGTGTTCATCGCATCGCGCGCCCTGCTCAAGGTCTGTCTGGCGCCGAGAGCGCCTGCCTGGCGCCTCATCCCCGTCGATGATCAGACTGCACGGCGGACCCTGCGCCTGCTCGAGCTGTTCGTCGCGATCTATCTCTTCGATTCGGTGCTCGTCGAACTGGCCCGTATCCTCTACGTGCCGCTCTCCGTGACGGTGGTGAAAGCCTTCCTGACGAGCGTGGCGTTCGCGTTGCTGCTGGTTGTGCTCGCGCTCACACCGTTCGTGCCGCTGACCGGGCCTGACCGGCCCGTCAACGGCCACGCCTACGTGGCGAAACCCGTCACTCTGCTGAGCCCGCTCTGGATCAAGCTGCCGCTGATCGCGACAGCCGCGATGATCATCGTGCCGTCCCTGCTCGGCTACGTGGCTCTCGGACGGTTCGTCGCTCATCAGGTCGTGCTCTCCGGCACAGTGCTCGCGGCGTGCGGGCTCTTCTATCTCGCGGTGCGCGCAGTGACCCGCGGGCGGGCCGACAACAGCGACGCCGTCAGCGGCTTCCTCGAGCGCACCGTCGGGCTCACCGATGCGCGGCGCAAGCGCCAGATCTCGATGCTGGTGGAGGTCTTCGCTACACTCGCGATCGGCGTGCTGGCGCTCCCCGTCCTGTTGTTGCAATGGGGGTTTTCAGGCGCGGACATCCGCGACTGGTGGAAGGCACTTCTGTTCGGCTTCGAAATCGGTCAGTTCCGCATTTCGCTGGCGCGCATCCTGATCGCGATCGCGCTGTTCACGACACTGCTGTTCCTGACGAGAATCCTCCAGAAATGGCTGCGCGAGAACGTGCTGACCGGCGCCCGGATGGACGTCGGCATCGCGAATTCCATCGACACGTCGATCGGCTATGCCGGCATCGGTCTCGCCATTCTGCTCGCGCTTTCCTATGCCGGGCTCGACATCACGAGCCTAGCGATCGTCGCCGGCGCGCTGTCGGTCGGCATCGGCTTCGGCCTGCAATCGATCGTCAACAATTTCGTGTCGGGACTGATCCTGCTCGTCGAACGCCCGATCAAGGTCGGCGACTGGATCGTCGTCGGCAACGAGCAAGGCAATGTGCGGCGGATCTCGGTACGCTCGACCGAGATCGAGACGTTCGACAGGGCCAGCCTCATCGTACCGAACTCGGAACTCATCACCGGGCGCGTCCTCAACTGGACGCATCGCAATCCGATGGGGCGTGCCGTGGTCAAGGTCCGCGTGTCACCGACAGCCGACCCCGACACGGTGCTCGCCATGCTGCGAGCTGTCACGGATGCTCACCCGGACGCTCTCAAGACCCCGGCGCCGTTCATCACCTGCGACGACTTTTCGGCAAATGGCATCGATTTCACCATCCGGGCCGTCGTTGCGGATGTGTATACCAGCGGGCGGGTTGCATCTGAAATCCGGATCGCCGCCCTGAAGGCGTTTCGTGAGGCGGGATTGCTCGAGACGTTCGATCAGGTCGACGTGCATCTGCGCGACCTCGACTGGATCAAGGCGGCAGCGGCCCGGGTGGTGGAGCAGCAACAGGCCAAGGCGTCTGCAGACGGGCGTTCCACCGGCGGGACCGGCACCGCCTAGCGTAACGCCTCTGACGTCCGGCACCCGGTTGCGGTCAATCTCGTCACCAAACGTGAGAGGCAAAGCTACACTAGAAACAATCAGTTGCTCGTGTTCCTGTGGCGCCGACAATTGCTCTCGACCAAGTCGCGCAGGGAAGCAAATATCGGCGCCGGAACATCAGGCGCCTCGCCAACCAGCCATGCAGTGACTGCAACCCTACTGCGCGCCGCCGCTCCAAACCTTGTTGGAGTGTGGACGGAACAGGGCGAATCTGGCCGATCGAACGCACGCAGATTTAGGACACTTCGCGTTTAATCCGAGGGTGAGCGGTCCAGGGCCTCGGTACGGGCCTGGGCTCTGCGTCGCATGGGACTGCCTTGGAAACGGGCAGGCGAGGGGATGATGGTCAGAAGACTGCTCGATGGACTTTATCTGGGTGCGGGGTACCTCGCCGGCGCTTTCCTGATCATGCTGTTCCTTCTGATGATGGCCCTCTCGCTCGGCCGTGAGTTCGGGATCAACATCAAGTCGGGTGACGATTTCGCCTCGTGGTGCATGGCATCGCTGGCCTTCCTGGGGCTTGCGCACACCTTCAAGTCCGGCGAGATGGTCCGTGTCGGCCTCCTCACGGATCGCCTCACCGGCAGAGCAAAATGGATCGCCGAAATCTTCGCGCTCGTGATGGCCGCGATCTTTACCGGCTTTTTCGCGTGGCAGGCCGTGCTCATGACCTACACGTCATGGCTGATCAACGACACGTCCACAGGCGTGATCGTGGTGCCGCTGTGGATCCCGCAGCTCGGATTTACGAGCGGGCTCGTCATTCTTTTCATCGCCGTCATGGACGAACTCGTCCATGTGCTCTCCGGCAACAAGCCGCGTTACGAGAAAGAGCCCCCGAAGACAGCCGAGGAAGTCATCCAACGCGCCGCGGCCGGGGGAGTGTAGCGGCATGGAACTCGGCATGATCGCGCTGTTGATCAGCGTCCTTCTGGTCATCTTCCTCGCGTCGGGCGTCTGGATCGCGATTGCGCTGCTCGCATGCGGGTGGGTCGGCATGCAGTTCGCCGCCGGCTCCATTCCTGCTGGCTCCGTACTGGCAACGAAGATCTGGGGAAATGCCGCCTCGTGGGAGCTGGCCGCGCTGCCGCTCTTCATCTGGATGGGCGAGATCCTGTTCCGGACAAGGCTGTCCGAGGAAATGTTCCGGGGGCTCTCACCGTGGCTCGGCTGGGTTCCCGGACGGCTGCTCCACGTCAACGTCCTCGGTTGCGGCATCTTCGGCGCCGTCTCGGGCTCGTCGGCGGCGACCTGCGCCACGATCGCCAAGATCGCGCTGCCGGAACTCAAGAAGCGCGGATACCCCGAGCAGATCGCGCTCGGCTCGCTCGCCGGCGCCGGCACGCTCGGCATCCTCATTCCGCCCTCCATCACGATGATCGTCTATGCCGTGGCGGCGGAAGTCTCGATCCTGCAGATCTTCCTCGCGGGCTTCCTGCCCGGTCTGCTGGTGATGTCGCTCTACTCCGGCTACATCGCGATCTGGTCGCTGCTCAACCCGAGCAAGATGCCACCGCGCGAGCCTGCCATGCCGTTCCGCGACAAGATCCGCGAATCGGCCAATCTCATCCCCTGCGCGCTTCTCATCGTGTTCGTTTTCGCCGTGCTCATCTCGGGCTGGGCGACCGCGACGGAGTGTGCTGCATGGGGCGTGCTCGGTGCGCTCGTCATCGCATGGTGGTCGGGCGTCCTCAGCCCGAGATCGTTCTGGGACAGCGTGATGGGAGCGGCCCGCCTCACGTCCATGATCATGCTGATCCTGGCTGGCGCGTCGTTCATGTCGACCTCGATGGGCTACACCGGCATCCCCGTGGCGCTCGCCGCGTGGGTCGACACGCTGCAACTGTCGCCCTACATGCTGATCGCGGCGCTGACGGTGATGTACATCATCCTCGGTACGGCGCTCGACGGCATCTCGATGATCGTGCTGACGACAGTCGTCGTGCTGCCGATGGTGCAGAAGGCCGGCTTCGACCTCGTGTGGTTCGGGATTTTCCTCATCCTCATCGTTGAGATGGCCGAAATCTCACCGCCGGTTGGATTCAATCTCTTCGTGCTGCAGACCATGAGCGGGAAAGACAGCAATACGGTCGCGTGGGCCGCACTGCCGTTTTTCTTTCTGCTGGTTTTGGCCGTCGCTATCGTGACCGTTTTCCCGAGTATCGTGATGTTCTTGCCTCGGCTCGTGTTCCCGGCCTGAGGACTGAAGGAGACCACTCCATGACACTGCACTCTGCCCTCGTTGCCGCTTTCACAGCCGCCGCTGTGTCGGTGTCGGCGCTTGCCCTACCGGCAAGTGCCCAGACCAAGTGGAACCTGCCGGCCGCCTACCCGCCGACCAACTATCACTCCGAGAACCTCGCGTGGTTCGCCGAGGAGGTGAAGAAGGCGACCGATGGCAAGCTCGAGATCACCGTCCATCCGGGAGCGTCGCTGTTCAAGGCGCCGGAGATCAAGCGGGCGGTCGCCACGGGCCAGGCACAGATGGGTGAGGTGTTGCTCTCGATCCACGAGAACGAGGACCCCGTCTTCGGCCTCGACACCATCCCGTTCCTCGCCACCAGCTACGCACAGTCGCTCAAGCTGTGGCAGGCGCAGAAGCCAGCCGTGGCGCAGAAGCTCGACGCGCAGGGGATCATGGTCCTCTATGCCGTGGCTTGGGGACCGCAGGGCATCTACGCCAAGAAGGTGATCAACACCGTCGACGACATGAAGGGCCTCAAGATGCGGGCCTACAGCGTCGGCACGACGCGGATCGCCGAACTGGCGGGGGCTCAGGCCGTCACCGTGCAGGCGGCCGAGTTGCCGCAGGCGCTCGCCACCGGCGTCGTCAATGCCTTCATGACCTCCGGCTCGACGGGTTATGACAGCAAGGTCTGGGAGACCATGACCCACTGGTACGACGTGCAGGGCTGGATCCCGAAGAACATCCTGATGGTGAACAAGGCCGCATTCAACGGCCTGCCGAAGGATCAGCAGGACGCCGTCCTCAAGACGGCCGCAGCGGCCGAAGTCAGGGGCTGGAAGATCGCCGAAGAAAAGGCCCAGTGGTATGTCGATCAGCTCACGGCCAAGGGCATGCAGGTCGTGCCGCCGAGTCCCGAGCTGAAATCAGGGCTCGAGAAGATCGGTCAACAGCTGATCGAGGACTGGAAGAAGCGCGCCGGCGCCAAGGGCGACGAGGTGCTCCAAGCCTACAAGAAATAGCGGCTCGGACGGCATCCGACGGCGAATTTCGGGGGCCGGCACATCGCGTGCCGGCCCCTCCTCGTTCCGCTTCGACGGCAGAGGGCAATGGGACGCCGCCCCCGACTGCCGCCCATTCTCCCGTGCCAGCCTGCCGCAGGTCGCATCAAACCCTTGTTGGATCGGGTGGAATGTGGCATCTAGCCGCCATCGGTGCGCAGGGGACACCTCCACTGGTTTGTCCCTTTTCCGATACGCGAAGACCGACTTTGCGCGGGACCACTTCCCGCCCACTCGAGCGACCCTGCCCCTGCGCTTCGTTACGGCCTGGTCGGCCACCGTCGGTCGACCGGCACCCGCGACCAAGTTACGGAGACCGTTTTTTGCAGACCACCACGTTCGCTGAGCTCGGTCTCAGCGCAAAGGTGCTCGCCGCCATCGAGGCCGCGGGCTATCCCGCGCCGACCCCGATCCAGGCGCAGGCCATTCCCGTCGCCACGACAGGCCGCGACGTCCTCGGCATTGCGCAGACGGGCACCGGCAAGACGGCGTCGTTCGTGCTTCCGATGATCACCCGCCTCGAAACGGGTCGCGCACGGGCGCGGATGCCGCGATCGCTGATCCTGGCACCGACCCGCGAACTCGCCGCGCAGTGCGCGCAGAGCTTCGAGAAGTACGGCGTCAATCACAAGCTGGACGTCGCGCTGCTCATCGGCGGCGTTTCGATGGACGATCAGGTGCGCAAGCTCGATCGCGGCGTTGACGTTCTGATCGCCACGCCGGGCCGACTGCTCGACCATTTCGGGCGCGGCCGCATCATGCTGATGGGCGTCGAGATCCTGGTCATCGACGAAGCCGACCGCATGCTCGACATGGGCTTCATTCCCGACATCGAGAAGATCTGCAAACTCCTGCCGCCCAAGCGCCAGACGCTGTTCTTCTCGGCGACCATGCCGCCAGAGATCACGCGCCTCGTCGATCAGTTCCTGACCGATCCGGTGCGCATCGAGGTGGCCAAGCAGTCGACCACGGCAAAGACGATCACGCAGCGGTTCTGCTACTGCGACAGCGGCGAAGACTGGGCGAAGCGCGAGGTGCTGCGGGAACTGCTGCGCACGCTCGACGTCAAGAACGCGATCATCTTCTGCAACCGCAAGAAAGATGTCGCCATTCTGCTGAAGTCGCTCATGAAGCACGGCTTCAATGCCGGTGCGCTGCACGGCGACATGGACCAGATGAGCCGAACCGCGACGCTCGACAAGTTCCGTTCGGGCGAGATCGCACTGCTCGCGGCCTCCGATGTGGCGGCGCGCGGCCTCGACATCCCCGACGTGTCGCACGTCATCAACTACGACGTGCCGTGGCAGCCGGAAGACTACGTGCACCGGATCGGCCGGACCGGGCGTGCCGGCCGCGACGGGTTTGCCGCCACCATCGTGACGGCGGACGACATCAAGGCCATCGATTCGATCCTGAAACTCACGACCGACGAACTGCAGTGGATCGGGGATCCTCCCAACGAGGAGACGATGGCCGATGGCCGGAGCCGCAAGCGGCGTGGCCGCGGCGCACCGGCGCGCGGCGGCCGCAGCGAAGGTCGGGGCGAGGGCCGCAGCTCCGATCGCCCTGTCCGGCGTGACCGTCCGGCACGTGACGAGCGCCCGGGGCGCGACGAACGACCGGAGCGGCGCGAAGCGTCGCGCAGCCTGACGGGCATCGATGCGCCGGTACGCGATGAGCAACCGTCCGTGCCAGACGATGCGATCGGCCTTCCGCGCCGGCCCGTTCGACGTCGCGAGCGGGGTGGAGACGCCCCCGTCGCGCGGGAAGCGGTGGCCAGCCAGGAGCGCCAGGCGTCGGCTCCGCCGCGCGAACGGCAAGAGCGGCCGAGCGAGCGTCCAGCCCGTGCGCCGGCCGGTCCCAGAGCCGACCGGCCTCAACGCGGGGCCCAGGGGCGCGGAGATCGGGAAGCCACTCCGGCGGCCTTCGGCGATCACATGCCGGCTTTTCTCAGGCGACCGGTCAAGATCACGGCGGATTAAGTCCAGCGCGCCGCTCGTCGGCGCGCCTCCGGAACCACACAGCTCGCTGGCGAACTGTGGACGGACCACCGACACTCTAGCTTTCGGCCGGGTTCAGTTGTAGGTGCTGGAAAACAGCATCGCGTCGGGCTCCGCGCGGAGACGATCGCAGCGTGAACGATCCCGGGGGAAACCATGACGCCTGCAGCGGCGACGGCTTACATCTGGCAACTCGGCGGCGGGACGCTGTCTTCACTCGACAGCGTTGCGCTGCGCGGCCAAGAGCCCGCGCTTCCCTCGACATTCGCAGTCGGTACGATGGCGCAGGCGACCATCGCAGCCAGCGCGCTCGCAGCGGCCGAATTCGCCGTCGCACGGCGCAATGGCCGGCAACTGGCGGCGGTCGACATGCGTCATGCCGCGACCGAGTTCCGAAGCGAGCAACTCCTGTCCGTCGAGGGCCAGCCCGAGCGCCGCATCTGGGACAAGGTCGCTGGCGTCTACCAGACCGGCGACGGCCGCTATGTGCGCGTCCACGCCAACATGCCCCACCATCGGGCACGTACGCTCGCCTTTCTCAAGGCCGAGTACGAGCGCGAAAGCGTCGCCCGCAAGCTGCAGGACTGGACGGGGGAAGCCCTCGAGACCGCCGCCGCCGAGAACGGCATGGTCATCACGATGATGCGGACGCCGGAGGAATGGCGCGCGCATCCGCAGGGACAGGCCCTCGCGACTCTGCCGTTGTTCGAGATCATCCGCATCGGTGATGCGCCGCCGCGTCAACGCCTTCCGTCGGAGCGGCCGCTCTCGGGCATTCGCGCGCTCGATCTCACCCGGGTCATCGCCGGACCGGTCTGCGGGCGGACGCTCGCGGCGCACGGGGCCGACGTCCTCTCGATCACGGGGCCCGGCATTCCTGACATGCCCACGCTCGTCATGGACGGCGGGCGGGGCAAGCTTCGCGCCGAACTCGATCTCGCGTCGGAGGATGGCCGCGCCAAGCTCAAGGCCCTAGCCAAGAGCGCCGACATCTTCATCCAAGGCTATCGGCCGGGCGCGCTCGCGGCCAAGGGGTTTTCTCCGGAGGCCATTGCCGAGATATCGCCGGGCATCGTCGTCGTTTCTCTTTCGGCATGGAGCCATGCGGGCCCGTGGGCGGGTCGGCGCGGCTTCGACAGCCTCGTGCAGAACGCGAACGGCCTCAATGCCGCGGAGGCAGCCGCCGCCGGGGTCCAGGGCCCAAAAGAGCTCCCGTGCCAGGCCCTCGATCACGGCTCGGGTTTCCTGATGGCGACCGGTGCGATGATGGCGCTGAAGCGCCAGGCGGAAGAAGGCGGTTCGTGGCTGGTGCGGGTCTCGCTGGCGCAGACGGGCGAGTGGCTGTGGAAGCTCGGGAGGCTGCCCGCGGAGACGCTGGCGCTGCCGGCGCCGAAGGCCGGCGACCTCGGCGACCTGCTCGAACTCAGCGGATCGGGGTTCGGCGCCATGACGGCTGTCCGGCACGCGGGACTCCTGTCGGAAACAGCGCCCAGGTTCACGCGGCCGTCGATGCCGCTCGGCTCGCATGCTGCGGAATGGCCGCAGTCTGCCGTCGCGTAAACGGCACGTTAAGCCCCTCCCCCTAGCATGGCATGGCTCGTCCAACAGACGCGCACGTCGCAACGCGGGGAAAGTCGGACGCGCCATGCTCTTTGGACTTCGCAAAGCGTTGACCGCCGGGGGCCTAACGCCGCAGCCGGAGGCAGCCGATCCGAGTGCTCTTGGCAATCTCGAGACGCTTCGTGATCACGTCAGCGACATCCTGCTTCGCGCCGGTCGCATCGCGGCCTCGGTGCGCGAGGAAAGCCGGGTGGAGATGCCGGCCGTCACCGGGAAACTCGACCCCGAGGCAGGCCCGCTTCCGCTGAAGGCGTTCTTCGAGCACTTCATCGTGCCGGGCCCGAATGGCTCGGTCGGGCATCGCTACTTCGCCTACCGCTATCCGGAAGGCGGCGACGCGATCGACCCGAATGCCCAGTTCCATCTGCAGCAATTCCTCGGCGATGCGCTGTCGTTCAACCTCTATTGCCAGCGGGCGCATCAGGACGGCTGTCTCGGGGTCGCGCTGCAGTCACCGAGCGTGCCCGAATTCATCGATGCCATCATCGTGCGCAGCGCCTTCTTTGCCGCGCTCATCGAGAACCTGATCACGTGTCCGCAGCCGCGGGATGGCCAGTTCGACGCGCTGCGAGCCACGCTCGACCGTTACATGCTGATGGCCAGCGATACGATGCTTCGGCCGGCGCTGCTCGAGACGATGGTGCCGCTCAAGGGCTGGCCCGTCGTACTCGTCGACATGCCGGCGCAGGCCCACGACGGCGACCATTTCATCAACGGCGTCTATTTCACCGCGGAGCAGGCTCGCGTGCTGCTGGGCGCCGATGCCGACGCACGGCAATCGCCGCGCGCCATGCCGAACGTCGCCTGACGGCCGTACGAGCCGGCGCCCGTCCGCTCAGGCCGGACGGAACACGTTGATGCCATCACCCGACGTCACCGTTCCTGTCGCGCCCAGATAGTCGCGCTCGGTCATGTCGCGCAGAAGCGTGGCATCGTCGGGCGTGTTGGCCATGAAGCGACGGCCGTCGGCGTCACGGGCAAACAATATGGCGTAGCTCGGCCCCTTGCGGTCGTGCATCACGGTGTAGGTCTCGATCGTGCCCTTGCCGGATGGTGCCTCGACGACGGGCGGGCCTTTGTCGGCGTCGATCGCTGCCTGATAGGATTTCGGATCCCTGGGCGCGAAGGGTTTGGCGGGGCGCTCAGTCGAGTAGATGCCTGCCGATTGCTTCGTCACGTAGTTGCCGTTGGCCGTGACGAGCCCCTTCGAACCCGGCTTGCCGCGCACCTTCGCGATCATCTCGGCAATCGAATGGGTGACGTAGTTGTTCCCCGGTCCGCCGAAGTAGGGGAGGCCACCGGTCACGGTCAGGCCGCGCGGATCGTCGAGGGCGAGGCCGTTCTCGGCGCACGCGATCTCGACCGCGGACGGGAAGCAGCTGTAGAGGTCGATGAAGTCCACGTCCGACATGGAGAGCCCGGCCATCTCGAAGGTCTCGCGGGCAACGACGCGCATGGCCGGCGAGGAGTGGTAGTTCTTGCGATCGGAGATGTACCAGTGGTCGTAGGCGTCGGCGGTGCCGTGCAGGAAGACCCACTGGTTTTCGGGGACCCCGAGCTTTCGCGCCGTTGCGACAGAAGTCAGGATGACGGCGGCTGCCTGATCGATGAAGGCGTTCGAGTTCATCAGCTTCGTGTAGGGAAAGCCGATATAGGGATTATCCGGCGTCACGGTCGCGATCTGGTCGGCCTTGAAACCCTGCCGGCGATCGGCCAGCGGATTTTTCGCGGCGACCGCGGCGAAGTGCTCGAAGAGCTTGCCGACGGCCTGCATGTGTTCGGGGATCGAGCGGCCCAGATGTCCGCGAATGCCGTTCTCGAAGAGCGGATAGGCGAAGATGGCGCCGGCCATCCGGTGCCGCTCTTCCATGTCGTTCCAGCCGCGGGTCGCAACGCCCCACTCCTCGCAGGTGCCGCCGGCATCCTCGTTCCAGTCGAGCGGCAGCTTCGCGCGTTCGGCGGCCTTCTGCGTCGCCAGCGCCTCGCCACCGCAGACGAGCGCTGCGCCCACCTCGCCGCGCGTCACCATTTCCGACAGGCGATTGATGCACCACTGGGGCATGTTTCCGCCCGGGTGCGTGTAGATCAGGCGACGCGCGCGGTTGGCACCGATGCGATCGGCGATGGATTTCGGCGGGTTCTTCGGGCCACCGAAGGGGCTCCGGAACCGCCAGCTGGTGTCGGAGAAGGCCCGCAGCACCACAATCGTATCGAGTTCCTCGAGGAGCTTGCGACCGACGCCGCTGTCGACGGCTGCCTTGCGCACAGCTTCCGCGGTGAGATCCATCGCGGCGAGGGCCTTGGCCGGATCCGCGATACGCTGCGTCACCTGCCCGGCGCCGACGAGAACCGGAATGCGCGCTTCATCCATAAGACGATCTCCTCGGAACGACGGTGCCGGCTCCGGCCGAAATCGGCCGCCGTGCCGGAGGATGCAATGCTGTCCGCTGGGGCGGACAACGTCAACCACGACAGCTCGCACCTTCTCCGAATCGGCAAATCTCCATCATTCTCTGTCGATTGAAAGCTTTCTTTAAGACTGATACTCAGTGGACGTCCGGCGGCGCATGAGCGACCGCGGAGTGCCGAACGCGTGGAGATGGGGCGATGTCAGGGACCGTTTTTCTGGGTGAGACGGAGATCAGCGCCGCCGAAACGCAAGGGCAGGTCTTCGTGCCCATCGTGCGCACGGGCGACCTCAGCACCCCGGCCAGCGTCGACTATTCCATCACCGGCAACGAGGCCGTCGCAGGACAGGACTTCGTCGCCCGGACCGGCACAGTGACCTTCGCCGCCGGGCAGGATCGCATCCTCGTCCCTGTCACCATTCTCGACGATCAGGCCGGCGAGGCGACAGAGACGTTCACGGTGTCGCTGACCAATGTGGAAGGCGCCGTCCTGCAAGCCCCCAGGACCACGCGGGTCGCCATTCTCGACAACGAGACCCCGGTCACCGATCCGGCCACGCCGCCGCTCGTCTCGCCCTACAGTGTCACGGAACGCGTGGTGGCGAGCGGCCTCTCGCAGCCGATCGACCTCGAGATGGTGTCGGGGCTGCCCAATACGCCGGCCGGCGCGATGCTCGGGTACGTGGCCGAGAAGGGTGGCGCGATCAAGCTCGTCGATCTGACGACGGGCAGCACGCTCTCGACGTTCGTCAACATCGCGCCGAAGGTCAACAACATCCAGGATCGCGGGTTGCTAGACATCGCGCTCGATCCGAACTTCCCGAGCCAGCCCCACATCTACGCGTTCTATGTCGTGGATCCGCCGCAAGCGCAGGGCCTCAGCGGCAATGCCGGGCCGGACGGCGGCGGCAACCGGTTCGCGCACGTCGTGCGGTTCACGGCGGACGTCGCCACCGGGTATCGCACGGCGGTGCCCGGCAGCGAGACGATCATCCTCGGGGGCGCTGGCCGCACACTCGCCGACATCAGCGGTGGCGGGTCGGTGGACAGCACCTCGAACCTGTCGCAGGCGGAATCCGGACGCCTTCCCGGCGGCGGCTACGTCGACGACTACATCAAGGTGGATTCGCGCTCGCATGCCGGCGGGGCGCTAGCGTTCGGCCCGGATGGTGCGCTCTACGTCTCGATCGGCGACGGCACGTCGTTCAACTTCGCCGATCCCCGCAGCGCCAGCGTCCAGAACCTCGACAGCCTGTCCGGCAAGATCCTGCGCATCGATCCGGCGACGGGGCTCGGGCTCGCCGACAATCCGTTCGTCGAGGCGGGCGTCAGCCTGTCGTCGAACCGGGCCCGCGTCTATCAGTCGGGGCTCAGGAATCCGTTCTCGATGACGTTCGATCAGGCGGGACAGCTCGTCATCAGCGATACGGGCTGGAACTCCTACGAGGAGATCAACGTCGGCGGTCCGGGTGCGAATTTCGGCTGGCCCTACTACGAGGGCGGCGACGGCGGCGTTCTCCGGCAGACGCCGGGCTACAACACGCAAGCCGGCGCCGCGCAGTTCTATGCGGCGGTGGCGGCCGGCACCATCGAGGTTACCGGCGCCTACAGGGGCTTCTCGCATCTCAACAACGACCCCGGCTATCAGCTCCAGGCGATCACCGGCGGCGACGTCGTCTATGACGGCAACCGCTATCCGGTGGCGCTGCAGAACGACTATTTCTTCGCCGACGTGTCGCAGGGCGAGGTCTTCACGGTCGACCTCAACGACCGGCGCGAGGTGACGTACCTCTACACGACGCCGAACCGCTTTGCGCCGGTGCATTTCACGCAGGGCGACGACGGTTACGTCTATTACGTCGATCTCGTGCGCAATCATGTCGGGCGGCTCGAGATCACCGGCGGAGCCGCCGCCAACCAGGCGCCGGAGGCCGTCAACGACAGCGGCACCACCTCGCCACTGCTGCCGACATCGGTCAATGTGCTCGCCAACGACAGCGATCCGGACGGACCGGCGTCGGCGCTGCGGGTCAGCGCCGTCAACGGGGTGCCGGCGCGGGTCGGCGTCGGGGTCGACGGCAGCGCGGGCGGGCGCTTCGTGATCGGTGCCGACGGGGCCGCCAGCTTCACACCCGACGGTGACTTCGGCGATCTCGCACCCGGCACGACGCGCACGACGAGCGTGAGCTATGCCGTGGCAGACGCGAATGGGGCGGAGGATACCGCGACATACAGCGTCACGGTGGCGGCCGGCACGGCCACGGGCTCGCTGATCGAAGTGTTGGCGAGAGGCCAGACCGGCGCCGAGATCATGCAATTGTCGATCGGCGGCAACGTGGCCGCGGTGTTCGAGAACGTCGCCGTCGGTGGCGCGACCTATGCGTTCCGGGCCTCGGGACCGGTTTCGCCCGGTGACGTCCGCGTCGCGTTCCTCAACGATCGCTACGAGCCGGCCGCCGCCATCGACTACAATCTGATCGTCGACAAGATCCGGATCGACGGCGTGAGCTACGAGACGGAAGCCGCCAACGTCTACTCGACGGGCTCGTGGCTGGCGGAGGATGGCATCGTTGCCGGTTTCGGCCGCGGCGACACGCTCGCTACCAACGGCTACTTCCAGTACGCGGACACGCCCGTCGAGGACGGCTCGACGCTCGCCATCTTCGCCCGCGGCGAACGCGGGGAAGAGACCATGCAGCTCGTCATCGACGGCCAGACGGTGGCGACGTACCTCGACCTGGGTGCCGGCGGGCAGGTGATCGTCTACAACAGTCCGACGCAGCTCGCGATCGAGGACATCCGGCTGACCTTCACCAACGATCTCTGGCAGCCGCAGCTCGGCATCGACCGCAACCTGATCGTCGACAAGGTGGTGCTCGATGGCGTGACCTACGAGACCGAGGCGGCCAGCGTGTTCTCCACGGGCATGTGGCGGCCGGAGGACGGGATCACGTCGGGGTTCGGGCGCGGCGATACCCTGGCGACCAACGGCTACATCCAGTATGCCGCCGCGGGGGCGGGTCCGGCGACCTGACGCGGCGATTCAGGATTGAGATTATCTAAAGTGTGGGCTGAGAGGATTCATTTGCCCTCCGCCGGGGCTTGCTGTTGACTGGTACCCTATAGACGCTCATGTATCCGGGTATTCACTTGCCGCGCGCCGCTACCGGCTCTGCGACAGAGATCCAGGAGGACGCCGACATGGCATTCGAAACCTCGCGCCTCAGCGAGCATGTGGAGACGTTCGATCCGATCTGGTCGGCGGTGCGCGCCGAAGCCGAAGGCGTGCTCACGACGGAGCGGGCGCTCGGCGGCTTCATCTACGCGACGATCCTGTCGCACGACCGGCTCGAGCAGGCCGTGTGCCACCGGCTGGCCCAGCGGCTCAACCACTCGGACGTCGACGCGGGCCTCATCGGCCAGACGTTCGAGGACGTGCTCACGGCGCAGCCCGACATCGGACAGATCTTCCGGGCCGATCTCGCCGCCGTCTACGAGCGCGATCCGGCGTGCCACCGCTACATCGAGCCGTTGCTCTACTTCAAGGGCTTCCACGCCCTCGTCACGCATCGCTTCGCGCACGCACTCTGGCAGCAGGGCCGACGCGATTTCGCGCTCTATCTGCAGAGCCAGTCGAGCCGGATCTTCGCAGTCGACATCCACCCGGCGGCGCGCATCGGGCGCGGCATCTTCATCGATCATGGCCATGGCATCGTAATCGGCGAGACGGCGGTCGTCGGCGACAACGTATCGATGCTGCATGGCGTGACGCTCGGCGGCACCGGCAAGAGCGATGGCGACCGGCATCCCAAGATCGGCAACAACGTGCTGCTCGCAGCTGGCTGCAAGGTGCTCGGCAACATCCGGGTGGGGAACTGCTCGAAGGTCGCGGCCGGCTCGGTGGTGCTCAACGCCGTCCCCGACAACAAGACGGTGGCCGGAGTGCCGGCCCGGATCGTCGGCGATTCGACGTGCCCCGAGCCCGCCCTCACCATGGATCAACGGCTCTTGCCCGACGACTGCGGCTGCTGCTAGGCCAAACTGTCGCCTCTGATCCGGGGTCTTGTTCAGACCTCAGTCCCACAACGACCCGATTCCGACCCATTGCGGCGGCGCGGGCAAGGAGAGATACCGTGGCCAAAGCCAAGCCGCTCACCGCTGCCGAAGCCAAGAGCGTGGAGACCTATCTGCGCAAGCTGCTCAGCAACCGTTCGATCGAGGTGCGGAGCCGGCAGAAGGCCGCAGACGCGGCGGAAGTGTACGTCGGGGAGGAATTCGTCGGCGTGCTCTCGAAGGATACCGAGGACGGCGAGGTGTGCTACCAGATGTCGGTGACCATCCTCGACATCGATCTCAACCAGGATTGATCTCCCAGCCCCCGGACGCACCTGATGCCCCTCTATGCCTACAACGGAGCCAAGGTCGAGACTCCGGCCGATGGTGATTTCTGGGTTGCGCCCAACGCGACGGTGATCGGCCGCGTCAGTCTCGGGTCGGCCGTCACGGTCTGGTTCGGTGCCACGATCCGGGGAGACAACGAGCCGATCCGGATCGGGCGGCGCACCAGCATCCAGGAAAACGCCGTCCTGCACGTCGACCCGGGCTTCCCGATGGATATCGGCGAGGATTGTACCATCGGCCATCTCGCCATGCTGCATGGCTGCACGATCGGCAACGGCGCGCTGATCGGCATCGGCGCCATCGTTCTCAATGGTGCGCGGATCGGCGAGGGCACCATGATCGGGGCGGGCGCGCTCATTCCCGAAGGCAAGGTCATCCCGCCGAACGTCGTCGTTCTCGGATCGCCCGGCAAGGTGGTGCGGGACGTGACAGAGGCCGACCGCGCGCGGGTCGTCGAGGGTGTGCTCGACTACGAGCGCAAGGGGCGGCTCTACCGAAGCGGACTCACCCTCCAAGCCGAATAGACACCCGTCGCGGACGACCATGGACCGCGCCCGGGCGGCAGATCACGGACCTTCGCGGGTGCCGCCCAGCATCGCCGGCTGGACCACGGCTGCCGGATCGAGCGACAGCCACACGTTCGGATCGATGTAGGACTGGCGCATCACGTACTTGTAGGGCGTGGCGCTCCAGAGCTTCAGTTCGTCGTTCTTGTTGTCGAGGATGAAGTCGCCCTTGCTCGTTCTCGCCGTCAGAATGGCGTGACCTTCGCCCTTCTCGTCGCGGACGACGGTGATCAGAAGCGCACCCGACGGCCAGCCCATGCGCATGAGCGTCTTGCGCTTCAAGAGCGCGTAATCCTCGCAGTCGCCTCGTGAAACGGGCAGCGTCCAGCGTTCGATCTCGCCGTAGATGTCCATGTCGGTTGCCGGCGCAATGGCCTTGTTGATCTCGCGATTGATGCGATCGAGTTCCGCCATCCGCTCAGCGCTCGCCGACATGCGGTTCTCTTCAAAGTCTCCGCGCCGGCACTCCGCGGGGAAAGCCGCGCAGAATCGAACGTATCCGAAGGGGGGAAGCGACGGCCCGTAGACCCGCATGAACGGGGCCGGCGGCGACGCCTTGGGCCCCGCAACGGGGGCTGGATCGGCTGCAGTCCGAAGGGGCACCACCACCAATGCCACGAGCAACAACGCGACGAGCCTGACAAACTTGAACATCGTACCTACCCCAATACTCGGTACATTCTACGAAACTGGCCGGTTTCGCACAGAACCGGCCGAACACGTCAGTGACGGCGACACTCAGCCGAAATAACGGCGAAGCGCGGTCGGCTGCTGGATGTCGAGGAAGCGGACGGCAATGCCGCTGTCGTGGTGGCGGACGACTCGGCTGCGCAGCTTGCCGAGGAACACTTCGGTATCGAGCGGCGGGCGCAGCTCCGTCGCGATCGAGGCGCCGGAGATCGAGACGTCGATGACATCGCAGGCGACGGGATCGGCGTCACCGATGGTCAACTGGGATGACGGGTTCCTTGGCACGACGCGCTCGTGGCGGCGCGCTTCGGCCGGCTCGAGTTCGTGGCGGTTGATCAGCCAGGTCAACTGGGCGGCGAGTTTCTCGCGGCGATGCTGGGTGGCCGTCAGCGCCAGCGCGAAGCCGCCGGGAAAATTACGAACGACCTTGCCTTCGAGGCCGCCGATCTGGTCGAGATAGACCACGATCTGCTCGCCGTCCTCGACAGCGACGGGCGACATCATCGCGGCGCCACCGACCGAGATATCAATGAGCTTGCAGGGGAATTCCTGCTTGTTCGAGCGCATGAAGCGGCCCAGCAGGGTCAACGGCACGCGGCGGTGACGGCGGCGGTCGGCTTCGACACGGGAGGCAATCGGATCAGACTGCGGATAGGACTGCTGCGCCATTAACTGGACCATGGACTACCTGCTCGACGAACGACTAGCGACCAAACTGCCCCCGGCTCACAGCAACGCGCGAGCGACGGGAGATGTTGTGTCGACTATGCCGACGGTCCCTTAAAGATCCTCTAAGCGGGCGGTCCTTTTTGACACGGACCCGAGGGTTTTTCTACCTTAGATTGTGGATTTGTATTATTTCCATGCCGCACCCAGTGCCGATCGGCCTATTCCTTCCGGCCACCATCCAGTATCCGGAACTGGCGGCGATCTGAACGCACGATACGGGCTGCAGCCAGTTCGGGGGCGAACGGAAGCTGGCGATCGAAGCGGGCCAGCGTCTTGAAGGGGCGCCCTTCCGGCCAGATCAACGTGTGCGCGGTGAGCGTGGTTGCGGCGATCGGTTCCGTGCCGAGCCAGGCGGGGGCATCAATCGCGCTGAGGCAGCCGAGATAGCGGGTCACGTCCGTCGCGGGATGGACGAGCGGCAGCGCCAAGCCCTCGAACTGTACGGTCCGTCCCGATACGCTCTCGCCCTCGATTTCGAACAGGAGCACGCCCCCCTCGGCTGTCACGGAGCGCATCGCGCCCGAGATCAGGCGGGCGTCGTCGCCGAACAAGGCACTGAACGACAGCGCACGCAGCTCGCGGCCAATCTGGTCGCAGATGCGCGTTCCCGCCAACCTGAACACCAGTTCGCCGGCTCCCGTCCGCTCCAGAATGAACGTCTCGGACAAGATCGACGAGATGCGCGACGGCTCGATCTCGAAACGGGTCGGGGCGAACCTTCCGGATCGCACGTCGTTCCAATAGTTGTAGAGAATTCTGGTGGTTGGCTGCTTCATGCCAGGTCCTCTGGGACCGATCCGGGAATCGGCCGCATCTGCTGCATCGCGCTGCCCGAAGCCGCTGCCGTCCCAGCGAGGGACAGGCGTGCTCCAACTCCGAGCAATCGTTTCAGGTTCAGCAGCAACCATGCCAACGCGACGCCATGCGCGATGATGGTTGTGGCAAGGCGCGCGCAGGGTTAAGCCCACTGGGTCCAACCTCGGGCGTCGACGTGGAGCATGCCCTTTGCAGAATCGTGAGCGGATCTTCAACGGACCGGCTGTCGTCGTCTGGCTGCTGGGTCTGCTGGTCGTCGTGCATGGGGTGCTCTGGCTGCTGCCCGATGATGCGTGGTCACTCGCGGTGGAGACGCTCGCCCTCATTCCGGTGCGCTACACGCCGGCCGCGCTCGACCAGCCGGGCAATGCGCTGCTCGCGCTGACCTCCCTCGTCACGCATCAGGCCGTCCACGGCGACGTGCCACATCTGGTCCTCAATTCGGCGTGGCTGCTCGCCTTCGGCAGCGCCGTCGCGAGCCGGATCGGAACCGCGCGCTTCCTCGCGTTCGCCGTCGCTTCCGGCGTCGCCGGTGCCATCGCGTTCATCCTGCTCCACTACGGCGAGCGGACAGTGATGGTCGGCGCCTCAGGCGCGCTGGCAGGGCTGATGGGAGGTGCCTTCCGCTTCATGTTCTCGGCGTTCGACGACGGTGGTCCGGGCGCTTTTCACGCCGACCAGAGGCAGATCCGAAGGATGTCGCTCGGGGAACTCTTCCGTGACCGACGGGCGCAACTCGCCATCGGCTTCTGGATCGTCATCAATTTCGTGAGTGCGATGCTCGCGCCGCTGCTCACCTCGGCCGGTGGGATCGCGTGGGAGGCGCATCTCGGGGGCTTTGCCTTCGGCCTCCTGGCCTTCGGACTGTTCGATCCGCCCGCGCGGCCGGCCCTGCGATCATGGCACTGAACATGTCAGACACTGCGCGGCGCTAACCGTGGATGCCGACGCCGCCGTAGAGCGAGCGGTAGGCATGCCACGTCGCGTGGCCAATCAAGGGAAACGCCACCACGAGCCCCAGCAGCAAGGTCGCGAAGCCGGCTGCGATCATGACCGCGATCAAGGCCGCCCAGAGCGCCAGCGGCTTCGGGTTCGCGACGACGGCACGAAAACTCGCGCTCATCGCCGTCACCGTGTCCACGCGCTGTACGAGGAGCAGCGGGACCGCCACGACCGATATCGAGAACACCAATGCCGCAAGGGCACCGCCGACGACCGAACCGACGATCAGAAGGCCCAAGCCGGGCCAGGTGAAGAGCAATGTCGGCAGGAACTGGCTCGGCGGCGGCAGGCCGCCGCCGCCCATGAAGAGCACGAGCAGCACGAAGGCCAGTTCCATCCAGATGAGGAACACGATCATCAGCACGACACCGAAGAAGGCCATTTGCCCCTTGGCGTGAAAGCCGGCCAAGAGCGCGCTGCCGAGGGACACGGGCTCGCCCGCTTCGATGCGACGGCTGGTTTCGTAAAGACCCATGGCCAGAAACGGGGCGATCAGCAGGAAGCCGCCCGCCAACGCCGGAAACAGCGAGTGTGCCTCGAAGCCAAAGAGGCCGATTGCCATCGCCAGCGCCATACCGGCAAAGATCGCTCCGTACGTCATGCCCACGACGGGCGCGTGCCAGAGGTCGCGCCAGCCGGACGCCAGCCAGATCCACGGTGCGTCGAAGGGAATGCGCGCCGGTTCGGCCAGTACGTCTGGCGAGGCCGAGAACCGCTTGTCGTCCGCCTCGAGGCCGCGTGCGCGCGTCATGAGCGACTTCCTTCCCGTTCCAGTGCCCTTGCGTGATCCCTAGTCCCGCGCATCCGTCGGCCTCGCCGGCGCCGGGCCACGATCGCTCTCGTCGTCGAGCGCGCGCCACGCAGCTCCTTCGAGGTCGTCGTACTGGCCAGTCCTGAGACACCAGAGAAAGGCCAATAAGCCCAACGCGCCGAGCGCAAGTGCGGACGGGATCAGCCAGGCGAGTGCCGTCATGGGGCTTGCTCCTTGCGCCCAGTCCATCCGACGCGGAGGGCGTTGGCGGTCACGGCGATCGAAGAGGCCGACATGGCGATGGCCGCAATCAGCGGGGTGACGTGTCCGAGCATCGCCAGCGGAACGAACACAAGATTGTAGCCGATGGCGATGGCGAAATTCTCCAACGCCCGGCGGCGGGTCGATCGCGCGACGGCCAAGGTCTCGACGACCGTCGACAGACCTTCGCCCTGGAAGACCGCGTCGGCGGCCGTCTGGCTGATGTCGGCCGCAGTCGAGGGCGACATGGAGGCGTGGCCTGCCGCCAGCGCCGGGGCATCGTTCAGGCCGTCACCGACCATCAGCACGTGCCGCCCTGCAGCCTTCAATGCCTCGATGCGGCGGATCTTGCCGTCGGGCTTCTCGCCGGCCCGCCACTCCGAAATGCCGACATCGGCCGCTGTCCCTGCGACCGCCTCGGCGCGGTCACCCGAGAGCACCTCGATCGATAGCCCGGATGCCTTCAGCGCCGCCACGGTGCGCGCGGCATCGGCACGGACGGGATCGGTGGTCGCGAACGCGACCGGCGGCTTCTCGCCGTCGGCGAGCCAGAGCGTGGCGCCATCTCCGTCGGCGGCGGGGAGACCGCAATGGCGCGCCGAGCCGAGGCGGACGGTGCGTCCGGCGATCGTGGCGGCGAGGCCGGCGCCGGGCGCTTCGGTGACGCCGTCGAGCGGCCGGACGGCCAGGCCGCGCTCTCGGGCCGCGGCGACGACGGCCCGGGCGTAGGGGTGACGGCTCGCCACCGCGAGGCCGGCCGCGAGGGAGAGGCTGTCGGAGGCGATCGCATCCGGGGCCGCCAGACGGGGCTCGCCGAGTGTCAGCGTCCCGGTCTTGTCGAAGACGACGTGGTCAACCGCCGCGAGGCGCTCGAGGCCGTCAGCAGCCTTGACGATCACGCCACGCCGGAACAGGCGTCCGGTGGCGACGACCTGGGTGACGGGTACCGCAAGGGCGAGCGCGCAGGGGCAGGTGATGATGAGCACGGCGATGGCGGCTTCGAGCGAGGCTTCCCAGCCGTTGCTGCGCAGCATCCAGGCGACGAACGTCAGGAAGCCGAGAACATGGACGGCCGGCGCGTAAAGCTCGGCGGCCCGATCGGCGAGACGCACGAACCGCCCGCGCCCCTGCTCCGCCGCGGCCATCATGCGCGCGATCTCGGAGAGGAGCGACGTTTCCTCGCGGGCGCTCGCCTCGACCTCGATCGGGGCCGCGAGATTGACCGTGCCGGCGTAGAGCGTGTCGCCGGTCAGCACGGTGCGCGGGCGGCTCTCGCCCGTGATGAGGCTTTCGTCGATGTCGCTCTCGCCGCTGACCAGACGGGCGTCGACCGGGATGCGTTCGCCAGCGGCCACCAGAACGCGCATCCCGGGCTCGATTGCGCGCGCTGCGATCCTCTCGGCGGTGCCGTCGGCATGGATCACGGTCGCTGCCGCGACGCGGGCGCCGAGCAGGTTCTCCGCCGCCGCCGTGGCGCGCGAGCGCATGCGCTGATCCAGGGCGCGCCCGATGAGCAGGAAGAACAGGAGCGTGATCGCGGCGTCGAAGTAGACGTGATCATTGCCGCGGATCGTCTGGTAGAGGCTCATCGCGCTCGCCAGCAGAACGCCGAGCGAGATGGGCACGTCCATGTTGAGACGGCCGGCGGCGAGAGCCCCGCGCGCGGAGGCGAAGAAGGGGCGGCCGGCGTAGGCGATGGCTGGCATGGCGATCAGCGCCGTCAACCAATGGAACAGGGTGATCAGAGACGGCGGCATGTCCTGCGCCTGTCCCGACCACACCGCGACCGAGATCAGCATGATGTTGGCGGCCGCGAAGCCCGCGACGCCGAGGCGGCGAAGCAGGTCCATGTCCTCGCTCGACGCCTTGCTCAGCCGGTCCTCGGTGAGCGGCATCGCCTTGAAGCCTGCCGCGGCCAGCGCGGCGACGAAGCGTTCCTCGTTGCCGGACGCCTCGCGCGTTTCGATGCTGACGCGGCGTTGCGAGAGATTGGCGCGAGCCGCGAGGACACCGGGCTCGGCTGAAAGCGCGCGTTCGACCGAGCGGATGCAGCCGCCGCATCGCATATTCTCGACGGCGAGCGTCGTGATGTGTCGTGGGCGCGGAGTGGCAGCGTCGGGCCTCGTCGACGCGGACGGTGCCGATCCGAGCGTCAGGGCTTCAGCCATACCCGCCTCCGTAGGCGATAGACGGCCTCGCCCTCGCCCTTGTCGGGGCGGGCTTCGAGAAAGATCAGCCACGTGCCCTCGTCGAGCTTGCCGGCGTCCATGGAATAGGTGCCGGGCGCGGTCTCGGTGAGCGCGACGGCCCGGTCGAGGCGGCTGGTCGACGGACGGCCGATCCCGCCCTTGACGACAAGAGACCGGACCGGGCGACCGTCGGCATCCGCCAGCACCAGAGCGATGCGCCCTTCGCGTGAGATGTCGAGCCGCTCGCTCCAGCCGAGCGCCGCCTGCCGCTCGCCGGCCTCGATCCTGTCGTTGTACTTCAGCCCCTTCACATAGGGCTCGACGGAGACGACGCCGGTGTAGGTGCCGATGGCCTTCGTGAGGAAAATGCCGTTGACCGTGAAGATGACGCCGAAGAAGGCGAGCATCATCAGGAGCACGTGTCTTCCCGTCAGTGTCCTCGGTGCGCCGTCGGGTCGGGGGGCAGCCTTCGATGTCACTGAGTGCCTCCACCGATCTGGAACGAAGTCCTGCGGCGGGTCACGGCTCCCGTGCCCGTATCGCGAACCACTATGTCGAAGTCCTGGCTCGGCGACTTGAGCGCGGACAAGTCACGTTCGGGGATCGAGATCAGGAGGCGCAGCTCGCGCAGGGTGTCGGTTCCAACCTCGACCAGCGGATCGGCCGCGCCCTCGAAGCCGATGATGCGCAAGCTGGCGCCCGGCAGTCCTTCGGCCGCGATGGCGTAGCGGCGCGGCTCATGCAGCTTGTTCAGGATCTTGACCGTGAAGCCATTGCGCACGCCGCCCTCGGAGAGGCGCACGAATGGCGGGTTCCGGTCGCGCTGGACGTTGACCTCGAGCGTCGTGCGCGCGAACCAAGCCGCCAGCATCACGATACCCACCAGAGCCAGGACTCCCGAGTAGAGGATGGTGCGCGGACGCACGAACCGGTGCGGCTCGTGTTCGCCCTTCGCCTTCGCCTCCTGCTTGGCGATGGTGTCGTAGGCGATCAGGTCCCTCGGGCGGCCGATCTTGTCCATGATCTCGTTGCAGGCGTCGATGCACAGCGCGCACTGGATGCACTCGAGCTGCGAGCCGTCGCGGATGTCGATGCCCGTGGGGCAGACGGCGACGCAGGCCTTGCAATCGATGCAATCGCCGCGCGCCGACCAGTCGACGGTGCCGTCCTTCGCCTTGCGCGCCGGACCACGCGGTTCGCCGCGCTCCGGTTTGTAGCTGACCAGCAGCGTGTAGCGATCCGTCATGGCGCCCTGGATGCGGGGCCAGGGGCACATGTAGATGCAGACCTGCTCGCGGGCGATGCCGCCGAGGAGATAGGTCGTGAAGGCGAAGATGCCGAGGAACAGATAGGCGATCGGCGGCGCGGTGCCCGTGACGAGTTCCACAGCGAGTGTCGGCGCGTCGCGAAAATAGAAGATGAGGGCGCCGCCGGTCAGTACGCCGATCAGCAGCCACGAGAGATGCGTCATCGCCTTCTTGAAGATCTTGACCGGTCCCCACCGCTCCTTGTCGAGCCGGATGCGGGCGTTTCGATCGCCCTGCCAGAAGCGCTCGACCGTGACCATCAGGTCGGTCCAGACGGTCTGGGGACACGTGTAGCCGCACCAAACGCGGCCGGCCACGGCGGTCGCGAGGAACAGCGCCAGCGCGCTCAGCACCAGGAGGCCGGTGACGTAGTAGAACTCCTGCGGCCAGATCTCGAGGAAGAAGAAAAAGTAGCGATTGTTCGCCATGTCGATCAGTACGGCCTGATCGGGCAGGTCGGGGCCGCGATGCCAGCGCAGCCACGGCAGCGCGTAGTAGATGCCGAGCGTCACGGCCATTACGACCCATTTCACGGTCCGGAACTGGCCGTGAGCGAGCTTCGGGTAGACCTTCTCGCGACTGGCGTAGAGCTTGCGCCGCTCGGCCTGGTTGACCGCCTCGACGTCATGAGTTTCGACGTCTCCCGGAACCGTCGGGGACGTGCCGCCGCGTGTGTCGAGCACGGTCGTCACGAGATCGACCTCCATACGGGAAACAGGCAACGGAGCGCTGTCAGCGCGCGCTCCACCCCGGTCGCAACGATCGGGAGGCGGCTGGATGACGGCGCCACCCGCTCGTGACTGGAGAGCGGCTCGCCCCCGGACGCCGCCATGCGGGCTTCAGCCAAGGCAACCGCGCCATCGCATCCGCAACTGCACATGACCTGCCACTCCCCTTCCGGCGCAGCGGATCACTTACCGCCGCCGAGGCTGTGCACGTAGATCGCCAGCGACTTCAGAGTGACGCTGTCGAGGCGCGGTTGCCACGCCGGCATCATGCCGCCACGCCCGGTGCGGATCGATTCGACGACCTGCTCCTTACCGCCACCATAGAGCCAGATGCCGTCGGTCAGGTTCGGGGCGCCCTGCTCAACTATCCCCTTGCCTTCGGGACCGTGGCACGAGGCGCACTGCTCCTTGAAGATCACGGCGCCTTTGGCAGCGACTGCGGCATCCGTCGACTTGCCTGAGAGCGACAGGACGTACTCGGCGGCCTGATCGATCTGGGCCTTGTCCAGCATGTTGTCGATACCGAAGCGGGGCATGGCGCTGTTGCGGGCCTCGGCGGCGTCGGAGCGGATGCCGTGGAGGATGGTCTTGTGGATGTCCTCCACGCTGCCGCCCCAGATCCAGTCGTCGTCATTGAGGTTCGGGTAGCCGACGAAGCCCTGGGCGCCGCGGCCGTGGCAGGCCGCGCAGTTGGTCTGGAACGAGGCTGCGCCCGCCGCCATGGCGAAGCGCAGCAGCTCGGGGTTCTTGCGCACGTCGGCGAGCGGAGTCTTGTCGAGGGCGGCTCGCTGGCCGGCCTGCGCATCGATCCCGGCCTTGACCTCGGCCGCGACCGTCGCGCGCTGACTGTAACCCCATATGCCGCGCGTGTAGTCGTTGGCGAGCGGCCAAGCCGGATAGACGATCCAGTAGCCGATGGCCCAGACGATGGAGGCATAGAACGTCAACAGCCACCAGCGCGGAAGGGGCTTGTTCAGCTCCTTGATGCCGTCCCATTCATGACCGGTCGTCTCGACGCCGGTGACGTGATCGACTTCATGCTTCTTGGTCACCTCGGCCCCCTCTCACCCTGCCCGGGCTGTGCCGGATTCTTCCGATCGAGATCCAACGCCGACCGCTGTGCCGCCTCGAAGCGCGCGCCGTTCGACGGCCACAACGCGTAGGCGAGCACCGCGACGAACATTCCGATAAAGAGCAGCAGCGACGTGACCTGGCTGATGCTCGCGACGGTTTCGTAGCTCATGACATCACCTCAGGTTCGGGCCGGCGGCGTCGAAGGTCGTGAAGTCGACCAGCTGCCCCAGGATCTGAAGGTAGGCGACGAGGGCATCCAGCTCGCTGACCTCGGTGCCAGGACGCTGGTCGAACTTGCCGTTGCGCGCCTTCGGATAACGCTTCTTCAGATCGCGGACCGCACGGCCCTCGGTCTGGATCTGCGCCTGGATGTCCTTGTCGACATTGGCGATCATCTCCTCGGTGTATGGGACCCCGAGCATTTTCAGGGTCTTCACCCGGTCGACCATGCGGGTCGTGTCGAGCTTCGTCGTCGCGAGCCAGGGATAGCCCGGCATGATGCTCTCCGGCACGAGGGCGCGCGGATTGATCATGTGCTCGGCTTGCCACTGGTCGGAGTACTTGCCGCCGACGCGGGCCAGATCCGGCCCCGTCCGCTTCGAGCCCCACTGGAACGGGTGGTCGTACATGCTCTCGGCAGCGAGGCTGTAATGGCCGTAGCGCTCGACCTCGTCACGCAGCGTGCGCACCATCTGGCTGTGGCAGCCGTAGCATCCCTCACGGATGTAGATGTCGCGGCCGGCCTGCTCGAGCGGGGTGTAGGGACGCATGCCCTTCACCTTCTCGATGGTGCTGTCGATCCAGAACAACGGTGCGATCTGGACCAAGCCGCCGATCGACACCGCCACAAGGATGCCGACCAGCAGGATGATGGAGTTCTTCTCGAAGACTTCGTGCTTCATTGTTGCTCTCCCCCGCTCATTCGGCCGGCGACAGACGAACGCTCGGCGCGGCAGCCACACGCGGCTGCTCGGCGAGATCGACCGCTTCGTCACCACGGATGGTGCGCCAGATGTTGTAGGCCATGATGAAGCCGCCGATGACGAACAGCAGGCCGCCGACAGCGCGGATCACATAGTAGGGCTTCATCGCCTCGACGGTTTCGATGAACGAGTACTGGAGGAAGCCCAGCTTGTCGTAAGCCCGCCACATCAGGCCCTGGGTGATGCCCGACACCCACATCGCGGTGATGTAGAGCAGGATGCCGATCGTCGAGATCCAGAAGTGCCACTCGACGAGGCGGATCGAGTAGAGGCCCTTGCGGTTCCACAGCCACGGAACGAGGCAGTAGATGGCGCCGAAGGACACCATGGCGACCCAGCCGAGAGCACCCGAGTGAACGTGACCGATGGTCCAGTCCGTGTAGTGCGACAGCGAGTTGACGGCCTTGATGGACATCAGCGGGCCTTCGAACGTCGACATGCCGTAGAAGGCCACGGAGACGACGAGCAGGCGAACCACCGGATCGGTGCGAAGCTTGTCCCACGCGCCGGCGAGCGTCATCAGGCCGTTGATCATGCCGCCCCAGGACGGCATCCAGAGCATGATCGAGAACGTCATGCCGAGGGTTTGCGCCCAGTCCGGCAGCGCGGTGTAGTGGAGGTGGTGAGGTCCGGCCCAGATATAGATGAAGATCAGAGTCCAGAAATGCACGATCGACAGCCGATAGGAGTAGACCGGCCGCTCGACCCGCTTCGGGATGAAGTAATACATGATGCCGAGGAAACCGGCGGTGAGGAAGAAGCCCACCGCGTTGTGGCCGTACCACCACTGCGTCATCGCATCCTGAACGCCCGAGTAGGCGATGTAGCTCTTCGTCTCGAAGAAGCTGACCGGCACCGCCGCGTTGTTGACGAGGTGCAGCATCGCCACCGTCACGATGAACGCGAGGTAGAACCAGTTGGCGACGTAGATGTGCGGCTCACGGCGCTTGGCGAGCGTGGCGAGGAAGATGAGCAGGTAGACGACCCAGATCACCGTAAGGAAGAGGTCGGCGTACCACTCGGGTTCGGCATACTCCTTCGACTGCGTGATGCCGAGCAGATAGCCCGTTCCGGCAATCGCGATGAAAACCTGATAGCCCCAGACGACGAACCAAGGCGACCACCGCCCCGCAAGGCGGGCATGGGAGGTGCGCTGCACCACATAGAGCGAGGTCGCGATCAGCACATTGCCGCCGAAGGCGAAGATCACCGCCGACGTATGCAGCGGGCGCAGGCGGCCGAAGCTCAGCCACGGTATGTCGAAATTCAATGCCGGAACGGCCATCTGCCAGGCGAGCAGGTCGCCGACGATGAAGCCTGCGATGCCCCAGACGACGGCGGCGATCGTGGCGACCCGGATCGGGCCGTCCATGTAGGTGTCGCGATCCTCTTTCTTCGGTGCACCGACCCCCGAGAGGACAGCCAGACCGCCAAGAATCGCGGCAGCAGCAATCAGTGCGCCATGGAATGCCATGGCCGGGTCGCGAGACCCGAATGTCAGTGCCAGGCCGAGGAGTGCAAATACAGCCGCAGCAAGCACCGCCATGCCATCGGCGAATGCGTGCCGCTCCGGCGTGGTGTCCGTCATGGATGCCGCCCCCAAAGAGGTTCAGTTTCTGCGGGAGCCCCCACCCTGAGATCGGGCGGCTCCCTATCCTCTCTTCACACCGCTCCCGCAGTGCAGCGTTGATCTTTGTCAATGGCAGGATGGGACATTACGTCCGCACCGCACCTTCCGGTCGCAGGCGCGGACAGCGCGTATGCCGCAACTGCGTGGCTGGCGGGTTGCAGATCCGCCGGGCGGGGCGCACATTGGCTCGTCGGCAACAGGCGTTGCCGGCGGCAAAAGCCCGAGCCAGACCGCGACCGTGGGCGCGGCCGACTGACGGGTGGCGGGTCGGCAACCGTGATCGCCGAGCAACGGCTTGACGGGCCGAACCGGGGGGACGACAGACAGGCTGCTCCATCGCCTCGCGGCGAAGGAGGAGAGCATGCACGTCGCAGCCATTCTGAAGGCAAAGGGTCGGGCGGTGGAAACCGTCGCGGCAGATGAGACCCTTGGTACCGTGGTCGCGCTGCTCGCCGAGCGGCGCATCGGCGCGGTCGTCGTGCGCCAGCCCAGTCGCGCGATCGCGGGCATCGTCTCGGAGCGGGATATCGTGCGGATGCTCGCACGCCACGGCGCGGCGACGCTCGCGCTCCCGGTGAGCGAGGCGATGACCCGGGACGTGGTGACGTGCCGGGAGACCGATACGCTCGACGAGCTGATGAGCCGCATGACGGAAGGCCGATTCCGGCATCTCCCGGTCGAGGATAACGGCCAGCTCGTCGGCATTGTGTCGATCGGCGACGTGGTCAAGCACCGGGTGGCGGAAGTGGAACTCGAAGCGAGCGCCATGCGCGACTACATCGCGTCGGCCTGAAGCCGGCGGGCTCAGGCGTAGAGCGGAGCCCGGGACTTCTGCCGCGCCGCAATGCGGCGGGCGCCGATCTCGCGGCGGATATCGTCGGTCTCGCGAATGGCGGCGGCCACACCGCGCTGGATCATCTCGTCGGCGCGGTGGAAATCGAGCATGCCGAGGCCGGCGAGCCGCGGGCTGATCATGGCGTCCGGCGGGTCTCCGGCGAGGCGCGAGCGTGCGATGCGATCCTGAACGATGTTGAAGGCGTCGACCATGACGGTCGAGATGCCCGGCCCGCTGTCGCCATCTCCGAAGAGCTGGCGCCTGAGCAGGCGGCGGGCGACGTTCTCGTGTTCCGGGGGGGAGGCCGGCGCCAGATCGATGCCGTCATCTTCGTCGTCGGCCGCATCGATGACGACGCGATCACGGCCGTAGAGGTCCGTGTTGAGATTGACCGCAATCACGTAGCGCGCGCCCAGCGCCCGGCAGACCGAGACGGGAACGGGATTGACCATGGCGCCGTCCATCAGCCAGCGGCGGCCGATGCGAACGGGCTTGAAGATGCCGGGGATGGCGTAGGACGCCTGCATGGCGTCGATCAGCGCGCCCTGCGTCAGCCACGTCTCGTGGCCGGAGCCGAGTTCGGTTGCGACGGCAACGAACCGTCTCGGCAGCCCCTCGATCGCAACGCCTCCGATGTGACGGTCGAGACGCTGGACGAGCCGCTGGCCGTTGATCAGGGCGGCACCGGTGAGGTTGATGTCGAGGAAGCCGAACACCTTGCGGCGCGTCAGGTCGCGCGCGAAGCCCTCGAGCTCATCGAGGCGCTCGGCGGCCCAGCAGCCGCCCACCACAGCGCCGATCGAGGTTCCGGCCACGATATCCGGCCTGATGCCCGCCTGCGTCAAAGCCCGAAGCACACCGATATGTGCCCAGCCCCGCGCCGCTCCACCCCCGAGTGCGATTCCGATCTTGTCGCCAGACATGCCGAGCCCCTTTTGGCCCCGGCGCAGCAATAAGCATGCCTATGCCACGTCGAATGGTGCCCCTGACCCTACCTCTGCGACAGGTTAGCCCACAGTGGTTAACGGGTCCCCCGGCGCACCGATTTCACGGCGCGAGCGGGCCGTGCGGGTTCATTCGGGCTTCGGCTTCGCCTTGTAGACGTCACCGGGCGCGAAGGCGCGCGGTGTCCCAGCGTGCTCCAACGCCGTCCCGGGCCCCTGACCGGAACCGGCCCCGGCGACCGGAATGCGACGATAAAAGCAGGTGCGGTGCCCGGTGTGGCAGGCAGCGCCATGGCCCGTCAGCCTGACGCGCATCCAGACGGCATCCTGATCGCAGTCGGTGCGCAATTCGACCACCTGCAGCACGTTGCCGCTTTCCTCACCCTTCTTCCAGATGCGGCCCCGGGACCGGCTGTAGAAATGGGCCTCGCCGGTGGCGATTGTGCGGGCCAGGGCCTCGGCATTCATCCAGGCGAGCATCAGCACCTCGCCGGTCACCGCATCGGTTGCGACAGCCGCCATGACGCCGGCGGCGTCGAAACGGGGCGTCAGACGCGTGCCGTCCTCCAGATCGGCGCCGGGGGGCTCGAAGGCTTGGCTGCTGGACGTCATCGAGGACACTCGCGAAGTGGGGCGCATCAGGGGCGGCGGGGCGCGTGGACGAGGCCGAGGAACCGTTCGCGATAGGCCGGGTCGGTATCGAACGCACCCGAGAACCGGGTCGTCACTGTGGAGACGCCCTGTTGGTTCACGCCGCGGGTCGACATGCACATGTGTTCGGCCTCGACCAGGATGGCGACGCCGCGGGGCGCCAGATGCAGCTCGATCGCCGAGGCGATCTGGGCGGTCAAGGCTTCCTGGGTCTGCATCCGCTTGGCGAAGATCTCGACGACTCGCGCAAGCTTCGACAGACCGACGACGCGATCGCGCGGCAGGTAGGCGATGTGGGCGACGCCGATGAACGGCGCCAGGTGATGCTCGCAGTGGCTTTCGAGGCGGACGTCGCGGACCATGACCATGTCGTCGTAGCCGTTCACGTCGCCGAACGTGCGCGACAGGACGGCTGCGGGGTCCTGGCCGTAGCCGCGAAACCACGATTCGTAGGCTGCGGCGACCCGGCGAGGCGTGTCGCGCAGGCCCTCGCGGTCGGGGTCCTCGCCGGCCCATGCGATCAGGGTGCGGACGGCAGCCTCAGCCTCGGAGCGGCTCGGACGGGGCCTGCCGGCGGCGGCCGGCCGAGTGTCATCGGTATCCTTCATCGTGCCGTGCCTTTCCTCGTGGCCGCGCCATGGGGCCGCCGCATCGACCAAATCTCGCCTCACCGGCCCGAGCCGGCCGGTTCCGACTTGCACATCGACCCTGGCATCGCGATATCCTGACCAGCGGCGTGCGTCGTCGGCGCCTCCGGCGCGCGATCCATGGTCGCGTGCGCATCGTACCGGCGCGAGTTAGTATGGTGCCGCGCGCGATCGATTGAAAGAAGTCCGCGCGTCTTTGGCTAAGCAGCGGAATGGGATGCAAGGCGGGTGGGCAGGTCCCGGCCGACTTGTGCGAGCAACGAAAGCGCAATGGCGCGGACGGGGCGTGGAATGACTGAGCTCAGCGACCTCTATAACGACCGGATCATGGCCTTTGCTGCCGCGATCCCGCCGTCCCGGCATCTCGACACGCCCGATGCCAAGGCGTCGGCGCATTCGAAGCTCTGCGGGTCGACCATCGCGGTCGAACTGAAACTTGAGGGGGACCGCGTGGTCGACTACGCGCACACGGTGAAGGCCTGCCTCCTAGGGCAGGCGGCGGCGTCGATCGTGGCGACGCAGATCATAGGCAGCACGGAGCGCGAGATCCGCAAGGCGGCCGAAGAAATGCGCGCCATGCTGAAGGAGAACGGGCCGGCGCCCACGGGCAAGTGGGCCGATCTCGGCGTTCTGGAGCCCGTGCGCGAGGTGAAGGGCCGGCACGCCTCGACGCTGCTCGCTTTCGAGGCGGTTCTCCGCGCGTTCGAGGGGCTCAACGCCAGCCGGACCGCCGAAGCGACTGCGGCGCAGGCCTGATCGCGCCCGATGAGCCGAGCGCGGTGCATCCTCGTCCGTCTCGCTCAGGGGCCGATCCACGTCTACCGGTGGACCTTGAAACCGCTGATCGGCCTCGAATGCCGGCATCTGCCGACGTGCTCTGAATATGCGCTGGACGCGATCGAAAGGAACGGCCCCTGGCGCGGGTGGTGGCTCGCGGTCTCACGTATCAGCCGCTGCCATCCGTGGGGATCGTCGGGTTTCGATCCGGCGCCCGATATCCGGGCGCGGCGCCACCCGTTCGCGCCATGGCGCTACGGCATCTGGCGACGGCCGAAGGAGTGAGAGCGGCGCGCTCCCCTCCCCCGGCTCCGTTACCAACACCGATCAGCGGCGAACGTCGACGCGGAACGTGATTTCCGCCTTCCGCTTCTCCGTTCCAGAGCGGCGAATCCGCTCACGGCAGCGGAGGCCCTGGCTGAAGTCCAGGACACGGCAGGTGCGCGTGTTGATGCGGAAATCCAGATCGCGCTTGCCATCGACGCGGTTGATGTCGATGAGGTCGTCCTTCGAGAGCACGTCCTTGTCGAAGATCTCCACCTTCACGGTGTGAATGCCGGCGGGCACCTTCTTGCGGAAAACCCAATTCGGCAGGATGATGTCAGCCTTGCGGATGCGCTCGGTCTTGAAGGTTTCGCCGGCGATCGTGACCCGCGCGAAGAAATCTGCCTGACCCGCCGGATCGATCTTGTCGAGTGCCGCGACCTTGTCGATCGTGACCACGATATCGGCGGCCGACGCAGCGCCCGCCAATCCGATGCCCAGCCCCAGCGCCAACGCCGCCGAGCGCAACGCCGACCCGATCCTGCTCACTGTGTCGTTCATTCCAGACTCCCACCCATAACTGTCTTTTGAGAACAGCACACAATTTTGGCGGCGCGGCGACGACCACGGCGAAGGTGTGCGCGGGCCGCGCAGGGGCCGCGATGCTATCTTAGGCGATGGGACGGTCGACCAGATGCGGAAACGGGACCTCGCGGCCCCAAGTTTCCTGTGCCGCGTGGCGGAAAAGCCGCAGTTTTTCCGCGGCCGTTCAATGAGGTTAGCGGATCATCCGTTGTCCGCTGCAGGCGGCCAACGCTCCGTCATTCCGATGCGAGATCCGGCGGCACGGCCTCCGCACGCAAAGCCGCGATGGCCTCGTCGAGCGTCATTACCGTATTTCGATCGGACCCGAGGCGACGGACGGAGACCTTCCGCTCCTCCGCCTCGCGCTTGCCAACCACGAGCAGCACCGGCGTCTTGCTCAGTGAATGCTCGCGGACCTTGTAGTTGATCTTCTCGTTGCGCAGATCCGTCTCGACGCGCAGGCCGGCCTTGCGCAGCAGAACGGCTGCCTCCCGGGCATAGTCGTCGGCGTCCGAGACGATCGTGGCGACGACCGCCTGCACGGGCGCGATCCAGAGCGGGAGATGGCCAGCCGTGTTCTCGAGGAAGATGCCGGTGAAGCGCTCCAGCGAGCCGAACATGGCACGATGGATCATGACCGGCGTCTTCTTCTCGCCGTCCGAGTCCACATAGAAGGCGCCGAACCGCGCGGGCAGGTTGAAGTCGACCTGCGTCGTGCCGCACTGCCATGTGCGCCCGATGGCGTCGCGCAGGTGGTATTCGAATTTCGGACCGTAGAAGGCGCCTTCGCCTTCCGCGATCGACGTCTTGGTGACGCGATTGTCGGAGGCCATCCGATCGAGCACGTCGCGCATCGCGGCTTCGGCCTTGTCCCAAAGGCTGTCGTCACCGACCCTTTTCTCGGGGCGCGTCGCCAGCTTGATGTGGACGTCGTGGAAGCCGAAGTCCTCGTAGATCGAGAGCATGAAGCGGTTGATGTCGAGGCATTGCTCGGCAATCTGTTCCTCGCTGCAGAAGATGTGCGCGTCGTCCTGGGTGAACGCGCGCACGCGCATCAGTCCGTGGAGGGCGCCCGACGGCTCGTAGCGATGCACGCAGCCGAACTCGGCGATCTTCATGGGAAGATCGCGGTAGCTCTTCAGGCCATGCTTGTAGATCTGGACGTGGCCGGGGCAGTTCATCGGCTTCAGCGCGAAGACCCGCTCGTCTTCGGTCTCGGTGACGAACATGTTGGCGTGATAGGTCTCCCAGTGCCCCGACGTCTCCCAGAGGCTGCGATCCATGAGCTGCGGCGAGTTCACCTCGACATAGCCCTCGGCGACCTGACGGCGGCGCATGTAGGCAATGAGACCCTGGAACATCTGCCATCCGTTCGGGTGCCAGAAGACGGTGCCCGGCGCATCCTCCTGGAAATGGAACAGGTCCATCTCGCGGCCGAGCTTGCGATGATCCCGCTTCTCGGCCTCCTCGAGCATGCGGAGGTGATCGGCGAGTTCCTTGTCAGTCGCGAATGCCGTGCCATAGAGACGCTGGAGCTGGGGGCCCTCAGCGTTGCCGCGCCAGTAGCTGCCCGAGAACCGCTGCAGTTTGAAGGCGTTGCCGATCTGCCCGGTCGAGGTCATGTGCGGGCCGCGGCAGAGGTCGAGCCAATCGCCCTGGCGGTAGATCTTGAGGTCCTCGCCCGCTGGAATGGCGTCGACCAACTCGACCTTGAACGTCTCTCCGGCCGCCGCGAAGTGAGCCTTCGCCTTGTCGCGCGTCCAGACCTCCTTGGTGAAGGGCGCGTTCTTCGCGATGATCTCGCGCATGCGCTTCTCGATCTTCGGGAGGTCGTCGGGGTGGAACGGCTCGGCCTTGGCGAAATCGTAGTAGAAGCCGTTCTCGATCACAGGGCCGATCGTGACCTGGGTGCCGGGCCAGAGATCCTGCACGGCCTCGGCCAGCACGTGCGCACAATCGTGGCGGATCAGTTCCAGCGCTTCCGGGTCGGTGCGCGAGACGAAGCGGATCGTCGCATTGCGGGTAAGGGCATCGGCCGCGTCCTGGAGGACGCCATCGACGATCATGGCGACGGTGCGCTTGGCGAGGGATGGCGCGATCGATCGGGCGACCTCGAGGCCGGTCATGCCGGCCGGGACTGCACGCGTCGCGCCGTCTGGAAACGTCAGGACGATATCGGACATGGGTCTTCTTTCCTCTCAATCGCTGCCAACCACGCAGGTAAGATGGGTTCAACGGCGCCGCTTGTGCCTTCGCAAAGGCGGCCCGTCAAGCGCCCGGAGAGGGAGCCAAAAAGCTGCAAAAGCGTGTTTCGCGCGCCAATCGGACTTTCAGATGTCCCGAGCAAATGCCGCGCTATGAGCCAAGTTCCGCCATAATTGTTCTCGCGGCCGCCGCAAAAGTGACCTTTTGAAGTCGGGTTCTATCGCGGGGGAGCGAAAGCGTCGCTCTGCCGCGCTGGGGGCGCTACGGGTGCCAGGGGAATGCCGCACGTTTGCGATGCGAGCGAGACCGGACGTCGGCAAGGGATGCCTCCACGCAACGTCGAACTGCCGCGGGTTCCGTCGCACCGCCGATGCCTTGTTGTTGCATTGTCGGGCTAGAGCGTGCGGTAAATGGATACGAGATGACTCGGGTGGGTGTTCAGTCGAGAGGAGCCGGGAATGAGTGGATGGCGTAAATTGGTGGTCGTGCTGGTGGCCGGGCTCACAATCGCGGGAAGCAGTCTCGGCGCCTCGGCGCAGGCGCCAGCGAGGGGCGACGGCGACGATCAGACGGCGTTGCGTCTGGCACAGGCCGCCGGCCAGAACACGCAGCGACGCGTCCCGAAGGCCAACCGGCCGGACAGCGAGGCCCGGCGCAAGGAAGCAATCAACTCGAACACGGTCGGGCTTGCCGCAGGCCGGATCGAAGGGGCGCCGCTGCAGTTCGCGGGTGAGCTGGCGCGCGTGCTCGACGACGGCGACAACATGCGGGTGCTGCCGATCGTGACCCGGGGCATCTTCGACAACGTGTTCGATCTCCTCTACCTCCGGGGTGTTGACGCCGCGATCGTCTACGGGGACGTGCTCGAACACTTCAAGAAGAACCCGGAGATCTCGGGCATCTCGAAGCGGATCAACTATCTCGCGAGCCTCTTTCCCTCGGAACTGCACATCTTCGTCAGGCCGGAGATCAAGTCGCTGAACGATCTCGCCGGCAAGGCGATCAACTTCAACACGGAGGGTACGGCCGCCGCCTACAGCGGCCCGATCATCTTCGAGCGCCTCGGGATCAAGATCGACGCACGTTTCGATCCGCACTCGGTCGCGATGCAGGAAATGCGCAAGAGCGACAAGTATGCGGCGACCGTCTGGGTGTCGTCGAAGCCGCTCGCACCATTCCTCAAGGGACAATGGCCGGAGGGCTACAAATTCATCTCCGTGCCCTACACGGACTCGCTCGACTACTATCTGCCCGCATATCTCGAGCATGAGGACTATCCGGCACTCATTCCGAAGGGGCAGAAGATCGCAACGCTCGCCGTGCCGGCCGTGCTCGCCGTCTACGACTGGCCGGCGGACACCGACCGCCACCGGCGCATGGTGCGGTTCGTCGACTACCTGTTCGAGCGCCTGCCGAGACTGCAGACCGAGCCGGGCTACCACAAGAACTGGAAGGACGTGAACCTCGCCGCCAACGTGCCCGGCTGGCAGAGGTTCAAGCCGCTCACCGACCGGATCGAGCGGGCCGAACGTGAACGTCCCAAGGCGGCGGCACGGTCGACGGTGACCACGACCAGCGATACCGCTGGCGAGGACGCGGCCCGCGCGCAGGCCGCGCGCGCCGCACCCGGCAACTCGGCCGAACAGGAGCGCCTCTTCAAAGAGTTCCTCGAGTGGCGACAGAAGAACAGGCAATAGACGGAGGCGGGGAACGATGCCGGGGGGCAAGGCACGCAAAGACGGCGGGACTCGAGGGGCGCACCAAACCACCGGTACGCGGACCGCTGGTGGCGTGCGATGCGCGGCCAGCCTGAGAAAGCGGCGTTTCGGCAGGATTTCGCGGGCATGGCTCGCCGTTTCCATCCTCGCCACCCTGGGGTGCGGGATGGCGGCGGCGCAGTCGACGGGCGGGCGCCCATCTGGCCTCGGAGCCGGCGAGGCGCTCGGGGCCCGGCACGAGCTCTCGGCCCCGGCCGTCGTGCTCGGGGCTCCGGCCAGCGAGGCGATCCTCGGCATCAAGCTCGCCAGCGGAGGGCCGCTGCCGCCCAACAGCTACGTGCGCATCCGCGGACTACTGCCGCAAATGGCACTGACGGAGGGGCACTCGATCGCACCGGGGGCGTGGGCCGTTCCACTCTCCGCACTGGCCGACCTGAAGGTCGTCATACCGGCAGGCGTGTCGGGCCGCGCCGAGGTCGCGATCTCGCTCATCGCCATCGACGGTGGCCTCATCTCCGAGACCCGGACATCGCTCATCGTGTCGGGTGGTGCCGCCACGCCGCAGCCGAAGCGAGCTGAACCGCCTGCGCCGTCCGGCCGGTCAGGTGGCGGGGAAACGGCCAATGCGGCCGTCGCTCCGGCTCTGACGCTCCCACCACCGCCACGAGCCGCCACGCCGCCGCCGGCGACGCCGGGTCTCTCAGGCGCCGATCGCGAACGCGCCGAGAAATTCCTCGCCCGGGGCATGACGCTCCTTGAGGGCGGCGACATCGCTTCGGCGCGTCTCTTCTTCCGGCGGGCGGCGGATGCAGGTCTGGCGGAGGCGGCGATGGCGCTCGGCGGCACGTTCGATCCGAACGAGTTCGGACGCATCAAGGCTGTCGGCCTCAAGGCCGACCCGGCCGAGGCGCGCATCTGGTACGAGCGCGCCAGAGTTCTCGGCGCGAGCGATGCGGCGGCACAGCGACTTCAGAGGCTCGGTGGACGGTGACGGGGAACGTCCTGCGAAATTCTTTGTCGACCGTGGACGAATAGCAACGGTCGACGATCGGAATAGAGGCCCGGGGTGAACCCAGACATTCAGACCCTCCATCAACCCATTCAATCTATTGAATATTTATCGAATCTTTCGCGGGAGACGGAGGCGCCGACTGCGTGTTCACGACGCTGCGACCAGCACGTCGCGCCACAAGGAATACGGGTGCGCGCGCCCCTTGCGACGGTTGCAGCACTTGCGCGGCCGATCAGCGCCTGAAAATGTCGCGGCGCAAATCCGGAGATTCGGAGGGTCGAAAGAAGCCCCCGCGCTCCAACGCAGGGAACGACCACTTGGATCATACCGTCACCGCCGATCCGGCACGCGCCAGCTACGAAGTCGAACTCGCCCGAAAGCTTGCACCCTTCACAAAACCCAACACCCGCCAGAGCCTGATCGAGATCGCCCTGACAGTGGTCCCGTTTGCCGGACTGTGGGTGGCTGCCTATCTGGCGCTCGACGTCGGGTACTGGCTCACACTGCTCATCGCCATCCCGGCCTCGGCATTCGTCGTGCGGCTGTTCCTCATCCAGCACGACTGCGGCCACGGCGCCTTCTTCGAGAACAAGGCCGTCAATGACTGGGTCGGGCGCCTGCTCGGCATCCTGACGCTGACGCCCTACGATATCTGGCGCCGCGCCCATGCGATCCATCACTCATCGTCGGGGAACCTCGACCGGCGCGGCATCGGTGATCTCAACACGCTGACGATCGCGGAATACAAGGCCTTGAGCCCTCTGCTCAAGTTCAAGTATCGCCTGTATCGCAATCCGATCGTGATGTTCCTGATCGGCCCGGCCTACCTGTTCCTCCTCGAGCATCGCCTGCCCATGCGGCACGTGCGCAAGGGGCTCATGCCGTGGCTCAGTGCCATGGGCACGAATGCGGGGATTGCGGTCTTCGCCGCCCTCCTGATCTGGGCCGTCGGCTGGCAGGCCTTCCTGATGGTCCACCTGCCGATGGTCATCTTCGCGGCTTCGATCGGCGTCTGGCTGTTCTATGTGCAGCACCAGTTCGAGGATACGTACTGGGCCCATAGCGACGAGTGGTCGCTGAAGAAGGCCGCGCTCGCTGGCAGCTCACATTACGACCTGCCGCAGCCGATCCGCTGGCTTACGGCCAACATCGGCATTCACCATGTGCATCACCTGATGAGCGCCATTCCGTTCTACAGGCTGCCGGAAGTGCTGAAAGCCCATCCGGAGCTCGTCGAGATGGGACGCATCACATTCGGGGAAAGCATCTCGGCCGTGAAGCTGAAGCTCTGGGACGAGGAGCGTCGCCGACTCGTGTCGTTCCGCGAGGCAAACATCTGACCTGGGGTCGGGGCCAAGGCAGCGCACCACCGAACAACACAAAACGGGCGGCCCTTGGCGGGGCCGCCCGTTTTGCGTCGGGAACCTGCGACCGAGGCTCAGCCGGCTTTGGCGGCGGCGCGGTTCTTCGCCAGCCAGCCTTCGACCAGTTCCACGGTCGCGTCGAGTGACGCGAGTCGTTCGCCGCGCTGCTCGGCGATGCTCTTCACCAGAAGGTCGACGCGCTCGATGTTCGGCGCGCCAGCGGCCAGCGCACGCGCTGCCGACGACGGGCTGCCGAGTGACAGCGCCGCCTGGGCATACTTCTCGAAAGGCACCAGATCCTTGGGATCGGCGCCGAGCGACGTGCACAGTCGCACAACCCAGTCATAAATCTGGCGCGAGGTTTCGACGTCGGAATGCACCGCCTCCTTGATGGGGCGCATGCCGTCCTTGCCGACGCAGCGGTAGTTGCCGGCGACCAGCATGGCCCATTTGGCGAGCGGTACGAAGATGCTGTCGTGAACCTTCAGCTTGACCGGAATCTCGAGGGCCTTGCCATCGACGGTGAAGCGCGCGGCTTCGACGTCGGCTGCCATGTCCTTCAGGATCTGGGTGTGGGCCGGGTTGTCGAAGCGCGCGGCCTTGAAGTTGGTCGGGAGGCGCACCTGGAGCACGTTGACGGGCTCCTCCGGGGGCCGGAAGGCCTGCGGGTCGGGGCTGCACAGCGTCATCAGGGCCGGGTCGAAGGCGTCCCACACCGTCGGATCGGCGAAACAGTGGCGGAGCTTCGAGGTGTCGAGGCCGGGAATGCGATTGAGGTAGGTCAGCGGCGGCATGTTCATGATCGACATGCACGGGCGGCCGGACTTGGCGACGCGCTCCGTCAGTTCGCGGACGCCTGGCGAGCGATACTGGGGCTCCTGCATGGCGAGGGCCACGAGATCGAACGCGGCCGGGTCGACGGCTGTCGTGCCAGCAGCCGTGAGCTTGCCCGGCAGCGTGCGCGAATCGATCTCCACGAGGCCGTCGCGTCCCTTGATGGGCATCCGAACGCGGGCGCCATTGGTATTGAACGCCTCCACCTCGGCAGGGAGGCAGACCATGGTCGCGCTATGGCCGCCCATGGCCAGCTTGGTGCCGAGCAGCGACCCATAGGACGCCCCGAGAATGAGGACATTGTGCTTCTTCGTCATTTCCATCCCTGCGTGTGTGACGGTGCGAGCCGCTCGCCCGGGCAACGTCGCTGCGTTCTCCCCCGCGACGCCCGGTGCGGCCATGCTATTGACGCAACACGATGTTCGCAACGCCGGGATGCATGGCCGGAGCCAAGATCACGTGGAGCGCGTGCCTGCATCAGCCAGAACGTCCGCCAGGCGACGGCGGACGGCGGCCGGTTCGGGGAAGTCCTCCGCAATCCACCACTCCTCGATGTCCCGGAGAAGCCGGCCGATGGCAGGTCCCGGGGCCATGCCGCCGGCGACAACGTCGGCGCCGCCAACCGGCAGGGACGGAGCCGCCCATGTCGTTGCAATCTCACACAGAAGCTCGGCCTCAGGGCGGCGAGACGGGGCCGTGGCGGCAAGTGCCAGCGCGAGACGCCGGGCGCCGTCGGTTCCGGTTCGATAGACGAGACGGCGGGCGTGGCGCGCGGCGATCGGTTCGTCGCTGATGCCGGGGATGTGGCCATCGACGGCCAGCAGGTCGCGCCGCTCGGCGTTGGAGAGACGCAGGCGGTCTGCGAGACGAGGAATATCCTCCACCACTGCGATGGCCAGCGCGGAGAGACGCAGCATGGCGTCGGGGGGCCGTGCAAACGAGGCCTCGGTCTCGGCAACGGCCGCGAACACGCCCGGGCGGGGCGCTGCGCCAAGGAGAGGCGGCAGCAGCCCCACGCCCCCCATGGCCCGGATCGCATCGACAGCGCGCGGCGCGGCCAGGAGCTTCACGATTTCGGCGCGTACGCGTTCGGCCGATAGACGCGAGAGCCCGCCGATCCCCCGGGCGCAGGCCGCCAGCGCGCCCGGGTCCGCGTCGCCCAGCGCGTAGGTCGCGAAGAAGCGAAAGAACCGGAGAATGCGCAGATAGTCCTCGCGGATGCGGGCGTCGGGGTCGCCGATGAAGCGGACGCGGCGCGCCAGGAGGTCCGGATAGCCTCCGACGGGATCGTGGAGCCGGCCATTCGCATCCGCGTAAAGGGCGTTCATCGTGAAGTCACGGCGCCGGGCATCCTCCGCCCAGTCGGCGGTGTAGGCGACGGTCGCGTGGCGGCCGTCGGTGTCGACATCGCGGCGCAGCGTCGTCACCTCGATCGGAGTCCGGTCCACGACGACGGTGACGGTGCCGTGGGCGAGGCCGGTCGGGATCGTCTCCAGTCCGGCGGTGGCACAGATGCGGACCACGTCCGAGGGTACGGCATCGGTCGCGATATCGATGTCGGTGACCGGCAGGCCCATCAACGCGTTGCGCACGCAGCCGCCGACGACGCGGCCCTCGTGGCCCGCGGCGCGGAGTGCCGCCATCACCTCGGTCGTCGGGCGTGCCGCGAGCCATGCGACGCCGGCCAGCGACGGCAGCGATGCGGCGGAGCTGTCGGGATTGCCGGTCATGGCCGGATGCTTCCTCCCTCGGGCCCGGGCGGCTAGTCGATCCGGCCGGGCTCGATCCGGCCATCCTTGAAGGAGGGTGGCACGTAGGCCTGGCCGGGCTTGCCGCGCGTATCGGAGCCGAAGAACGCGAGGACGATCAGGACGAGCGCCGTTCCGAGCAGCATCAGGATCACCACGGGTGCGTCCTCGAAAACGCCTTTCGTGCTGCTGCCGCGCGTCGCCGCCGCAAAGATCACATAGATCAATGTCGGCAGAAGGAAGAGCACGATGTTCTCGATGACGATGCGGATCATTCGGCAAACAGACGCTGATGCATGTTCTTGATCATTCCTGCTGTCGCGCCCCAGATGAAGCGCTCGCCATAGGGCATGGCGTAATAGTGCCGCTGGCGGCCGCGCCACTCGCGCGTGTGATGCTGGTGGTTCGCCTCGTTCATGAGAAACGACAGCGGCACCTCGAAGACGTCGGCGACCTCGCGAGGGTCCGGCTTCAGCGTGAACTCAGGCCGGATCAACGCTACCACGGGCGACACGGTAAAGCCCGTGCCCGTGCGATAGCCGTCGAGGAAGCCCAGCGGCTCCACGAACTCCGGCATGAGGCCGATTTCCTCGATGCTTTCGCGCAGCGCCGTCGCGACGGGGTCCTTGTCGGCCGGCTCGACCTTGCCGCCGGGGAACGCGATCTGGCCGGCGTGGGTGGGCAAGGTGTGGGTGCGCTGGGTGAGGATGACGGTCAATTCCTCGCGCGCAACGATGCCGACGAGAACGGCGGCCGGCCTGGGCGGCTCCATGACCGCGAAATCGGCCATCAGCTCCGGGTTCAGATCCCAGTCGCTGCGGCCCCAGGAGCGGCCCGTGCGCGGGTCGAAGATGGCCTCGGTCGGCTCGCGATCGAGGCGCTCGGCGGCAATCCTGCGAAAGCCACCCTCGGTCAGCCGATGCTCGATCGCCGTGCCATGCCTGCTCATCCGCCGAACCATCTCCCTGCTGTACGGGCGCGGCGACCGCCCGGGGCCGGCGCAGCCACGTCCCCGCCTAGATAGCCTGTTCGCGGCACCGCGTACACTCGAAGGCTGGGGCGATGTGAACGATCGTCGCCCGAAGGCACCAGCGGATTACTGGCAATACTGTTCGAGGGTCCAGCTCGTCACCCGGCAGCGGCCGTTGGAGCAGGTCCTGTTCGGGATGCGGACATAGCTGCAGTAGCTGGCCCGCAGCGGGGGACCGGCGAAGCCCTCGTAGCCGTGGCGGGGGGCGCGCGATCGGCTGCGCTTGTAGTAGGTGTAGCCGTCGGCGCGCTTCCAGACCGGCCAAGGCTCGCGGGCCTGGGCCGATGCCTCGCGGGTCGAGACGGCCGTGCCGCCGACGCCGAGCGTCGCCACCAGCGCCAGAGCGATCCATCGGTGCATCGAAACCTCCATCGTCGGTGTTCATCTCGTCAAATGGAGGATCGATCGGCCGGGCGCAATGCCCACCGGCGGATCGGCGCCGTGCGTCCGGCTCATACCTCGAGGCGGTAGGCCTCCGCGGCGGTGCGCCGGAACAGCCAGTCCTTCTCGTCGGTCGAAGCACCCGCGGCAATGCGCTTGAACGCGTTCCAGAGATTGCCGTAGCTGCACGAGCCCTTGTCGACCGGGAAGTTGCTCTCGAACATGGCACGGCGGGGACCGAACAGCTCGATCGTCGTCTCGATGACCGGGCGCCAGGCCTGCGCCAGTTCCTCGGAGGTCGGGGGCAGTTCGCCCTCATGGACCGTGAACCCGAACAACCGCATGCCGAGGCCGCCGAGCTTCACGCACACGTTCGGGCAGGCGGCCAACTCGGCCATGCCGGCCTTCCATTCCGCGAACGTCTCGTCGCGCCGGCCGGCATAGGGGCCGATGCCGAGGATGCCGCCGCAATGATCGAGGACGATGCTGGCCTCGGGGACCTTGCGGGCGACCGCCGCCAGCTCAGAGAGTTGCGTGTGATACATGAAGGCGTCGAACGAGTGCCCACGCCGGGCCAGAACCTTCAGGCCATCCATGAACAGCGGATTGGTCAGCATGTCGGGCGGCGGATTGGCAGAGGAGCCGCGCGCGGCGGGGTCCTTGTGCCACGCGGAGATGTTCCTCACGCCCTTGAAGCGCGGACCGGCGGCGCGTTCCATCGCCTCCAGCACCGGCTCGACCGCAGCGCCCATGCCGAGGGGGGCGAAACCGACAATGCCGTCGGCCACCCGGACCGAGCCGTAGTGGCCGCTGGCGCTGGCGGCTGCCTGACCGTTGGCGAACTCGACCTCGCCGACGGTGCGCATCGCGTCGGGGCCGCCCTTCCGGTACATGGCGTGGCATTCGATGAAGACCGTGGCGCGGATGTCGTGGCCGGACGCCAGATCGGCATTGAACTCGTCGAGGAAGTAGCGGTACGGGCGGTCGGGCACATCCCACAGGTGATGATGGGGATCGACGATCGGCAGGTCCGGCTCGAGCGCGGGCTCGTGGCGGCGGGCAAGCCACTCGGGGCGCACGGGGATATGACGGCTGTTGGTGCGCTCGACGGCGATGGCCATGGATTTGGTCTCCGATGTCGGACCGGTGTTCGTGCAATCCTCGCAGGCCGAACGACGCGGGCCAAGGGGCAAACGGGCACGCCGGGAGGGCATGGCGCCAACGGTCGGCGGCGGCTAGAACTTCCCGGAATACGGGTCGTCAGTCGAGGGAGGCGCGGATGCGCTGCGAGGTCGTTGCCATTGGAACGGAGCTGCTGCTCGGGGTGATCGTCGACAGCAACTCGTCGTGGATCGGGGAGCAGCTCGCGCTGGCGGGCATCGATTCGCTCTACCAGACCAAGGTCGGCGACAATTTCCAGCGCATGGAGGCGGTCATCCGGCAGGCGCTCGAGCGGAGCGACGCCGTGATCTGCTGCGGCGGCCTTGGGCCGACCCAGGACGACATCACACGCGACGTCATCGCCAAGGTAATGGGTGTACCGCTGGTGCGTGACGCGACTATCGCGGACGAGATCCGGCGGCGGTTCGAGGTACGCGGGCGGACGATGTCGCTCAACAACCTCCGGCAGGCCGACATTCCCGAAGGCGCCTCGGCCATCCCGGAAATGCCGGGGACGGCACCCGGGCTCGTCTGCCCGATCGGCGACAAGGTGATCTATGCGGTACCCGGCGTGCCGAGCGAGATGAAGGAGATGGTGGCCGGCACGGTGCTCCCGGATCTCCGCCGGCGCATGGGCGCTTCGGCCGTCATCCGGAGCCGGACGCTCAGGACGTGGGGCGTGTCGGAATCGGGTGTCGACGAGATGCTGACCGAGCGGATGGCGGAGCTCGATCGGCTCGGCAATCCGACGATCGCCTTCAACGCGAGCGGGATCGAGGGCATCAAGGTCCGCGTCACGGCAAAGTGCGACGACGAGGAGACGGCGCAACGGATCCTTGTCGCCGAGGAGAAGATCCTGCGCGCCATCCTCGGGGAAGCCGTCTTCGGAATCGATGGCGAGAGCATGGAGCTGGTCGTGCTCAATGCCCTGCGCGGCCGGGGGCTCAGCATCGCCGTCGCGGAATCGGTCAGCGGCGGCATCCTCGCCTCGCGGCTCAGCGCCATCGATACGGCCATGGCCACCTTCAAGGGGGCCATCATCCAGCCCGACCGGGACCCGGTCCAGCCGCCGGATCTCTCACCGGAAGCGCGCAGCCTCAGGGACGCGAAAGCCGTGCAGCGGCACTTCGGCGCCGATGTGGGGCTCGCCATCGTGGCAGCCGACAAGGACGAAGGCGCGCGGCCCGGAACGGTGTTCATCACGATTGCGCTGCATGACGCGGTGCATGCCGACATGACCGTTCTTCCCGGCGACCGGAAGCGGATGCGGGAATATGGCGTCATCAGCGCGCTGAACTTCCTGCGGAAGCTGCTGTGAGCCGGCCGAGTATCCCACCGCCGAAGACGGTGAAGGGATCGATTGACAGGCACGATGGCACGGCATAGTTTCCGCCGACTTTTCCATCCGTCCTACGCCATGCTGGCCTTCGCGCCCTCGATCGGGCGCGCCGAGCCGGCATCGTGGTATGGGCCGTCGTCACACTCGAGGCCGTCATGAAGGTTCGCAACTCGCTCAAGTCGCTCCGCGGTCGCCATCGCGACAACCGCGTCGTGCGCCGCAAAGGCCGGGTCTATGTGATCAACAAGACCAACCGCCGCTTCAAGGCCCGTCAGGGCTGAGACGGCAGGGCCGCCCAACTCACGAAAGTGTCATGCCCGGGCCCGGCTCGGGCATTTTGACGCCACGATCGTCCGACAGTACAGTCGGACCATGAGCAAGCGACAGAGACTTGGACGTTCCGGCCGCGCAGCCCTTCTCGCCGCGGCGGCCATATGCGTCGGGCCAGCCCTGAGCAGTGCCCAGGACAGCCAACGGCCCGCGCCGGTGCTGCCCGCACCTCCCGGCGATCCGGGGAAGCCCGTGCCGCTGCCGCCGCAGGGAAGCGCGCCGCAAAAGCCCATCGTTCCGCAGCAGCGCTCCGATGGCGCGACGGCGCTCGAGAAGCTGCCGCAAACGGCCGAGGAAAAGCGCCGCCAGCTCAACGACCTCTACGCGCAGCTCGCTGCCGCCGAGAACGAGGAGCAGGCGAAGCAGCTCTCGACCCGCATCGAGCGCATCTGGAGGCTCTCGGGCAGCGACACTGTCAATCTCCTCATCTCCCGGGCGATCAAGGTGGCCAGCGAGAAGCGGACCGATCTCGCCAACAAACTCCTCGACAGTGCCGTGGAACTGGCACCCGATTACACCGAGGGCTTCAGCCAGCGAGCGTTCTTCCATTATTCGCAGTCGAACATGCTGGCCGCCGTCGGCGATCTCCGACGCGTTCTGGCGCTGGATCCCAACCACTACAAGGCCATGGAAGGCCTCGTGCAGGTGTGGCGCGATACGGGCAACAAGAAGGGCGCCTACGAGGTGCTGAAGCAGCTTCTCGACGTCAATCCCTTCGCGGCTGGCGCGAAGCAGGCCTACGACGAATTGAAGCGGGAGGTCGAGGGACGCGGCATCTGAGACGCGCCTCGGCCGCAGCGAGGTCCGCTGCGGCGCTGCTCAAGCCAGATCGCGCGGGTCGACCACATTCGTCAATGACTCGCCCTTTGCAAAACGGCGGATGTTCGTGAAGAACAACTCGTCCCATCGCCCGCGCACACCGCTGCCGGCAAAGCTTGTATGCGACGTCACGCGGACCTGAGGGTGGGACCACAACGGGTCGTCCGCCGGCAATGGCTCCTTGTGGAAGACGTCGAGCACGGCGGTCGCGACCTGCCCCTTGTCGAGGGCCGCGATCAGCGCCGTATCGTCCACGAGGCCGCCGCGCGCAATATTCACCAGCAGTGCGCCGGGCTTCAGGGCGTCGAAAAAGCCGGCGTCGGCCATATTGCGCGTCTCGGCATTGAGCGGGCACGCCAACACGACGACATCGGCCCGGGCGGCGAATGCCTTCAGATCCGCGAGCGTGCCGGCTTCGTCGGCAATGTCCGATGTTTCCGGCGAGCGGCGGACGACCAAGGTCCGGACGCCGAAGGCCTTGGCGCGGCGTGCCACCTCGCGGCCGATCGGACCGAAGCCAACGATCAGCCAGGTGGTGCCTGAGATTTCCCGATAGGGCGTGATCTTCCATTCGCGGCGCGCCTGCAGCGCGCGCTGTTCGGCGATCGGCTGCATCACGGCGAGCACCTGACCCATCACATACTCCGAGATGGCGACGGCCTGGGCGCTCGAGTTGCAGATGGTCGTCCCCCTCGCCGACATCCGCCTGTAGAAGGGGTTGTCGAGACCGGCGTTGAAGGTCTGGAGTACGCCCACCGAGCGGAGCGTCTCGACGCAGGCGAAGGCGCCATCCTGGAACTTGTCGAGGTTGATATCGGACGACAGCCAGACGTAGTCCGGCGCGAACTCCGTGGCCGCCAGCTTGCGTCCGGCGACGTCGATGGTGCCCGAGCGGTCGAACGTCGCAAGGGTGAGATCGAGGGCCTCGCCACGCAGCCGATCGCCGATCCGCTGGAGCGCCTTGTCGTACATCAGCAGGGTCTTCGGCATGGCGCGCATTCCTTCGGCGGGAGCGACCGCCGGCTCAGCGGCGCTTTGCATCCTCGGGAGGATCGCCCAGACGGATCGTCCAGTCACGCGCCTCGTTCGTGTCGACTTCCATGAAGCCGGCGCGCTGATAGCCGCGCGGCTCGCAATCGGCGTTGCCGCGTACCGTGAACGCCTTCTCGCCGATACACATCACGGTCGGGCCGGCCCACTCGCCGCCCCGGTCGTAGTCGATGGCATGGACGTAATAGAAGCGGCTGGAGAGCTTGCCTTTGAGCAGTGTCTCGCAGCTCTGGCCAGCGATCGTCCACCAGCCTTCCGTAGTCCAGCCGGTGCCGTCCTGATAGCCGAGCGCGACACCGATCCGTCCGCTGGTCGTGTTGCACAAGCGCAGGTCGGCATGGGCGGCGGTCGCCGTCGCGGCAATCAGAAGCGCCGCTGAAAGGGCTGCCAGCGAACGAAGGGGATCAGGCATCGGGATCGACCAGAATGGCGCGGAAGTCGTTGACGTTGGTGTGAGTCGGGCCACGCACGACGAGGCTGCCAAGCGCCTCGAAAAAGGTGCGTGCGTCGTTGTTGTCGAGGCAGGTCGTGGCATCGATATGGCGGGCGCGGGCCTCGGCAACCGTGCCAGAGCCGCAAATGGCGCCGGCCGGGTCGGTTACATGACCGTCGCCGCCATCGATGCCGTCCGTATCGGCCGCGATCGCGGACAGGCCCGGCACGCCCTCGATCGCGAGTGCGAGCGCGAGCGCGTACTCCTGACTGCGGCCGCCGCGGCCGGTGCGGTTGCGGACCGTCACCTCGAGCTCGCCGCCGGAGAGGATCGCCGTTCGCTCGCCACGGGCCTTCGCCTCCAGCGCGAGGCGGGCGTGGGCGGCGGCCACCTCCCGCGCCTCGCCGGTCACCGCATCTCCGAGATCGACGACCCGATAGCCCCGGTCTCGGGCGGCGGCTGCGGCTTGGTCGAGCGCCGCGCGCGGCGTCGCGATGATGCGGTACTCGGCGGCGGCAAAGGTGGGATGGCCGGGCTTCGGCGTCTCGTTCGAGGGATCGGCGAGCGCCGCGTAGACTTCGGGTGGGGGGCCGAGGTCAAGCGCTGCCATGCGCGGGGCGAGCCGCTCCAGCACCGCCAGCGCCTCGGCGAGGGTCGAGGGGTCGGGAACGGTCGGGCCGGAGCCGATGGTCGCCGGATCGTCGCCCGGCACATCCGAGATGGCGAGGGTGAGAATGCGGTTGGCCCGGCTTGCCGCGGCGGCAAGGCGCCCGCCCTTGATGCGCGACAGGTGCCGGCGCACGATGTTCATCTCGTGGATGTCGGCGCCCGATTTCAGCAAGCCGCGCGTCAGCCGTGTCTTGGTCGCGAGGTCGATGCCGGAGGGGGCCGCCCAGAGCGCCGACGCCCCGCCCGACAGCAGCACGAGCACCTGATCGCCGGGACCCGCCGATGCGGCCAACGCCATGGCGCGCGCCGCCGCCCGCTCGCTCGCGGCGTCGGGGGCGGGGTGGCTCCCTTCGAGGATTTCCAGGTGGCGCGGGCGTACTCCCGGCAGAACGGCCGCGTAACCGTGAGGTGGCGTCAGGCAGCCCGACACGCGGTCGAGCACGCCGAGCCGGGCATAGTGAGCTTCGGCAGAGGCCGCCATGGCGGCCGCCGCCTTGCCCGCGCCCACCACGACGAGGCGGCGACCGGTCGGCACGGGCGGCAGATGGTCGGGCAGACAGCCGTCCGGATGCGCGGCATGGACGGCGGCCTCGTAGAGGTCCAAGAGAACCTGGCGCTTGTCCATCGTCGCTCAACTCCTTCTCAGGCGCCGTCCGTGGCAGTCGGTCTGCGTAGCACCGTCGCCGCACGGCTTCCGGTCCGCAGCCTTGCCCAGCCTCACCAGCCACCTATAATCCGCGCTTTCGCAAAGGACGAGCCCAAGCATGCCGATGATCCCAGCTATCGAAACCGCGAGCCACCGCGTCATCGCGGGGCGGGCGGACAGAGGGCTCGTGATCCTTTGCGACCACGCGTCCAACGCGATGCCGGCCGAGTACGGGACGCTGGGGCTCGATCCGGCGCAGCTCAAGCGACACATCGCCTACGACATCGGCGCCGAGGCGGTCACCGAGGGGCTTGCCGGGCGGCTCGGGGCGCCGGCGGTGCTCAGCCGGTTCTCACGCCTCCTGATCGATCCCAATCGCGGAGACGACGACCCGACACTCATCATGCGGCTCTCGGACGGCGCCGTGGTGCCGGGCAACAGGACGCTCGACGCGGCCGAGCGCGAGCGGCGGCTCGACAGGTTCTGGCGGCCCTACCACGCGGCCATCCGCGACGTGATCGATCACTGCCTCGCTGCAAGCGTGCCGCCCGCGATCCTCGCGATGCACAGCTTCACGGAGAGCTGGAAGGGGGTGCCGCGCCCGTGGCACGTCGGCGTCCTGTGGGAGGGCGACCCGCGCCTCGCGGTACCGCTGATCGAGGCCTTCCGCGCCGAGGGGGATCTCATCGTCGGCGAGAACGAGCCCTACCCCGGCAGCTACGAAGGCGACTGTTGCTGGCAGCACGGCGTCGAGCGAGGGCTCGCCTGGGCCATCATCGAGGTCCGGCAGGACCTGATCCGCGACCAGGACGGACAGGACCGGTGGGTGGCAAGGATCGCGCGCATCATTGACAGTCTCGCCTCGCGACCCGATCTCCATCTCGACGGCAGATCGCTGGCGCCGGCCAGCCACACAGGAGGCTGACACATGCCGCTGACCGACAAGCTCGACGCGAAAACCCAGACCGAGCTCGAAGCCGCCGCATTCCGGCGTCTCGTCGAGCACCTCAGGTCGCGCACGGACGTGCAGAACATCGACCTCATGAACCTCGCCGGCTTCTGCCGGAACTGCCTCTCGAACTGGTATCAGGACGCGGCCAAGGCCGCCGGCACGCCACTCGGCAAGGACGAAGCCCGCGAGATCGTCTATGGAATGCCCTACAAGGACTGGCAGGCGAAGTATCAGACCGAAGCCTCGGCGGGCCAGAAGGCGGCCTTCGAAGTGAACAAGCCCAAGGACCACTGAGGCGCTCGCCACGCCCGGTCACAGTCTCAGTTCCGTGCCGCGTACCAACCGGGAGATGTCCCCGTGCGCTGCACGTACATGAGCGACCTTCATCTCGAGCACGACGATCTCGCCATCTCTCTACCGGGGGGCGACGTGCTGATCGTTGCAGGCGATACCTGCCAGGCGGCGGCGCTCGACCCGCAACGCACCGACCCTTATGCCGCCACGCAGCGCGATCGGGTGAAGCGCTTCTTCGATCGGGCGTGTGAACGGTTCCGGCACGTGCTCGTCGTCGCCGGGAACCACGAGCACTACGACGGGCTCTTCGAGGACACCGTTCCACTCTTGCGCCGGCACCTCGCCGGGGTCCACGTGCTCGACGACGAGGCGATCGAGATCGGGGGCGTCTCATTCTTCGGGTCGACGCTCTGGTCGGATTTCGAGGGTCGCAATCCGGACGCGATGGAGCGGGCCCGACGCGGCAGCGGCGATTATTTCTTCATTCGCAGCGCGGCAAAGGAACCGGACCGACGCGGACGCCCGGGAAAAATCCTGCCGGGGGATACGCTCGCCCGCTTCGATGCCGCGATGGCCGCCCTGCAGCGGCATTTGCGCGAGCGTGCGACGCAACAGACCGTCGTCATCACGCATCACGCCCCGAGCCACAAGGGCGGTAATCCCGGCAGCACCGGCAATGGACTCGACGGCGCATACACCAGCGCACTCGACCCGTTCATAGAAGGCGCGAACGGCGTTCCCTTCTGGGTGCACGGCCACACCCACATCCGCCGCACTTACCGGATCGGAAACACGGTGGTGGCCGCCAACTGCCGGGGCCTTCTCAAGCGCGACCCGGGCGCGCGCACGTTCGTCGCGGATCGCTGGTTCGAACTGTAGTCCTGATGCGGGATCGTCATTCCCCTGTCACGATCACGGCACTAGGCACCACACTGGACGCGCAGCGAGGCGGGGCGGGAGATCATGAGGCGGACTTCAGACGACAGGTCGTTCGACGTCGCGGTGGTGGGCGCGGGGATCGTCGGTCTTGCGCATGCGCTCGCCGCCGCGCAGATCGGCAAGCGCGTCGTCGTGATCGATCGAGACGCCGCCGCCAACGGCGCGTCGATCCGGAACTTCGGCTTCATCACCGTGACCGGACAGCAGGCGGGCGCGTGCTGGCAGCGCGCCATGCGGTCGCGCGACGTCTGGGCCGAGGTCGCGCCGCAGGCCGGGATCGCCGTCGAGCATGCCGGTTTCTGCATGGTGGCGCGGCGGCCGGAATCGCGGCGCGTCCTCGAGGCGTTTCTCGCGACCGAAATGGGCGCCGAGTGCCGACTGCTCGAGCCGGACGAGGCGCTCGCGCGCTTGCCGTCGCTGAGGCGGGGCGGCGTCACGGCGGCGATGTGGTCTCCCCACGAGATCAGGGTCGAGAGCCGTCAGGCAATCCCGAAACTCGCGGCATGGCTCGCCGAGGCCCACGGCGTGACGTTCCTCCGCTCCACGCTCGTCAAGGACGTGCGGCCGCCGGTGATCGAGACGTCGCGCGGCCCCGTCCATGCCGACACGGCCATCGTCTGCCCCGGGCACGATTTCCTCGGCCTCTTTCCGGAGCGGATCGCAGCCTACGGGCTCACGACCTGCAAGCTCCACATGATGCGGGTCGCGCCCGCCGCGGACCGGCCGCGGCTCGACACCGCCGTGATGTCCGATCTCGGGATGGTGCGCTATCTCGGCTATGCGGAGCTGCCGGAGGCGGCGGCGCTGAAGGCGCGGCTCGAGGCCGAGCAGGGCCAGCACCTCGCCCATGGCGTGCACCTCATCGCCGTCCGGTCCTCCGACGGTTCGCTGGTCGTCGGTGACAGCCACCACTACGGCGAGACGGTCGACCCGTTCGCGCCGGCCATGGTCGACGACCTCATCCTCGACGAGCTCGATCAGGTGCTCGATCTCGGCGCGCGGCGCGTCGTCGAGCGGTGGACCGGAACCTACGCCTCGGCGCCAGACCGGCTCATGCTGGTCGACCGGCCGGCCGACGCCGTCAGGATCGCGATCGTGACGAGCGGTACCGGCGCCTCGACGGCGTTCGCCATCGGCGAGGAGGTGATCGCCGAACTCTACGGAAGCCGAAGCAAGGGAGAGCGCTCGTGAGCGTCAAAGCCGTCGTCTTCGATTGGGCCGGAACCATGATCGACCACGGCTCGCGCGCGCCGATGGGCGCGTTCGTGAAGGTTCTCGGCGAGTTCGGCGTGGACATCTCGGTCGCCGAAGCGCGGCGCCCGATGGGTCTGCCGAAGTGGGATCACATCAACGCACTTCTCACGCACCCCGACATCGCCCGCCGCTGGACGGAGCGACACGGCACGCAGCCGTCCGATCGTGACGTCGATCGGGTGTTCGAGGTGTTCGTGCCGCTCAATGCCGCCGTGGTCACGGATTTCGCGGATCTCATCCCGGGCACGCTCGAGACGCTCGCAGAACTCCGGGGACGCGGCATCAAGATCGGTTCCACGACCGGCTACACGCGCGACATCATGGAGCGGCTGCTGCCGGTGGCGGCGCAGCAGGGGCTGGCGCCGGATACCGTCATCTGCGCCGACGATCTCGCCGGTGGCCGCCCGGCCCCGCACATGATGTGGAAGTGCTTCCTCGACCTCGACGTCTGGCCGGCGTCCGCGGTGGTCAAGGTGGACGACACGGAGGCGGGCATCGCGGAGGGCCTCGCGGCAGGGTGCTGGACCGTCGGCGTCGCGCTCTCCGGGAACGCCTGCGGCCTGTCACGCAGCGAACTCGACGCCCTCACGCCTGCCGAACGGCACGAGGCGAGGCTTCGGGCGACGCGGCAGCTCAGCCGGTGCGGCGCGCATGTGGTCATCGACAGCATCGCCGATCTGCCCCGGGTCATCGACGACATCGATGGGCGACTCGTCCGTGGCGAACGACCCTGAGTGTCTGTCGGGTGCGGCGGCGCTCGCTTTTCCACATTGCTGCCGTGCAGCATCGATGGCATTTGCGCCACTGTCACAAACAGGCCTTACTGCCTCCGGGTCTCAGCAGTTTCCCAAAGAGGTAACGCATGTTGTCCAAAGGTCTCAGCGCCGTTGCCGTCATCGGCGCGCTCGGCATCGGCACGCTGCCTGCGCAAGCGCAGACGGAAATCCAGTGGTGGCACGCCATGGGCGGCGAACTCGGCCAGAAGGTGGATGCCCTCGCCAAGGGCTTCAATGAAAGCCAGAAGGACTTCAAGGTCGTTGCCATTTACAAGGGCAACTACACCGAGACCATGACCGGTGCGATCGCCGCGTTCCGGGCCAAGCAGCACCCGCACATCGTGCAGGTGTTCGAAGTCGGCACGGCGACGATGATGGCGGCCAAAGGCGCCGTCTACCCGGTCTACAAACTCATGAAGGATCACGGTCTGCCGTTCGATCCGAAGGACTATCTACCGTCGGTGACGGGCTACTACACGGACAGCGCCGGCAACATGCTGTCGATGCCGTTCAACAGCTCCACGCCCGTGATGTACTACAACAAGACCCAGTTCAAGAAGGCCGGCCTCGATCCCGAGAGCCCGCCGAAGACCTGGCCCGAGCTCGAAGCCGCGGCCAAGAAACTGCAGGCCTCGGGCGTCAAGTGCGGCTTCACCACCGGCTGGCAGTCGTGGGTGCAGATCGAGAACTTCTCGGCCTGGCACAACGTTCCGATCGGCACGAAGTCCAACGGCTTCGACGGCCTCGACACGGTGTTCCAGTTCAACTCACCGCTGCACGTGAAGCACATCGCCCAGCTCGGCGAATGGCAGAAGTCGAAGATCTTCGACTACGGCGGCCGCCGCTCCGACAGCGCTCCGAAGTTCTATACGCAGGAGTGCGCCATGTACATGAACTCGTCCGCCGCCTATGCGGGCGTGAAGGCCAACGCCAAGGACTTCGAGTTCGGCGTCGGCATGCTGCCGTACTGGCCTGACGTCGCCGGAGCGCCGCAGAACAGCATCATCGGCGGCGCCACGCTTTGGGTGCTCGATGGGCATGCCAAGGACACCTACAAAGGCGTGGGAGCCTTCTTCAACTATCTGGCGAAGCCCGACGTGCAGGCGAAGTGGCACCAGGATACGGGCTATCTGCCGATCACGCTCGCGTCCTACGAGCTGACGAAGAAGCAGGGCTTCTATGACCAGAACCCGGGCACCGACACGTCGATCAAGCAGATGACGAACAAGGAGCCGACGGCCAACTCCAAGGGCCTCCGGTTCGGCAATTTCGTGCAGATCCGCGACGTCATCAACGAAGAACTCGAGGGCGTGTGGGCCGGCAAGAAGTCGGCGAAGGACGCGCTCGACGCGGCCGTCGGGCGCGGCAACGAGATGCTGCGCAAGTTCGAAGAAGCGAACAAGTAACCCCCGAGCACACCCGAGATCGATCCGGCGCCGAGGCGCCGGATCGACGCCCTGTCCCCGCACCAGGCCATCCATGGAAAAGCGCGTCGTTTTCAGATCCGCCTGGTTGCCCTATGCGCTGCTGGCGCCGCAGCTCGTCATCACGGCCGTGTTCTTCGTCTGGCCGGCGAGCCAGGCGCTCTACCAGTCGGTGCTGCTCGAGGATGCGTTCGGCCTGAAGAGCCAGTTCGTGTGGGCCGACAATTTCACGGCACTCTTTCGCAATTCGGACTATGTCTCGTCGTTCGGGCGGACGGCGGTATTCAGCATTCTCGTCGCCGGCCTCGCCATGGGGATCGCGCTGCTGCTGGCGGTGATGGCCGACCATGTGATTCGCGGCGCCACGACGTACAAGACATTCCTGATCTGGCCCTATGCCGTCGCGCCGGCCGTCGCGGGGGCGCTCTGGGTGTTCATGTTCAATCCCCGCATCGGCATCGTCGCCTACGCCATGCATTCGTTCGGCTATGACTGGAACCACCAGATCAAAGGCGAAGATGCCTTCGCGCTGATCACGGTCGCCGCCGTGTGGAAGCAGATCAGCTACAATTTCGTGTTCTTTCTCGCCGGACTGCAGGCGATCCCGAAGTCGCTGCTCGAGGCCGCGGCCATCGACGGAGCGGGGCCCGGCAAGCGCTTCCGGTCGATCGTGCTGCCGCTGATCTCGCCGACCTCGTTCTTCCTCCTCGTCGTCAACATCGTCTATGCGTTCTTCGATACGTTCGGCATCGTGCACGCGACGACAAGCGGCGGGCCGGCCAAGGCGACGGAGATCCTCGTCTACAAGGTTTTCAACGACGGCTTCATCGGGCTCGATCTCGGCAGCTCGGCGGCGCAGTCCGTGATCCTGATGACGATCGTCATCCTGCTCACGGTCGTCCAGTTCAAGTACATCGAGCGAAAGGTTGCCTACTGATGGTCGAGCGGCGGCCGTGGCTCACCCTGCTGGCACACGTGACGCTGGCGATCGGCGTGCTGATGGTCGCGTTTCCGATCTGGGTCACGTTCGTCGCCTCGACGCATCGGCCCGAAGACATCATGACGGCGCCGATTCCGCTCTGGCCGGGCACGCAACTTCTCGCAAACTATTCGGAGCTCTTGTTCAGCGGCCTCAAGAATCCCAGCGCCGGCGGCGTGCCGCTCTGGCGCATGATGGCGAACAGCCTCGTGATGGCGCTGATCATCGCCATCGGCAAGATCGTGCTCTCGTTCATGGCCGCGTTCGCCATCGTCTATTTCCGGTTTCCTTTCCGGATGGCGGCGTTCTGGCTCATCTTCATGACGCTGATGCTGCCCGTCGAGGTGCGCATCGTGCCCACGTTCAAGGTGGTCGCCGACCTCGGCATGCTCAATTCCTATGCCGGGCTCACGGTGCCGCTCCTCGCATCGGCGACGGCGACGTTCCTCTTCCGCCAGTTCTTCCTGACCGTACCCGACGAACTCGCCGAGGCCGCGCGCATGGACGGCGCGGGGCCGCTGCGGTTCATGAAGGATATCCTGCTGCCGCTCTCCACGACCAACATCGCGGCGCTGTTCGTCATCATGTTCACTTTCGGCTGGAACCAGTACCTCTGGCCGCTGCTGATGACGACCGACCGGCAATACATGACCGTCGTCATGGGTATCCAGCGGATGATCAACGTCGCCGACACCGACCCGCAGTGGCCGATGGTGATGGCGGCCGTCATCCTCGCGATGCTGCCACCGGTGGCGATCGTCGTCGTCCTCCAGAAGTGGTTCGTCAAGGGCCTCGTGGAGACGGAGAAATGATCCCGGCCACGGCGCGGGGCCGGATCCCGCGGCAGGTCCCATCGCAAGCAACGACGTAGGAACGGACACCTGTATGGCAACGGTCGCACTGGAGAACGTCGGCAAGGTCTATCCTGGCGGCGTCGAGGCCGTGAAAGGCGTCACACTCGATATTCCGGATGGCTCGTTCACGGTTCTTCTCGGGCCGTCGGGATGCGGGAAATCGACGCTGCTGCGGATGATCGCCGGGCTCGAGACGATCACCACGGGAACCTGCCGCATCGCCGACCGGATCGTAAACGACGTCGAGCCGGCGGATCGCGACATCGCCATGGTGTTCCAGAACTATGCGCTCTACCCGCACATGTCCGTCTACGACAACATGGCGTATGGGTTGCGCAACCGGCGGACGCCCAAGGACGAGATCGATCGGCGCGTGAAGGACGCCGCGCGCATTCTCGCCATCGGCGACTACCTCGATCGCAAGCCGCGCGCGCTCTCCGGCGGGCAGAGGCAGCGGGTTGCGCTCGGCCGCGCCATCGTGCGTGACCCGAAGGTGTTCCTGTTCGACGAGCCGCTCTCGAACCTCGACGCGAAGCTCCGGGTGGCGACGCGCATCGAGTTGCGCAAGCTGCACGAAAGGCTCGGAACGACATCGATCTACGTCACGCACGACCAGGTGGAGGCGATGACTTTGGGCGACCGGGTGGTCGTCATGCGCGAGGGAACCGTGCAGCAGGTCGGGCCCCCCCTCGAACTTTACAACAAGCCCGCCAACACGTTCGTCGCGGGCTTCATCGGATCACCGCCGATGAATTTCGCCGACGTGAGTTTCACGGAGCGCGACGGGCGCCTCGTCGCGGAAGCGGACAGCATCCAGATCGTCGTCCCGGAGCCCATGCGGCGACGGATCGGGCGCAGTACCGGACGGACCGCCACCCTCGGCATCCGCCCCGAAAACCTGCGCATCGCGACGCCCGATGCCGATCGTAGCAACGCCATCACGGGCGTCGTGCAGGTGGTGGAGCATCTCGGCGCCGAATCACTCGTCGCCGTCGATGCCGGGGGGCATCTCCTGATCGCCAAGGCAGACCCGACCGTCGCCTTCGCGTCTAACGAGACGGTCCGGCTGACGCCCGATCCCGAGGCACTGCATTTCTTCGATTCGACGAGCGGCGCGGCGCTTTGATTCCGTGTCGGCCTGGGCAAGCGGGATCTTGTCCCGCGCACGGGAACTCTGCCTTTCGATTTATGGTTGATTTTTCCCAGCGGCATGCGGCGTAAAGTGATGTTCTTTTCACATCGTTTTAATACGATGTCCGTCTATGGTGATCGTTGATCGGGGAGCCGTCACAGCTTTCCCGGTTCGTATATTCAAGGAGCGGATTGGGATGCTCATCGCGCAACTGACCGACACGCATATTCGCGCGAAGGGCCAATTGGCCTATGGTTGCGTCGACACGGCCGGATTCCTGAAGGCCGCCGTCGCACATCTCAATGGCATGCCGCACCAGCCCGAAGCCGTGCTCATCACGGGCGATCTCGCGGAGACGGGAACCGAGGAGGAGTACGCGCACTTCTGCGATCTGGTCGCGCCGCTCAAGGCTCCGATCCTGCCGATTCCAGGGAATCACGACGACCGGGACACGTTCGCGCGGATGCTGCGGCCCATGGCACCGATGCTGCCGAAGTCGGGCGATCTCTCCTATGCCGTGGACATCGGTGGATTGCGGCTCCTCCTGATCGACAGCATGGTCCCCGGCCAGGCGCACGGAGACATCGGAGACGACCGACTGGCGTGGCTCGACCGGCAACTCTCTGTTCAGCCTGTCATGCCGGCCCTGGTGGCGCTGCATCATCCTCCGTTCGACACCGGCATCGCCAAGATGGATGCACATAGCTGCCGGAACGCCCCGGCGCTCGAAGCCGTGCTGCTGCGTCACAGCCATGTGCTGGCCACGATCTGCGGACACGTGCACCGGACGGTGCTCACGACGTTCGCCGGCAAGGCGGCCTCCATCGCGCCGAGCCCGGCGCATGCGATCGAGCTCTCGTTGCGTCCCGATGCGCCACTCGAGTTCAGGCTGGAACCGCCCGGCATGCACCTCCATGCCTGGACGCCGGGCGCTGGCAGTGGGCGGCTCATCACGCACCACGTCCCGATCGGAACCTTCAGCGGTCCGCATCCCTTCTTCGAGCCAGGCGGGCGGCCGGTCGGCTGATCGACGGTGCTGTAGCAACGGCTGTCAGATAAACACCCGCGGCTCGATCAGTGTCGGTAAGCCGCCGGCAATTTCGGCAAGGCGGGCTTCATCGTGCAACTCGAACGTGTCGCCGCTCCAGGTGAAAGTCCCGGAGCGACGCAGGCTCGCCATGCGCTTGTTGGTGTGAACCCGCGAAAAGCCGATTGTGTCGGCGAAGTGATCCTGGGTGAATGGAAACGTCACGCGATTGCCTTCGACCAGGCCCGCGCTTTGCGCCCGCTGATAGAGAGCGAGCAGAACGAACGCAATGCGCTCACTTGCCGAGCGCTGGCCGACCGTGACGAGAAAGTCCGCGAGGATCGATTTCGCCTCGGCAGCGAGCCAAGTGATATCGAAGCCCAGCGCCGGATGCCGCTCGTAGAGCGACCAGAAGCGTTTGCGTTCGAACGCGCAGAGGCGGACGTCGGTCAACGCCTCGATGCTGTGGAGCATCGTGCCGAAGACCGCGCCCTGCAGACCGACGAGATCGCCCGGCATGGCGTAGTTTATGATCTGGCGGCGGCCGTCATCGAGAAGCTGGTAGCGGAACAGCCAGCCGGACAGGACGGTGAAGACGTAAGGCGACGACTCCCCCTCGACGAACAGCGTCGCGCCCTTCCGGAGCTGCATATCGCCGACCTTGAACCCGCTCATGAACGCGAGTTCTTCAGAGGTGAGATCCCGGAACGTCGCGAGCTTGCTCAGCGGGCACGCACTGCAGGCCAAGGCGCCGCGCGTGATCAGTTTCAGATCATGGCCGTCCTGAGACACGTCGCGCCCCTCGCTCGACACTGTTGGAGGCGCAGACGCTCGGGTCAGGGCAGGTCGATGTCAACCGGCAGCCGCGTGCGCGTGACGAGGCTGGACATCCACGGGCGGCATGTCCGCCGCCGCAGGGGCGACGGCAGCCCGGGCGCGCACCTTGGCAAAGACCGACCCGATGCCGATCAGCACGGGGTTCGCGAGCCCAGGCGGCAATCCGCCGGCCGCAAGTTCGTCGAGCGTGCCACGCCATGTGGCCATGCCCGGTGTTCCGATGGCGCTGACGGCGGCGCACGGCAACGCGGGAGATGCGCCTTCGACGACGAGGCGACGCGCCAGAGCGGCAATCGTTCGCCCGCCCATGTAGACGACAAGGGTGGTGCGCGGATCGGCAAGGGCGCGCCAATCGAGGTCGGCGGGAAGCTCACCTGTCGCCGCGTGCCCCGTCACGAAGCGGAGGGACTGAGCCACGCCACGCTCGGTCAATGACACGCCGAGGGCGGCCGCCATAGCGGAGGCGGAGGTGACGCCCGGTACGACATCGACGGCGATGCCTTCGCGCGCCAGACGCTCGAGTTCCTCGCCACCACGGCCGAAAATCATCGGATCGCCGGACTTCAGGCGCACCACACGGCGACCCTGACGCGCGAGGCTTACCATCAAATCGTTGATGTCGTGCTGATGGCAGCTCTCGCGCTGGCCCCGCTTGCCGACCATCATGCGGCGGGCCTCGCGGCGCGCCAGTTCGAGCACCTCGGTCGAGACGAGGTCGTCGTAGAGGACGATGTCGGCCGACTGGAGTGCCCGCACGGCCTTCAGCGTCAGCAGTTCGGCATCGCCCGGGCCGGCGCCGACGAGTGTGACGCGGCCCTCGCCGGGGGTTGTGCCTGCGCGCGTGTCCGCAATGAGAGTGGCGAGTTCGTCGGTGACGCCGGGTGATGGTGGGCCGGCGAAGGCCCGATCGGCGAAGGCTTCCCAGAACGAGCGTCGCTGGGGGCCCTTCGCAAGACGCGCGCCGACTTCGGCCCTGATGCGGCGGGCGAGAGCGCCCCACTCCGAGAGCGACGGGGGGAGCACGGTCTCGATCCGCCGCCGGATCGCCTGGCCGAGGACGGGCGCCGCGCCGTCGGTCGAGATGGCGACCACCACGGGCGATCGGTTGACGATCGAGCCGAACTGGAAGCGGCAGAAGGCCGGACGGTCGATGACGTTGCAGGGCACGCCCGCTTCGAGCGCGGCACAGGCAAAGGCCCGCGCTTCGGCGTCGTCCTCGGCATCGGCGACGGCGATCGCGGCGCCTGCGAACACGTCGCAGCTCCAGGGACGATCATGGAGGATGATGCGTCCCGCGGCGGCACCGCGCTCCGCAAGGGCGCGCATCTCGGGACCGACGTCGGTTGCATAGACGTGAACATCGGCGCCGGCGGCGGCAATCAGCTCCGCCTTCCAGGCCGCGCCAGCCGAGCCGCCAGCCAGCACGCACCGCCGACCGGCCAGATCGAAAAACACGGGCAGCTTGGCAAGCGCCCCCAACGGCGGTGGAGCGGCTTCAGCCGGCTTTCGCGAGGCGAGCTTCATCGAGCAATCTCCCGATCTCTGAGCGACACGATCCGCAGTTGGTTCCGGCGCCCGTGCAGGCACCGACAGCCGCGACCGTGGCAGCACCGCCTTCGACGACGGCTGCAATGATCTCGTTGCGGCCCACTTCGAGGCAGGCGCAGACCACAGGGCCTCTCTCGGGGCGTCCCGGACCCGGCCGGCCAGCGAGGATGCGCCAGCGCTCCTCGTTGCCGAGTTCGACGCCAAGCATCGAGGCGGCCCATTCACGCGCCATGACCAACGGACGGCGGCTGACAAAGATCGCAGCCGCGAGGCGGCCGTCCGCACACACGGCGAGGCGGCGCTGGCCGGCGGAGGTGTCGATGTAGGCAAGCACATCGGGAGGCGCTTCGCCGGGGTCCGCCAGATCGCGCGCGAGTGCTTCCCAATGCGGCTCGTCCTCAGTGCCGGCGAGTTCGAGGCGCCAGCCTGCCGTCACCCGCGCCACGGTCGCGTAGCCGGCGAGCGTCGCCATGGCTCCGATCTCCGGCCGGCGCTTCGACACGGCGAACGCGTGCCAGCGCGCCGGGTAGCGCGCGAGGGCGGCAGCGGTGTGCTTGAGTTCAGGCTGGCCCGAGACCGGATCGGTGGCGGGGCCGGCGACGGCTCCGATGCGGCTCGCCGTGGCGTGCGTGCGGGTCCAGTGCATCGGGACGAACAGGCTGGCGCGAGCCTGATCGCGGCACTCGACCACACGCGCCAAGGCGCGGCCATGGCGGCTGGTCAATTCCGCGATGTCGCCCTCCGCGACACCGGCCTCGGCTGCATCGTCCGGGTGCACGACGACGAACGGCTCGGGGGCGTGAGCCATCAGGCGGGCCGAGCGTTCCGTCCGCGTCATGGTGTGCCACTGATCGCGCAGACGACCGGTGTTGAGGATGAACGGATAACCGGGACCCGGCCGCTCCACCGGCAGGCGATAGGGCGTCGGCACGAAACGGGCCCGGCGGTCCGGCGTATAGAAGCCGCCGGACGCGAAGAAGCGCTCCGACGACGAAGCGCTCCCCGCCGGACGTGGCCACTGGAACGGCTCGAGGCCATCGTAGGCCTCACGCGTCATGTGCGAGAACGCGCCGAGATCGAGGTCGCGGGTGCCGTCATTGGCGGTCGCCGTCAACTCTGCGTACTCGGCGAAAATCTCGACGGGCGACGTCCACGCAAAGGCTGGCCCGAAACCGAGGCGACGGGCCACCTCGGCGAACTGCCACCAATCGGGCCGCGCCTCGCCGGGTAACGGCAGAAAGGACCTCTGTCGCGAAATGCGGCGCTCGGAATTGGTGACGGTGCCGTCCTTCTCGCCCCAGGCCGCGGACGGCAGGAGCACATCGGCAAAGGCCGTCGTGTCCGTTTCGCGCACCACGTCCGAGACGACGACGAAGGGGCAGGTTTCGAGCGCGCGCGCCACGGCGTCGGCGTCAGGCAGACTGACGACCGGATTGGTTGCCATGATCCAGAGCGCCTTGATGCGCCCCTCGCCGACCGCGCGAAACAGGTCGACGGCCTTCAGGCCCGGTCGTTCCGCGAGGCGCGGCGCGCCCCAGAAGTCGGCGACGATGCGGCGATGATCGGCGTCGGCAAGCTCCATGT